>Ga0207809_100052_pt1 | contig 106887 bp, 110 predicted proteins | sample CeladaPassaB1F14_FD_187490 | JGI IMG/M metagenome (GOLD analysis project Ga0207809, IMG submission 187490) | Cellulose-adapted microbial communities from the Joint BioEnergy Institute, USA - Passage B1F14 (SPAdes) (version 2) | ecosystem: Engineered > Bioreactor > Continuous culture >...
GGCCGGGAAACCGGGCGGAAAGAGCCGCTATCCTTTGCGGATGACACGCAAATGTCCAGTTTTTGGAGAAGGAAAGCGGCTCTGGAGAAGAGACTCACCGTTTCCTGGACGGTTTATAGACAGTCTCTATATGTCCGTAACGACCATTTTCGGTTCGAGGCCTGCGGTTTTTTCGTCCCGAGACAGGTATGGATACGGTCTCATGCCCGATTGTGGTTTTTTTGGCGGGCGGCGCCGGGCTGGGACGAGACCGCCGGGATGCGGATTTCATGTTTGGATTGAATAAAATCTCATTATGATGTATAATAATCCAGTAATCCCGCCAGCGGATGATCGACAGTTTTCTTTTTACAACCCCGGGGGAATCCGATACAATGGGAAATGGTTTGATTTCGCCGACCCGGGGTTTGGGAGAGGAGCCAACCATGACGCAGAAAACCGTGCGCGCCGCCATCGTCGGCTCCACCGGCTATGGCGGAGTGGAACTGATTCGTTTGCTGAACGCGCATCCGTCGGTGTCCATCGCCTCGGTATTGTCCTCGTCCAGCGCGGGCGCGCCGATCGCCGAGGGGTATCCGCATCTATCGGAAATTTGCCCGGATATCCTCGAAGCCGTCGACCCGGACGAGGTACGCAAAAAGGCGGATGTCGTGTTTCTCGCCACGCCTCACGGAGTGAGCGCGGAACTGGCGCCGAAATTTCTGGAAGCGGGACTGAAAGTCGTCGATCTGTCCGGCGATTTTCGCCTGAAATCGGCGGAGGCGTACCGGCGCTGGTACAGGAAGGATCCCCCGCCGCAGGCGTATGTCGACCGCGCGGTGTACGGGATCTGCGAATTGTTCGGCCAGGATGTCGTCGGGGCGTCCTTCGTCTCCAATCCGGGGTGCTATGCGACCGCGGCGGCCCTGGGCCTGTATCCGGCCGTGCAGGCGGGCTGGATCGATCCGGATTCGATCATCATCGACGCCAAATCCGGCGTTTCCGGCGCCGGCCGGGGCCTCAGCCTGGTGCATCATTTTTCAGAGATCAACGAGAATTTCAAAGCCTACAAAGTCAACGCCCATCAGCACACGCCGGAAATCGAGCAGACCCTCGGGCGGGCGGCGGGACGTCCGGTAACGCTCACCTTCACGCCCCATCTGGTTCCGATGACCCGCGGCATCCTGTGCACGATGTACGCGAAGATGACCGGTGATTATACGGATGAGGTGTTTGTGGAGCTGTACCGCCAGTTTTATGAGGGGCGGCCGTTTGTCCGGGTGCGGAAGCCCGGGGCGTATCCGGCGACGAAGGAAGTTTTCGGGTCCAACTATTGCGACATCGGATTTGCCGCCGATCCGCGCACCGGCCGGGTGACGATCCTCTCGGCCATCGACAATCTGGTGAAGGGCGCCGCAGGACAGGCGATCCAGAACCTGAATCTGATGATGGGCTGGGAAGAGACGCGCGGTCTCATGTTTTCGCCGGTGTATCCGTAAAGCGGAGGAATTCCGTCCGGTCCGTCCCGGGCGGGCGGCGCGCCGGACGGCTTTACATTTTTCGGGGAGGAGCCTGCCGGGTTCATCATGGGCAAAGATGCGGATGCATTGATACAAGCCGATTTTGTGCCGGTGCCGGAAGGCGGCGTCACAACGCCGCTGGGATTTCGCGCCGGCGGCTTGCATTGCGGTTTGAAGAAAAACGGCGGCCATGACCTTGGCGCCATCGTCTGCGACGTGCCGGCCGCGGCGGCGGCCGTGTGTACCACCAACCAATTTCAGGCGGCGCCGCTGACGGTGACCCGCGACAGTCTGGCCCGGGAAGGCCGGCTGCGGGCGGTGCTCGTAAACAGCGGCAACGCCAACGCCTGCACGGGCCGGCAGGGCGAGGAGGACGCCCGGGCGATGCGCGCCGGCATGGCGGCGGCGCTGGGCGCACCGGATCACCAGGTGGCGGTGGCGTCCACCGGCGTGATCGGGGTGCCGCTGAACATGGCGGCCGTCCGCGCCGGCATCGACCGGCTGAAAGACCGGCTCAGCGCGGACGCGCAGGGCGCGCAGGCGTTCAGTGAAGCGATCATGACCACCGACACGGTGCGCAAGACCGCCTGCGTCCGTCTGGAGCTGGACGGCCGCACCGTCACCGTGGCCGGGGCGGCGAAAGGTGCCGGCATGATCCATCCGAACATGGCGACCATGCTCGGCTTCATCACCACCGACGCCGCCATCGCTCCGCCCGTGTTGCAGGAGCTGCTGAAGGAGACGGCGGACGAGACGTTCAACATGGTCACCGTGGACGGCGATACGAGCACCAACGACATGGTGCTGGCGATGGCCAGCGGCCTGGCCGGGAACGCCGAACTGAACCGCGGGCATCCCGGCTTTGCGGCGTTCGCCGCCGCTTTCCGGCATGTGTGCGAGGAGCTGGCCAAGGCAATCGCCCGCGACGGCGAAGGCGCCACCAAGCTGATCGAGGTGTGCGTCGCCGGGGCGTCAAGCGACGCCTCCGCGCGGGTCATCGCCCGCACCGTCGCCGGCTCGAACCTGGTGAAATCGGCGGTGTTCGGGGCGGACGCCAACTGGGGGCGGATCATCGCCGCCGTCGGGCGCGCCGGCCAGCCGGTGAATCCGGAGACGGTGGACGTCCGCCTGGGCGACATCGTCACACTGGAGCGGTCCCGTCCGGTGCCCTTTGACGAAGATGCGGCGCTGGCCTATCTGAAAGGCGACACCGTGCGGATTTACATCGATTTGCACCTCGGTTCCGGCCGGGCGACGGCGTGGGGCTGCGATTTGACCTACGATTACGTGCGCATCAACGCGGATTACCGGACCTGACGGGTGGTGCCGGCAGAATCATCCATTCACGTACGACACAGGGAGATGCGGATGAGCAAGCGATTTGTCGTCAAATGCGGCGGAAGCACCCTGGCCGCGCTGCCGGACGAATTTTTTGCGGATTTGCGCGAGCTGCACGAGAGCGGGATGGAACCGGTCATCGTGCACGGCGGCGGACCGGCCATCAATGAAACCCTCGCCGGACTGGGCATCGGAAGCCGTTTTGTGAACGGGCTGCGCGTCACCGACGACGCGACGCTGGACGTGGTGGAAATGGTGCTGGCCGGCCGGATCAACAAGGAAATCGTGCGCCGGCTGTTGCAAAACGGCGTGCGCGCCCTCGGCCTGTCCGGCACGGACGGGATGCTGATCGAAGCGCGGCAGATTCCGGGCGCCGCCGAACTCGGCTGGGTGGGCGAAGTGACGGGCGTCAACACGGCGCTGATCGAAGGCGTAATCGGGCTCGGCTATCTTCCCGTCATCGCCCCTGTCGGCATCGACGCGAAGGGCCAACGCTACAACGTGAACGCCGACACGGCGGCCGGAGCGGTGGCGTCGCATCTGGGCGCCGACACCCTGGTGGTCGTCACCGATGTGCCCGGCATTTTGCGCGGTGAAGGGGAAGCGCGGAAGCCGATGCCCCGGGCAACCTTCGCCGAAATCGAGGCGATGATCGCCAGCGGAGAGATCTACGGCGGCATGATCCCGAAGGTCCGCGCGGCAATGCAGGGCCTGCAGGGCCGGGTGCGCGAGGTGCTGATCGTCGACGGCGCCATGCCGCGCGTGCTGTCGCGGGCGCTGCGCGAAGGCGGCGTGGGCACACGCATCGTGCGGGAGTAAAGGGAACCGCGGGAGTAAGGCAGACCGTGATGGTCAAGGATGCTGCAGAAGTGCAAGGAGCGCGAAAACGCGAGCAGCCCGATTTTTCGGGAGAGAAGGAGCGATGGACATGAGCCTTTTTCCGACCTACGCGCGGTACCCCATCCGGCTGGTCCGGGGAAAGGGCAGCCGCCTGTGGGACGATCAGGGCAACGAATACCTTGACTTCATGAGCGGTCTTGCCGTCACCAACCTCGGACATGTGCCCGACCGGGTGCGGGAAGCGCTGGTCCGCCAGCTGGGCGAGCTGTGGCACGTGTCAAACCTGTTCCACATCGAGGGGCAGGAGCGGGCGGCCCGGCTGCTGGTCGAAAACAGCTGCGCCGGGGCGGTGTTTTTCTGCAACAGCGGAGCCGAGGCGAACGAGGCCGCCGTCAAGCTGGCCCGCCGCTACCACCGGAAGGTGCTCGGCAACGACCGGTACAAGATCGTCACCTTCCAGCGGTCGTTCCACGGCCGCACCCTGGCTACGCTGACCGCCACCGGCCAGGACAAGGTGAAGGACGGTTTCGACCCGCTGCCGGACGGATTCGTCCATGTGCCGCTGCATGACATGGACGCCCTGGAGGTGGCCCTGGACGAGCGCACCGCCGCCATCATGATCGAGCCGGTGCTGGCGGAAGGCGGCGTCATTCCCGTGGAGCCCGACTTCCTGCAGGCGCTCCGCGAGCTGTGCGACCGGCGCGGGCTGCTGCTCATTTTTGACGAGATCCAGACCGGCATGGGGCGGACCGGCAAGCTGTTCGCGTACCAGCACAGCGGCGTGGAGCCCGACATTTTCACCCTGGCCAAGGGGCTGGGCAGCGGCTTCCCGGTGGGCGCCATGCTGGCCAAAGAACACCTGATCCCCGCGTTTTCGGCGGGGTCCCATGCCTCCACTTTCGGCGGCACGCCCATCGCCATGGCGGCGGTGACGGCGACGCTGGAAACGATGCTGGAGCTCGACGCGCCCGCAAAGGCCGCCGCGGCCGGGGAATACTTGATGCGACGGCTGCGGGAAGCGACGCGGGATCTGCCCAACGTCGCCGAGATCCGCGGCAAGGGGCTGCTGGTCGGCATCCAGTGCACGCATCCCGTGGCGGACGCGGTGGCGGAACTGCACCGCCGGGGGCTGCTGGTGGTGACGGCGGGTCCCGAGGTCATCCGCCTGTTGCCGAACTTGCTCGTCACCCGCGAAGAGATCGACGAAGCGGTGGAAAAGATCGCCGCCGTCCTTCGGGAACGCGTGGCGGGAACCGTCGGCTGAACCGCAGGTTGACCGCGGCCACCGAAACGATATTTGGGAGGGAACCGTATGCAGCAATCCCCGCTGCAAACCGCCGAAGCCGAAGAAATCGCCGCACGCCTGAAAGGACGCGATTTCATCGGACTGGTGGATTACAAGCCCGAGGAAATCCGTTATCTGATCGACCTGGCTGTCGAACTGAAGCGCAGGCACAAGGCCGGGGAAGTCTACCAGCCGCTGAAGGGCAAGACCCTCGGCATGATTTTCGAGAAATCGTCCACCCGCACGCGGGTTTCGTTTGAAGTGGGCATGTACCAGCTGGGAGGATACGCGCTGTTTCTGAGCCGTGACGACATCCAGCTGGGAAGGGGCGAAACCATCCGAGACACCGCCCAGACGATGTCCCGCTATCTGGACGGCATCATGATCCGCACCTACGGTCACCGGAACGTGGTGGAGCTGGCGCGGGCGGCCACCGTCCCGGTGATCAACGGGCTGTCCGACCTCTCCCACCCGTGCCAGGCGCTGGCAGACTACCAGACCGTGCTGGAGAAAAAAGGCCGCCTGGAAGGCCTGAAAGTCGTCTTCGTCGGCGACGGCAACAATGTGTGCCATTCCCTGATGATGGGCGCGGCAAAGCTGGGGATGCATTTTGTGGCCGCCGTGCCGGAAGGGTACGACCCCGACGAGGAAGTGGTGCAGCTGTCCCGCGAGGCGGCGGAGCAGACGGGGGGCAGCGTGGCCGTCGTGCGCGACCCGGTGGAAGCCGTGACGGACGCCGACGTCGTCTACACCGACGTCTGGGCCAGCATGGGCTTCGAGCATGAGCAAAAGGAACGGGAGCGCGCGTTCCGCAAGTATCAGGTGAACGAGAAGCTGGTCGCCCACGCCAAGCCCGATTACCTGTTCATGCACTGCCTGCCCGCGCATCGCGGGGAGGAAGTGACGGACGAGGTCATCGACGGTCCGAACTCCGTCGTGTTCGACGAGGCGGAGAACCGGCTTCACGCGCAAAAGGCGATCCTGGTCGCCATCATGTCCTAGAAGGAGCGTGCAACGCAAGTGGCCAAGCAAAAAATCGTGCTCGCCTATTCCGGCGGTCTCGACACGTCCGTCATCCTGGCCTGGCTCAAGGAGACCTACGACGCCGAGATCATCGCCTTCACCGCCGACATCGGGCAGAAGGAAGAGCTCGAGGGGCTGGAGGAAAAAGCGCGGCGCACCGGCGCTTCCAAGGTGTACATCGACGACCTGCGCGAAGAGTTCGCGCGGGACTTCATCTTCCCGATGTTCCAGGCGGGCGCCCTCTATGAAGGGCAGTATCTGCTGGGCACCAGCATCGCCCGCCCGCTGATCGCCAAGCGGATGGTGGAAATCGCCCGCGCCGAAGGAGCGACGGCCATCGCCCACGGCGCCACCGGGAAAGGCAACGACCAGGTCCGTTTCGAGCTGACCGCGGCGGCCCTGGCGCCGGAACTGCAGGTGATCGCTCCGTGGCGCATCGAGGCGTTCCGCAAGGCGTTCCCGGGCCGCGCCGAGATGATCGCCTACGCCGAGAAGCACGGCATCCCGGTCCGGGCAACGGCATCCAAACCGTATTCCATCGACCGCAACCTGCTTCACGTCAGCTACGAAAGCGGCGTGCTCGAAGATCCGTGGGTCGACGCCAGCGCGCCGGAAATGGAGGACATGTACATCCTCACCGTGTCGCCGGAAAAGGCACCGGACAAGCCCGAGTATGTGGAGCTGGAGTTTGAGGCGGGCAACTGCGTCGCCGTGAACGGCGAACGGCTCAGCCCTCTGGGCGTGATGGAAAAACTCAACGAGCTGGGCGGCAAACACGGCATCGGCCGCGTGGACATGGTGGAAAACCGCTTCGTCGGCATGAAAAGCCGCGGCGTGTACGAGACGCCGGGCGGCACCATCCTGTTCGTCGCGCACCGGAAGATGGAATCGATCACGATGGACCGCGAGGTCATGCACCTGCGCGATTCCCTCATTCCCAAATACAGCGCGCTGGTATATAACGGTTTCTGGTTTTCGCCGGAGCGTCTGGCGATCCAGGCCCTCGTCACGGAAAGCCAGCGCAACGTCACCGGCACCGTGCGCCTGAAGCTGTACAAAGGCAACGTGATCGCCGCGGGCGTCAAAAGCCCGGTCAGCCTGTACAATCCCCACATCGCCACGATGGAAGCGGACCCTACGCAGGCGTACGACCAGGGCGACGCCACCGGATTCATCCGGATCAATGCGTTGCGCCTGAAGGTGGCCCACGGCGTTCATCGGCAGGGGCCGGGCGGTTCCGCCTGACGGCGGTATGCTGTCCATCGGGTGCCGTCCCTCCGGCGCCTGCAGGGCGGGCTTCATGGACGCGTGAACCCTGCGGCGGCCGCCGACGGGCGGCCGTCGCGCAAGTTTTGGCCGGCGCAATCCGGCAGCAGATGGAAGGGAGCCTGTCGCGGATGAGCAAGCTGTGGGGAGGAAGGTTCACCAAACCGACCGACCGTCTGGTCGAGGAATACACCGCCTCGATTCCGTTTGACCAAGAACTCGCGGAAGAGGATATCCAGGGCAGTCTGGCCCACGTGACGATGCTGGGTCATTGCGGCGTGCTGCCGGCGGAAGACGTGGAAAAAATCAGGGAAGGCCTGCTGCGCGTGCGCCAGCGCATCGAGCGGGGCGAAGCGGAGTTCTCCATCGCCGACGAGGACATCCATATGAACATCGAGAAGCAGCTGATCGAGGACATCGGCCCGGTCGGCGGCAAACTGCATACGGGGCGCAGCCGCAACGACCAGGTGGCGACGGACATGCACCTGTACCTGCGCAAGCGCGTCGTGGAGTTCGTCGGGCTGCTGGCCGATCTGCAGGAAGCGCTTATCGGACAAGCCAAGGCCAATCTCGACGTCATCATGCCGGGCTATACCCACCTGCAGCGCGCCCAGCCGATTCTGTTCGCGCATCATCTGATGGCTTACGTGTCCATGTTCCAGCGCGACATCGAACGACTGCAGGACAGCTACAAGCGGATCGACACGCTGCCCCTCGGCGCCGGCGCCCTGGCGGGGACGACGTTCCCCATCGACCGGCATTATACGGCCAAGCTGCTGAACTTTGGCCGCGTCTACGAAAACAGCCTCGACGCGGTCAGCGACCGGGATTTCATCGTCGAGTTTCTCGCCGACGCGGCCATCATCATGATGCATCTGTCCCGGCTGAGCGAGGAGCTGGTGCTCTGGTCGAGCTCCGAATTCCAGTTCGTGGAGCTGGACGATGCCTTCTGCACCGGTTCCAGCATCATGCCGCAGAAGAAAAACCCCGACGTCCCCGAGCTGGTGCGGGGCAAGACGGGCCGCGTATACGGGCATCTGATCGGCCTGCTCACCGTGCTCAAGTCGCTGCCCCTGGCGTACAACAAGGACATGCAGGAAGACAAGGAAGGCATGTTCGACACGGTGCGCACGCTGCAGGGCGCCCTGCGGCTGTTCGCCCCGATGATCGCCACGATGAAAGTGCGCAAGGACCGGATGCGCGGCGCCGTGGAGCGCGATTTCTCCAACGCCACGGACATCGCCGACTTCCTGGCCGCCAAGGGCCTGCCGTTCCGCCAGGCGCACGAGGTGATCGGCAAGACGGTGCTCTATTGCATCGAAAACGGCAAGTTTTTGGCCGAACTCACGCTGGAGGAGTTCCGCCGGTTTTCACCGCTTTTTGACGAAACCATCTACGACGTGCTGAAGCCGGAAAATGTCGTCAAGGCCCGCGACGTTTACGGGGGGACGGCGCCCGGCCGGGTGGCCAAGGCCATCGAAGGCGCGGAAGGCGAGCTGGCCCGGACCCGGGCGTGGGCGCAAGAATACGCAAAGCTAAGCATGGCGCAGCTTTGATCGGAGTCCCCGGACGCGATTTTGGCACGACAACGGACATGCCGTGGAAGGGATGTCCGTTGCTCTTTTTTTTCGGGACGTATCCGGCGAAAATTCCCAAAAAAATTAAAAAAAATTAACCCAACTCCACAAAATAAAGGATTTTGCCCGCTTGTGTCGAAGTATCTAAAGTCCGAATGCTGACAGGAAGTGATATGGTGATCGAGTTTCACGGCGTATGGAAGACGTATCCGGACGGCACCGTGGCGCTCCAGTCGGTGAACGTGCTCATCGAGCGCAACGAATTCGTGTTTATTGTCGGACCTTCCGGCGCGGGAAAGTCGACCTTCATGAAATTGATTTACCGGGAAGAAGTGCCCACCAAGGGTCAGATTTCGGTCAACGGATTCAACCTCGGCAAGCTGAAGCCGCGCAAGATCCCGTATTTGCGGCGGAACATCGGGGTCATCTTCCAGGATTTCCGTTTGCTTCCCAAATTGACGGCCTACGAGAACGTCGCCTTCGCCATGGAAGTGGTCGAAGCGCCGCGGCGTCTCATCAAGAAGCGCACGATGGAAGCCCTGGAACTCGTCGGTCTCAAGAACAAGGCGAACAGCCTGCCGTCGCAGCTGTCGGGCGGCGAGCAGCAGCGGGTGGCGATCGCGCGCGCCATCGTCAACAATCCGGCCGTGATCGTGGCGGACGAGCCCACCGGGAATCTCGACCCGGAAACGTCATGGGAAATCATGAAGCTGCTTGAGGAAATCAATTATCGCGGCACCACCATCGTCATGGCCACCCACAACAGCGCCATCGTGAACACGATGCGCAAGCGCGTCATCGCCATTGACAAGGGCGTCATCGTCAGGGACGAGCAGAAGGGAGAATACGGCTATGAGATTTAGCACGTTCTCCCGGCACCTCCGCGAGGGAACGAAAAGCATCGTCCGCAACGGATGGATGTCGTTCGCTTCGATCAGTTCCATCGCCGTGTCCCTGTTCATCCTGGGCGTGTTCATCCTGCTGACGCTCAACGTCAACCGATTCGCCGACCAGGTGGAAAGCCAGGCGCAAATCCGCGTCTTTTTGCAGCTCGACACGCCGGAGGAGAAAATCGCCAGCCTCGAGCGACAGATCAAGCTGATTCCGGAAGTGAAATCCGTCGTCTTCGTGTCGAAGCACGACGCGCTGGAGCGGCTGCGCGAGACGCTGGGCGAGAACGCCGACGTGCTGGACGGCTACGAAGCGGAGAACAATCCGCTGCCGGACGGCTTCGACGTCGAGGTGTTCGAGCCGCGGCAAATCAGTGTCGCCGCCGAGAAAATCAAGGCGCTGAACGACACGGACCCCGACCAGTCCATCTGGCGGGTCCGCTACGGCGAGGAAACGGTGAAGCAGCTGTTCCGCATCACCAACGGCATCCGCAACATCGGCCTCGTCATCGTTCTCGGCCTGGCGGTCACGGCCATGTTTCTGATTTCGACGTCCATCCGCATGACCATCTTCGCCAGACGCCGCGAAATCGCCATCATGAAGCTGGTCGGGGCCACCAACGGCTTCATCCGCTGGCCGTTCTTCGTCGAAGGAGCCGTGACCGGCCTGATCGGGTCGCTGATCACCGCGGCGGGCCTGCTGGCCGGGTACGCGCAGGTGATCCGCTCGACGCGGCTGGATCTGGGGCTCATGATGTTTGACCTGGTTCCGCTGGAAGAGGCCCTCTGGCCGGTGGGCGGAACGATCGTCGGGCTGGGCACGCTGATCGGCATCTGGGGCAGCGTCCTTTCGGTCCGCAAGTATTTGCGTGTATAGGTTGTGTTTTTGATGCGTGCAGGTGAGGGGAGAGAGGCTTTTCCGCATTCCGCGGAGAAACGCCGGAAGCATCGCGACGGAGCAAAAGGGGGACACGGGATGCGCAAAAAAGGGTTGTGGATCATGGCGTTGATCATTGCGGCGACGCTCGTCGTGCAGCCCTTCGAAAGCCACGCCTTGTCCGAACTGGAAAAAATCGAACAGAAGATCCGCGAGCTTCAGCAGCAGATGGCCAAGGCGGAAAAGGACAAGAGGACCGCGGAAAACACGAAGAAGAATCTGGAGAAGGAAATCAGGCAACTGGAAGCGCAGAAGCAGACGACCAAGGAAGAAATCAACCTCCTGCTGGCGCAGATCGACGAAGTCAACGCCCAGATCTTGGAAACCGAACAGCAGATCACGGAGACCGAGGAGAAGCTCCGCCTGATCGGGGAAGAGCTGGAGGCCACGATCCGGCGCAAAGAAAAGCAGGATGAACTGCTGCAGGCCCGCATACGTCTGTTATATATGGACGGCGCCGTGTCCTACCTGGACGTGCTCATGCAGTCCACCAGCTTTGCCGATTTCCTTGAACGGTTCGATGTCATTCGTTCCCTCGTCTTGGAAGACCGGAACATCCTGGACCGGGTGCGCGATTACGAGCAACTGGTGCGGGAAAAGCAGGCCCAGCGGGATGCGGAACTGGTCGCCCTGAAGGCGTTGTACGACGAGCGGCTTGCCCGCCTGGCGGAGCTGGAGGAAAAGGAACGCGAAAAAGAAGTGATGATCGCCTCCTACAACCGGCAAATCGCGAAGAACGAGGATGCGATCGAGGAATACGAAGAGATCAGCGAGGAAGCGGAACAGCTGCTCTGGAAGCTGGCGCAGGAAGTTTCCAAGCTGGAAGCGCAAAAAAAGACGTACAAAAATCATTACACCGGCGGCAAATTGGGCGTGCCGCTCAAAGACCCCTACACGATCACGTCCAAATTCGGCAACCGGGTGCACCCGATATACAAGACGGAAAGGCTGCACTCCGGCATCGACATGGCGGCGCCGCAGGGAACGCCGGTGTACGCCGCCGAATCGGGCGTCGTCACGGTCGCCCAGTCCTGGAGCGGTTACGGCAACTGCATCATCATCGACCACGGCGGCGGGCTCATGACGCTGTATGGGCATCTGAAGCCGGGAGGCATTCTGGTCGAAAAAGGCCAGGAGGTCAAAAAGGGCGAAAAAATCGGACTGGTCGGCATGACCGGCACGGCCACGGGGTACCACCTGCATTTCGAAGTCCGGAAAGACGGCAAACCCGTCGATCCCGAGCCGTACCTGAAATGAGCCGTGAATGAGCCGTTCCCCGGAGGGCCCGGTACCCGCAACAAGAACAGCCGCGACGTTCCCGCGCACGTGACGCCGGAAGATTGGCCGGCGCGAAGGCCGGGGGTGGCGGCTGTCGTTTTTGCCGGGTCCGCCGTTTACGCGCTGCACGGAGGTGATTCCCATGCGATTCCGCCCGGACGGCCGCAGGTTGTTCCTGCTTTTGCTGCTGACCGCCGCGGCCAGCTGCGCCGCCACGCTGCTGCTTGTCCGGTGGGACGGGCCCGGCTGGGGCGGAAGCGAGTCGGGAGACGAAATCCTGGCGCAGAACGGGGACGGGGGCTGGAGCGAGGAAGAACGACAAAAGCTTGACGCGGTGCTGAATCTGATCGACAGCCGCCATCTGTTCGGGGCGGACCGCGAACAGATGCTGGACGGGGCCATCCGCGGCATGCTGGAGTCCCTCGGCGATCCGTACACGGTGTACATGCCGGCCGAGGAGGCGGCGAGATATTCGGACTCCCTGGAAGGGGCGTTTACCGGCATCGGCGCCGAGTTGATGGTCGAGAAAGGGAACGTGGTGGTGGTGGCTCCCCTTCCCGGTTCTCCCGCGGAGCGGGCCGGCCTGAAAACCGGGGATATTTTGCTCAGCGTAAACGGCCAGTCGCTTCAGGGGCTGACGCTGGGCGAAGCGGTGGAGAAAATCCGCGGTCCGAAGGGGACGAAGGCGAAGCTGCGCGTGCTGCGCCCCGGCGTGAGCGGGGAGCTGGAACTGGAACTGGTGCGCGAACGCATCAGCCAGGAAACGGTGCGCAGCGAATTGACGGACGACGGTGTCGGCCGGATCTGGATCAGCCAGTTCACTTCGGACACGTATGAACGGGTCCGGACGGAACTTTCGGAGCTGGAAGCGAAGGGCATGCGGGCGCTGGTGATCGATCTGCGCGGCAATCCCGGCGGCATCCTCACTTCCGCGTTGGCGGTGGCGGAGCTGTTTGTTCCGCGGGACAAGGTCATCGTCATCTACGAAGACGCCAAAGGCACCCGGCAGGAGGAGCGTTCGCAGGGCCTGCTGATTAAGCCGAAGCCGTACCCGGTGGTCGTGCTCGTCAACCGCGGCAGCGCCAGTTCCGCCGAAGTGCTGGCGGGCGCCCTGAAGCATTCGGCGGGATCCCTGCTGGTCGGCGAGGAGACGCACGGAAAAGGGACCATCCAGATGACCTTCCAGGGGGATCTCGGCGACGGCAGCATGGTCAAAATGACGGTCTACAAGTGGCTTTTGCCCGACGGAACGTGGCTGAACGGGCACGGCATCGCGCCGGACGTTCCGGTTTCGCTGCCCGCCTGGTTCAACGCCACCCGCCTGCCGAGGGACCGCGTGATGAAATACGACGACGCCGGGAACGACGTGCGGATCCTGCAGCTCATCCTCGAGGGGCTGGATTTGCCGGCGGATCGCAACGACGGCTATTTCAGCCGGGCCACGGAAGAGGCGGTGCGGGAATTCCAGCGGCGGGAAGGCCTTCCCGACACGGGCGAGGTCGACGAAGCGACGGCGGAGCGCATGGAAGAAGCGCTCTTCGCGAAAATGCTGCGCCCGGAAAACGACACGCAATGGATGACCGCGCGAAGCCTCGCGCTGGAAGACGCCGGCGGAAGGGCGTCCGGCAGCGGCGCCGGAACGGCGGGACTGGACTCGCTGGCAGGCGGGAAGGAAAGATATCTTTCTTGAAGAGGCGGTCGGGAGACGATGGATGTGTGGGTCGCTTGGCTGCAGGAAGCCGGCAAGGCCTTGTCGGCGGTGCCGGCGCTCCCTTTCCTTGGCCTCGGCGTGGTGGTCACGCTGTGGCACATCGCGCGAACGGTGGAATGGCAGCGCCGGACGCTGCGGATGCGGATGCACCGTCCGGCGGCGCTGGTGCTGTGGCGGCTTCTGGGCGGCCTGCTGGCCGGCCTGGCGGTTTCCGCGGCGGGGCTGGGCCTGGGGTTTGCGCTGGACGCCCGGGTGCTTGTGCTGTTCTGGATTGCACTGACGCTGCTGGCGCTGATCCGCACGCGGCTCGCCCGCCCCGGCATGGCGGCGGGCGTGCTGGCCCTTGGCCATTTGGCGCTGTCGGCGCTGCCGGTCCCGCGGCCGGATGAGGGTGCGGCGTTCCTCGCCTGGTGGACGTGGCTCGTCGACGCCTGGACCGGACTGGACGCCATGGGGCTTCTTCTGCTCGCCGGGTTGCTCCACCTGGCGGAAGGTTTGCTTCTGCTCGCGGAAAGGGCGAGGTTCGCGAATCCGCTGGTGCTGGCGAGCAAGCGGGGCAAGCGGATCGGCGCGTGGGAGCTGACGGCCGTCTGGCCCGTTCCGCTGCTGTTGCTTGTCCCGGGAGACACGGCCTTGCCCTGGGTTCCGCTGTTTGGAGCGGATGCCGGGACGGGCGGCTGGTCGTTTTTGCTGTTTCCCGTTTTGGCGGGAACCGGCGCGCGCACGGTGGCGTTCTGGCCGGAGGACAAGGCCCGGTTCACTGCGCGCCTGTCGCTTCTGTACGGAGCCGTGCTGGCGATCCTGGCGGCTGCGGCGGCGGTGTGGCGGGATGGGGTGCCCGCCCTTCCCTGGGTCGCGGCGGCGGCCGCGCCGATCCTTCTGGAGCTGGCCGGCGTCTGGAACCGTTGGCGCGAACAGGGGCGGCGCCGTCTTTACGTCCGCGACGGACGGGGGCTCAGCATCCTGGCCGTGCAGCCGGGAACGGCCGCGGCGGAAATGGGGCTTCGCTGCGGGGAAATCATCCGCCGGGTCAACGGCGTGCCCGTGTCGAACTTGGCGGAATTCCACGCCGCGCTGCAGCGGCAGCCGGCCTATTCGCGGCTGGAAGTGCTGGATCGCGGCGGCGAGGTCCGATATGCGCAGCGGGCCAGGTATGCCGGAGAGCGGCATATGCTCGGTGTGGTGCCCGCGCCGGACGGCAGCGAGCCGGCGGCCTTCCCCGATCGGCCGTTCGCCTTGTGGCATTGGCTGACGGGAAAAGGGCTGCTGGACGAAAGAAAACCCGCCGCCGGCACGAAAACGGCCGATTCCGATGCGGCGAAACCGGAAACGGCCGCCGCCGCGGCGGATGCGGAGAGACCGGGGAATGCGCCGGAAGCGGCGGAATCCACGGCGGCCATGGCCGGGCCGGGGGAGGCTTCGGCATTGGCGAAGTCCGGGGCGGGCGCGGCGAAACCGGATTCGGCGGCGGCGAACAGGGCGGCGGCCGTTGCGGAAAGCGCGAGCCCGGAGGCGGCAACTGCGCCGTCGCTGGGCGGACGATCGGCCAAGCGCAAGGCGTCCAAAAAGAAAAAGGCCGCCGCGAAGGACGACCCCGCCCCTACGGATCCGACTTCCTCCTAAACGGATTCGGCCGTCTGAAACTGCCGCTGCACGATGATTTCGACGCGGCGGTTGAGCTGGCGGTTTTCCGCCGACGTGTTCGGCGCCACCGGCCGGGTGTCCGCGTATCCCGCCACTTCGAAGCGCCGTTCATCCAGATCCTTCACGTCCACGAAATAGCGAAGCACCGACAGCGCGCGGCTTGCGGACAGCTCCCAGTTGTCCCGGAACCGGCTGCCCGGCAGCACCGGCAGGTCGTCGGTGTGGCCCTGGATGGAAATCGTGGCTTCTTCCAATTGCGCAAACAGCTCGGACAGTTTGTCCAGGACGGGATACGCCGATTCCCGCAGCACGGCGCTGCCCAGGTCGAACAGGAGCCGGTCCGACAGGCGGATCGCCAGGCCGGCGGGCGTATTTCCCACGGTCACGTCGGTTTCCAGGTTGTTTTCCCGGATGAAGTTTTGGATCATTTGCAGCGTTTTCTGATATTCCCGCTCTTCGCGCGCCCGGCTGCCGTCATCGCGCGGAATTTCCGGCGACGGCGAAGCCCGGGGGATATCGATGGCCGTCTCATCCAGCACGCCGTCCCCCCGTTCCAGGACGCTCTCGGCGTGGCGGAACTGCAGGTGCAGCGACCGGGCCAGCACCTCGTATTTTCCCGCGTCAATCCTGCTCATCGTATAAAGCACGACGAAAAAGATCATCAGCAGCGTGATCAGATCGGCGTAGGTGATCAGCCAACGGTCGTGGCTGTGCCGGGCCGAGCGCTCTTCCCTGCCTTTACGCTTCCTCCTCATCCGGTTCCACCTTCTTCTTCGGCGCGTCGGATTCCTTCAGAAGCATGAACGACAACAGTTTTTTGCGGATGAGCCAGGGGTTTTCGCCCGCCTGGATGGAAAGAATGCCTTCCAGGAGGAGTTCATGGGTCTTGATGGTTTCGGCCGTGCGGGCACGGAGTTTATAGGCGATGGGCAGAAAAATCAGGTTGGCGGAAGCGACGCCGTACAGGGTGGCGGTGAACGCCACCGCGATGGCCGGGCCGAGGGCGCCGGGTTCGGTCAGGTTGGACAGGACGTGAATGAGCCCCATCACCGTGCCGATGATGCCCATGGTGGGCGCAAACCCGCCGGCGGCTTCGAAGATTTTGGCCTGCTGTTCCAGCCGTTCTTCCAGGGCATCGATTTCCACATCCAGGATCTGGCGGTTCAGTTCCGGGTCGGTGCCGTCCACGACCATCTGGAGGCCTTCGCGCAAAAATTCGTTCGGATGGTCGGCGATCAGCGGTTCGAGCGCCAGTACCCCTTCCCGGCGGGCGACCGTCGCGTAATGCATCAGCTGGTCAATGATCTCCCAGGTGTCTTCGGTTTTGGGGTAGAATGCGGTGCGGAGCGCTTCGGGAATTTTTTTCAGCTGGGATACCGGAAAGCTGACGGCCACCGCCGCAAAGGTGCCGCCGAACACGATGAGCAGTCCCGTTCTCTGCACCAGGCCTCCCAGATGGCCGCCTTCCCACAGGAAACCGCCCACCAGCGCGGCGAGCCCGGCGAGGATGCCCAGCGCGGTCGATCTGTCAAACCGTCTCATCAAAAAAGCAGACCTCCCCGATCAGATCCGGTACTTGCATTCGGAAGCGAGAAAAACGTAAAATGATTGGGATATCGGAGTTGCGGGGTGCCCTGATGCCGCGGAGTTGCAAAGAAGGGGTTATTCCAAATTATATCAGTTGCAGGGAAGGTTGTCTGCACGGGTTTTGAGGCTTTCACCGGGCTTATCGCCCGTCAATCCGCCGCCGGGAGGTGGGAAACGATGTCCGATCTGGTGATGCTCGAAAAACCGTTTCAGCTCGTGGCCGACTTCGAACCGCGGGGGGATCAGCCCAAGGCCATCCGCGAGCTGGTCGAAGGCATTCGCGCCGGCACAAAGCACCAGACGCTGCTCGGGGCCACCGGCACGGGCAAGACGTACACCATCGCCAAGGTCATCGCCGAGGTGAACAAACCGACGCTGGTCATCGCCCACAACAAGACGCTGGCCGCCCAGCTGTGCAGCGAATTCAGGGCTTTCTTTCCGCACAACGCGGTGGAATATTTCGTCAGTTACTATGACTACTATCAACCCGAAGCTTACATTCCCCAGACGGATACCTATATCGAAAAAGATTCCAGCATCAACGACGAGATCGACAAGCTGCGCCACTCGGCGACGAGCGCCTTGTTCGAGCGGCGGGACGTAATCATCGTCGCCAGCGTGTCATGCATCTACGGCCTCGGTTCGCCGGAAGACTACCGGGACCTGAGCCTCAGCCTGCGCGTCGGCATGGAGCGGCCGCGCAACGCGATTTTGCGCAAGCTGGTGGACATCCAGTACCAGCGCAACGACATCAATTTCACGCGCGGCACGTTCCGCGTGCGCGGCGACGTCATCGAGATTTTCCCGGCGTCGCACGGCGAGCGCGCGATCCGGGTGGAGCTGTTCGGGGACGAAATCGAACGGATCACCGAGATCGACGTGCTCACCGGCGAAATCGTCGGGGAACGGCACCACGTGTCCATTTTTCCGGCATCCCACTATGTCACCGCCGACGAGAAGATGAAGCGCGCCCTCGTGGCGATTGAGCAGGAGCTCGAGGAGCGGCTGGCCGAGCTGCGCGCGGCGGGGAAGCTTCTGGAAGCGCAACGGCTGGAGCAGCGGACGCGCTATGACCTGGAAATGATGGCGGAGATGGGCTTCTGTCCCGGCATCGAAAACTACTCGGGACCGCTGACGTTTCGCAAGCGCGGGGAACCGCCCTATACGCTGCTGGACTTTTTCCCGCCCGATTTCCTGTGCGTGATCGACGAATCGCACATGACGATTCCGCAGATCCGCGCCATGTACAACGGGGACCGCTCCCGCAAGGAAGTGTTGGTGGAGCACGGGTTCCGCCTGCCGTCGGCCCTGGACAACCGGCCATTGAAGTTTGAGGAGTTCGAGACGAAGCTCAACCAGGTGATTTACGTTTCGGCCACGCCGGGTCCCTATGAACTGGAGAAATGCCCGAAGGTGGTGGAACAGATCATCCGGCCCACCGGCCTCGTCGATCCCGAGGTGATCGTCCGGCCGACGAAAGGGCAGATTGACGACCTGGTCGGCGAAATCCGGCAGCGCGTGGAGCGGGACGAGCGCGTGCTGGTGACGACGCTGACGAAAAAGATGGCGGAGGATCTGACCGACTACCTGAAGGAAATCGGCATCAAGGTGCGCTACCTGCATTCGGACATCAACACGCTGGAGCGGATGGTGATCCTGCGCGACCTGCGCCTCGGCGTGTTCCACGTGCTGGTCGGCATCAACCTGCTGCGGGAAGGGCTGGACCTGCCGGAGGTGTCCCTGGTGGCGATTCTCGACGCCGACAAGGAAGGGTTCCTCCGCGCCGAGCGCTCCCTCATCCAGACCATCGGCCGGGCGGCGCGCAACGCCAACGGCCGGGTCATCATGTACGCGGATACCATCACCGAATCGATGCGGCGGGCCATCGACGAGACGGAGCGCCGACGGTCGATCCAGATGGCGTTCAACCGGGAGCACGGCATCACGCCGCAGACGGTGCGCAAGGAAGTGCGCGACATCATCGAGGCGACCAAGGTGGCGGAGCGGAAGGAGCCGTACCTGACCGGGGAGCTGCAGGTGGAAAAGATGTCGAAGAAGGAGCGCCAGGAGCTCATCGCGCGGCTGGAGAAGGAGATGAAGGAAGCGGCGAAGCGGCTGGAGTTCGAGCGCGCCGCGGAGCTGCGCGACGCCATTCTCGAGCTGAAGGCCGAGCTGTGAGAGGGGACCCGCGCCATGACGTTCGATTTGCTTGACGCCATCCGGCGGCACCGCCTCATCGCGATCCTGCGCGGATTTGACACGGACCGGATCGTGCCGCTGGCGGAAGCGCTGTTTGAAGGCGGCATCCGGCTCATCGAGGTAACGATGAACACGCCGGATGCGGAGCGGCAGCTCCGCGCCCTGGCGGAGCGCGCCGAAGGCCGGTGGCACGTGGGCGCGGGCACGGTGCTGGATGCGGCCTCGGCGCGCCGGGCCCTGGAATGCGGCGCAACCTATTTCGTCACGCCCAACGTGGACGAAGAAGTGATGGCGTTCGCCGCCGGTGCCGGCGTGGACATCTTGCCGGGAGCACTCACGCCGACGGAGATTGCGCGGGCGCACAAGCTGGGCGCGAGGGCTGTCAAGCTGTTTCCCGCTTCCCGGCTGGGACCGGGCTATATCCGGGATTTGCAGGGGCCGCTGCCCCACATCCCGCTCGTGGCCGTCGGCGGCGTGGATCTGGACAACGCCGCGACGTACCTGGAGGCGGGGGCTGTCGGCCTTGGGCTGGGCAGCAAGCTGCTGGACAAGCAGGCGCTGCGGGAAGGAAACTATGCGGTGATCACGGAGCGCGCCCGGGAGTTTGTGCGGGCGGCGGGATTGTGAGCCGGTCCGCGAGAAGCGATTTGCATCAGGCAGCGACTTAATGACCGGATGCGGACATCACAAGTATTTGCCTGATTTTGCCGGGGCACTTTGAAGAGCTGTTCCAGTTGAAGACCGCCTTCTTATTGAAGTTCCAAACAATCCCCTTTTGAACAATACCGATATTTCTGGACGTGATGATCCATGCTTGTTTCAAACCCATTTTCTTCGGTATTATAAACGACCCCATGAATTGCACCAAGCGCTTCGTTGATGTTCACACTCATGATTTGCCCGCCTATTTTTTTGTACACACGTATCTCCGCCGTTGGCGTCCCCCGCATCGCAATCATTTCATTCATGCCGTCACGGTTAAGATCCGCGATTACTAATGCACCATTCACAACCAAAAAAGTTTCTAGTTTTCCATTGAAATCTTGAAGCAGATAATTTATGGAACAGTTGGCGCCGCAAAGTCCGCTTGCGATGATGAATTGTTCCCCAAATACCTGTGATTGGCGTATTGAAATTTCGTTCAAATAGGCTTCCTCGCCGATTATCCCAAATTCAGCGATTTGGCGATCGAAGTCTTGTCCAATATACAGTTCCGAAGATGTTTGATCTTTTGTATACACAACCAAATGACCATTCCATCTTTTTTTCTCAAAAATTTCGGTATAACCAACTTGATTGGAAACTTGAGATTCCGTATCTACGGGAGCATAGTTGAGCGGGATCGTTTCCTGATTTGAAAACGAAGGATTTGTTTCCCCATTTGCAGTCATCGTTTCCTGCGGGGCTGGACGGTCTCCTGAACAACCAGCCAGCAAAAACCATCCCGTCAACAGTATTGAGGTCGCGATCTTTCGTACGAGAATCCATTTTTTAATCAACATGGTATGATGTATTCGCTCCCAATGTATGATCCAATTTTGGATGAAGGTTCGACATCAATCGATCTTTGATTTCTTTGTTTCCGTCGGCCGCCACAGCAAGCGAAGCAGCCTGGCCGCAGCCCGCAGGCGGGGTCTCCGACGCTCGGCTTGCAGGCGGCGGTAGTCGTACAGGACAATTCCCGCGTCGCGCAGCGCGTAATGGAAATCGCCGTCCATGAGCAGGCGGTATTCCCACACCCTTTTTTCCCAATGGGTGGTGAGCCGCCTCATCAACCCGTCGTCCGCCGCGGGGTGCATGAAGATTTCCACCACCCCGTCCGGCAGCGCATACAGCCCGCGGATGACCGACTCCTTGAACGAGTCGTACGTCTCGCCTTCCACGGGCTGGTACGGATGGCTGAGCAGCCAGTCGGGCAGGCCGACGCCCAGCATGTCCGCCAGTGCCGCCACCTTGGCCTGATTCCGCTTGGCCGCTTCGACCGCCTTGATCCAGCCGCCCTCCAGGCTGATGTTCCGGGGCAGCCGGAAGGGCAGCCCGCGTTTGGCGCATTGCCACAGCACCGTCGGCACAAAGTGCCGGCCCGTCTCCAGCCCGTACAGGCTTCCCATGTGGTTGTCGACGTGCGAGATGTCCAGTCCCGCTTCCCGGACCGCGCGAAACTGCGCTTCGATTTCTTCGCGCACCGCCCCGGCGTCCGCTTTCCGCTCAAAGTCTTCCACCGTCCGGTGCAGGTGCCCGGTTTCGTCGTGCAGGGACGGATGGCCGGTCAGGCCGGACCAGCGCAGCCCCTCGATTTCGCTGTTCAGGGTGAGGTGCAGCCCGACGTTGGATACCCCGTGTTTCCGGCACCATTCCGCGGCTTCCCGGAACCCGGGCGCCGGAGGCATCAGCGAGGCGGACGAAACCTTCCCCTCCTCCAGCAAATGCATGATCGCCCGGTTGGCCGCCTCGCATTGCCCGAAATCATCGCAGTTCAGAATCAGCCGTTTGTCCCCCATACACCGCCCTCGCTTTTTGGGATTTCGCCTCATCCACGACACCGCCCAGCATCATCGACACCCCGAAGGAAATCGCCAGCAGGCAGAAGGGGATCACACAGGCCAACACGCGGAATGTCATTTCCGGATGGGGCCCCGGGTTGTCGCCGCTGACATAGCCGAATATCAGGCCGACGATCCAGAACGCCGCCGCCGAAAGGACGCCGCTGGAACGGGTGATGAACCCGCCGACGGCGGTATACATGCCCTCGCGCCGGCGGCCGGTTTTTTCCGCGTCGAGGTCGATGATGCGGGCGCCGATGAGGGGAGGCGTCACGAGAAAACCGGCCAGGCCGAAGCCGACGATGACGCCGGCGGCGATGCCACCGGCCAGATTCGAACCGAACCAGAGCGGAATGACAGACAGCGCGTACACCGCGAAAGCCAGGCGCCAGGCAGCGCGGGCGCCCAGCCGGCGGACGATGGCGTACCATACGGCCACGAAGGGAATGACCGGGAGGAACACCGCGGCGAGCAGGAGCGACACCTGCGAATCCGGGATTCCGAGGGCGTACTTGGCGTAAAAAGGGATGACGGAGCTGAGCAGGCCGTTCACCGTCATGGCGAACGAACCCGCGATGTTGAAAATCCAGAACTCCCGGTTTTTCAGCGTTACGCGGAACGCCTGCCAAAGGGGAAGGGGAGGTTCCCGGCTCGCTTCCGCATCCTCCCGCACGTTCAGGATGAACGGCAGAATGAAGGCGGCGAACAGCAGCGCGTAGACGACCGACATGCCGGCGAATCCCAGCCGGGTGTACAAAAGCGGCGTCACCGCCGAGCCGATGAGGAGCGCCGTGATCTGGAAGCCCTGCTGGATCGCGGAAGCCCGCGCCCTTAGCCGCTCCCCGCGGAACAGCTCCGGAAACAGGGCGCCGTAGTTGACCCAAAGCACGGTGGCGACGGCTTCGAACAAAAAGATGGACATCAGCAGCCAGACGAACAGCTGGTAATCGTTCAACCCCCGGGGTACGGCGAACACCGCCATGAACGTCAGCATGAACAGCGGGATGGCCGCCCAGATCCACGGCTTTCGCCTGCCGAAACGGGTGCGCGTGCGGTCCGACAGGTAGCCGGCCAACGGCTGGTTGACGGCGTCCCAGACCTGGTAGACGGCGCGGGCCACCGCAAACAGGCCGACGCCCAGCCCCAGTTTTTCCACGTAATAATAGCTGCTGAAGGCCAAGAGCGCCTGGCTGGGCACCATGATTGCGAAAATGCCGAGCGCATATGTTGTGGGCGAATTCACCCATTTGTTCCCCATGGTTGCCCGCTCCCGTCTTTCGCCGCGTGCTTTTTTCCGCCGCTGCGCGTCATCGTCTTTGCCGCCGGGTCCCGATCCCCTTCCGCCTGCATCGGACATCCCGTCGCGCCGGAGCCGGAACCGCATTCACTTTTTGTTGTATTCGTGACGGCGGATTTCATTCCCTCCCCGCGGGGGAAAAACCGTCTTGCGGTCGCGATGGAAATATCCGGCGCTTCGCGGCACACCGAAGGTTCGGGGCTGGGACCGGCCATCGCGAACCGGCGGCCATGTGAGGCGGATGCGGGGCTGCCGTCATGGGATGCCAGGCCATCTTGCGGGCCAACCCAAAAGCCGATAGACTGTGTATATGCAAAATCAGACCACGGGGAGAGACTTTGAATGCCGCCGCTCGCAATTGACGAAGCAAGGATCCGGGACGCGATCGAACGCGTCGTGGATCGGACTTTTCGCATGGATTTCAGCTGGGACTGGCCGGCGGGTGTGGCATTTTACGGGGTATGCGAAGGGTATTCCGCAACCGGGAAAGCGGAATATCTGGAAAAAGTGAAAGCCTGGGTGGATGAAAACCTGGAAGACGGTCTGCCGAAGCTTTCGGTCAACGGGGCGTCCATCGGACACGCCCTGCTGACCCTTTACGAGGTGACGAAAGAAGACAAGTATATCGAAACGGCCGTCCAGATGGCGGAATATTTGAAAAATGACGCGCCGCGCTTCGGGAACGGCATTCTGCAGCACACGGTCAATTCCGAAGTGTATCATTTTCCGGAGCAGGCCTGGGTCGACACGATGTTCATGGCCGGCTATTTCCTGTTACGCATCGGAGCGGCGCTCAACCGGGAAGATCTGTTCGAAGACGGCCTGCGGCAGTATCACGGGCATGAAGACGTGCTCCAGGACCCGCGGACGAACCTGTACTATCACGGCTGGGACAATATCAACCGGAACCACATGTCGGGCGTTTTCTGGGCGCGCGGCAATTCCTGGGCGGCGCTGACGATGGCCAAAGCGCTCGAAATCGTTCCGGTGACGCATCCGTCCTACATGGTCATCGAAGGATCCCTGCGCGACCAGCTGAGCGCCCTTGTTCGCCTGCAGGATGAAGCATCCGGTCTTTGGCATACGGTCCTGGACGATCCCGCGTCTCCGCTGGAAACGTCCGGTTCGGCCGGGATCGCGGCGGCGCTGGTCACGCGCGGGCGCCTGTACAACAAATATGTGCAAAAAGCGATGGAAGGCGTGCTGTCCCGGATCGCGGAAGACGGTACGGTGACCGGAGTATCCGCCGGAACGGCCGTCATGAAGGACGCGGAAGGCTACAAAAACGTTCCGGCCAAACGGATTCAGGGCTGGGGGCAGGGTTTGACGCTCGCTTTTCTGGCGGAATTGCTGCGTGCCAAAAACAACCCGTACTGATCCACAAGTGACGCAATGGGATGACGGGAGGGGTGAGCGGTGTTCAAGCTGCTGCTGGTCGACGACAATGCGGATACGCGGAATACGCTCAGCAGCTGTTTTCCGTGGGAACAGGTTTCGTTCGAAGTCGTGGGACAGCTGGACAACGGATTGGATGCGCTTTCCTATCTGATCCGTCATCCGGTGGACGTAGTGCTGTGCGACATCCGGATGCCAAAGATGGACGGGATCGAACTGGCGAAGGAAGTGTATGAGCGCGGGCTTCCGGTGCGGTTCATCCTGCTCAGCGCCTACCGCGATTTCGAATACGCGAGGCAGGCCATGGCTTACGGCGTGCGGCAATATTTGATCAAGCCGGCAAAATACCAGGAAATCATGAACGTGTTCACGCAGATGAAGCAGGAGCTGGACAAGGAAAAAGTGGCCGGCGCCGCCGTGGAACTGCCGGAATCCATGAGTCATTTGGCCGAGCTGTTGGAAGAGCAAAAGGATCCGATCGTGCAAAAAATCGTCCGGGTGGTCACCGAGCAGTACCGAACGGCCAATCTCGAGCTGGCGGCGGAAGCCGTCCACATGAATCCCACCTACGTCAGCACGTATTTCAAGAAAAAAACGGGATACAATTTTTCGGATTTCGTGCTGGCGTACAAGATGGAGAAAGCCGCGCAGTATCTTGCCGAGGGCAAGTGGAAAATATTCCAGATCAGCGAAATGGTGGGATACTCCAATGTCAAAAACTTCATCCGAACATTTAAGAACTACTTTGGGCAGACCCCCAGCCAATTTCGACGGCGGTAACCTGAAGCTCCGGTTCTGGTTTCACCCCAAATGGAAACCCCGCTTCTTCCTCGACAACTTCTTCCGTTTTCTGCTGCCCTGCCTCATCCCTATTATCTTCGGCTTCTTTTCCATCATGTTCACCCAGCGCTATTTCGGGGAAGAATTGAACGCCAGCAACGAACGGGTGCTGAACCAGTATAACGAGTTCCTGCATCTGATCGTCGAGGAGGTCGACTCGCTGAGCCTGTTTTTCGACGCCGACCCGGTGCTCGCGAACACGTTCCGAGGCGTCATGACGACGGACAACTTTTCGCTGGAAGACTTGAAAACGCTTCGATACCTGGAAAACGTCATTGCCATCCCGGCCGATTCCAGGCCGTACATTTACTCCATTTACGTGTATTACACCAATCCGTACCAGCGTTTTTATTCCTCCCGGGAAAACATTTCGTACCTGGATACCTTCTACGATCCGGAATGGCTGAGCCTGTACCGGGGACTCCATGGGGAAAACAATGACGGGGGAAACGGCCTGCTGACGGTGAAAAGGGCTATCCGGGGATTCGGCACCGACCGGGCCACCCGCGAGGTTGTCAGCATCTACAAACCGATCGCCAACCAGCGCGGTTTGCTGGTCGTCAATGTCCGTCCCGAATATTTCGAAGAGTCCTTTGACGCCATGCGCAAGCTGCGCGACCAGGCGATTCTGGTCCTCGACGACCGGGGACGGCTGCTGATGAGTTCCGGCCGCACCGACATGCTTTCCCGGGAGGAAATGGAGCAGCTGATCCAGGGGACCGGGCAGGCGGAGCCGGTGACCTTCCGGCAAGGCAAGATGCTGGTGACCATGAAAAACATCCCCCGGCTGAACTGGTCCCTGGTCACCATCACGCCGGAGGGCTCCATCTACCGGCCGTTGCGGACGCTGACCCAGCTCGCGGTGACCCTGTCGATCGGCGCGATCCTGATCAGCGCGCTCCTCGCTTTCATGCTGACCCGAAGACATTACCAGCACGTGTCCGGCATCATCCGCACGCTTCAATCGGTCGACGCCGAGCCGGCAGCCGGCGGCGCGAAAAGCGTCCGCGCCTCGGGAAAAATCAAGGACGTCTACGAGCTCATCACCTACAACATTCTGGAGTCGTTTCTCCAGCAAAAATATCTGAAAGTTCAGCTTTCCGAGCAGAAATACCGGGAACAGGCCCTCGAGCTGAAAGCGCTGCAGACGCAAATCAACCCGCATTTCCTGTACAACACGCTCCATTCGATCTACTGGAAAAGCATCGAATTGACCCGCTCGCCGAACGACGTGAGCCAGATGATTGAACATTTGTCGGATTTGCTGGAATACGCGCTGCGCGTATCCGACGAACTGGTCTCCCTGGAGGAGGAGGTCATCAACACCCGCAGCTACATTCACATCCAGGAAAAACGGTATCCGGGCAGACTCCGCGTGCACTGGGGTTCCATGGAGGGGCTGGAAGCGTGCAAAGTGCTGAAGCTGAGCCTGCAGCCGATCATCGAAAACAGCATCCATTACGGACTCGACGCCCGCGAGGTGCTGGACGTCAAGGTGAAATTCCGTCTGGACGATCGCGGCCTCACGGTCACCGTCACCGACAACGGTCCGGGCATGACCAAGGAACGGCTGGGGCAGATTGCGGCGCAATTGTGCGCCGACGAAGAACGGTCGGATCATCTCGGGCTGTACAGCATCTACAAGCGGCTCGGTCTGAAGTACGGCACCCGTTCGGCGATTTCCATCCGCAGCAAACCCGGGTGGGGGACCAGCGTATCGCTCTTGTTTCCCCAAGAAAAATAAAAAAATGGGGATTTTCGCAAAGAATGAGGAACAAGGGAGGAAAACGCTTAAAATTTGATCCCTCCTCCCTGAAATGAAATCCCTTTTTGACCGGAATCCCCGGTGCTATCGTGTAGATGGAATCGACCAAGACGAAACGAAAGAGGGGATTTCCATGGCTGCAGCGGGCAGAAAACGGTTGTCGGCAATTTTTGCCGCGTTGATGGTCCTCATGCTGTTGAGCGCTTGCGGAGGAGGCCAATCGGGAAGCGGGGCTTCGGGCTCGCAGGGTCCGTCCGGTTCGCCTTCGGGAAGCGGTGCTTCTTCCGATATTCAGGAAAGCGTTACCATCCGTTTCGCATGGTGGGGAAGCGATCCCCGGCACCAGGCGACGCTGAAGGCCATCGAAAAGTACATGGAATTGAATCCGCACGTGAAAATCGAGCCGGAATACATGGGGTTCGACGGATACGAGAAAAAGCTGGTGACCCAGTTTGCCGGGGCGACCGCGCCCGACATGTTCCAGTACAACAACGCGTTCAGCGATCAACTGGGCGAATTTCTCTACGACCAAAAAGACCTTCTGCACATCATCGACACGTCGCACATTCCGGAGTCGGTGATCACCGACTCGGGCATGTACAAGGGGAAACTGACCATGGTCCCCGCCGGCATCATCACCGCCGCCGTCATTTACAACGCGGACTTTTTCCAGAAGTTCGGCATCCCGGAAGACACGGTGTGGACCTGGGACAAACTGGTGGAAATCGGCCGGAAGGTGCATGAACAGGATCCGAACGCTTATCTTCTGACGGCGGACATCGATGTCATCGAAAAATTCATGATCGCCGCCTATATTACGCAAAAGAACGGCAAGCTGTGGGTGAACGACGATTATACCCTGAACGCCACCGAAGAAGAACTCGCCGACGCCTACCGGTATTTGCAATCCCTCTACAAGAGCGGCGCCCTGGAACCGTTCGGCGACAGCACCGCGTTCGTCGGCAAGATGGAGCAAAACCCGAAATGGGTGAAGGGCGAAATCGGCATGGTCATCGACTACGTGACCGTATTCGACAAGTACGCGAAAGCGGTGGAAGGCGCCACCGTCAAGGTCGGCCCGTTCCCGATGCATCCGGATGCGGTCCAGTCGGCGAACCCGCTGGTCGGCGCCAACGGATTCGCGATCAACAAGGATACCAAACATCTGGAAGAAGTGGCCAAGTTCATCAACTGGATGCTGAACGACAAGGAAGCCGCAGTGCTGCTGACCACCCAGCGGGGGCTTCCGCCCTCCAGTGTGGCGATGGAAGCGATCGTCGAGGCCGGCCTGCTGAATCCGGAAATCAAAAAAGGCGTCGACCTTGCGTCGCAGCATAAATCTCTGCCGCTGACCCCGCTCAGCGACAACGCCAGCCTCCGTCTTGTCCATGAAGACACGATTCAGAAAGTGATCTACAACCGCCTGACGCCGGAAGAAGGCGCCAAGGAAGCCGTGCAAAACATGGCCGAAAAGTTGGCGGAGCTCAAAGGTTAAGCGCAGACGCCGGAATTGCAACCCAAGGCGTGAACATGTTCCGCTTGGCGGCAGCACCCGCGCCTTCCGCGGGTGCTGCCTTTGCGTTCCGGTCCGGCAAGGCTCGCGGGCGTGCGAAGGATTTGCAACGGGTGGAGGAGGAACCGCGGCATGCTAAAAAGAAAACAAAAGTTCGCCCTGTGGGGTCTGCTGTTCATTTCGCCCTGGATTGTCGGTTTTCTGTGGTTCCAACTGTATCCGCTCCTTCTTTCCTTTTATTATTCGCTGACCGATTCGGGCGCCGTAAGGATGGGGAAGTTCGTCGGGATCGACAACTACGTGAAAATCTTTACCCGCGACCGGGACTTCTGGCCGTCGATGCGGGTTACGTTCATCTACGCGCTGATGGCCGTTCCGGCCAAACTGATCGTGGCTTTTCTGGTCGCCCTGGCCATGAACCGAAACAGCCGCGTCATGAATTTGTACCGAACCGTCTATTACCTGCCGTCCATTCTGGGTGCCAGCGTGACGATCTCCATCCTGTGGCGTTTTCTGTTCATGCGGGAAGGGGTCGTCAACCGCGTGCTCGGATTTTTCGGCATTCCCGCGGTCGACTGGCTGGGCAATCCCGATGTGGCCATCTACACGATCAGCCTGCTCGTCGTCTGGCAATTCGGTTCCTCCATGGTGCTGTTTCTGGCCGGACTGAAACAGATCCCCGGAGAACTGTACGACGCGGCGGCGGTGGACGGGGCGGGGCGCCTGCGGACGCTGTTCAACGTCACGCTGCCGCTCATCACGCCCATCATCTTTTTCAATCTCGTGATGCAGACGATCGGGGCTCTGCAGGAATTCACGGCGGCATTCATCATCACGAACGGCGGTCCGCTGAAATCCACGTACCTGATCGGCCTGAAAATTTACGACGAAGCCTTCCAGGACATGGACATGGGATACGCTTCGGCGCTGTCCTGGGTGCTGTTTGTCGTGATTCTTCTCATCACCCTGCTCATTTTCCGGACGGCCAAATCGTGGGTTCATTATGAAGACGGGGGGAGAGCGTGATGCGGTCGCACGGGGGACGGAAATGGCGATGGAAGACGGCCGCGCGGCATCTCGCCTTGATCGCCGTCGGGCTGATCATGATCTATCCGCTCATTTGGCTGTTCTTCGGCTCGTTCAAGACCAATGCGGATCTGTTCGGTTCGATGGGACTGTGGCCCAAAACGTTCGTCTGGGACTCCTATATAAAAGGTTGGCGCAGCACGGGCCAGTTCACGTACGCGACGTTTTTCGCCAACACCTTTCTGCTGGTCATTCCCACGGTGATTTTTACGGTGGTTTCCAGCGTCATCGTCGGCTACGGGTTCGCCCGGTTTGAATTCCCGCTGAAAAATTTCCTTTTTGTACTCATGATTTCTACGCTCATGCTGCCGCAAACCGTCGTGCTCATTCCGCGGTACCTCATATTCCGGGACCTCGGTTGGCTGAACAGCTACTGGCCGTTTATCGTTCCCGCGATCTTTGCGTGTTTTCCGTTTTTCATCTTCATGATGGTGCAGTTTTTCCGGGGACTCCCCCGCGAACTGGACGAATCGGCGGAAATCGACGGATGCTCGCCGCCGCGCATATTGTTCAATATTTTGCTGCCCCTGAGCGTGCCGGCCATGGTGTCGGCGGTCATTTTCCAATTCATCTGGACGTGGAACGATTTCTTCAACCAGCTGGTGTTCATCAACAGCGTCAAAAAATATACGGTTTCGCTGGCCCTGCGCATGGGGATCGATTCGACGGGCGGCGATACGGAATGGAACCAGCTGCTCGCCATGTCGATCCTGTCGATCCTTCCTCTGGTGGTATTGTTTTTTGCAGCCCAGCGGTATTTCGTGGAAGGCGTCGCGACCACCGGCATCAAGGGGTAGCGGGCGGGTCCGGCGCCGTCCGTTCCAACGCCCCTTCAGCGCGTGCCCCAACGGAAGCCGGCTTCCCGCAGCAGGGCGGCCGGTCCGGTTGGAGGCGTCCCCGGTTTTCCGCCAATGCCGTCCGTTGTTTGCATGACCGACGGTCATTCGGTATAATGGACGGGAACACATATTCGATTCTCCGAAGGAGCAATCACCTTTCCGCGCTGAAAGGGGCATCCGTCCGTTGGCCAACACCCACATCGTCATCAAGGGCGCACGCGTTCATAACCTGAAAAACCTCGACGTGAGCATCCCCCGCGACAAATTTGTCGTGCTGACCGGCCTGAGCGGTTCAGGCAAGACGTCGCTGGCGTTCGACACCATCTACGCGGAGGGGCAGCGCCGGTACGTGGAGTCGCTGTCCGCCTACGCGCGGCAGTTCCTCGGCCAGATGGACAAGCCCGACGTGGATTCCATCGAAGGCCTGTCGCCGGCCATCTCCATCGACCAGAAGACGACCAGCCGCAACCCCCGTTCCACCGTGGGCACGGTGACGGAGATCTACGACTATTTGCGGCTTTTGTTCGCCCGCATCGGCAAGCCGCACTGCCCGGAGCACGGGGTGGAGATCTCCGCGCAGACGGTGGAGCAGATGGTGGACCGGCTGCTGTCCTATCCGGAGCGGACGCGGATGCAGATCCTGGCGCCGCTGGTCAGCGGCCGCAAAGGGGAACACGCAAAGCTTCTGCAGGACATCCGGAAGCAGGGGTACGCGCGCGTGCGCGTCAACGGCGAAATCCGCGATCTGTCGGAGAAAATCGAGCTGGAAAAAAACAAGAAGCACACCATCGAGGTGGTCGTCGACCGGATCGTCATCAAGGAAGACGTGGCCCCGCGCCTGGCCGATTCGCTGGAGACCGCCCTGAAGCTGTCGGGCGGCCAGGTGGTCGTCGACGTGGTGGACCGCGAGGAGCTGCTGTTCAACGCCAACCTGTCCTGCCCGATTTGCGGGTTTTCCATCGGCGAACTGGCGCCGCGGCTTTTTTCGTTCAACTCGCCGTACGGGGCCTGTCCGGAATGCGACGGTCTCGGGGTAAAGATGATCATCGACCCGGATCTCCTCGTGCCCGACAAGGGCAAGTCGATCAAGGACGGGGCCTTCGAGGCGTGGGCCGGCAGTACGTCCAACTACTATCCGCAGTTTCTGGACGCCGTGTGCCGTCATTTCGGCATTCCCACCGACGTGCCGGTCTCGCAGCTGACGGAGGAGCAGATGAACGTGCTCCTGTACGGCACGGACGGGGTGAAGGTCCGCTTCCGGTACGAGAACGACTTCGGCCATACGCGCGAGGCGTTCGTGCCGTTTGAAGGCATCGTCCGCAATCTGGAACGGCGCTACCGGGAGACGCCGTCCGAAAGCATCCGCGAGTTCATCGAATCGTTCATGAGCGCGCAGCCCTGCGCCGTGTGCCACGGCCACCGGCTGAAGAAGGAAGCCCTTGCGGTGACGGTGGGCGGCCGCAACATCGCGTATGTCACGTCGCTGTCCGTCGCCGAGGCGCAGAAGTTTTTCGCGAGCCTGGAGCTGACGGAGAAAGAGCAGGCCATCGCCAATCTCATCCTGAAGGAAATCAACAACCGGCTTGGCTTTCTCGTCAACGTCGGGCTGGACTATCTCACGCTGTCCCGCGCCGCGGGCACGCTGTCCGGCGGCGAGGCGCAGCGCATCCGGCTGGCGACGCAGATCGGCTCGAGCCTCATGGGCGTGCTTTACATCCTGGACGAGCCGAGCATCGGTCTGCACCAGCGCGACAACGACCGGCTCATCCGGACGCTGCAGCACATGCGCGATCTCGGCAACACCCTCATCGTCGTCGAGCACGACGAGGACACGATGCGGGCGGCCGACTGGCTGATCGACATCGGGCCCGGCGCGGGCATCCACGGCGGCACCGTCGTCGCGGAAGGCACGCCCGAGGAAGTGATGGCCAATGAGAAATCCCTCACGGGCGCCTATCTGAGCGGCCGCAAATTCATCCCGGTGCCCTTGGAGCGTCGCCGGCCGAACGGCAACTGGCTGGAGATCGTCGGCGCCGCGGAGAACAACCTGAAACGGATCAACGTGCGTTTCCCGCTGGGCGTGTTCATCGCCGTGACCGGCGTATCCGGCAGCGGCAAGTCGACCCTGATCAACGAGATCCTGTACAAGGCCCTGGCCCGCGACCTGAACAAGGCAAAGGTGAAGCCCGGCGAACACAAGGAAATCCGGGGCATCGAACACCTGGAGAAAGTGATCGACATCGACCAGTCGCCCATCGGCCGGACGCCGCGCTCCAACCCGGCCACGTACACCGGGGTGTTCGACGACATCCGCGACGTGTTCGCCGCCACCCCGGAAGCGAAGGTGCGCGGCTACCAGAAGGGGCGTTTCAGCTTCAACGTGCGGGGCGGCCGCTGCGAGGCGTGCAAGGGCGACGGCATCATCAAGATCGAGATGCATTTTCTGCCCGACGTGTACGTCCCGTGCGAGGTGTGCAAAGGGAAACGTTATAATAGGGAGACGCTGGAGATCCGGTACAAGGGCAAAAACATCGCCGAAGTGCTGGACATGACCGTGGAGGATGCCACGGAATTTTTCCGCAACATCCCGCGCATCCACCGCAAGTTGCAGACGCTGATGGATGTCGGCCTCGGCTACATGAAGCTGGGCCAGCCGGCGACGACGCTGTCGGGCGGCGAAGCCCAGCGCGTGAAGCTGGCTTCGGAGCTGCACCGGCGCAGCAACGGCAAGACGCTGTACATCCTCGACGAGCCGACCACCGGCCTGCACACCCACGACATCGGACATCTTCTGGAAGTGCTTCACCGGCTGGTGGACGCGGGCGACACGGTGATCGTGATCGAGCACAACCTCGACGTGATCAAGACGGCGGACTACATCATCGACCTGGGACCGGAAGGCGGCGACGGCGGCGGCACGGTGGTGGCCACCGGCACGCCGGAAGAGGTAGCCGAGCATCCCGTCTCCTACACGGGCCGCTATCTGAAGCCGATTCTGGAACGGGACCGCGCCCGCACCCTGGGCACCCTCTCCGTCACCTGACGGACGGGCGGGATGAAGGGAGCAGGCAGCGGCAAGCCGTCCCGCGGACGGTCGGCCGTGCGGGGTCCGAAAAACCGCGCGAAAAGCGGCAGCCGGAAGGCTGCCGTTTTTTTCATAGTACAGGGACGAACTCGACAGACGGGCGGCGCTGCGTCTCGAGTGTTATAATAGTTTCACGCAGCGGTGAAGAACACGGTTTTTTAACCCGTTGATCTTTAATGTCTTTAAATGAATTCAGGATGCGGGGGAAGCCCATGGCCTACAGATTCTGGATGCCGACCCGGGTGGAATGCGGTGCGGGATTGTCCGAACGGACGGGGGAGTGGCTTGCCGAATACGGGATCCGAAAGACGCTCGTCGTCACGGATGCCGGAATTGTCAAGGCCGGCTTGCTGAAGGCGGTCCTGGAATCCCTGGACAGATGCGGGATTCGGCATGAAGTGTTTGACAAGGTCGAGCCCAACCCTTCGTCGGAAACCATCATGGACGGTCTGGAGTTTCTGAAAGCTTCCGGATGCGACGCCGTGTTGGCCGTCGGCGGCGGCAGCAGCATCGACGCGGGCAAAGGGATTGCCATCATGGCCCGCAATCCGGGCAACATCCTGGATTATGAAGGCGTCGGACGCATCCCGAATCCCGGCCTGCCGTGCATCGCCATCCCGACGACGGCCGGCACCGGCAGCGAGGCCACGGCGTCGACCATCGTCACCAACCGGGCGATCTCGTTCAAAGCCGCGGTCATCAGCCCGCATTTGTTTCCGAAGCTGGCCATCCTGGATCCGGCGCTGACGCTGAACCTGCCGCAGCCCCTTACCGCGGCGACGGGGATGGATGCGCTGACCCACGCCATCGAATCGTACACCTCCAAGGCGGCCAATCCGGCCAGCCAGGCCCTGGCGCTGTCCGCCATGCGGATGATCGCGCAGAACATCGACCGCGCCTATTTCGCCGGCACCGATCTGCACAGCCGGGAGCAGATGCTGGTCGCTTCCATGATGGCGGGCGCCGCCTTCGCCCAGTCCCGCCTCGGCAACGTGCACGCCATTTCCCACACGCTGGGCGGCATTTTCGACATTCCGCACGGCATCGCCAACGCCGTCTTGCTTCCCTACGTCATGAAGTTCAATTTGCCCGCCTGTCCGGAGCGCATGGCCGAAATTGCGGAAGCGCTGGGATGCGAAACCGCCGGACTGCCGCCCGCCGAAGCGGCGCAGCAGGCCGTGCAGGCCGTCCGCGACATGAACCGGCGCCTGGGCATTCCGGATACCATCCGGGAGCTGGGCGTCGACATGGCCAGGCTGGACAAGATGGTGGAGGATTCCATGCGCAGCGGGAACGTGCGGGTCAACCCGCGGCTGACCAAGGCGGACGATATCCGCCGCATCATCGAATGCGCCTACCGCGGCGATGTGGACGTGTAGATCAGCCGGGGAGCCGGGCGAGGGCCGGACGCGAGATCACCGTGCGCCTGCCCGGCGCAACAGCTGCTTCAGATTCAGCTCCCCCTGCAGTTCTCGTTCCAACTGCTCCACCGACAGTTGGCCGCATCGGACGAGGACCGACAGATCATGCACGGCCGCTTCCCAGTCCAGCTTCCGGCGATGGTACCGGAAACGGCCGGCCGCGGCTTCCTGGGTCTTGCGCAGGTTTTCCCATTCGAGGCGGGCCGACCGGATTTCCTCCAGCGCCGGCTTTGCCCGGGCGAGGACGAATTCGCGCCGCTGGCGGGACAGCCTGAGTGCCGCCCGCCGGTTTTCCCGCCGCAGCGCCTCGATCTGCCGAAGCAGCTGCCGCTGCTTGCGGCTCAGGCCGTCCAGCCGCTCTTCCAGCGCGCGCAGCGACTCGGGAAGCGGACCGGGAGGAGGGCTTTCGCTGCGAGGTTCGCTCCCGGGCGCAACGGTGGTCGCCTGAAGAACAAACGGCAAATCCGATCCGGTTTCCGGAAGGACGGCTTCCGCCGCCGGCGGGATTTCTGCATGGCCGGCAGCCTTTGCAGCCTCGGCCGTCCCGGCGGAAGCCGGCCATGAACATGCGGGCCAGAGGAGCAGGCAGCCGGCGAGGATCCGGGTTCGCCACCGCAAAGGGATGTTCATGCCCTCGGATCAACTCCTTGCGCCTTGTGCCATGCGATTGCGTTTTTCCTGCGTTTTCCGCTTCTCATTATGTCCGCCTGTTGTGTTCCGCATCCCGCCGTCCGTGCAACAAGCACCCGCGCTTGTGACAAACTTGTTACATGGAAGGGGTCCGGTCTTGTCAGAAGTGGGCGGGCAGGATAACATAGAAAATATCGAGGAAGCATTCGCAAGCGGGGCGAACAAAAGGAGGTTCCTTCATGTTACTGGCAGAGGGGGCGGCTGCGAGCAACTTCCAGCCGTTTGATGTGTTCATGATCATCTTTACGCTGCTGATCGCCGCCGGGCTGATCCGGCTGCTTCTGGAGCGTCCGCGCAAAAACCGTTTCGCCATCGGGTTCGCGACGGTGGCGCTGCTCGTGTTTTTGTACACCGACTACGTGATGATCAAAAACTGGTGACGCCGTTTCGGCAGCGGATCGCCGCGGCCGGGCGCCGTCGCATGCGGGCATGACTCCCCGGAGAAGGGCTCTCCGGGGAGTTGTTTTGCGTATACGTTTCCGCCGAATGGGAAACGCTGATGCAGGATCAACCAACATGTTCCAGGAGGCGGAGACCATGGATCACAACACGCAATTGGCCGGACAGCAGCCGGGAACGCAGACGGCCAGGTTCGGCGCCCACGAAACCATCGAAGTGCACGAAATCCTGAACGGCGCCATCGACGTGATCAACCGGTTCCAGCTGTACCGCCCGCATGTGCAGGACGGCGAGCTGCAGCTGATGCTGGACCGGCAGCTGCAGTTTGCGATCAGCGAGTACAACACGATGGTGCAGATGCTGCAGGGCAAGGGCATGGGACACGCCGTTCCCTATCAGGGCCCCAAGAACGTGACGCCCGTGTATGGTCTGCGCAATCCCCAGCCGTACGGCCCGCAGGCGTCGGCGCAGCAGCTGGACGACCGCGACGTGGCCGTCGGCATGCTGTGCGCGCACAAATCTTCCGCCGTTCACAAAATGACGGCCGCTCTGGAATGCGCCGATCCCAACATCCGCCGGATGCTGCAGCAAAGCGCCGTCAACTGTGCGGAACAGGCCTATGAAGTGTGGCAGTACATGAATCAGAGAGGCTACTACCAGGTGCCGACCATGATGGATATGACCACGCAGACGATGATCCGGTCGTTTGCGGAAACGCCCAACCCGCAGCCGCAGTGAGCGTGCCGGTTGATCAGGATGCGAACCCCTGCCGTGGCAGGGGTTTTTTGTTTGCACCTCCGGAGGACGGGACATCGAAAGGTTGGACGAGCCGGAGAAGTTTCCGTATCATAGTGTTGTGCGCAATCCATCGAAGGGATGTTGACGGTCATGCGAATCCGGAAAGCGATCATTCCCGCCGCCGGCCTCGGCACCCGGTTCCTTCCCGCCACCAAGGCGATGCCGAAGGAAATGCTGCCGATTATCGACAAACCGGCCATCCAATACATTGTGGAAGAAGCGGTGTCATCCGGCATCGAGGACATCCTGATCGTCACCGGCAAAGGGAAACGGGCCATCGAGGACCATTTTGACAGCTACTTCGAACTGGAACAGAACCTGCTGCAAAAAGGGAAGCTGGATCTGCTCGACGAAGTGCGCAAAGCCTCCCAGCTGACCGACATCCATTACATACGGCAAAAAGAACCCAAAGGCCTCGGCCACGCCGTCTGGTGTGCACGCAAGTTCATCGGCGACGAACCGTTCGCCGTCCTGCTCGGGGACGACATCATCCAGTCGCCCGTGCCGGGGCTGAAGCAGCTGATCGACGTATACGAGCGGGTGGGAGCCAGCGTGCTGGCGGCGCGCAGAGTGCCCCGGCAGGAAGTCCGGCGCTACGGCATCATCGATCCGGTTCCGCAGGGCCCGGGTTCCGCGTTCCCGGACGACCGCCTCGTGGCCGTGCGCGGTCTCGTCGAAAAACCGGATCCGGAACGGGCCCCCTCCGACATTGCCATCATCGGGCGGTATATCCTCACCCCCGCGATTTTCGACCTGCTGGAAACCCAGGATGTCGGGGCGGGCGGCGAGATCCAGCTGACCGACGCGATCTCGCGGCTTCTGCGCACGGAGCCGGTGTACGCGTACATGGTGGAAGGCAAGCGGTACGATACCGGCGAAAAGCTCGGCTACCTGCAGACCATCGTCGACTTCGCGCTGGAGCGTCCCGATCTGGCGGAGGAGTTCCGGGACTTTTTGCGCCAGCGGCTGTCGGTTTGACACCCCTCCCGGCAAGGCCTAGACTTAAGGATAAACGACGGACGGAGGCAGGCGGGACCGCCATGTTTTTTCGGGCGTGGAGGCACGTGTTCAAGCTCGATCCGGACCGCGACATCGACGACCGGACGCTGGAGCGGGTATGCCGCTCCGGAACCGATGCCGTGCTGGTGGGCGGCTCGAGCGGCGTGACATACGACAAGACCGTCGGTCTGCTGGCGCGTCTGCGCCGGCACGAAGTGCCCTGCGCGCTGGAAATCACCGATCCGTCGCTGGCCGTGCCCGGCTTTGACGGATATTTCATTCCGATGGTGCTCAACGCCCGTCACCGCGACTGGTGGATCGGCCGCCATGCGGCGGCGCTCAAGCGGTTCGGCCGGATGGTGCCCTGGGACATCACCGCCGCCGAAGCGTATGTGGTGCTGAACGGCGATTCCGCCGTCGCCCGCGTGACCGAAGCGGAGACCGGCCTGGACGCCGACGATGTTGCGGCCTATTGCCAGCTGGCGGACCGGCTGTGGCGGGTGCCGGTCGTTTATCTGGAATACAGCGGAACGTTCGGCGACATGGAGCTGGTGCGGCGCGTGCGCGGCATGCTGTCGCAGGCCCGTCTTTTTTACGGCGGCGGCATCCGCTCCGCGGAGCAGGCGCGGGAGGCGGCGCGCGCGGCCGATACGGTGATCGTCGGCAACGCGGTGTACGACGATCCGGACGCGGCGTTGGCCACGGTGGAGGCGGTCAGAAGCGAAACGCCCGTCTGAGGGGAGCCGTCCCGGTACGGCTGCGGGCCGGAGGCTTCCCGGTTATTATGGAAAAGGAGCGGATACGCATGTATTTTGAACGCGCGCAGACGGATGCCCCCAATCCGGACGCGATGCTGGAGCAGCTGAATCCCCGCCAGCGGGAAGCGGTGACCACCACGGAGGGCCCGCTGCTTGTCATGGCGGGAGCCGGCAGCGGAAAGACGCGCGTGCTCGCGTACCGTATCGCATACCTGATCGCGAAGAACATCGCCCCGCCCTGGGCCATTCTGGCCATCACGTTCACCAACAAGGCCGCCCGCGAAATGCAGGAGCGGGTGGTGAACCTGGTCGGCCCCGCGGCGGCGGACATCTGGGTGAGCACCTTCCATTCCATGTGCGTGCGCATTTTGCGCAAGGACATCGAGCGGATCGGCTACGGATCGTCCTTCGGCATCCTGGACGCCACCGACCAGCTGTCCGTGGTCCGCAACGTGATGAAGGAGCTCAACCTCGACACGAAGCGGTTCGAACCGAAGGCGATTCTCGCCGCCATCAGCGCCGCCAAGAACGAGCTGATCACGGCCGAGCAGTATGCGGACCGGCAGGGGGACTTTTTCCAGTCGATCGTCGCCAAGGTGTACCTTCAATACCAGAAACGCCTCAAAAGCAACAACGCCCTCGATTTCGACGACCTGATCATGCTTACCGTCCGGCTTTTCCGGGAAGAACCGGAGGTGCTGGATTATTACCAGCGCAAATTCCGCTACATCCATGTAGACGAGTACCAGGACACGAACCACGCCCAGTACGCGCTGTGCAAACTTTTGGCGGCGAAGCACCGCAATTTCTGCGTCGTCGGCGACAGCGACCAGTCGATCTACCGCTGGCGGGGCGCGGATATCACCAACATCCTCAATTTCGAAAAAGACTACCCCGAAGCGAAAACGGTGCTGCTGGAGCAAAACTACCGTTCCACTTCGACCATCCTGGACGCGGCCAACGCGGTCATCGCCAACAACGTCGGGCGAAAGGCGAAAAATCTGTGGACGGAACGCCGCGGCGGGGAAAACATCGTGGTGTGCGAGGCGGACACCGAACACGGGGAAGGGATGTTCGTCGCCGGGGAGATTCGCCGGAACGTGGAGGAAGGCCGGTTCCGGTACGCCGATCACGCGGTGCTGTACCGGACCAACGCCCAGTCGCGGGTGATTGAAGAAATATTGATCAAATCCGAAATCCCGTACCGCATCGTCGGCGGCATCCGGTTCTACGACCGCAAGGAAATCAAGGACATGCTGGCTTACCTGCGCCTTGCGGCCAATCCCGACGACGACATCAGCATGGAGCGGGTCATCAATGTGCCCAAGCGCGGCATCGGTGACACGACGTGGGACAAGGTGGCGGCGGAAGCGTCCGCCCGGGGCGTCTCCGTGTTTCGCCTGCTGTGCGACGGGCTGGATGAGCTGGACATCCAGGCCCGGGCACGGAAAGCCCTGGGCGAGTTCCGGGATCTGATCCGCCATTTGCACCAGATGTCGGAATACTTGTCGGTGACCGAACTCACCGAGCGGGCGGCGGAAATGTCCGGCTACCGTGAGGAGCTCCGGCGCGAAAACACGCTGGAAGCGCAGGCCCGGCTGGAAAACATCGACGAGCTTTTGTCCGTGACGCAGGAGTTTGAAAAGCGGAGCGAGGACAAGTCGCTGCTGGCGTTCCTGACGGATCTGGCGCTGATTGCCGACATCGACACGCTGGAGGACGGCGAGGATGCCCAGGACGCGGTGGTGCTCATGACGCTGCACAGCGCCAAGGGGCTGGAATTTCCGGCGGTGTTCATCGTCGGCATGGAAGAAGGCATCTTCCCGGGCAGCCGGGCGCTCATGGAGCCGGAGGAGCTGGAAGAAGAGCGGCGCCTCTGCTACGTGGGCATCACGCGCGCCATGCGGAGGCTGTACCTGAGCTACGCCCGCACGCGGCTGCTTTACGGGCGGACAAGCAGCAACATGCCGTCCCGTTTTCTGGCGGAAATCCCCGACGAGCTGAAGGACGTCCGCCAGTCCGGCGGCTTCGGTTACGGGTATGGGCGCGGGTATGGTTACGGCTATGGAGGGTACGGGAGCGGCGATTACGGCTACGGCTCCGGCGGTTACGGCGGCGGTTTCGGAGGCCGCCGTTACGGAAGCGGCGGCTACGACGCCGGCGGATACGGCTCCGGGGGCTTCGGGCGCCGCGGCGGTTTCGGCTCCGGTGCGCTCTTGCGGGACGACGCCGGCCGAAACGCCGGCTCCGCGAAGGGATTTGGCCGGGATGCCGGCGGCGCGGCGGGTGCCGCCGCATCAGCAGCCGGCGCCGGGGCGGGGCAGGGCGCGGCCGCATTGGCGGGACTCACCGCCGGCGACAAGGTCCGCCACGCCAAATGGGGCATCGGCACCGTGGTGGCGGTGAAAGGAACGGGCAACGATACCGAGCTGCAAATCGCGTTTCCCGCCCCCATCGGCATCAAGCGGCTGCTGGCCGCGTTCGCGCCGCTGACCAAGGTGTGACGGCCGGTACCAGGTTCAATCCTCTAATTCCGCCCGGTTTTTCACGGCGAGTTCGTAGCCGGTGATCCGCAAGTTGCCGGTAACGGGCCGCATCCACCCTTTGCCGCAAAGCCGGCGCAACATCCGGATGGCGGTCCGTGGATGTACGCCGAAGTGACGGTACACTTCGGACGGGACGGACCGGCCTGCCCAGGCCCGCGGCGAAACGGACCAGTTCCTTTTCCGCAAATACGGCCGGGGGGCGGTGCGGCGGCTGGGCAGCAAGCGGTCCGGAAGCGGAGGAGCATCCGGCACTGCTCCGGTCGTTCAGCCACATCGTCGTAGGCCAGAGAAATCAGGCGGTAACCGAGCGCAGATTATCCGGCGGCAGGTGAGCGGCCGCCAGACATTGCGCAGAAACCCGGTCCCGGCGTGTCGATGGCCCCGTTCCAGTCTGCCTTTCCTTTCACCTCTTCGCCGCGCCAGGTGCCACTGGACAAACGATTCGTGCACCGTCGCAAAATCCGCCATGTTCCCCCTCCTCCAAAAAAACGCCCCTTCGCTCACCGGATAAAGGGACGTTCTAATGGCACTTTTGTCGCTGTTTTTCTTGCTTGATAGTCTGTTTGGCTGCAGGATGAGAAGCGGTTTGCCACCCGTGAGCGCCATATGGCACAATGAAATCGTTCCAAATACCAGCGAGGATGGAAAGAAGCGAGGTTTTCCCGATGCCGGACGAGGAAACGATGGAACGGATGCGCCGACTCATCGAGCAGATCGAATATCACAATTGGCGCTATTACACGCTGGACGATCCCGTGATCAGCGACGCGGAATACGACCGGCTGTACGACGAGCTGGTCCAGCTCGAACGGGAAACCGGCGTCACGATGCCGAATTCCCCCACACGGCGGGTGGGCGGCGACATTTTGCCGGGATTCGAGCCGCACCGCCACCTGGCCCGCCTGTGGAGCCTGGACAAGGTGCAAAACAAGGAGGAGCTGGCCGCGTGGACCCAGCGGGTGAACCGCCTGATCGCCGAGCACAACGCCAGGCATCCGGACGACCCGCTCCCGCCCCCGCAGTACGTCCTTGAGCTGAAGTTCGACGGGCTTACCATCAACCTTACATACCGCAACGGCGAACTGGTGCAGGCGGCGACGCGCGGCAACGGGGAAGTCGGGGAAGGCATCCTGGCGCAGGTGAAAACGATCCGCACCGTCCCCCTGACCATCCCGTGGAAGGACGGCACCGTCGAAGTGCAGGGCGAAGGCTACATGCGCCTGTCCGTGTTCGAAGCGTACAACCGCACCGCCCGGGAGCCCCTCAAAAATCCGCGCAACGCCGCGGCCGGCGCCCTTCGCAACCTGGACCCGCGGGTGACGGCTTCGCGGCGGCTGGACGCGTTTTTCTACAACGTCGGGTACGCCGAGGGCATCTCGTTCGCCGACCATCGGGAGATGCTGGATTTCCTCCGGGACAACCGGTTCCCGGTCAACCCGTACGCCGCCTATTTTTCCGACGTCGAGGAGATGGCGGCGGAACTGGAACGCCTGGAGGCGCAACGCGGCGAATTCGACTATCTGATCGACGGCGTGGTCATCAAGATCACCGACATGCGCACCCGCGAGGCGCTCGGCTACACCGACAAGTTCCCGCGCTGGGCGGTGGCTTACAAGTTCGAGGCGGAAGAGGCGACCACGGTGCTTCGCTCGGTGACTTGGGAAGTCGGCCGCACGGGCAAGCTGACGCCGGTGGCGCGGGTGGAACCCGTGGAGCTGGGCGGGGTGACGGTGCAAAACTGCACCCTGAACAACTGGGGCGACATCGAGCGGAAACGGCTGACCCACGCCCTGGGCACGCGGGTGTTCATCCGCCGCTCCAACGACGTCATTCCCGAAATCCTCGGCAAGGCCGACGACGAACCGGGCGAAGCCGTGGAGCTGCCGCAGGTCTGCCCGGCCTGCGGCACGCCCCTGGAATGGCGCGGCGCCCATCTGTATTGCGGCAACCGGTCCGGCTGCAAGCCGCAGGCGGTGGGGCGTCTCACGCATTTCGCCTCCCGCGATGCCATGGACATCGAGACGTTCAGCGTCATGACCGCCGAGCAGCTGTATGACGAGCTGGGCGTGCGCGACCCGGCCGATCTGTACGATTTGCAATATGAGGAGCTGGTGCGGCTCAACCGTTTTGGCCCGAAAAAGGCGGAAAACCTGCTGGCGGCGATCGAAAGGTCCAAATCCCGCGACCTGGCCTCCTTCCTCCACGCGCTGGGCATTCCCAACGTGGGAAGGGCGACGGCCGTCGTGCTCGCCGACCATTTCGGTTCGCTCGACCGGCTGATGGAAGCGGATATGGAGGAGCTGAAGACGATCCCCGATGTCGGCGACGTGGTGGCGGAAAGCATCCACGCCTTTTTCCGGGATCCCGACACCCGCCAGTCCATCGCCCGCATGCGTGCCCGCGGTGTGAAAGCCGAAGCGGCGAGGGCGGCGGCGCAGGCGGATGCAGACCATCCTTTTTACGGAAAAACGATCGTGCTTACGGGCACGCTGTCCCGAATGACGCGGGAGGAGGCGACGAGGAGGCTGGAGGCGCTCGGCGCCAAGGTGGCCGGCAGCGTGTCGCGCAAGACCGATCTGGTCATCGCCGGGGAAAGCGCCGGCAGCAAGCTGACGAAGGCGCGGGAGCTCGGCGTGCCCGTCCTGGAAGACGGGGAAGAGCTGTACCGGCTTTTGGGCGAAAACTGAGGCGGAGGCGCGGGGAAGTCTTTCCCCGCGCAAGTTTTCGGTGGCGCCTGCCGCATATTTGCCCTTCGCCGACTGCATAATATAAAGCGGCACCGCAGCAGGAAAAAATTTTCCGTTCCCCCTTGCATTTTTCTCCAATCAGGGTATAATCAAATTAAAGTCAAAGAAAGTCAAAGTCAATCCAGCGGCCGGATGGGCCATGGCAGCCGGATGCAGATATCCACGAAGGCAGACTTCATTTCGGCAGGTGGTGGATATTGCGCAACATCTCCGACTTGATTGAAAGCTACCTGAAACAGATTTTGCAAAACAGCCCGGGCGGTGTCGTGGAGATCCAGCGCAGCGAGCTGGCCGACAAGTTCTCCTGTGTTCCCTCGCAGATCAATTACGTCATCAGCACCCGTTTCACCCTGGAGAAAGGGTACTACGTGGAGAGCAAGCGCGGCGGCGGCGGCTACATCCGCATCCAGCGCGTCAACCTGCCTTCCCTCGAAGCGGTCCAGAAGCACATCCGGCAGACCATCGGCGACAGCATCGACCAGACGACGGCGGAAGGGCTCATCTACCAGCTGCGGGAAACGGGCTATCTGACGGAGCGGGAAGCCCATATCCTGAACACGGCCATTTCCCGCGAAGTGCTCACGATCCGGCTTCCCCAGCGGGACGAGATCCGCGCCCGGCTGCTGAAATCGACGCTGCTAACGCTGCTGGCCAAGTGATTTTCGCCGCCGGCGCCGCCCCGCGCGGGGCCGGGCGAGCCCAGAAAAGGAGGCGATCGGCGTGATTTGCCAAGAGTGCGGGAAACGGCCCGCCACCCTCCATTTCACGAAGATCGTGAACGGGGAAAAGTCCGAGCTGCACATCTGCGAATCCTGTGCGAGGGAAAGGGGCGAGCTCATTCCCGGGACCGGAAACGGTTTTTCCATCCACAATCTGCTTTCCGGACTGCTCGACTTCGAACCGGCGGAAACCGGCCTCAAGCCGACCCTGCGATGCGAAACGTGCGGCATGACCTACGCCCAATTCGGCAAGATCGGCCGCTTCGGCTGCGCCGATTGCTACCGGACTTTCGCGGATCGCCTGGATCCCATGCTGAAACGGGTGCAGGGCGGCAAGGTGCACGTGGGCAAGGTGCCCAGGCGGGCCGGCGGGAAGATGCGGACGAAGCGGGAAATCGAGCGGCTCAAGCGCGAACTGCAGCTCCGCATCGAACGCGAGGATTTCGAAACGGCCGCCCGGCTTCGCGACCGCATCCGCGAGCTGGAACGGGAGATCGGCTAGCGCCGGTCCCGGCCGGGAAGGAAGCCGCAAAGGAAGGGAAGATGGCGCATGGGCAAACATGCTTTTACCCGACAGGCCCTCAGCCCCTGGATGAAAGACGGAGGGCCCGAATCGGACGTGGTGCTCAGCAGCCGCATCCGTCTCGCACGCAACCTGCGGAACAGGCCGTTTCCGCTGCGGGCGACGCCGGCCCAATCCGCGGAAGTATTGAACCAGTTGATGGATTTGGCGGACAGCGGCCGCCTGGGCGGCATTGGGCCGCTCGAGGCGATCCGCATCGACGATTTGTCCGAGCTGGAAAAAATGGTTCTCGTGGAAAAACATCTGATCAGTCCCGCGCTGGCCGATGAATCCCGCAACGCCGGGCTGATTCTTTCGAACCGCGAGAACATCAGCGTCATGATCAACGAGGAAGACCATTTGCGCATCCAGTGCCTGAGCCCCGGGCTCCAGGTGCGGGAAACCTGGGACTGGGCCAGCAAGATCGACGACCTGTTCGAGGAAAACCTCGACTTCGCGTTCGACGAAAAGCTCGGCTACCTGACCAGCTGTCCGACCAACGTCGGCACGGGGCTTCGCGCTTCCGTCATGATGCATCTGCCCGCGCTGGTCCTCACCGGCCAGATCAACCGGATTCTGTCCGCCGTCACCCAGGTGGGGCTGGCCGTGCGCGGACTGTACGGCGAGGGCAGCGAGGCCACCGGCAACCTGTTCCAGGTGTCCAACCAGATCACCCTGGGGCAGTCGGAAATGGAGATCATCGACAACCTGTACCGGGTGACGCGCCAGATCGTCGACCAGGAAAAAGAAGCCCGGCGCCGGCTGCTCGCGGAGTCCCGTCTCCGCCTGGAAGACCGCGTCCGCCGTTCGTACGGCATCCTGCGGTACGCGGAGATCATCGACTCCAAGGAGTCGGCCCAGCGGCTTTCCGACCTGCGCCTGGGCGCCAGCCTCGGCCTCGTGCCGGAAGTGAAGGAGCAGGTGCTGAACGAACTGCTCGTCAGCACGCAGCCGGGATTCCTGCAATATTCCCACGGCGGCGAGCTGAGCCCGGAACAGCGGGACGCCAAGCGGGCGGAGCTGATCCGCGGCCGCCTGGCGCAGGCGGGCTGAAGCCGGCGCGGGTCGGCGGAAAAGGCAGTGCAGTCGGGTTTGTATGGATCGTTTAATGATATGAATATCTTTACAGGAGGTGTTTTCCCATGATGTTCGGCAGATTTACGGAACGCGCGCAGCGGGTGCTGGCGCTGGCCCAAGAGGAAGCCGTTCGCCTGGGACACAACAATATCGGCACGGAACACATCCTGCTGGGCCTCATCCGCGAGGGCGAAAGCATCGCGGCCAAAGCGCTGATCGGACTCGGCCTCGGCCTGGAGAAAATCCAGGCGGAAGTCGAAGCCCTCATCGGCCGCGGGCATGAACATCCGACCAACATCGCCTACACGCCGCGCGCGAAAAAAGTGATCGAGCTGTCCATGGACGAAGCGCGCAAGCTGGGACATACTTACGTCGGCACGGAACATATCCTGCTCGGGCTGATCCGCGAAGGCGAAGGCGTGGCGGCCCGGGTGCTGAACAATCTGGGGATCAGCCTGAACAAGGCCCGGCAGCAGGTGCTGCAGCTGCTGGGCAGCAGCGAGGTCATGCAGACCAGCCACGGCCCGGCGGCCAACGTGAGCACGCCGACGCTGGACAGCCTGGCCCGCGACCTGACGGCGGCGGCCCGGGAAGGCAACATCGACCCGGTCATCGGCCGGCAGAAGGAAATCGAGCGGGTCATCCAGGTGCTGTCCCGCCGGACGAAGAACAACCCGGTGCTGATCGGCGAGCCGGGCGTCGGCAAGACGGCCATCGCGGAAGGCCTGGCGCAGAAGATCGTCAACAACGAAATTCCGGAGACGCTGCGCGACAAGCGGGTCATGACGCTGGACATGGGCTCCGTCGTGGCCGGCACCAAGTACCGCGGCGAATTCGAAGACCGGCTGAAAAAGATCATGGACGAAATCCGCCAGGCGGGCAACATCATCCTGTTCATCGACGAGCTGCACACGCTCATCGGGGCGGGCGGCGCGGAAGGCGCCATCGACGCCTCCAACATCCTGAAGCCGGCCCTCGCCCGCGGCGAGCTGCAGTGCATCGGCGCCACCACGCTGGACGAATATCGCAAATACATCGAAAAGGACGCCGCCCTGGAGCGCCGCTTCCAGCCGATCATGGTCGATGAACCGACGCCGGAGGAAACGATCCAGATCCTGCACGGGCTGCGCGACCGCTACGAAGCGCACCACCGCGTGAAGATCACCGACGAGGCGATCGAGGCCGCGGTCAAGCTGTCGGACCGTTACATCACCGACCGGTTCCTGCCCGACAAGGCCATCGACCTGATCGACGAGGCCAGCTCCAAAGTGCGCCTGCGTTCCTTCACGGTGCCGCCGAACCTGAAGCAGCTCGAGCAGCGCCTGGAGGACATCCGCAAGGAAAAGGATGCCGCCGTGCAAAGCCAGGAGTTTGAAAAAGCGGCCGCCCTTCGCGATACGGAGCAGAAGATCCGCGAAGAGCTGGAGATGACCAAGAACCAGTGGAAGGAAAAGCAGGGCCGCACCGACTCCGAGGTGACGCCGGAAGACATCGCCCAGGTGGTGGCCAGCTGGACCGGCATCCCGGTGGCGAAGCTGGCGGAAGAAGAAACGGAACGGCTGCTCAAGATGGAGGACATCCTGCACGCCCGCGTCATCGGGCAAGACGAGGCGGTCGCCGCGGTGGCCCGCGCCATCCGCCGCGCCCGCGCGGGGCTCAAGGATCCGAAGCGGCCGATGGGTTCGTTCATCTTTCTCGGCCCCACCGGCGTCGGCAAGACCGAACTGGCGCGCGCCCTGGCCGAAGCCCTGTTCGGCGACGAGAACGCGGTCATCCGCATTGACATGTCGGAGTACATGGAGAAGCACTCCACCTCGCGCCTCGTCGGGGCGCCTCCGGGATATGTCGGCTACGAGGAAGGCGGCCAGCTGACCGAGAAGGTGCGCCGCAAGCCGTATTCCGTGGTGCTGCTGGACGAAATCGAGAAGGCGCACCCGGAAGTGTTCAACGTGCTGCTGCAGGTGCTTGAGGACGGCCGGCTGACCGACTCGAAGGGCCGCACCGTCGACTTCCGGAACACGCTGATCATCATGACGTCCAACGTCGGCGCCGACCAGATCAAGCGCAGCTCGACGCTGGGCTTCACGGCGGCACCGAGCGCCGAGAGGGACTACGAAAACATGAAGGACAAAGTCCTCGCCGAGCTGAAGAAAACGTTCCGTCCGGAGTTCCTGAACCGGATCGACGAGACCATCGTGTTCCACCCGCTCAGCGAGGAGCATATCGAGCGCATCGTCGTGCTGATGGCGGAAGAGCTGCGCAAGCGGCTGAAGGAACAGGACGTGGAGTTCGAACTGACCGACGCCGCCGTCAAGTTCCTGGCCAAGGAAGGCTTCGACCCGCAATACGGCGCGCGTCCGCTGCGCCGGGCGATCCAGAAGCACATCGAGGACCGGCTGTCCGAAGAGCTCCTGATGGGCAAGATCCGCAAGGGCGACCGGCTGGTCATCGACGAGGAAAACGGCGAGCTGGTCGTGCGGCAGAAGCAGGAAGCGCCGAGCCAGGTCTGACGGAAGATTTAGCCCGGAGGGCGGGTTACCCGCCCTTGATCGAAATAGCCCCGTTTCATCGCGAGTCCGCGATGGGCGGGGTTTGCCGTTTTTCCCGGTGGCTCTCCCGTTGCGTTGGGCATATGCTGTAGCGTCCCGGAGCGGGACGGCTCCGTCGCGGACCCGGCAATGTGGGGAACTCGCCGCGGCGGCATGGGAGGGTTGGCGATGCTTTTTCGGAGGCGTCGAATGCGTTTTCGCGGAAACGGAATCCTTCGGGGATTCGGCGGGCTGCGGCGAAACGTTGGGTTCCCGGGCGGGCGGCTGCGCGTCTCGGCCTTTCGCCCCCGGCGCCGGACCCGCGAAGCCGGCCGCCTGCTGCTGATCGCGCTCCTGTGCATCATCCTGTTCCCGCTCGTGCTGCCGCTGCTCAAACTGGCCATCGTCCTGCTGTTTGCGTTCGGGACCGTGGCGGCCTTGTTCCTGCTGCTGGCGCTGATCCGGTTCTTATGGCTGTGGTGGCGTTGATAAAAAGATGGTAAACTTTATAGAAGTATGAGGTTTTTTCCGGCGGCGGAAGGGAGTCGAGGCGGGGTCGTGGTCAGGCCGAAAATCAAATTCGTCTGCACGGAATGCGGCACGGAATCGCCCAAATGGATGGGCCGTTGTCCCGGCTGCCAGGCTTGGAACACGATGGTGGAGGAAATCGCGGCGCCGTCCGGAGGGTCGGGCGGTTCCGGGCGCGATCGCGAGCGCGCCAAGGATCCCCCGCGCTCCATCGCGCAGCTGGAAGGAAACCGGGAACCGCGCTTTTCCACGGGGTTCGGGGAGCTGGACCGCGTGCTCGGCGGCGGGCTGGTGCCGGGGTCTCTCCTTTTGGTGGGCGGAGACCCGGGCATCGGCAAGTCGACGCTGCTGCTGCAGATGTCGTACGCCCTGGCGCTCCGGGAGCTCACCGTGCTGTACGTATCCGGCGAGGAATCGGCGGGACAGGTGAAGCTCCGCGCGGACCGGCTGGGGACGCTGGCGCCGCGGCTGTACGTGCAGTGCGAAACAAACCTCGACCTGGTGGAGGATGCGGTGGAATCGGTCCGGCCGGATTTGCTGGTCATCGACTCCATCCAGACGGTGTACGGCCCGGACATTCCGTCCGCGCCCGGAAGCGTTTCCCAGGTCCGCGAATGCACCGGCCGGCTGCTCCGCCTGGCCAAAGGGCGCAACATGGCCACGGTGCTGGTCGGCCATGTCACCAAGGACGGCTCCATCGCCGGCCCGCGGCTTCTGGAACACATGGTCGACACCGTGCTTTATTTCGAGGGCGACCGTCATCATACATACCGCGTCTTGCGCGCCATCAAAAATCGCTTTGGCCCCACCAACGAAATCGGCGTTTTCGAAATGGCGGAAGGCGGGCTGCGCGAGGTGGCCAATCCGTCGGAGTTGTTCCTGTCGGAACGGCCGCTGGGCGTGGCGGGTTCCTGCGTGGCCGCCAGCCTGGAAGGTTCCCGTCCCCTGCTGGTGGAGCTCCAGGCGCTGGTGGCGCCGACCCATTTTCCGTCGCCGCGCCGGATGACCGCCGGATGGGACCACAACCGGCTGGCTCTGGTCATCGCCGTGCTGGAGAAACGGATGGGGTTATTCTTTCAGAATCACGATGCCTACCTCAATGTGGCGGGCGGCGCCCGTCTGACGGAACCGGCGGCGGACCTGGCCGCGGCGGTGTGCCTGGCTTCCAGCTTCAGGGACGTTCCCACGCGGCCTTACGACGTGGTATTCGGCGAAGTCGGGCTGACCGGGGAAGTGCGCGCCGTGGCGAGGGCCGAACAGCGGGTGAAGGAAGCCCGCAAGCTGGGGTTCCAGCGCGTGATCCTGCCCGCCGGCAGCATGAAAGGGTGGCGGCCGCCGCCGGGCATCGAGCTGATCGGCGTCAGCACCGTGGCCGATGCGCTGCGCGCCGCCCTGGATCAGGGGTGACTTCACTCGATGAGGGAAAGGGAAGGAGATCCGATGTTCCAGCTATTGCCGATGGTTGCCCCGGGAACGCCGTTCCGGGAAGCGCTGGAAAACATTTTGCGCGCCAAGACGGGGGCGCTGATCGTCGTCGGCGGCGGGCCGGAGGTGATGGCGCTGGTGGACGGGGGGTTCGCCATCGGCTGCGACTTCAGCCCGAACATTTTGTACGAACTGGCCAAGATGGACGGGGCGATCATCCTGAGCGACGACGCGAAAAAGATTTTGTACGCCAACACCCAGCTGATCCCCGACTCCACCATTCCGTCCACGGAAACGGGCATCCGCCACCGGACCGCCGAGCGGGTCGCCAAGCAGACGGGAAAACTGGTCGTTTCCATCTCGCAGCGCCGCAATGTCATCACGCTGTACCAGGGCAATCTTCGGTATACGCTGCGGGATGTGGGCGTCATCCTGACCAAGGCCAACCAGGCGATCCAGACGCTGGAGCGCTATCAGGCGGCCTTCCAGCAGTCGCTGACCAACCTGTCCGCCCTCGAATTCGAGGAGCAGGTGACGATGCACGACGTGACCCATGTGCTGCAGCGCCTGGAAATGGTGCTCCGCATCAAGGGGGAAATCCGCCGCTACGTGATGGAACTCGGGCACGAGGGCCGGCTGGTCGGCATGCAGCTGGAGGAGCTGGCCGGGAACGCGGAGGAAGAAATGCGCCTTCTGCTCAAGGATTACGCCCGCGACAACAGCGAGGAGAAAATCCGGGAGATCCAGCAGGCGCTCAAAAAACTGCCTTCCGAAGAACTGCTCGACGCGGGACACATGCTGCGGCTGCTGGGCTACGGCTCGATGGGCGCCGCGGCGGAGGAGGGTTTCCTGCCCCGGGGCTACCGGCTGCTGAGCAAAATCCCGCGCCTGCCCACGCTGATCATCCACAATCTGGTGGAACGGTTCGGAACCCTGTCGCAAATCATGGCGGCCACCATCGAAGAACTGGACGACGTGGACGGCATCGGCGAGATTCGCGCCCGCTCCATCCGGGAAGGCTTGCGGCGCATCCGCGAGCAAGTATTGATTGACAGACATCTTTGAACGGTTTTAGAATGGAAAGACGGCATAGCGCCGGAGGATGGGACGAAAAATTCGGGGTGAGTCCGATGGTGGCCAGATCGATTCCCAACCTGTTTACGCTCGGCAATTTGTTGCTGGGTGTCCTTGCGATCCTTTGGACTTTTCAGGGCCGCGCTTCCGAAGCGGTTCTGCTTGTGTTTTTGGCCATGCTGCTGGACGGCCTGGACGGCCGCGTGGCCCGGGCGCTCAACGCGCAAAGCGAGTTCGGCAAGGAGCTCGATTCGCTTTCCGACATCGTGTCCTTCGGCGTCGCACCCGCCCTCATCATGTACCAATCCGCTTTCGCGTGGGTGGAACCGGCCGCGCTGACCTGGACGGTGACGGCGATGTTCCCGATTTGCGGCGCGCTCCGCCTGGCCCGTTACAATGTGCGGGACGGCATTCCGGGGTACTTCGTCGGTCTGCCCATTCCGGCGGCGGGCGGCGTGCTGGCCGCGCTGGCGATTTTCGCGGAAGATCTGCACGTGTCGCTGCTCATGCTGAGCATGGTGGCGCTTTCGCTCATGATGATCAGCACGACCAAGTATCCCAACTTCAAAAAATTCGGCCTGCCGAAGCCGGCCGTCTGGGCGGTGCCGCTGGTGGTCGCCGGCGCGGCGGTAATGGCGTGGCTGTTCCCGCGCGGGATTCCGCATGTGGCCCTCGCCATGCTGCTCGTCTACGCCCTGTGGGGATTCAAGCGGAGCGTCAAGCGCTTCTTCCGGCGGGTCCGGCGGCGGAGCTTCCGGGCGAAAGAAGCGGAACGGGAACATCACAGCGCCTGATTTTATACCGAAAAAAGAAACAGGGAGAACCTGCGAATTCGATTCGCGGGTTCTCCCTTTTTGTTTCGGTTTTCGTGCTTGCGAACGGTGGTCCCCGGCGTCAGGTCAGGTTGAAGAGGCCGAGGGTGGCGCATTTTTTGATTTCTTCGTCCACGATTTCCTCGACGCCGATGTCCAGCAGGCTGCAGAGCGCGGCGAAGTAAAAGATGGTTTTGCCCAGTTCGGAGCGGACGAAATCCCGGCAATGCTCGCACAGCTGCCCCGTCATGTGGGACCTCGACAGGCGCAGGGCTTCGTGAAGCCGTTCCGCTTGCGAGAAAGGCTGCTGCCGGGCGTTCAGCTCGATGCACCCGCATTCGGTGACGGCTTTGGCCACGGCCCGGTTGACGGACGCGGACGACTGGCTGAGTTTCGTCATGACGTCCAGCAGGCTGCGATCCCGGAGCAACAGATCGGAGACCTGTTGCTGGAAGTGTTCAAGTTTCGATGCGCTCATCCCTTGCCAACCTCCGCGTGCGGTTTGTGAGGATCTCATCGATCAACCTTTTCTCGATTCTCAATTATAAGGGAAAATGGGGCGGAATTCCAAGCAAAGTTTGTCATGGGCGATTTTGGAACATACTGTTAACGGGATTTTGCGAAAACAGGGAGTGATTGCATGTTGATAAAACGCGTTTTGCAAGTGGCGGGAATTTTGATCGGATGGATGGCGGCCCGGGAATGGGGAGCCGGCTGGGCGGATCCCCGGGGCGTCTGGATGGGCGCCGCGCCGGGGTCGGCGTCCGGTTACGGAAGCTTGCTTACGGCGGCGCTGGGCGCCATGCTCGGCCTGCTCGTGGCCACGGCCATCGCCGGACCGGCGGCGGCGCGGCTGACGCAGGGCATCAACCGGCTGACGTCGCTGCCCGCTTCGGACTTGCTCGCCGGTGCGACGGGCGCCATGCTGGGACTGGGCGCGGGGGCTTTGGCGTACCCTTTTTTGTCGGGCGTCCCCCGGTTCGGTGAACTGCTGGCGGCGCTTTTGGCCCTGACGCTGGTCTATGCGGGTGTCCGCGTCGCCTGGCGCAAGAAGGACGAGCTGGCCGAACTGTTCGCCCGCAGGGGGGCCGCGGCGGAACGGGAAGAAGGAGAGCCGCGCCGCGGGGAGCACAAGATACTGGACACCAGCGTCATCATCGACGGCCGGATCGCGGACATCTGCAAAACCGGGTTCATCGAAGGCACGCTGGTCATCCCGGAATTCGTGCTGGAAGAGCTGCAGCACATCGCCGATTCCTCCGACCTGCTCAAGCGCAACCGCGGCCGGCGGGGCCTTGACATTTTGAACAAGATCCAGAAGGAACTCGACGTGAAGGTGCTGATCTACGAAGACCCGAACGAGGAAAGGGACGGCGGGGACGTGGACGGCCGCCTGGTCAAGCTGGCCAAGGCGCTGGGCGGCAAGGTGGTGACCAACGACTTCAACCTGAACAAGGTATGCGAGCTGCAGGGCGTGTCGGTGCTCAACATCAATGACCTGGCCAACGCGGTCAAGCCGGTGGTGCTTCCCGGCGAGGAAATCGTCGTGCACGTGATCAAGGACGGCAAGGAGCACGGCCAGGGGGTTGCCTATCTGGACGACGGCACGATGATCGTGGTGGAAAACGGGCGGGATTTCATCGGTTCGACGATGGAGGTGCTGGTCACCAGCGTGCTGCAGACGTCCGCCGGACGGATGATTTTCGCCAAGCCGAAGGTGTTAGAAAAGGCGCTGTGAACGTCGGGGCCTCCCGGGATGTTCGGGGCTTATCGGGTCTGCGGCGGCGGGGGCCGGTTGGCGGAAAACGGTTGGAAAAAAGCCGGCGGCGCGTTATGATGATATTGGCATTGGAAAATCGGGCGGGATGCCGGACGGATCCCGCCTTTGCCTTGTTTGGCCAGGGATCGGGGCGGCCTGGGCTGCCGTTCCGGTTGACCGTTCGAGAAGTACGGCCCGTGGTTCGGGAGAGTCTGGGGACCGGGGAGACCTGGCCGGGCTTCAGGGAAAGGGGAAATCCGCGCATGAGATGGGGAGCGGTGATCGTTGCTGCCGGAAGCGGCAGGCGCATGGGCGCGGGCGAAAACAAGGTGTTCCTGCCCCTCGGGGGAAAACCGGTCCTGGCACACGCGCTGGCGGCGTTTGAGGCGTGTGCCGCGGTGGAATCCGTGGTGGTGGTCGCCGCGCCGGGCGAGCGGGAGCGGGCGGCGGCGGTCTGCGCGGAAGCGGGCTGCCGGAAAGTCACCGCCATCGTGGAAGGCGGGGCGGAGCGGCAGGACAGCGTCCGCGCCGGGCTGGCCGCCCTGGATACGGACGGCGTGCTCGTCCACGACGCGGCCCGGCCGCTGATCACACCGGAGAAAATCGACGCCTGCCGCCGCGCCGCCGAAACAAGCGGCGCCGCCGCGCTGGCCGTGCCGGTGAACGACACGATCAAGGTGACGGACGAAGAAGGCTGGATCGTGGCCACGCCCGAGCGCCGGACGCTGTGGGCGGTGCAGACGCCGCAGGCGTTCAGGCGGGAAGAGCTGTCGGAGGCGCACCGGCTGGCGCTGGAGGACGGTTTCCGGGCGACGGACGACGCGATGCTGCTGGAACGCCTCGGCCGGCGGGTGGCGGTGGTGGAAGGCGACTACGCCAATGTGAAAATCACCACGCCGGAGGACCTGGAACTGGCCGAGCGGCTGCTGGCGCGGCGCGGCGGATCGGTGCACGGAATCGGGCAGGCTGCGGGTTTGCCTGCGGGTTTGCCGGGAGTCGGAGAGGAGGCCGGGGAAGGGATGGACAAGCCGTCCGGGCGGAAACCGGAGGCGATCCGGATCGGGCAGGGGTTTGACGTTCACCGATTGGCGGAAGGGCGCCCGTGCATCATCGGCGGCGTGCGCATTCCGCATGGGAAAGGGCTGCTCGGCCATTCGGACGCCGATGTGCTGCTGCACGCCATCGCGGATGCGATTTTGGGAGCGATGGCCCTGGGCGATATCGGGCAGCATTTTCCGGACAACGATCCGGCTTACGCCGGCGCCGACAGCATGAAGCTGCTTGCCAGGGTGTGGGAGCTGGCCCGGGAGCGCGGCTACCGCCTGGGCAACGCCGACGCGACGATCATCGCCCAGGAACCGAAGATGGCGCCCCACATTTCCGCCATGCGCGCCAACATTGCCAGGGTGCTGGAATGCGGCGTGGAACGGGTGAGCGTCAAGGCGACCACCTCCGAGCGCCTCGGCTTTACCGGACGCGGGGAAGGGATCGCCGCCCAGGCGGTTGTATGCCTTGTCGGCGATGTGCTATGATGCAGGAATAGAGCGCCAGCAAAGGGCGCACGCACGGGAGGATGGACCATGAGCGGCAAGGTTCGCGTGCGTTACGCGCCGAGTCCGACGGGACATCTGCATATCGGAAACGCGCGCACGGCGATTTTCAACTATCTGTTCGCCCGCCATCACGGGGGAGAATTCATCATTCGCATCGAGGACACGGATGTCAAGCGCAACGTGGCCGGCGGCGAGGAAAACCAGCTCGCCTACCTGAAATGGCTCGGCGTGGACTGGGACGAAAGCGTGGACCGTCCCGGCGCCTGCGGACCGTACCGGCAGACGGAAAGGCTGGACATCTACCGCAAATATTGGCAGGATCTGCTGGACCGGGGCCTTGCCTACCGCTGCTACTGCACGGAAGAAGAACTGGAACGCGAACGGGAAGAGCAGGCCGCCCAGGGCCTCACTCCCCGCTATTCCGGCAGATGCCGCCATCTGACCGCCGAGGAGCAGGCGCGCCTTGCGGCCGAAGGCCGGGAAGCCAGCGTGCGCTTCCGCGTGCCGGAGGGGCGGACCTATACGTTCGACGACATGGTGAGGGGCCCCATCAGCTTCCGCTCGGAGGATTTCGGCGATTTCGTCATCGTCAAGAAAGACGGCATTCCGACCTACAACTTCGCCGTGGTCGTGGACGATCATCTCATGGACATCACCCACGTGCTGCGCGGCGAAGACCATATCACCAACACGCCCCGGCAGCTCATGATCTACGAGGCGTTCGGCTGGACGCCGCCGGTGTTCGGGCACATGACCCTGATCGTCAACGAACAGCGCAAAAAGCTGTCGAAGCGCGACGAATCCATCATCCAGTTCATCGAACAATACGACAAATTGGGCTATCTGCCCGAAGCCCTGTTCAATTTCATCACCCTGCTCGGCTGGTCGCCGGAAGGGGAGCGGGAGATTTACTCGCGGGAGGAACTGATCGGGATTTTCGACGCGGGCCGGCTGTCCAAAAGCCCCGCCGTGTTCGACTCGGCCAAGCTTCTCTGGATGAACCAGCATTACCTGAAAGCGGCGCCGACGGAGCGCGTCGTGGCGATGTGCGTGCCGCACCTGCAGGCGGCCGGCCGGCTGCCGGAGCAGCCGTCGGCGGCCGACCTCGAATGGGCCGGGGCCCTGGTGGAGCTGTTTCGCGACCACCTGCGTTACGCGGCCGAAATCGTTCCGCTTTCCGACATGTTTTTCGGCGAGACCCCGGAGCCCGACGAGGAGGGCCGCGCCGTGCTGGCCGAACCGACGGTTCCTGCGGTGCTGGACGCTTTCCGGCGGCAGGCGGAGACGACGGCGCCGGAAGAATTTCTGCGCGACCGGATCCAGGCCATGATCAAGGCGGTACAGGCGGAAACCGGCGCCAGGGGCAAGACGCTGTTCATGCCGATCCGCGTGGCGCTTACCGGGCAGACGCACGGCCCCGACCTGGCCGGTTGCATCCAGGTGCTCGGCCGCGACAAGACGCTGCGTCGTCTGGGCAAGACGCTGGAGAAGCTAGGAACGGCCGGCGCGTAAGGAACCCGGGCATTCGGAGCACCCGGGAATCATCGATTCAGAGCCGGGCGCCTGCGGTTCTTGTCATGGCGTCCCGGATCGGATATACTGGCTGTAACGGCGAAGAACAGGAGAGTACGTTTCGCGCAGGAATGTCCAGAGAGGAGAGCCGCGGCTGCAAGCGATCCCTTTCCGGCGAAGCGGAAATGCGCCTGGGAGCCGCGCCGTCGAACGGCGACCCGCCGGGTCGTTCGGGTGGACGGCGCCGGGTGGCCCCGTTAAAGGCCGCAAGAGGGGGACCCCCTGACCGCGCCATGAACACTCCACGATCCGGGCGGCGGGACGGTCCAAGCAGAGTGGAACCGCGTGATCGTCACGTCTCTGCAGCGTATGGCTGCGGAGATTTTTTATTTGGATCCGCTTGCGGACAAGGCGACAAAGGGGGGAATGGAAATGGGGTTCTGGAGCACGCTTCGCTCGGACATCGAAGCGGTGTTTGAAAATGATCCGGCCGCGCGCAGCAAGCTGGAAGTCATCCTCACGTACAGCGGCCTCCACGCCATCTGGGCGCACCGCGTCGCCCACGCGCTGTACAAGCGGAAATTCTACACGCTGGCGCGCATCATTTCGCAGGCCAGCCGGTTTTTCACGGGCATCGAAATCCACCCCGGCGCCAAGATCGGCAGGAAGTTTTTCATCGACCACGGGATGGGCGTCGTCATCGGCGAGACGGCCGAGATCGGCGACGAGGTGATCATCTACCAAGGCGTCACGCTGGGGGGCACCGGCAAGGAAAAAGGCAAGCGCCACCCCACCATCGGCAACCGGGTGGTCATCGGCGCGGGGGCGAAGGTGCTCGGATCGTTCAAGGTGGGCGACAACACCAACATCGGGTCCAACGCCGTCGTGCTGCGCGAGGTGCCGCCCAACAGCACGGTGGTCGGCAACCCCGGCCGCATCGTGAAGCGGGACGGGCAGCGGGTCGACCGCCTGGACCACACCAATCTGCCCGACCCGATCGTGGATATGTTCCGCCAGATGAACGGAGAAATCCAGGAATTGCGAACGGAAATCGAAAGCCTCAAAGCGCGGCTTGCGGAAGCCGAACGCAGGGCGGAAGCCCGGCAGACGCAGGCCGGCGGGACGGAAATCCGGGAGGAGCAAAGGAGCACGGTACCGTGAGTTTGCAAATCTACAACAGCTTGACCCGGCGGCAGGAGCCGTTCGAACCCCTCGAACCGGGAAAAGTGAATATATACGTTTGCGGCCCGACCGTGTACGACTACATCCACATCGGCAACGCGCGACCGCTCATTTTTTTTGACGTGGTGCGCCGGTACCTGGAAGCGATCGGCTACAGGGTCAACTTCGTGGTCAACTACACCGACGTGGACGACAAGCTGATCCGCAAGGCGAACGAGCTCGGCGTCACGGTGCCCGAAGTGGCGGAGCGGTTCATCCGCGCTTTCAACGAGGACCGCGAAGCGCTGCGCGTGCGGCCGGCGACGGTCAACCCGCGGGTGACGGAGACGATTCCGGAAATCATCGCCTTCATCGAAGGGCTGGTGGCCAAAGGGTACGCGTACGAAAGCGGCGGGGACGTATACTACCGGACGAACCGGTTTCCGGAGTACGGCAAGCTGTCCCACAAGAACCTCGACGAACTGCAGTACGGGATCCGCGTGGAAGTGGACGAACGCAAGGAAAATCCGCAGGATTTCGTGCTGTGGAAAGGCGCCAAGCCGGGCGAAATCAACTGGCCCAGCCCGTGGGGGAACGGCCGTCCCGGCTGGCACATCGAATGTTCCGCCATGGCGCTCAAGTACGCGGGCGAGACGCTGGACATCCACGGCGGCGGGCAGGACCTGCAGTTTCCCCATCATGAGTGCGAAATCGCCCAGTCCGAGGCGTTCACCGGCAAGCCGTTGGCCCGGTACTGGATGCACAACGGTTTTGTCAACATCAACCACGAAAAAATGTCCAAGTCGCTGGGCAATGTGGTGAACGTGCGGGATTTGCTCAAAACCGCGAGCCCGTACGCCATCCGTTACCTGATGCTGGCTTCCCATTATCGAAGCCCGCTCAATTTCACCGACGAGACGGTCCGCCAGGCGGAAAACAGCGTGGAGCGGCTCGCCAACTGCCGGGACAACCTGAAGCACCGCCTGGGCACGGTGGGCGTGCCGGGATCGCCGGAGGACCCCTTCGAGGATCCGGAATTGTTGGAACGGCTGAAGCGGCTGGAGGAAGAATTCCACGCGAAGATGCAGGACGACTTCAACACGCCCGATGCGATCACCGCGTGGTTCCGGATCGTGTCGGAGGCGAACCAGTACCTGCGGCGCGACGTGGTGACGGAGGCCGGCGTCCGGTATTTTCTGGACCTCTTTGCGCGGCTGGACGACGTGCTGGGGCTGCTGCCCGAAGAAGCGCAGGAGCTGGCCGACGCCGAGGTGGAGGCGCTCATCGCGGAGCGGACGGAAGCGCGCAAGGCGAGAAACTACGCCCGTGCCGACGAGATCCGCGACATGCTCGCCGCGCGCGGCATCCTATTGGAAGACACTCCGCAGGGCGTGCGCTGGCGCCGCAAGTAAAGGAGGAGATTCGCTGTCATGAGCCGGCGCGACAGGGGTAGGAACGCCGAGCGGGCGGGCGGCGCCCGGGCGGCGGGACGGCGCGGAAAGAACCGGTCTGTGCGTGCGGAGGCGCCGACGCCGGGGCGCAAGGCGACCGCGGGCGGCCGTGCGGCGGAAGAAGGCCTTCCGGCGAAGGGCGTCCGGATGGCGCCGGAAGGACCGCTGTCTCCGGAGGAACGGGTGGAGGCGCTGGCCGAAGAGGAGCTTCTGGCCGGGAAGCACCCGGTGCTGGAGGCGCTGCGCTCCGGACGGCCGGTGAACAAGATCTGGGTGGCGAGCCAGGCGCAGCGCCAGCTGGTTCAGCCCGTTCTGGAAGCGGCCAGGGAACGCGGCGTCGTGGTGCAGGTGACGGACCGGCGTGCGCTGGACCGCCTCGCACCCGGCGTGCCCCACCAGGGCATCGTCGCCCAGGCGGCAGCCGCGCCATACGTGGAGCTGGAGGATTTGCTGGAGCGCGCCGCCCAAAGCGACCGCCCGCCGCTCCTGGTGCTGCTGGACGAAGTGGAGGATCCGCACAACCTGGGCTCGGTGCTGCGCACGGCGGAGTGCGCGGGAGCCAGCGGCGTGATCGTGCCGAAGCGGCGGAGCGCGGGGCTGACGGCGGCGGTGGCGAAGGCGTCGGCCGGCGCGGTGGAATACGTCCCGGTGGCGCGCGTGACCAATCTGGCGCAGACCATCGGGCTCCTGCAATCCCGCGGCTACTGGGTGGCGGGAGCCGACGCCTCCGCGCCGCAGGACGTGTTCGGCGCCAATCTGACCGGACCCCTCGCCATCGTCATCGGCAGCGAGGGCAAGGGGCTTTCCCGCCTCGTCCGGGAAAAGTGCGATTTTCTCGTGTCCGTGCCGATGTTCGGGCGCATCGGCTCGCTGAACGCCTCCGTCGCCGCGGGCATCATCCTGTACGAAGCGGTCCGGCAACGGCAAGCCAGGGGCGGCAAAGCAGGCGATGCCGCGGACGGCAAAGGGGACGGCGCCATGGGCAGCGCCACGGACGGCGCAGAGAGCGGCGCCGCGGGCTGCGGGGCTTCGGAGGACGGCCATGCTCCGTCGTGACGACGTGCTGATCGTGGACGGCTACAACATGATCGGCGCGTGGCCGGAGCTGGAGCCGCTGATGGCGGACCGGCTGGACGAGGCGCGGGACCGGCTGGTGGACATGATGGCCGATTACGGCGCGTTTGCCGGCGTCAGCGTGACGGTGGTGTTCGACGCGTTTCGCGTGCCGGGGTTGGGCGCGGCGTACCGGGTGTCCGGCGTCGATATCGTATTCACCAAGGAGAAGGAAACGGCGGACGAATGCATCGAGCGGCTCGTCGGCGAGCTGAAAGGCGAAGGCCGCAACGTGTTCGTGGCCACCTCCGACTACACCGAGCAGCGGGTCGCCTTTGGCCGGGGCGCGCTGCGCGTATCGGCGAGGGAGCTGCGGCTTCTGGTGCTGGAAAGCCGGCGGCAGATCGGGCAGGCGATGCGCGGGCAGCCGCCGGTCCGGCGCAATCCGCTGGGCGGCACGCTCAGCGAAGAGACGCGGCGCCTGTTTGAGTCGTGGCGGCGCGGCGACGGTTTCCCCGGCGATTGATTCCCCTGAATCCCCCGATTCCCCGCTCCGGCTTGTGAGATTCACTGACGGGAAACCGGCGGACAGCCCGGTTTTATTGACGTTTCCGGCTTCTATCAAGTATATTGGTAATAGTTTGATATACATAAAGTTCTCCGGGGGTTGCAGCATTATCAGAGGCCGGAGGGGAATTGCGTGAGCGTCGACGTGAAAAAGCCGGAAACGCACGAATACGACGCCAAATCAGACGAGGATATTGTCGAAGCGGTCCGCTTGGGAGACGCCGGGGCGCTGGAGTACCTGATCAACAAGTACAGGAATTTTGTCAGGGCCAAGGCGAGATCCTATTTTCTGATCGGCGCTGAACGGGAAGACATCGTCCAGGAGGGCATGATCGGGCTGTACAAGTCGATCCGTGACTTCCGGGGGGACAAGCTGGCGTCTTTCAAGGCCTTTGCCGAGCTGTGCATCACCCGTCAGATCATCACGGCCATCAAGACGGCCACCAGGCAAAAACACATTCCCCTCAACTCCTACGTATCGCTGGACAAGCCCATTTACGACGAGGATTCCGACCGCACGCTGCAGGACATCATCTGCGGCACTTCGGTGTGCGATCCGGAAGAGATGATCATCAACCAGGAGGAATTTTTCGGCCTGGAAGACAAAATGTCGGAACTGCTCAGCGACCTGGAGCGCAAGGTGCTGATGCTGTATCTGGACGGCCGGTCCTACCAGGAAATCGCCGTCGATCTGGACCGTCACGTGAAGTCCATCGACAACGCCCTGCAGCGCGTCAAGCGCAAGCTGGAGCGGTACCTGGAAGTGCGCAACGTCAGCGGCTGACGTTCTTTTTTTTGTTCGCGGGCAATTGGGCAAAGGCATGCGGAATCCGCGTGCGGCGTCACCGCGCGCATCGCGGTGCGGCGTTACCATGCGGCCAGTGCCATGCCTTCGCCCGCTGCGGCGCCCAGTACCACCAGCAGCCACGGCGGACAGCGCAAATACGCCCCCGCGGCAAACAGCGCCGCCGCCAGCGCAAAGTCTTCCGGCCCGCGGACCGTGGACGTCCAGATCGGATGATACAGGGCTGCCAAAAGCAGGCCGACCACCGACGCGTGGACGCCCGCCAGCACGGCGCGAATCCGCGGCAGCCGGCGCAACGCGTCCCAGAATGGCAGCGCGCCCGCGACCAGCAAAAACCCGGGCAGGAAAATACCGATGGTCGCCGTCAGGGCGCCCGCCAGCCCTCCCGCTTCCATCCCCAGGAACGCCGCGAAGGTAAAAAGCGGTCCCGGCAGCGCCTGGGCGGCGCCGTATCCGGCCAGGAAGCGGTCGGGCTCCGCCCAGCCCGCCGCGACGGCTTCCTTTTCCAGCAGCGGCAGCACGACATGCCCTCCGCCGAACACGAGGGCGCCGGCCCGGCAGAATCCGTCCAGCAACGCCAGGGTCCCACCCGGCCACAGGCTGCGTGCCATCGGCAGCACGAGCAGCATGAGCGCGGCGAGCGCCAGACAGCCCAGGGCGAGCGGGCGGGAAAGCGGTTTGCTTCCCGGCGGCATTCCGCCGTCAGCCGCCAAGGAAGTACCCCCGGCTTCCGCTTCCGCAGTTTTCCGCAGGGCCAGCGCGCCGATCCACCCCCCGGCCAGAATCGCCATCCATTGGCTTGCTCCCGCCGGCCAAAGCGTCACCAGCACGGCGGAACCCACCGCCATCGCCGCCCGCAGGCGGTCCGCGGCCATTTGCCGGCCCATGCTCCAGACGGCCTGCGCCACGACGGCCACCGCCACGAGTTTCAGGCCGTGCAGCCAGCCGGCGTCCGCCGCGCCGAACGAGTCCGCCCATCGGTCCAATCCGAGGGCAAAGCCGATCATGAGGAGCGCCGACGGCCATGTGAAGCCGAGCCAGGCGGCGACGCCGCCTGCGAAGCCGGCGCGCAGCATGCCGATGCCGATGCCGACCTGGCTGCTGGCCGGTCCGGGCAGGAACTGGCAAAGCGCCGTCAGGTCCGCGTAGCTGCGGGCGTCCAGCCATTTTCTCCGGCGGACGTATTCGTCGTAAAAATACCCGAAATGCGCGGCCGGGCCCCCGAAGGAAGTCAGTCCCAGTTTCGACGCTGCCAGGAAAACGCGGACGATTTCTTTCATTTGTTTGTCATCCTCATGCGGCCACACTCCCTGACCGTTCTATTCTCCGGACCGGCAGGGATATCCTTTTTCCAAGCGCCTAGGATTTGACATCCCTCGGACCCTGTGATAAATTATTTCAGTAATCTTCGCAAGCGGCGGATTTCCGCCCGATCGCAAGAGGCGCGGAACGCCGGGCTTCGTTGCCGGAAACGCATCGGTCGAAATCGGTCGAACGGGCAAAGCAGGATTCCGGGAGGTGGACGGAATGCGGGTCTTCATCACGCTCGCCTGCACGAACTGCAAACAAAGAAATTACACGACGACCAAGAACAAGCGGACGCACACCGACCGCCTGGAACTGAAAAAGTATTGCAGATACTGCAACGGGCATACGCTTCACCGCGAGACGCGGTAAGCGCCGGGACGCGGCAAGCGCGAGAGACTGGAGGTTATCCCCGTGGCATTTCTGAACAGGTTGAAACAAGGCTTCGGCAATTTTTTTTCGTTTTTCGGCGAAAGCTGGAGTGAGCTGAAAAAAGTCCGGTGGCCAACCCGGAAAGAGCTGGTGAGCTACACCATCGTCGTGATCATCACCGTGCTGATCATCACCATCTACTTCTGGGGGCTGGACATCGGGATTTCTTCGCTCGTCGAGCTTTTCATTTGATGACCGAAGACCGAAGGGTGGCCTTCCATGGACAAACCCGAAAAAAGATGGTACGTCGTGCACACGTATTCCGGGTACGAAAACAAGGTGAAAACGAACCTTGAGAAGCGCGTCGCTTCCATGGGAATGCAGGACAAGATTTTCCGCATCCTCGTGCCCATGGAAGAGGAGATCGTCCACAAGGACGGGAAAAAGAAGTCGGTCATGCGCAAGGTGTATCCGGGTTACGTGCTGGTGGAGATGATCCAGACCGACGACTCCTGGTACGTGGTCCGCAACACGCCGGGCGTCACCGGATTTGTCGGGTCCACCGGCGCGGGTTCGAAACCGGTGCCGCTGCATCCGGAAGAAGTGGAACAGATTTTGCGCCACATGGGGATGGAGGAACCGAAGCCCGTCGTCGAGTTCCAGGTCAAGGACAACATCCGCATCCGGTCCGGTCCGTTTGCCGACTTCGTCGGAACGGTCGAGGAGATCATGCCGGAAAGAAGCAAGCTGAAGGTGCTTGTCAACATGTTCGGACGGGAGACCCCGCTTGAGCTTGATTTTTCGCAGGTGGAAAAGATCTAGGCATTGCAGCATACGCAGCCTGTAAAGTTCCAGGAGTCCAGGAGGGGGAGGTGACCGTCATGGCCAAGAAAGTGATCAAAGTGGTGAAACTGCAGGTGCCCGCCGGCAAGGCCAACCCGGCGCCGCCGATCGGTCCCGCGCTCGGGCAGGCCGGCGTGAACATCATGCAGTTCTGCAAGGAATTCAACGCGCGCACGGCCGACCAGGCCGGGCTGATCATTCCGGTCGTTCTCACCGTGTACGAGGACCGCTCGTTCACGTTCGAGACGAAGACGCCGCCGGCCGCCGTCCTGCTTCGTGTCGCCGCCGGGATCGAAAAAGGCTCCGGCGAACCGAACAAGAAGAAAGTGGCGACGGTGAAGCGGGCGAAAGTCCGCGAGATCGCCCAGCAAAAGATGCAGGACCTCAATGCGAACTCCGTGGAAGCGGCGATGCGCATGATCGAGGGCACGGCGCGAAGCATGGGCATCGCGGTGGAAGACTGAGGCCGGCGCTTCGCCCGGCGGACCGGTGCGGTCCGGACGGGCGGGCCCTGAAAGAGCTTCTGCCGCGCCAGTCTGATGGCGGTTATGGAACCGCGCGCCTCCGGACCGGCGCAAGGGTCCGGCGAGTGGGAGGAAGTGTTTCCGTCACGACCACAGGAGGGAGGATGGGCATATGGCCCGACACGGCAAAAAGTATTTGGAAGCCGCGAAGAAAATCGATCGCGACAAGTCCTACGATCCGTTGGAAGCCGTCCGGCTGGTGAAGGAGACGGCCACCGCGAAATTTGACGAAACGGTGGAAGTCGCCGTCCGCCTTGGCGTCGACCCGCGGAAACAGGACCAGAACGTGCGCGGCGTCGTCGTCCTGCCCCACGGCACGGGCAAGACGAAGCGCGTGCTCGTTTTCGCCAAGGGCGAAAAAGCGAAGGAAGCCGAAGCCGCGGGAGCGGATTACGTCGGCGACCAGGACCTGATCCAGAAAATCCAGCAAGGCTGGCTCGACTTTGACGTCTGCGTGGCGACGCCGGACATGATGGGCGAAGTCGGCAAGCTCGGCCGCATCCTCGGCGGCAAGGGGCTCATGCCGAACCCGAAATCCGGCACGGTCACCTTCGAAGTGGCCAAGGCCGTGCAGGAAATCAAAGCCGGGAAAATCGAGTTCCGGCTCGACAAGGCCGGACAAGTCCACGCGCCGATCGGCCGGGTGTCGTTCGACGCCGAGAAGCTCGCCGACAACCTGCGCGCGCTGATCGAGGCGCTCCTCCGCGCGAAGCCGGCCGCGGCGAAGGGCGTGTACCTGAAGAACATCGCCGTTTCGTCGACCATGGGACCGGGTGTTCGCGTGGACACCGCCGCCTTCCGTTGATCCGAAGCCGGCGGATGCAGACGCCGCCTTCCGTTGACCGTCGGCAGGCGGTGTGGTAAGCTGGAAAAGCCTGAATTGAATATCGCACGGAATGCCGCAGACAGCAGGTGCCCGCGAGGCTTAATTTCCTGCCGAGGCGTGTGAATAAAGGCGGACCCGGCCGGCCCGTACGGGCTTTGTGCCGTCCCCGCCCGCCATGCCTCCGCGCGTCCGCGGGGGCTTTTCGTTTGCCCGCTGTCCGCGCGGTCCGGGCGCCCGAATCCTTGCAACGGGAGGTGCTTTGCATGCCCAGCGAGAAAGTTCTCGCCGAAAAACGCCGCCAGGTCGAAGAAATCACCGCCAAGCTGAAGGAAAGCGCGGCGACGGTGCTGGTGGACTACCGCGGGCTGAACGTCGCCCAGGTGACGGAACTGCGCAAAAAGCTGCGCGAAGCCGGCGTCGAGTTCAAAGTGCTGAAAAACACCCTGGTGAGCCGTGCCGCGAACAACGCGGAACTGCCGGATCTGAATCCCCTGCTCACGGGACCGACGGCGGTGGCGTTCAGCAAGGAAGACGTCGTCGCCCCGGCGAAGGTGCTGAGCGAATTCGCGAAGGAAAACGAAGCGCTGAAAATCAAGGGCGGCGTCGTCGAAGGACGGTTCGCCGACGTGAAGCAGATCGAGGCGCTGGCCAAACTGCCTTCCCGCGAGGCGCTGCTCTCGATGCTGCTCAGCGTGCTGCAGGCGCCGGTGCGCAATTTCGCGCTGGCGGTCAAGGCGGTCGCCGACAAGCAACAAAACGCCGAATCCGCTTGATTTCCAAATTCATTCCCTCGGGAGGGTATATTTGCCATGAGCAAAGAGCAAATTATTGAAGCGCTCAAAAACATGACCGTTCTGGAACTGAACGAACTGGTGAAAGCCATCGAAGAAGAATTCGGCGTGACGGCCGCCGCTCCGGTTGCCGTGGTGGCCGGCGGAGCTGCCGCCGCTCCGGCGGAAGCCGAACAATCCGAATTCGACGTCATCCTCGTGGATGCCGGCGCGGCCAAAATCAACGTCATCAAGGTCGTGCGCGAAATCACGGGCCTCGGCCTGAAGGAAGCGAAGGACCTGGTCGACGGCGCGCCGAAGCCGGTCAAGGAAAAGGTCGGCAAGGAAGAAGCCGAATCCATCAAGGCGAAGCTGGAAGAAGCCGGCGCCAAAGTGGAACTCAAATAAGAACAAGGCCAACGGACCCCTTGGAGATTCCCTCTTCGAGGGGTCCTGCGCTTCACGGGGGAAGGTGCGGGGGACAATGAGCGAGCACTATTTTACGAGGCGGCCGCAGTCCGCCGAAGACCGGCGGCGGTTCCAAACCGAGCTGAGGGGATTTTCGTTCCTCTTTGTGACGGATGCCGGGGTATTTTCGCGGGACGATGTGGACGAAGGCAGCCGGACCCTGATCGGGCTGATGGAGCTGGCACCCGGCGCGCGGGTGCTGGACATCGGCTGCGGCTACGGACCCATTGGCCTGGCGGCGGCCCGCCTCGCCCCGCAAGGACACGTGACGATGACCGACATCAACGAACGGGCGGCGGAGCTGGCGCGGGAAAACGCGAGGCTCAACGGCATCGCCAACGTGACCGTGAAGACGGGCGATCTGTTCGAGCCGGTGGCGGGGGAAACGTTTGACGTCATCCTCGCCAACCCGCCGATCCGGGCGGGCAAACCGGTGGTGTACCGGCTGTTCGAAGAAGCGAGGGCGCACCTGGTTCCCGGCGGAGCCTTCTGGGTAGTCGTCCACAACAAGCAGGGCGCGCCGAGCGCCCGGGCGAAGCTAAAAGAACTGTTCGGGGAAGACGCGGTGGAGGAGATCGGGAAAAACAAGGGCTACCGCGTGTACCGGGCGGTTCGTTTTTCCGGGCGAAAAAACATTTGACTGGGTTTTCCCCATATGGTACCATTAGAAAATGTCAGTATTAAGATGGGGCATTGTCTTTATCCGCGCCATCCGCGCCTCGTGGGGTGTTTTTGCCGCAATCATGTATAAGGGTGTTATTTTGGGCCAATGACTGGGAGAAGATGCCGGTTCCGGATTGGCCGTTTGTTTGTTTTATGCGGAACAAACTGGAGAGGTGAGGTCTAAGTTGGCAGGACAGATGGTTCAGTACGGTCGCCGCTCGCGGCGCAGCTATGCCCGCATCAAAGAGGTGCTGGAAGTTCCCAACCTGATCGAGATCCAGAAGCAATCCTACCAGAAGTTTCTGGACGAAGGGCTGCGCGAAATCTTCCGGGACATCTCGCCGATCCAGGACTTTACCGGCAATCTGGTCCTGGAGTTCATCGACTACAGTCTTGGCGAGCCCAAATACACCGTCGAAGAGGCCAAAGAACGCGACGTCACCTACGCCGCCCCCCTGCGCGTCAAAGTCCGCCTTCTCAACAAGGAAACCGGCGAAGTGAAGGAACAGGAAGTGTTCATGGGCGATTTTCCGCTCATGACCGAGACGGGAACCTTCATCATCAACGGTGCGGAACGCGTCATCGTCAGCCAGCTGGTACGGTCCCCGAGTGTTTATTATAGCACGAAGATCGACAAAAACGGCAAAAAAACGTTCAACGCAACGGTGATCCCGAACCGGGGCGCCTGGCTCGAGTTCGAAACCGACGCGAAGGACATCATTTACGTGCGCATCGACCGCACGCGGAAAATCCCGGTGACGGTCCTTTTGCGCGCCCTCGGCTTCGGCACCAACGCGGAAATCCTCGACCTGCTCGGCGACGACGAATATATCCGCAACACGCTGGAGCGGGACAACACCGATTCCCCGGAAAAAGCCCTCATCGAAATCTACGAACGGCTTCGCCCGGGCGAACCGCCGACGCTGGAAAACGCGCGTAACCTGCTGATCGCCCGCTTCTTCGATCCGAAGCGTTACGACCTGGCGGCCGTCGGCCGGTACAAGATCAACAAGAAGCTGCACATCAAAAACCGCCTGTTCAACATGCGGCTGGCGGAAACGCTGGTCGATCCGGAGACCGGTGAAATTCTGGCCGAAGCCGGACAGGTGGTGGACCGCCGCCTGCTCGACCAGATTGTGGATAAACTGGACAAGAATGTCGGATTCCAGACCTACCGCGTATCCGGAGGCGTGTTCGATGCCGACGAGATCCGTCTGCAATCGATCAGCGTCTATTCGCCGTCGGAGGACGGCCGCGTGGTCAAGATCATTTCCAACGGCAACATCGACAAGTCGGTGAAGCACATCACGCCCGCCGATATCATCGCGTCCATCAGCTACTTCATCAACTTGATGCATGACATCGGCGACATCGACGACATCGACCATCTGGGCAACCGCCGCCTGCGCTCCGTGGGCGAACTTTTGCAGAACCAGTTCCGCATCGGCCTGTCCCGGATGGAGCGGGTCGTGCGCGAGCGGATGTCCATCCAGGACCAGAACGCCATCACGCCGCAGGCCCTGATCAACATCCGTCCCGTCACCGCGGCCATCAAGGAATTTTTCGGGTCGTCCCAGCTGTCCCAGTTCATGGACCAGACGAACCCGCTGGCGGAGCTGACCCACAAGCGGCGCCTGTCCGCCCTGGGTCCCGGGGGTCTCACGCGGGAACGCGCCGGCATGGAAGTGCGCGACGTCCACCATTCGCACTACGGCCGGATGTGTCCCATCGAGACGCCGGAAGGTCCGAACATCGGGCTGATCAACTCGCTGGCGACGTATGCCCGGGTGAACGAGTACGGCTTCATCGAGACGCCCTACCGCAAGGTGGACCACGAAACCGGCCGGGTGACGGATGAAGTCGTGTACCTCACCGCCGACGAAGAAGACAACTACATCATCGCCCAGGCGAACGCGAAGCTGACGGAGGACAACCGGTTCGCGGACGACATGGTCGTCGTCCGGTACAACAAGCAGCCGGACAACATCCTCACCATGCCGAGCGACCGCGTCGACTTCATGGACGTGTCCCCGAAGCAGGTGGTGTCCGTGGCCACCGCGCTCATTCCGTTCCTGGAAAACGACGACTCCAACCGCGCGCTCATGGGTTCCAACATGCAGCGCCAGGCCGTGCCGCTGCTCGTGCCGGAAGCCCCCTTGGTGGGCACCGGGATGGAGTACAAGACGGCGCTGGATTCCGGGGTCTGCGTCGTGGCCAGGCACGACGGCGTCGTCGAGCGGGTGACGGCGAACGAGATCCACGTCCGCCGCATCCTGAACGTCGACGGCAAGGAAGTCCAGGGCGATCTTGACAAATACAAGCTGCTGAAGTTCGTGCGCTCCAACCAGGGCACCTGCATCAACCAGCGGCCCATCGTCCGCAAGGGCGACGTGGTCAAAGCCGGCGACATCATCGCCGACGGCCCGTCCACCGACCAGGGCGAGCTGGCCCTCGGCCGCAACGTCCTCGTGGCGTTCATGCCGTGGGAAGGGTACAACTACGAGGACGCCATCCTGCTCTCCGAGCGGCTGGTGCGGGAAGACGTGTACACCTCCATCCACATCGAGGAGTACGAATCCGAAGCGCGCGACACCAAGCTCGGTCCGGAAGAGATCACGCGCGACATCCCCAACGTCGGGGAAGACGCGCTGCGCAACCTGGACGAACGCGGCATCATCCGCGTCGGCGCGGAAATCAGCGCGGGTGACATCCTCGTCGGCAAGGTGACGCCGAAGGGGGTCACCGAGCTGACCGCGGAAGAGCGCCTGCTCCACGCCATCTTCGGCGAGAAGGCCCGCGAAGTGCGCGACACGTCGCTGCGGGTGCCGCACGGCACCGACGGCATCGTGGTGGACGTCAAGGTGTTCACCCGCGAGAACGGCGACGAGCTGCCGCCGGGCGTCAACCAGCTCGTCCGGGTATATATTGCCCAGAAACGGAAAATTTCCGAAGGCGACAAGATGGCCGGCCGCCACGGCAACAAGGGCGTCATCGCCCGCATCCTGCCGGTGGAAGACATGCCGTTCCTGCCGGACGGCACGCCGGTGGATGTGGTGCTCAATCCGCTGGGCGTCCCGTCGCGGATGAACATCGGCCAGGTGCTGGAAGTGCACCTGGGCATGGCCTGCAAGCTGCTGGGCATCTATGCCGCCACGCCGGTATTCGACGGCGCCACCGAATACGACGTGTTCGATACCATGGAAGAAGCCGGCATGAAGCGCGATGGCAAGACGATCCTGTACGACGGCCGCACCGGCGAGCCGTTCGAGCGGGAAGTGACCGTCGGCGTCATGTACATGATCAAGCTGGCGCACATGGTGGACGACAAGATCCATGCGCGCTCCACCGGCCCGTACTCCCTCGTCACGCAGCAGCCGCTGGGCGGCAAGGCGCAGTTCGGCGGCCAGCGTTTCGGCGAGATGGAAGTGTGGGCGCTGGAGGCTTACGGCGCTGCCTATACGCTGCAGGAAATCCTGACGGTGAAATCGGACGACGTGGTCGGCCGGGTCAAGACGTACGAAGCCATCGTCAAGGGCGAGAACGTGCCGGAACCGGGCGTGCCGGAGTCGTTCAAGGTGCTCATCAAGGAGCTGCAGTCGCTGGGCATGGACGTCAAGATTTTGAGCGAGAACGAAGAAGAAATCGAAATGAAGGAAATCGACGACGAGGAAGACAACGCGGGCGACAAGCTGCACCTCAATCTGGAGAACGCGGAAGTCGGCGCGGAATGACGCGCGCCGGGCGCGAACCTGCTGGTTTCCAGCAACACGTTAAGGAGGGCTTGCTCCTTGTTGGACGTCAACCACTTTGAGTTCATGAAGATCGGCCTCGCGTCCCCCGACAAGATCCGCTCCTGGTCGCGGGGCGAGGTGAAAAAGCCGGAAACCATCAACTACCGGACCCTCAAGCCGGAAAAGGACGGTTTGTTCTGCGAACGGATCTTCGGCCCGACGAAGGACTGGGAGTGCCATTGCGGCAAGTACAAGCGCGTCCGCCACAAGGGGATGGTCTGCGACCGCTGCGGCGTCGAAGTCACCCGCGCGAAGGTGCGCCGGGAGCGGATGGGCCACATCGAGCTGGCCGCGCCCGTTTCCCACATCTGGTACTTCAAGGGCATTCCGAGCCGGATGGGGCTGACGCTGGACATGTCGCCCCGTTCGCTGGAAGAGATCATCTATTTTGCATCCTATGTGGTGACCGATCCGGGAGACACGCCTCTGGAGAAAAAACAGCTGCTCTCGGAGAAGGAATACCGCAGCTACCGGGAGAAGTTCGGCTACGCGTTCCAGGCCGGCATGGGGGCGGAAGCGATCAAGAAGCTGCTCATGGACATCGACCTGGACCGCGAGATCGAAATGCTCAAGGAGGAACTGCGCACCGCCCAGGGCCAGCGCCGCAACCGCGCCATCAAGCGGCTTGAGGTGCTGGAGGCGTTCCGCAACTCCGGCAACCGGCCGGAGTGGATGATCCTGGACGTGCTGCCGGTCATTCCGCCCGAGCTGCGCCCGATGGTGCAGCTGGACGGCGGCCGTTTCGCGACCAGCGACCTCAACGACCTGTACCGCCGCGTCATCAACCGGAACAACCGGCTGAAGCGGCTGCTGGATCTCGGCGCGCCGGACATCATCGTGCAAAACGAGAAGCGGATGCTGCAGGAAGCCGTCGACGCCCTGATCGACAACGGCCGCCGCGGCCGGCCGGTCACCGGCCCCGGCAACCGGCCGCTGAAGTCCCTCAGCCACATGCTGAAGGGCAAGCAGGGCCGCTTCCGGCAAAACCTGCTGGGCAAGCGCGTCGACTATTCCGGCCGCTCCGTCATCGTCGTCGGCCCGAGCCTGAAGATGTACCAGTGCGGCCTGCCGAAGGAAATGGCCCTGGAGCTGTTCAAGCCCTTCGTCATGAAGGAACTGGTCGTCAAGGGGCTGGCCCACAACATCAAGAGCGCCAAGCGGAAAGTCGAGCGCGTGAGCCCCGAAGTGTGGGACGTGCTGGAAGAGGTCATCCGCGAGCATCCGGTGCTTCTGAACCGGGCGCCCACGCTGCACCGGCTGGGCATCCAGGCCTTTGAACCGGTGCTCGTCGAAGGCCGCGCCATCAAGCTGCACCCGCTGGTATGTACCGCGTACAACGCCGACTTCGACGGCGACCAGATGGCCGTGCACGTGCCGCTGTCCGCCGAGGCGCAGGCCGAGGCGCGCCTGCTCATGCTGGCGTCCGGCAACATTCTGAACCCGAAGGACGGCAAGCCCGTCGTCACGCCGTCCCAGGACATGGTGCTGGGCTGCTACTACCTGACCATGGACGATCCCGACGCGAAGGGTACGGGCATGCGCTTCGCCCATCCGCATGAAGCCATTTCCGCCTACGAGCGCGGCGAGCTGGGCATTTCGCTGCACGCCCGCATTCTCGTCCCGGCCAGGACGCTGGGCAAGAAGACGTTCACGCCGGAGCAGGAAAACGCGCTGCTCATCACGACCATCGGGAAGCTGATCTTCAACGAGATCTTCCCGGACACGTTCCCGTACATCAACGAGCCGACCCGGGACAACCTGCTGAACGGGACGCCCGACAAGTACTTCGTCTTCGAGAAGGGCGTCAACCTGGAGGAGAAGGTGCGCGAGCTGCCGCACGTGAGCGCCATCGGCAAGGAGTATCTCGGGGCGATCATCGCGGAATGCTTCCGGCGCTACCAGACGACGCAAACCTCGGTCATCCTGGACCGCATCAAGGAGCTCGGCTTCACCTATTCGACCCGCGCGGGCATCACCATCGCCGTCGCGGACGTCGTGGTGCCGGAAGAAAAGCAGCGGATCCTGGAAGAGTCCGAAAACAAGGTCAAAGTCATTTCCGGGCAGTACCGCCGCGGCCTGATCACGGACGAGGAGCGGTACGACCGGATCATCGAAATCTGGTCCAAGGCCAAGGACGAACTCACCGACGTCCTGATGAAGTCCATGGACCGGTACAACTCGATCATGCTCATGGTCGATTCCAAGGCGCGGGGCAACAAGTCGCAGATCACCCAGCTGGGCGGCATGCGGGGCCTCATGGCCACGCCGTCCGGACGGATTTTCGAACTGCCGATCAAATCGAACTTCCGCGAAGGGCTGACGGTGCTGGAGTACTTCATCTCCACCCACGGCGCGCGGAAAGGTCTGGCCGACACCGCGCTGCGGACCGCCGACTCGGGGTACCTCACCCGGCGCCTGGTCGACGTGGCGCAAGACGTCATCGTCCGCGAGGAAGACTGCGGCACCGACAAGGGGCTGGTGGTCACGCGGATTGAAGACGGCAACCAGATCATCGAGGATCTCTACGACCGGATCGAAGGCCGCTTTGCGTTCGAGACGGTGCGCCATCCGGAGACGGGCGAGATCATCGTCGGCCGCAACGAGCTGATCGACGCCGAGAAAGCCGACGCCATCGTGAAGGCGGGCATCGAGAAGGTGACCATCCGCTCGGTGCTCAGCTGCCGCGCGCGCCACGGCGTCTGCCGGATGTGCTACGGCCGCAACCTGGCCACCGGCAAGGAAGTGGAAATCGGCGAAGCGGTCGGCATCATCGCCGCCCAGTCCATCGGCGAACCCGGCACGCAGCTCACGATGCGCACGTTCCACACCGGCGGCGTCGCCGGTGAGGACATCACGCAGGGTCTGCCGCGGGTCCAGGAGCTGTTCGAAGCGCGGAACCCGAAGGGTCAGGCGGTCATCTCCGAGATCGACGGGATCATCAAGCACATCCGCGACGAGAAGGACCGCCGCGAAATCGAAGTGGAAGGCGACACGGAGACGAAGGTCTATCCGGTCACCTACGGTTCGCGCATCCGCGTCGTGGAAGGACAGCGCGTGGAAGCGGGCGACGAGCTGACGGACGGCTCCATCGACCCGAAGGAAATGCTCCGGATCAAGGGCATCCGCGGCGTGCAAAACTATATTTTGCAGGAAGTCCAGCGGGTGTACCGGAACCAGGGCGTGGAGATCAACGACAAGCACATCGAAGTGATGATCAAGCAGATGCTGCGGAAAATCCGCATCGTCGACCCGGGCGACACGAACCTGCTTCCCGGCACCTACGTGGACATCCACGACTACGAGGACGCCAACCGCGAAGCCATCCTGCAGGGCAAGGAACCCGCGGTGGCGCGTCCGGTACTGCTGGGCATCACCAAGGCTTCGCTGGAAACCGACTCGTTCCTGTCGGCCGCCTCCTTCCAGGAGACGACCCGCGTGCTGACCGACGCCGCCATCAAGGGCAAGGTCGACCGGCTGCTCGGCCTGAAGGAGAACGTGATCATCGGCAAGCTCATTCCGGCCGGCACGGGCATGGCCCGCTACCGGAACGTGAAGGTGACTTCGCGGCTTGAGCAGGCCGAGGAAGCGGAGGAACTGGAAGTCGTCTCGGCCGAATGACGGACGGAAGCGGCGCGCGGAACGACCCGCGGCACGGCGGGCTTCCGCGCCGCCGGTTTTTCCTTGACACGCCTGGGGCGAAGTGGTAGTATCTTTGAGTGTGCCTAACCTGCTGTACATCGGCCGCAAGGCAACGGGAGGTCCAAGCCGGCATGGAATCTGGCGTGCGATTTCCGGAAGGCAGGGTAAAAGTCGGCACCAAACAGACGATCAAGACGGTGGAGCAAGGCAAAGCCGTCGAGGTGTTTGTGGCGAGGGACGCGGATTCCCGCCTCATCACCCGCATTGTGTCGCTGTGCAAGCTGCACGGCGTGAAGGTCAATTACGTGGACACGATGCGTCAGCTTGGCAAGGCTTGCGGCATCGCCGTGGATGCGGCGATGGCCGTGGTGGCGAAAGAGTGACCGATGCCGGCCCCGCGCGCCGCGTTCCTTTTGGGGAAGGCGGACAGGCGGGCGGCATTTTGTCGCAAAAAAATGAATCGCCTGGATCTGTGGACATTCAAGGGCAGCAGGCCATTGCGCAAATCGGCGGCGATTCGGGAGCGGACGGCGTCCGATGGCGGACGCTGCGTCCGGATGAACGGAAGGGGGTGGCAGCATGCCGACAATCAACCAGCTGGTTCGCAAGGGACGCAAAAGCAAGGTGGTCAAATCGAAATCTCCCGCCCTGCAATTCGGATTCAACGCCCTGAAGCGGATTGCGACCAACCAGAGCTCGCCCCAGAAGCGCGGCGTGTGCACGCGCGTGGGGACGATGACGCCGAAGAAGCCGAACTCGGCGCTGCGCAAATACGCGCGGGTACGCCTCTCCAACCGCATCGAGGTGACCGCGTACATCCCGGGGATCGGCCACAACCTGCAGGAGCACAGCACCGTGCTCGTGCGCGGCGGCCGGGTCAAGGATCTGCCGGGCGTCCGTTATCATATCATCCGCGGAGCGCTGGACACGGCCGGCGTCAACAACCGGATGCAGGGTCGTTCCAAATACGGCGCGAAGAAACCGAAAGCGAAGAAATAACGCCCGTCCCCGCCGAGTCCTGTTTGGCGTGCGCCTGACCGGACATGGCGGGCAAGCGGCACCATGAATGCGGAAAGGAGGAAATGCGATGCCCCGCAAAGGACCTGTGCCGAGACGGGACGTGCTTCCGGATCCGATCTACAACAGCAAGCTGGTCACGCGGCTGATCAACCGCATCATGTACGACGGCAAGAAAGGCGTCGCACAGCGGATTCTGTACGAAGCCTTCGATATCATTCGCGAGCGGACGGGCAAGGACCCGATGGAAGTGTTCGAAGCCGCGCTGAAAAACGTCATGCCCGTGCTGGAAGTGAAGGCGCGGCGCGTCGGCGGCGCCAACTACCAGGTGCCGGTGGAAGTGAAGCCGGAACGGCGCACGTCGCTCGGCTTGCGCTGGCTGGTGAACTATGCCCGCACCCGCAGCGAAAGGACGATGCAGGAACGCCTTGCCGCGGAAATCATCGATGCATCCAACAATACCGGCGCTGCGGTGAAAAAGCGCGAAGATACCCACAAGATGGCGGAAGCGAACCGGGCTTTCGCGCACTACCGCTGGTAATCCGGCGGCGACGCAAGCGATCTGGAGACGAAAGGAGACACATGAATGCCTAGGGCGTTTCCTCTGGAACGCACGCGCAATATCGGGATCATGGCGCATATTGATGCGGGCAAGACGACCACCACCGAACGGATCCTGTTCTACACGGGCCGCGTGCACAAGATCGGCGAAGTGCACGAGGGCGCCGCGACGATGGACTGGATGGAACAGGAGCAGGAGCGCGGCATCACCATCACGTCCGCCGCGACCACCTGTTTCTGGCGGGATCACCGCATCAATATCATCGACACCCCCGGGCACGTGGACTTCACGGTGGAAGTCGAGCGTTCCCTGCGCGTTTTGGATGGCGCGATCGGCGTATTCAGCGCCAAGGAAGGCGTGGAGCCGCAGTCCGAGACGGTCTGGCGCCAGGCGGACCGTTACGGTGTACCGCGAATTGCCTACGTCAACAAGATGGATATCATCGGCGCGGACTTCCTCGCCGTGGTGAAGGATATGCGCCAGCGCCTGGGCGCCAACGCGGTGGCCATCCAGCTGCCGATCGGCGCCGAGAACGATTTCGTCGGCATGGTCGACCTGGTCGAGCGCAAAGCCATCATCTACAGGGACGACCTGGGCAAGGAGCGGGAGATTACGGAAATCCCCGCGGAACTTGCCGGTCAGGTCGAGGAGTTGCGCAACGAGCTGATCGAGAAGGTCGCCGAAATCGACGAAGAGCTCATGATCAAATACCTGGAAGGGGAAGAAATCACCGTCGAGGAGCTGAAGGCGGGAATTCGCCGGGGCGTCTGCGCGGTGAAGCTCTTCCCGGTGCTGTGCGGTTCCTCCTACCGCAACAAGGGCGTGCAATCGCTGCTTGACGCGGTGGTGGACTACCTGCCGGCGCCGAATGACGTGCCGGACATTCGCGGCACGCTGCCGGACGGCACGGAGACGCACCGCGTGTCCGGCGACGACCAGCCGTTCGCGGCGCTCGCCTTCAAGATCATGAGCGACCCGTATGTCGGGAAGCTGACGTTCTTCCGGGTCTATTCCGGCGTGCTCACCTCCGGTTCGTACGTGCTGAACTCCACGAAGGGCAAGCGCGAACGGATCGGACGGATCCTGCAGATGCATGCCAACCACCGGGAGGAAATCGACGCGGTGTACGCCGGCGATATCGCCGCCGCCGTGGGCCTGAAGGACACGATCACCGGCGATACGCTGTGCGACGAGAAAAATCCGATCGTCCTCGAATCGATGAACTTCCCGGAACCGGTCATCAACATCGCCATCGAACCGAAGACGAAGGCCGACCAGGAGAAAATGAGCAATGCGCTGGCCAAGCTGGCCGAGGAAGACCCGACGTTCCGCTACTATACCGACGAAGAAACCGGGCAGACGATCATCGAAGGGATGGGCGAGCTCCATCTGGAGATCATCGTCGACCGGATGAAGCGCGAATTCAAGGTCGAAGTGAACGTCGGCAAACCGCAGGTCGCCTATCGCGAAACGTTCCGCGCCCCGGCGCGGGTCGAAGGCAAGTACGTCCGCCAGACGGGCGGCCGCGGCCAGTACGGTCACTGCTGGATCGAATTCGAGCCGCTTCCGCAGGGCAGCGGGTTCGTGTTCGAGAACAAGATCGTCGGCGGCGTGGTGCCGAAGGAATACATTCCGGCGGTGCAGGCCGGCATCGAGGAAGCGATGCGCAACGGCGTGCTCGCGGGCTACCCGATCACCGACATCAAGGCGACCATCGTGGACGGTTCGTATCACGAAGTCGACTCTTCCGAAATGGCGTTCAAGATCGCCGGATCGATGGCGCTCAAGGCGGCGAAGGATGTCTGCAATCCGGTGCTGCTTGAGCCCATCATGAAGGTGGAAGTCACCGTTCCGGAAGAGTACATGGGCGACGTGATGGGCATGCTGAACTCCCGCCGCGGACGCATCGAAGGCATGGACGAGCGCTCCGGCGCCCGCATCATCCGGGCGAAGGTTCCGCTGGCCGAGATGTTCGGCTACTCCACCGTCCTTCGTTCCGGCACGCAAGGCCGCGGCGTGTTCTCGATGGAGTTCTCGCACTACGAGGAAGTGCCGCGTTCGATTGCGGACGAGATCATCGCGAAGTACAAAGGCGCCTGATTCGGAAGCGCGGCTTGCCGGCCGCCGCTTCCGCGGCGCAACCCGTTTCCGGAACCGGCAGAACCGCGGCACCGTCTGCACGGACCGGCGGTTCGCCACCCAATATAATTTTCCTGATCCAAAAAGGAGGAAAAGAACTCAATGGCAAAGGCTAAATTCGAACGTACCAAACCGCACGTCAACGTCGGCACCATCGGCCACGTTGACCATGGCAAGACCACGCTGACGGCTGCGATCACATCCGTGCTGTCCAAGCGCATCGGCGGCGGCACCCAGGCGCTGGCCTACGACCAAATCGACAAGGCGCCGGAAGAACGCGAACGCGGCATCACCATCGCGACTTCGCACGTCGAGTACGAAACGGCGAACCGCCACTATGCGCACGTGGACTGCCCGGGACACGCCGACTACGTCAAGAACATGATCACCGGCGCGGCCCAAATGGACGGCGCGATCCTCGTCGTGTCCGCCGCGGACGGCCCGATGCCGCAAACCCGGGAGCACATCCTGCTCGCCCGTCAGGTCGGCGTTCCGTACATCGTCGTTTTCCTGAACAAGGTCGACATGGTGGAAGACGAAGAGCTGCTGGAACTGGTGGAAATGGAAGTCCGCGACCTGCTGAACGAATACCAATTCCCCGGCGACGACACGCCCATCATCCGCGGTTCCGCGCTGAAGGCGCTGGAAGATCCGAACGGCGAATGGGGCGACAAGATCATGCAGCTCATGGAAGCCGTCGACAGCTACATCCCGACGCCTGAACGCGAAATTGACAAGCCCTTCCTGATGTCCGTCGAAGACGTGTTCACCATCACCGGCCGCGGTACCGTCGCCACCGGCCGCGTGGAACGCGGCACCGTGAAGGTCGGCGACGAAGTGGAAATCGTCGGCCTGTCCGAAGAAACGAAGAAGACCGTCGTCACCGGCGTGGAAATGTTCCGCAAGATGCTGGACCAGGCGCAAGCCGGCGACAACATCGGCGCGCTGCTGCGCGGCGTCGACCGGAAGGAAGTCGAGCGCGGCCAGGTTCTCGCGAAGCCCGGCACGGTGAACCCGCACACCGAGTTTACCGCCCAGGTATACGTCCTGACCAAGGAAGAAGGCGGCCGGCACAAACCGTTCTTCTCCGGCTACCGTCCGCAGTTCTACTTCCGGACCACGGACGTGACCGGCGTCATCACCCTGCCGGAAGGCACGGAAATGGTCATGCCGGGCGACAACGTCACGGTGACCGTCCAACTGATTTCGCCGATCGCCATCGAAGAAGGCACCCGCTTCGCGATCCGCGAAGGCGGCCGCACGGTCGGCGCCGGCGCCGTCGCTTCCATTATTAAATAAGAAGCGAACCGGCCGGTTGCATAACGAATCGAAGGCATCCCCGCGAGACGCCTCTGCGGGGGTGCCTTTTAACGTTTTCCAAACTATGCTATATTCTAATCTGCAGCTGTTCCGGACGGCCCCGACTGCGATTCCGGGGTTGAACATAGCGTGCGCGGGAATGCATCCGGTTTGAAAAATTTGATTGCATTCCCAAGGGCCTTCTGCTACAATAGTGAACGTTGGTCTATAGACGCGATGATGCGGGAGGTTGCCGACGACACACCCGGCCCCTTTGCCATAGAAGGGCGCGCCGGATGGCGTCGGGTAATTCCCGCGGAGTATGTCCGATTGCAAATTGGGCGACAAGGAGGGACTTCTATGGCAAAGGCAAAACAAAAAATCCGCATCCGCTTGAAGGCATATGATCATCGGGTGCTGGACCAGTCGGCGGAAAAGATCGTGGAAACCGCCAAGCGGACGGGAGCCGGCGTATCCGGACCGATTCCGCTGCCCACCGAGAAGCAGATCATCACGATCCTGCGCGCGGTGCACAAGTACAAGGATTCGCGCGAGCAATTCGAAATGCGCACCCACAAACGGCTGATTGACATCGTCAGCCCGACGCCGCAAACCGTGGACGCGCTGATGCGCCTCGACCTGCCGTCCGGCGTCGATATCGAGATCAAGCTGTAAGACGAAGAGACCGCCTGAGGGATGGAAAGGAAAAGAGGTGTCATCATGAAAGGGATTCTGGGACGCAAAATCGGCATGACCCAGATCTTCACCGCCGAAGGCACCGTGGTGCCGGTGACGGTGGTGGAGGCGACGCCGAACGTCGTGCTCCAGAAGAAGGAGAAAGACCGCGACGGCTACGAGGCGATCCAGCTGGGTTATCTCGATAAGAAAGAAAAAGCGGCCAACAAGCCGGAAATCGGCCACGCGAAGAAAGCGGGCGCGACGCCCAAGCGCTTTATCCGCGAAATCCGCGGCGTCAACCTGGCGGAATACGAAGTCGGCCAGGAAGTGAAGGTGGACATCTTTTCGGAAGGCGAATATGTCGACGTGACAGGAATTTCCAAAGGGAAAGGAACCGCCGGCGCGATCAAACGCTGGGGCCACTCCCGCGGTCCGATGGCGCACGGCTCCAAATACCACCGCGGCAACGGTTCCCTCGCCGTGATGCGCGACGCGAACCGCGTGCCGAAGGGCAAGAAGATGCACGGCCGGCTGGGGCACGAGACGGTGACCGTCCAGAACCTGCAGGTCATGAAGGTCGATCCGGAGCGCAACGTGCTGCTCATCAAGGGTTCCGTGCCGGGGCCGCGCTTCGGCTTCCTCAAGATCCGTTCCGCGGTGAAGCGGTAATTTGAGGGCGTATCGGGAAGGAGGACTTTGTCATGCCCAAAGTGGCTGTATATAACACGAGCGGCAGCCAGGTCGGCGAGATCGAGCTGTCGGATGCGGTGTTCGGCATCGAACCGAACATCCACGTGCTGCACAGCGCCGTCGTGATGCAGCAGGCGTCGCTGCGCCGCGGCACGCACAAGACGAAGAATCGCGCCGAAGTGAGCGGCGGCGGCCGCAAGCCGTGGCGCCAGAAAGGCACCGGGCGCGCCCGCCAGGGCAGCATCCGCGCGCCGCAATGGAAAGGCGGCGGCGTCGTGTTCGGCCCGCAGCCGCGCAGCTACGCGTTCAAGCTGCCGCGCAAAGTGCGCCGGCTGGCCATCAAGTCCGCCCTGTCCGGCAAGGTGCGCGACAGCGAAATCATCGTGCTGGACGAGCTGCGCATGGCCGCTCCGAAGACGAAGGAATTCGCGCAAATCCTGAAAAACCTCAACGTCGATCGCAAGGCCCTCGTGGTGTCCGCGGAATACGACGACAACGTGGCGCTTTCAGCCCGCAACATTCCGGGCGTCAAGTTCATTTCCGCGACGGGCATCAACGTGCTGGACCTGCTGAACCACGACAAGCTGGTCATCACGAAGGACGCGGTCGCGAAGGTGGAGGAGGTGTTCGCGTAATGAAGGACCCCCGCGATATCATCAAGCGGCCGGTCATTACCGAACGCTCCAGCGAATTCGCCGACCGGCTCAAGTACGTGTTTGAAGTCGACATCCGCGCCAACAAGACGGAAATCAAGCAGGCCGTGGAACAGATCTTCAAGGTGAAGGTCGCCAAGGTCAACACGATGCGCGTGCCGGCCAAGCCGAAGCGCTACGGCCGCTACAGCGGATATACTTCGGAATGGAAAAAGGCGATCGTGCAGCTGGCCGAAGGCAGCAAGCCCCTTGAATTCTTCGAAGGATCGGTCTGAAGGTCTCAAAGGTCCAAGCCACGCAAACGGGGAGGGAATCTGAGTGCCCGTCAAAAGTTTCAATCCGACATCTCCGGGACGCCGCCAGATGACGGTGTCCACGTTCGAGGAAATCACCACCGACAAGCCGGAGAAATCGCTGCTGGAGCCGCTCCGCAAGCGCGCCGGCCGCAACAACCAGGGCCGGATGACGGTGCGCCACCGCGGCGGCGGCCACAAGCGCCGTTACCGCATCATCGATTTCAAGCGGGACAAGGACGGCGTGCCGGGCCGCGTCGCCAGCATCGAATACGACCCCAACCGGACGTCCCGCATCGCGCTCATCCATTACCGCGACGGTGAAAAGCGCTATATCCTCGCGCCGCGGGGACTCAAGGTCGGCGACGAGATCATGTCCGGTCCGGACGCCGACATCAAGGTCGGCAACGCGCTGCCGCTGGAGAACATTCCGGTCGGCACCGTGATCCACAACATCGAGCTGAAGCCCGGCAAGGGCGGGCAGCTGGTGCGCGCCGCCGGCACGCAGGCGCAGCTGCTCGGCAAGGAAGACAAATACGCCATCATCCGCCTGGCCTCCGGCGAAATCCGCCGCGTGCTGAAACAATGCCGCGCAACCGTCGGCGCCGTGGGCAACGAGGACCACGAACTGATCAACCTGGGCAAGGCGGGCCGCGCCCGCTGGCTGGGCCGCCGTCCGACGGTTCGCGGTTCGGTCATGAACCCGGTGGACCACCCGCACGGCGGCGGCGAGGGCAAGGCGCCGATCGGCCGCCCGTCGCCGGTGACGCCCTGGGGCAAACCGACGCTCGGCTACAAGACCCGGAAGAAAAACAACCCGAGCGACAAATACATCATCAAGCGCCGCAAGTAATGAACACGGCGCGGCGTAAACGGTTCACGCCCGACGACGGGTTGAAGGGAGGAAGCATCGCATGGGTCGCAGTCTCAAGAAAGGCCCGTTTGCGGATAAGCATTTGCTGAAAAAAGTGGACGAACTGAACGCGGCCAACAAGAAGGCCGTCATCAAGACGTGGTCCCGCCGTTCGACCATCTTTCCGTCGTTTGTCGGCCACACCTTCGCCGTGTATGACGGACGCAAGCACGTGCCGGTGTACGTGACGGAAGACATGGTCGGCCACAAGCTGGGCGAATTCGTGCCGACGCGCACGTTCAAGGGCCATACGGACGACGACCGGAAGACCGGCAAGCGCTGACGTCGGGCCGCCATACGCGTCGCAAGGGAGGAGGTATTCATCATGTCGCAGCAAGCGAGAGCCATTGCGCGATATGTCCGCATCGCTCCCCGCAAGGTGCGCCTCGTCGCCGATCTGATCCGCGGCAAGGACGTGGCGGAAGCGATCGCGATTTTGCGCCATACGCCCCGCGCGGCGTCCCCGGTGCTGGAGAAGCTGCTCAACTCCGCCGTGGCGAACGCCGAGCACAACTACCAGATGGACGTGAACAGGCTGTACATTTCCGAAATCTACGCCAATGAAGGCCCGCGGCTGAAACGGTTCCAGCCCCGGTCTCACGGCCGCGCGTTCAGCATCCTGAAGCGCACCAGCCACATCACGCTGGTCGTATCCGAGCGATAAGGAGGGACATGTGTGGGTCAAAAGGTCAATCCGGTGGGACTCCGCATCGGCATCATCCGCGACTGGGAATCGAAATGGTACGCGGAGAAGGACTTCGGCACCCTGCTGATGGAAGACGTCCGCATCCGCGATTTTCTGAAGAAAAAGCTCAAGGACGCCGCCGTTTCGCGCATTGAAATCGAGCGCGCCGCCAACCGCGTCAACGTCACGATCCACACCGCCAAGCCGGGCATGGTCATCGGCAAGGGCGGCGCGGAAGTGGAGGCGCTGCGCCTTGAACTGGTCAAACTGACGAACGGGAAGAAAGTGCACATCAACATCGCCGAAATCAAACATCCGGAACTGGACGCCATCCTGGTGGCGGAGAACATCGCCCAGCAGCTGGAGCGCCGGGTTTCGTTCCGCCGCGCCATGAAGCAGGCGATCCAGCGGACGCTGCGCGCCGGCGCCAAAGGCATCCGCACCACGGTGAGCGGACGTCTGGGCGGCGCGGAAATCGCCCGCACGGAAGGCTACAATGAAGGCACGGTGCCGCTGCACACGCTGCGCGCCGACATCGACTACGGCACCGCCGAAGCGCACACCACCTACGGCCGCATCGGCGTGAAGGTGTGGATTTACCGCGGCGAAGTTCTCCCGCAGAAGAAGAGGTCCGGCGGGGAAGGGGGCAACTGACCATGTTGATGCCCAAGCGCGTCAAACACCGCAAGGTTCAAAAAGGAAGAATGAAAGGCCGTGCCAAGGGCGGTACGACGGTGCATTTCGGCGAATACGGCCTGCAGGCGCTGGAGCCGGCCTGGATCACCAACCGCCAGATCGAGGCGGCCCGGATTGCCATGACCCGTTACATCCGCCGGGGCGGCAAGGTATGGATCAACATTTTCCCGCACAAGCCGGTGACGCAAAAGCCCCTCGAAGTGCGGATGGGTTCCGGTAAAGGGAACGTGGAAAAGTGGGTCGCCGTCGTCAAGCCGGGCAAGATCATGTTCGAGCTGGCCGGCGTGCCCGAAGAAGTGGCAAGGGAAGCCATGCGCCTGGCGTCGCACAAGCTGCCGATCAAGACGAAGTTCGTCAAGCGCGAGGATTTGGGTGGTGAAGCCAATGAAAGCCAGTGAATTGCGCAACCTGACTTCCGCGGAGATTGAACAGAAGATTGCGGCGTTCAAGGAAGAGCTGTTCAATCTGAGGTTTCAGCAAGCCACCGGCCAATTGGACAAACCGCACCGCCTGAAGGAATTGCGGAAAGAAATCGCCCGCGCCAAGACGGTTTTGCGCGAGCGCGAGCTCGGCATCGGTTGAAGGCCGGACATAGGCGTGAAACCGGATGCGGGAAGGAGGATTTGACGTGAGCGAAAGAGGCGCCCGTAAAGTGCAAATTGGCAAGGTCGTCAGCGACAAGATGCAGAAAACGATCGTGGTGGCGGTTGAAACGTACAAGCGGCACAAGCTGTACAACAAGCGCATCAAATACACGAAGAAATACAAGGCCCACGACGAGAACAACGAAGCGAAAATCGGCGACATCGTGAAAATCATGGAGACCCGCCCGCTGTCGAAGGACAAGAGATGGCGGCTGGTGGAGATCCTGGAACGAAACGTGAACGTCTGAAAAGGAGGCCCCATCGATGATCCAGCCATTTACGCGTCTGGCCGTCGCGGACAACACCGGCGCGAAAGAGCTGATGTGCATCCGCGTGCTCGGCGGCACCGGCCGCAGGGTGGGGCATGTCGGCGACATGATCGTCGCTTCCGTCAAACAGGCAACACCCGGGGGCGTTGTCAAAAAAGGCGACGTGGTCAAATGCGTCATCGTGCGCACGAAGCGCCCGATCCGCCGTCCGGACGGTTCCTATATCGCGTTTGACGAGAATGCCGCGGTGATCGTGAGAGAAGACAAAAGCCCGCGCGGCACCCGGATTTTCGGTCCGGTCGCGCGCGAACTGCGCGATCGCGACTTCATGAAGATCATTTCCCTGGCGCCGGAAGTGCTGTGATCCGGACAGGCGGAGACGAGGAGGTGCACCCATGCCCCGCATGCACGTGAAGAAAAACGACACGGTGATCGTCATCAGCGGCAAAGACAAAGGCAAGAAAGGCCGCGTCCTGGCCGCATTTCCGCGCGAAAACCGCGTCCTCGTGGAAGGGGTCAACATGATCAAGCGCCACACGCGCCCCAACCCGAAAAACCCGCAGGGCGGCATCATCGAGCGGGAAGCGCCGATCCACGCGTCCAACGTGATGCTTGTGGATCCGAAAACCGGCCTGCCGACGCGGATCGGATACAAGGTGCTGGAAAACGGCAGAAAGGTGCGCATCGCCAAGCGGTCCGGCGCGCAGATCGACTGACCGCGAAGACGGAGGGAAAGGAGGTCCCCGTAACGGATGGCAGCCCGATTGAAAGAGCTCTACCAGAAAGAAGTCGTACCCGCCATGATGCAAAAGTTCGGTTACCGGTCGGTCATGCAGGTGCCGCGCCTGGAGAAGGTCGTCCTCAACATGGGCGTGGGCGAAGCGGCGCAAAACGCCAAGGTGCTTGACGCCGCGGTGGATGATCTGACCCGCATTGCCGGCCAGAAACCGGTCGTCACCCGCGCCAAGAAATCCATCGCCGGCTTCCGCATCCGGCAGAACCAGCCCATCGGCGTGAAGGTGACGCTGCGCGGCGAACGCATGTACCATTTTCTCGATAAACTGTTCAACATCGCCCTGCCCCGCGTGCGCGACTTCCGCGGCGTGTCCCCGAAATCCTTCGACGGCCGCGGCAACTATACGCTCGGCATCCGGGAGCAGCTGATTTTTCCGGAAATCGACTACGACAAGATCGACAAGATTCGCGGCCTGGACGTGGTGATCGTCACGACCGCCAAAACGGACGAAGAATCGCGCGACCTGCTTGCCCGGCTGGGCATGCCGTTCGCCCGGTAACAGCGGGGAGGTGCAAGCATCCGTGGCCAAGAAAGCGTTGATCATGAAACAGAAGCGGAAGCCGAAGTTCAAGGTCCGCTACTACACGCGCTGCGAACGCTGCGGACGGCCGCATGCCGTGCTCCGCAAGTTCAAGGTGTGCCGGATCTGCTTCCGCGAATTGGCATACAAGGGCCAGATTCCTGGCGTCAGAAAAGCGAGCTGGTAAGGTAATCCGGCTCGGGAAGGAGGGTTTCCCCCATGGCTATGTCAGACCCCATTGCGGATATGCTGACGCGCATTCGCAACGCGAACCTGGTTCGTCACGAGACGGTCGAGGTGCCCGCGTCGAAGGTGAAGCGGCAAATCGCCGAAATCCTGAAGCGCGAAGGCTTTATCCGCGATGCCGAATATATCGAGGACAACAAGCAGGGGATCATCCGGATCTTCCTGAAATACGGTCCGAACAACGAGCGCGTCATCACGGGACTGAAGCGCATCAGCAAGCCGGGACTGCGCGTCTATACGAAGGCCCACGAAATTCCCCGCGTGCTGGGCGGCCTTGGCATCGCGATCATTTCCACATCCAAGGGCATCGTCACCGACAAGGAGGCGCGCCAGCTCAAGACGGGCGGCGAAGTGATTTGTTACGTTTGGTGAATTCACCGAACCGACAGGAGGTGCACCCATGTCCCGTATCGGACGCAAACCGATTCCGCTGCCGAGCGGCGTGAACGTGACGATCGAAGGCAACACGATCACGGTCAAAGGCCCGAAAGGCACGCTGACCCGCACCTTTCACAAGGATATGACCGTGAAACTGGAAGATAACGCCGTTGTCGTCGAGCGGCCTTCGGACGAGAAGCTGCATCGGGCCCTGCATGGCACGACCCGCAGCGTGGTGGCCAACATGGTCAGCGGCGTGACCGAAGGATACAGCAAAAACCTCGAACTGGTCGGCGTCGGATACCGCGCCAGCAAGTCCGGAAACAAGCTGGTGCTCAACGTCGGTTACTCCCATCCGGTGGAGATTGTGCCGGATCCGGGCATCGAGTTTGAAGTGCCGGCGCAGAACAAGATCATCGTCAAGGGGATCGACAAGGAGCTGGTCGGCCTGACCGCCGCCAAGATCCGCGCGGTCCGCGCGCCGGAGCCTTACAAGGGCAAAGGCATTCGTTACGAGAACGAACGGATCATTCTCAAAGAGGGCAAATCCGGCAAGAAGAAATGACGGACAGACCGCCCGCCGGGCGGTATGAGGAAGGAAGGTTGGCTTAAGGATGATCAACAAGATCAGCCGAAACGAAGCCCGGAAAAGAAGACATCTGCGCGTGCGCAAGAAAATCAGCGGCACTCCGGAGCGTCCCCGCCTGTCCGTGTTCCGCTCCGCGAAACACATTTACGCGCAGCTCATCGACGATACCCGGGGTGTGACCCTGGTTTCCGCCTCGACGCTGGACAAGGAACTGGCCGGCCAAATCAAGAACGGCGGCAACGTCGAAGCGGCGCGCAAGGTGGGCGAGCTGGTGGCCAAGCGCGCGCTGGCCAAAGGGTTCAACAAAGTGGTGTTCGACCGCGGCGGCTATCTGTATCACGGCCGGGTCCAGGCGCTGGCGGACGCCGCCCGCGAAGCCGGGTTGGATTTCTGATCGAAGAGCGACCCTAAGGAGGGGATATGAACTTGCGTGCACGGGTAGATCCGAATACGCTGGACTTGCAGGAGAAACTGGTTCAGGTCAACCGCGTCGCCAAGGTGGTCCAGGGCGGACGGCGGTTCAGCTTCAGCGCCCTCGTCGTGGTCGGCGACGGCAAGGGATGGGTCGGCGCCGGACTCGGCAAGGCGGCGGAAGTGCCCGACGCCATCCGCAAGGGCGTCGAGGACGCGAAGAAAAACCTGATTTACGTGCCCCTCGTCGGCACGACCATTCCGCATCCCGTCATCGGACATTTCGGCGCCGGCAAAGTGCTGCTGAAGCCCGCGTCCAAGGGTACCGGCGTCATCGCGGGCGGACCGGTCCGCGCGGTGCTGGAACTGGCGGGCATCGGCGACATTTTGACGAAATCGCTGGGCTCCTCCAACGCCATCAACATGGTCCGGGCGACGCTGGAGGGACTTTCCCGCCTGAAGCGCGCCGAAGACGTGGCGAAATTGCGCGGCAAGACCGTGGAAGAACTGCTGGGCTGAGGAGGAGACGAGATGGCCAAACTGCAGATTACGCTGAAGCGCAGCCTGATCGGCCGTCCGGAGGACCAACGCCGCACGGTGCGTTCGCTGGGCTTGCGCAAGCTTCATCAGACCGTTGTCAAGGAAGACCATCCGTCCGTCCGCGGCATGATTCACCACGTGCAACACCTGGTGGAAGTGCGGGAATTGCCGGAATGATCCGGCGCGGGCCGGCCCCGGCGGCATACGCATCCAACCGCAACCGAGGAGGTGCGACAAGCGATGAAATTGCATGAACTGAAACCGGCTCCCGGCTCGAAGTTCGCCCGCAAACGGGTCGGCCGCGGCATCGGCAGCGGTCTGGGCAAGACGTCGGGCAAGGGTCACAAGGGGCAAAAAGCCCGTTCCGGCGGCGGTGTCCGGATCGGCTTCGAAGGCGGCCAGAATCCGCTGTACCGCCGGCTGCCGAAGCGCGGTTTCAACAACGAACGGTTCCGGACCGAATATGCGATCGTGAACCTGTCGAAGCTGAACGAGTTTGAGGCCGGAACGGAAGTGACTCCGGAGCTGCTCGTTTCGAAGGGCATCGTGAAAAACCTGAAGGACGGCCTGAAGGTGCTGGGCGACGGGGAGCTGACCGTGGCCCTGACGGTGAAGGCGCACAAGTTCTCGCAATCGGCTCTTGCCAAGATTGAAGCGGCTGGCGGCAAGCCCGAGGTGATCCAATGATCCGGACCATCCAGAATATCTGGAAAGTCGAAGACCTTCGCAACCGGATCCTGTTCACGCTGTTTATCCTGCTCATCTTCCGCATCGGTTCGTTCATCCCGGTGCCGAACATCAACCGGGAGGCGCTGAAGGCGGCGGACATGCAGGGCAGCGACCTGTTCGGGCTGCTGAACACGTTCACCGGGGGCGCGCTGTACCAATTCTCCATCTTCGCCCTCGGGATCATGCCGTACATCACGGCGTCGATCATCGTGCAGCTGCTTTCGATGGACGTGATTCCGAAGTTCGCGGAGTGGGCCCGGGAAGGCGAGATGGGCCGCCGCAAGCTGACCCAGTTTACGCGGTACGGCACCATCGTCCTCGGGTTCATCCAGGCCTACGCCACGTCGATCGGGTTCAACCGGCTGTACGGGATCCAAATGGTGGTCAATCCCAGCTTCGGGACGTATACGCTGATCGCCATCATCCTGACGGCAGGGACGGCTTTCCTGATGTGGCTCGGCGAGCAGATCAACGACAAGGGGATCGGCAACGGGATCTCCATTCTCATCTTCGCCGGGATTGTCGCGGGGATCCCGCAGGGCATCCGCGACATCTACGCCAGCCAGTTCTGGGGCACCGCGGACAGCGAGCTGTTCCTGAACATCGTGAAGCTGCTCATCATCGGCATCATCGCCGTGCTCATCATCGCGGGCTGTATCTTCGTCCAGCAGGGCACGCGCAAGCTGCCGGTGCAATACGCGAAGCGGATCGTCGGCCAGCGGATGTACGGCGGCCAGATGACGCACATTCCGCTCCGGGTGAACGGCGCGGGCGTCATCCCGGTCATCTTTGCCGTCTCCCTGCTGACGTTCCCGATCACCATCGCCGGGTTCTGGTCCCAGCACGCGTGGGCGCAGTGGATCATGGACCATCTGTACTACGACCGGCCGCTCGGCATGGTGCTCTACGTGCTGCTGATCATCGGGTTTACCTTCTTCTACACCTTCGTGCAGTACAACCCGCAGCAGATGGCGGAGAACATGAAGAAAAACGGCGGCTACATCCCGGGCATCCGGCCGGGCAAGCCGACGGCCACCTACCTGACCCGGGTGATCACCCGGCTGACGCTGGCCGGCTCGATTTTCCTGGCCGTGGTGTCGGTCATGCCGGTGTTTTTCGGCGCCGTCGCCGGTCTGCCCAGATCGGTGCAATTGGGCGGTACCTCGCTGCTCATTGTGGTGGGCGTTGCGCTGGAGACGATGAAGCAGATCGAAAGCCAGCTGATCAAGCGCCATTACCGCGGGTTCATCGGCGGCACGAAGTGACGACGGCGCGGGCGCGCGCCCGGGACGGCGGCGCCGGCGGGCGTCCATCCGCATCGGCGCCGATTGGAGCGAAGCGACAGCCAGAGCCAGGCAAGGGGGACAAGAATGAATATCGTGTTTATGGGCCCTCCGGGCGCCGGCAAGGGGACGCAGGCCGAACGCATCGTCAGCAGGTTCGGCATTCCGCACATCTCCACCGGCGACGCGTTCCGCCAAGCCATGCAGGAGGGCACGCCGCTCGGGCTCAAGGCGAAGGAGTACGTGAGCCAGGGGCTGCTCGTGCCGGACGAGATCACGAACGGCATCGTGCGCGAGCGCCTGGCGCAGCCGGATTGCGCCAGGGGGTTCCTGCTGGACGGATTTCCGCGCACCCTGGCGCAGGCCGAAACGCTGGACGAAATTCTCGCCGGGATCGGCCGCAGCATCGATCACGTCGTATATTTGAAAGTGGACCGTGACCTGCTCTTCATCCGGCTGACCGGGCGGCGGATCTGCAAGGCTTGCGGCGAAATTTACCACACGAAGTTCCGGCCGCCGCAAAAGGAAGGCGTCTGCGACAAGTGCGGCGGCGAGCTTATGCAGCGTGCCGACGACTCCGAGGAGAAGGTGGGCACGCGGCTGGACGAATATTTCACCAAGACGGAGCCCGTGCTAAAATATTACGACGCCAAAGGCCTTTTGCGCGAAGTGGACGGCGAGCGGGACATCGACGAGGTGACCGCGAAAATCGGCGCCGTCCTGAAAGGGTAATTTCGCCATGATCATTTGCAAGTCCGAAGCGGAACTTGCCCTGATGCGGGAAGCGGGGCGGATTGTGGCGGAGACGCACCGCCTGCTCCGCCAGGCCATCCGGCCCGGGGTCACCACCGCCGAGCTGGACCGGATCGCCGAAGCGCACATCCGCAGCCGGAACGCGGTGCCTTCCTTCAAGGGATACCGGGGTTTTCCGGGCAGCATCTGCACTTCCATCAACGAGGAGCTGGTGCACGGCATTCCGGGACCGCGGAAGCTGAAGGAAGGCGACATCATCAGCATCGACATCGGCGCGTGTTATGAAGGCTATCACGGCGATTCCGCCTGGACCTATCCGGTCGGCGACGTCGACCCCGTGAAGCGGCGCCTGCTGGAAGTGACCGAAGCGGCGCTGTACGCCGGGCTGGAACTGGTCCGGCCGGATGTGCGGTTGTACACCGTCTCCCATCGCATCCAGCAGGTGGTCGAGGAAGCGGGATTTTCCGTGGTGCGGGAATTTGTCGGGCACGGCATCGGCGCCAACCTGCACGAAGAGCCGCAGATTCCGAACTACGGCAAGCCGGATCGCGGTCCTCGCCTGAAGCCGGGCATGACGCTGGCCATCGAGCCGATGGTCGTCGCCGGCAGACGTTACGTGCGAATCCTGGAGGACCACTGGACGGTCGTGTCCGAGGACGGTTCGCCGTGTGCGCATTTCGAGCATACGATCGCCGTGACGGAGGACGGGTACGAGATCCTGACCCGGATTGAAGACTGAAGCAGGAACAGGTGAATGGCGATGACGGACCGCGCGAAATGGGTTCCCGGAGCGATCGTGCGAAGCCTGCGCGGGCGGGATCAGGGCGAACTGGCCGTGATCATCGCCCTCCTGGACGAACGCTTCGCCCTCATCGCCGACGGGGACAGGCGAAAGTTCGACCGGCCGAAGCGCAAAAACCTGTTGCATCTGGAACCTACGGGCATCGTAAGCGAAGAAGTCGCAAACAGCCTGAGCGAGACCGGGCGGGTCACGAACGGCAAACTGCGGTTTGCCGTGGCGGACGCCAGGCGCCGGCTTGCCGCGGGATCATCCGGAACGCATGCAGTAGAGAAAGGAGAGTAAGGGTTGGCCAAAGACGACGTCATCGAGGTGGAAGGGACGGTCATCGAACCGCTGCCCAACGCGATGTTCAGGGTGGAGCTCGACAACGGCCACCAGGTTTTGGCCCACGTCTCCGGGAAATTGCGCATGCATTTCATCCGCATCCTGACCGGGGATCGCGTCGTTGTGCAGCTTTCGCCTTACGATCTGACCCGGGGCCGCATCACGTACCGAAAATAACCGCGACCATCACCGCGATCATGACCGCTACCGCCAAATCAGGAGGGTGAGCATCCATGAAAGTGAGACCTTCGGTCAAACCGATGTGCGAAAAATGCAAGGTCATCCGCCGGAAGGGCAACGTGATGATCATTTGTGAAAATCCGAAACACAAGCAAAAACAAGGCTGAGGGAGGTGCACGCAACGCATGGCACGTATCGCTGGTGTCGACCTTCCCCGCGACAAGCGCGTGGAGATCGCCCTGACGTACATTTACGGAATCGGCAAGACGACGTCCCGCAAGCTCCTGGAAGCGACCGGCGTCAATCCGGACACCCGCGTCCGCGACCTGACCGAGGATGAGGTGTCCCGCCTGCGCGACCGGATCGAGAAGACGCTGAAAGTGGAAGGCGATCTCCGCCGCGAAGTGGCGCTCAACATCAAACGCCTGGTGGAAATCGGCTGCTACCGCGGCATCCGCCATCGCAAGGGCTTGCCGGTCCGCGGCCAACGCACGAAGACCAACGCCCGTACGCGCAAGGGACCGCGCCGCACGGTGGCGAACAAGAAAAAGTAATCTGAAAGGAGGATGACCGGCAATGTCCGCGCAGAAAGCCAAGAAAACCGTCCGCACGAAACGCCGCGACAGGAAAAATATCGAATCGGGCGTCGCGCACATCCGTTCGACGTTCAACAATACGATCGTGACCATCACGGACCCGCACGGGAACGCGATTTGCTGGGCCAGCGCCGGTACGCTCGGCTTCAAGGGCTCCCGCAAGAGCACGCCGTATGCCGCGCAGATGGCCGCCGAATCGGCCGCCCGCACCGCCATGGAACACGGCATGCGCACGGTGGAAGTCCTGGTCAAGGGGCCGGGTGCGGGGCGCGAAGCGGCCATCCGTTCGCTGCAAGCCGCCGGCCTCGAAGTGAACATGATCAAGGATGTGACGCCGATTCCGCATAACGGCTGCCGTCCTCCGAAACGTCGCCGCGTCTGACGAGCCGTAGATGTGGTATCAAACGGGAACAACTGGTGAATAATGGTTGTGACGGTACGGTATACTACATGGTTTACCCATTTCCATGGATAAACGTACGGCTGGGTCAGCGACGCCACTGACGCCAACCGGCGCAAGGGACGGACCCGCGGCAGGATGCCCGACGGGCGGCGCCCGCGGGTCAGGGAGCCGTTTTGTGCCGGTGCGCAGTTAACGTTGGGAGGGTTAAGGCGTGATTGTGATCGAAAAGCCGAAGATTGACGTCGTGGAAATTCATGAGGACAACAAATACGGGCGTTTCGTCGTGGAACCGCTCGAACGGGGCTATGGCATGACGCTGGGCAATTCCCTCCGCCGCATCCTGCTTTCGTCCCTGCCCGGCGCGGCTGTCGTCTCGGTGCAGATCGACGGCGTGCTTCATGAATTTTCCACGATTCCGGGCGTCATCGAGGATGTGACCGAAATCATCCTCAACCTGAAGCGCCTCTCGCTCAAGATCCACTCGGACGAGGAAAAGATGCTGGAGATCGACGCGGAAGGCGAAGGCGTCGTGACGGCCGGAGACATTCGGGCGGACAGCGACGTGGAGATCCTGAATCCGGAGCTTCACATCGCCACCCTGGCTTCCGGCGCGCGTCTCCACATGCGCATCTTTGCCAGGCGGGGACGCGGCTACGTGCCGGCGGAACGAAACAAGAAGGACGACCAGCCGATCGGGGTCATCCCCGTGGATTCCATCTACACCCCGATTACGCGGGTCAACTACCGGGTGGAAAACACCCGCGTCGGCCAGGTGACCAACTACGACAAGCTGACGCTCGAAGTGTGGACCGACGGCAGCATCCGCCCGGACGAGGCGGTCAGCCTCGGGGCGAAGATCCTGACCGACCACCTCGCGCTGTTCGTCGGCCTGACCGACGGCGCGAAGGAAACCGAGACGATGAAGGAGAAGGAAGAGGACAAGAAAGAGAAAGTCCTCGAGATGACCATCGAGGAGCTGGATCTTTCCGTCCGTTCCTACAACTGCCTGAAGCGTGCGGGCATCAACACCGTGCAGGAGCTCATCATGAAGTCCGAAGAGGACATGATGAAAGTGCGCAACCTCGGCCGCAAGTCGCTGGAGGAAGTGCAGGAAAAACTGCACGAGCTGGGCCTCAGCCTGCGGAAAGACGATTGACCGCGGCGCCGCCCGCCGGAAGGATCCCGCCCGATGGGCGAACCCGGCGAAGAGCGCGGCGCGGCGCCGCCTAGCGGCGACTGCAGCGAAAGGATGTGATACCGATGGCATACCAGAAACTCGGCCGCGATTCCAGCGCCCGCAAAGCGCTGTTCCGGGACCTTGTGACCGACCTGTTTCTGTACGAGCGGATTGAAACCACCGAAGCGAAAGCGAAGGAAGTGCGCTCGATCGCCGAGAAGCTGATCACCCTGGCCAAACGCGGTGATCTGCACGCCCGCCGTCAGGCGGCCGCTTTCGTGCGCCGGGAAACGCTGAACGGGGAACAGGACGCCATTCAGAAATTGTTCTCTGATCTGGCGCAGCGCTATGCGAACCGCCAGGGCGGATACACCCGGATCCTGAAACTCGGCCCCCGCCGCGGGGATGCCGCGCCGATGGTGTATCTGGAACTGGTGGACCGCGCGCAGTAAGAACGTTTCCTCAAAAGGGTGCCGAAGCGGATTCGCGCATCCTTTTTTTTATTCGTCATGCGTCCATTCGTCGGCCCGCGCGAGCGCCTTCGGGGGGAGAGAACCTTGCGAAACATCTGCCTCTTGGTCAGTTACGACGGTACCCGCTATCACGGATTCCAGACGCAGCCGGACGGCAATACGATCCAGGACCGCCTGGAGGATGCGATCAAGAAGCTGACGGGCGAACGCGTTTCCGTGGTCGGTTCGGGGCGGACGGACGCCGGCGTGCATGCCCGCGGCCAGGTGGTCAACTTTCCCGTCTCCTCGCGGATTCCGGCGGAGCGATGGGCCCTCGCGCTGAACTCGCGGCTTCCCGAGGACATCGTCGTGCTGGCCGCGGCGGAAGTGGACCCGTCGTTCCACGCCCGCCGGGACGCCGTGTCCAAGACGTACCGCTATACCTTGAATACACGGCGGTTTCCCGACGTTTTCCGGCGGCGTTACGAGTACCATCGCCCGATTCCCCTCGACTGCGCGGCGATGCGGGAAGGCTTGCGGTACCTGGAGGGCGAGCACGATTTCACTTCGTTCGCTTCCATTCATTCGGCGGCACCGCACCATGTGCGGACGATTTTTTCGGCCCGGCTGGTCGTGGAAACCGGTGAGGAACATGCGGTGGTGAGGGCGGAAGGAGACGGAGCCGGCGCATCGGCCGGCGCGACGGGCACCTCCGGGACCCGGGGTGGTGCGGAGCCGGAGCGAATCCGGGGGCGAATCCACCTGGAGTTGACCGGCAACGGTTTTTTGTACAACATGGTCCGCATCATCGCCGGCACGCTGCTGGAAGTGGGGGAAGGGAAGCGTCCCCCGGAGCAGATCGCCGAAATTCTCGCGGCGAAGGACCGCAGCCTCGCGGGACCGACGGCGCCCGCCCACGGCCTCACGCTGTGGCGGGTGGAGTACGACGCCCGCTGGGGCCTTCCCTGGCAGTAACGATTGCGCATTCAGAAAATTTGCTGTAAAATACTTTTTGTGCCTTCTTCATGGTATCCCCACGCCCCGATGAAGAACGCACGCGACGAAAATTTCGTCAGGCGGCGGATTATGCATTCCGCCCGCAAAGCAGCCGGCCGGCGGCCGGCGGAGATGACATGGCGATTTTTACGTGAATGACGCGTAATTCCGAGGAGGAACTCCTATGCGCACCTATATGGCGAAGCCGGGCGAAATCGAGCGCAAATGGTACGTGGTGGACGCCGCAGGCCAGACGCTCGGCCGGTTGGCCAGCGAAGTGGCGGCGCTCATCCGCGGCAAGCATAAACCCCAGTTCACGCCGCACGTGGACACGGGCGATTTCGTCATCGTGATCAACGCGGAGAAAATCCAGCTCACCGGCAAGAAACGGGAAACGAAGAAGTATTATACCCACTCCCAATATCCGGGCGGCCTGAAAACGAGGACGGCCGGCCAGCTGTTGGCCACCAGGCCGGAGCGGGTCATCGAGGAAGCGGTGTACGGCATGCTGCCGAAGAACAAGCTCGGCCATCAGCTGAGAGGCAAGCTGAAGGTGTACGCGGGTCCCGACCACCCGCACCAGGCCCAGAAACCCGAAGTGTACCAACTGCGCGGATAATTTTAAGGGAGGAAGCGACAAATGGCGCAAGTTCAATATATCGGAACCGGCCGCCGGAAAAACGCGGTCGCCCGCGTCCGCCTGGTGCCGGGTGAAGGCCGCATCGTCGTCAACAAACGGCACATCGACGATTATTTCGGCCTGGAAACGCTCAAGCTCATCGTCAAGCAGCCGCTGGTGCTGACGGGCCTGGAAGGCAAATACGACGTGTACGTAATTGCCAACGGCGGCGGCATCTCCGGCCAGGCCGGGGCGATTCGCCACGGCATTGCCCGCGCGCTCCTGAAGGTCGATCCGGAGCTGCGTCCGGTACTCAAAAAAGCCGGTTTCCTGACCCGCGACCCGCGGATGAAGGAACGGAAGAAATACGGCTTGAAGAAAGCCCGCCGCGCGCCCCAATACTCGAAACGCTGACGCTGGCGCCGCGCGGCGCGGCGTCCCGCCTTTCCGCCGCACCGCGGCGGAAAGGTTTTTTTGCATAACGGAGACCTGCATCCCTCCCGGCTGATCAAATTCCTTCCGGCATGCTGCCTGTCCGCATGCTTGCGCGATGGAAAGAAGGAGCATATAATAAAAGGGTATTCATATTAGCTTACTAGGAATTGGGCCGGGAGGAGAGAAGCCGCGGTGAATCTGTGGGAAAAGGAAGAACTGGTTCGGACCAAAGCCGAGGAATTCGAGGGCGCTCCGGCGGAAACGGTGGTTAGCTGGGCGGTGTCCGCGTTTCCCAACATCACGTTCGCGTGCAGCTTTGGCGCCGAAGACGTGGTGCTGGTGGATATCATCCGGAAAATCCGCCCCGAAACGGACATTTTTTATCTCGACACCGATTTTCATTTCAAGGAGACGTACGAGACCCGCGACCGGCTGGCCGAACGGTACGGCCTCCGCTTTATCCGGGTCAGCCCGGAGCTCACGCCGGAGGAGCAGGCGGCCCGGTACGGCGACGAACTCTGGAAACGGGATCCGAACCTGTGCTGCAATCTGCGCAAGGTGGAGCCGCTTTCCCGGTTTCTGGCCGGATACGACGCCTGGATCACCGGCATTCGCCGCGAGCAGGCGCCCACGCGGGCGAACGCGAAAAAGGTGGAATACGACCACAAGTTTGGTCTCATCAAGTTCAACCCGCTGGCGGATTGGACATGGGATGACGTGTGGCGGTACATCCGCGAAAATAACGTTCCCTACAATCCGCTGCACGATCGGAACTATCCGAGCATCGGCTGCCTCCATTGCACCCGTCCGGTGAAACCCGGCGAGGACCTGCGCGCGGGGCGCTGGTCGGGCACGGGCAAAATCGAGTGCGGCCTGCATCAGTGAACGGAAAGGGAGTTGGCCATGAGCACGCAGTACAAGGAGCGCGGCGCCGCGGCGGGCGCCGGGCCCGCATACGCAGGGTCCATCCCTCCGCACGGCGGCGTACTGATCGACCGGATCGCGAAGGGGGCCGAACGGACGGAACTTCTGGCCGAAGCCGCCGATCTGCCCGCCATCTCCATTGACGCCTGGGCCCTGTCCGATCTGGAGATGATCGGGGTCGGCGCGTTCAGCCCGCTGACCGGATTCATGAACCGGGAAGACTACGATTCGGTCGTGGAATCGATGCGGCTGGCAAGCGGCCTGGTCTGGAGCATCCCGATCACGCTGGCGGTGCCTCCGGAAACCGCGTCCCGCCTGGAGGTCGGCCGGCGCGCCGCGCTGGTCGGGGAAGCGGACGGCGTCATTTACGGCGTCATCGATATCGAGAGCATCTACCAGGTGGACAAAAAACGCGAGGCCGTGCGGGTGTTCAAGACCGACGATCTCGCGCATCCCGGCGTCGCGCGCCTGATGGGACGGCCCGACACCTATGTCGGCGGCTCCGTCCGCGTGCTGAACCGCAAGAAGCCGGAGCGTTTTGCCGAATTTTATTTTGATCCCGCGGATACCCGGCGGATTTTCGCGGAAAAGGGCTGGCGCACCATCGTCGGCTTCCAGACACGCAACCCCGTGCACCGGGCCCACGAATACATCCAGAAAAGCGCCATGGAAATCGTGGACGGACTGTTCCTCAACCCGCTTGTCGGGGAGACGAAATCGGACGACGTCCCGGCGGACGTGCGCATGCGCAGCTACCTGGTGCTCCTGGAAAACTACTATCCCCGCGATCGCGTGTTTCTGGGCGTGTTTCCCGCGGCGATGCGCTATGCGGGACCGCGCGAGGCGATTTTTCACGCGCTGGTGCGGAAGAACTTCGGCTGCACCCATTTCATCGTCGGCCGCGACCACGCGGGCGTGGGCGACTACTACGGCACCTATGAGGCCCAGGAGATTTTCCGCAACTTCACGGCGGAAGAGCTGGTCATCACGCCGCTGTTCTTCGAGCACAGCTTCTATTGCCGGATCTGCGGCGGCATGGCTTCCTCCAAGACGTGCCCGCACGACCCGTCGGCCCGCGTCCATCTGTCCGGCACGAAGGTGCGGGAGATGCTCAGGAGCGGCCAATGCCCGCCGCCGGAGTTCAGCCGCCCGGAAGTGGCCCGCGTGCTGATCGAAGGGCTGGCCGGGAAGTCCGAATAACCTCCCGACAATTGAAGAAAGCCCAGTCATAACGATCCTCCTTGTCCCATATGATGGTGTCAAGCTGTGTTGGGACGGGGTGGATCGTTTTGTTTGCACGAAAGCGCGGCAAAGGGCCCTATATCATCCATGTCACGGGCAGGGACGCATGGCGGTTCATGGCGGCGGCTGTGCTGTCCGTTCTGGTCGCCCTGGCCTTGTTCAGCGACATCCCGGCATCGGTCCGGACGTGGACGGAATGGTCGCTGCCGCTGTCCGGCAAGGTCATCGCCCTGGACGCGGGACACGGCGGCATCGACGGGGGAGCGGTCAGCCGGACGGGTGTGGTGGAAAAGGACATCAATCTGGCCATCGCGCTCTATCTCCGGGATTATCTGCAGCAGGCCGGCGCGGTGGTCGCGCTGACCCGCGAGGGCGACTACGACCTGGCGGCGCCGGAGACGCGGGGAACCGCATCGCGCAAAACCGAAGACCTGCACGAGCGGGTCCGGCGGATCGAAGGCCAGGGAGCCGTCCTGGCGGTGAGCATCCATTTGAACAGCATCCCCTCCGCAAGATGGCGGGGGGCGCAGACGTTCTACTCCCCGAAGCGTCCGGACAGCCAGCGGCTCGCCCTGGCCATCCAGCGGGAGCTGCGCGAATCCCTCGGCAACACCAACCGGGAAGCGTTGGCGGCGGAGGAAGTGTTTCTGCTGAACGAGCTGGACATGCCGTCGGCGCTGGTAGAAGTCGGCTTTTTGTCCAACCCGCAGGAATCGGAGCTGCTGGCGGACCCCGGCTACCAGCGGAAAGTCGCCGCCGCCGTGTACAGGGGCATCCTGCGCTTCCTGACGGAGAAAGCCGCCGGGGACGAGGCGTTGGCCGCCCAGGCGGCCCGGACGGGCCTGGCGAACTGGCTGCCGAAACCGTGAGGAACGCCGGGGATGCTGGCGCGAAGAGGACGGTGATCTCGCGGCCCGCGATTCGAAAACCTCGCCGCCGGCGGCCCGGGCCAAGCGGCGGGGCGAATTCCGGTTCCAGGTTGTGGTATAATAAGGCGAATCGAACGGGAACCATTCGAAAACGACAGCGGAGGAAGCGGAAGATGATCACCAGGGAACAATTGCTGGAGACGCTGCGCGATGTGGAGGAGCCGAAACTTCGCCTCAAGCTGGCGGAGGCCGGATGGATTCGCGATATCGTTCTGCGGGAAGACCGGGTTTCCCTGACCGCCGTCGTGCATCCGGACAGCCTGGAGTCGGCCGGCGAAGTGGAAGCGGCCATCCGGGCGAAGCTGGAGGCGGCCGGGGTGCCGAACGCCCACGTCCGCGTGCGGGCCGCGACGGACGTGGAGCTGGCGCGCGCGGGAGTGCGCCCGGCGGGGGGAGAGCAGCCGGGGAGACCCGGCGCGCAGGGGCAGGGAACGGCGGGCCCTGCGGGCCCCATCGGCCACGGCGCCGGACTGCAAAGCCCGCTCCTCGATCCGCGAAACGGCGTGCAGTTCATCGCCGTGGCCAGCGGCAAGGGCGGCGTGGGCAAGTCCACGGTGGCCGTCAATCTGGCCGTGGCGCTGGCCCGGCGCGGAAAGCGGACGGGCCTTATCGACGCCGACATCTACGGCTTCAGCGTGCCGGACCTGATGGGGCTGGAAGAAGGCCCGCAGCTGGTGGACAACCGGATCATCCCCGCCGAGCGGTTCGGCGTGAAGATCATGTCCATGGGGTTCTTCGTGGAGGACAACAGCCCCGTGGTATGGCGCGGTCCGATGCTCGGCAGGATGCTGCGCACCTTTTTCGCCGAGGTGGATTGGGGAGAGCTGGATTACATGCTGCTGGACCTGCCGCCCGGCACCGGCGACATCGCCCTCGACGTCCACCAGATGATCCCGCAGAGCAGGGAGCTGATCGTCACCACGCCGCACGCCACCGCCGCCTTTGTGGCCGCGCGGGCGGGGGCGATGGCGATCAAGACGCAACACGAGATTCTGGGCATCGTAGAAAACATGGCCTGGCTGGAATGTCCGTCGTGCGGCGAAAAGACCCCCGTGTTCGGCCGCGGCGGAGGAGCGAAGCTGGCGGGCGAGCTGGGCGTGGAACTGCTGGCGCAGTTTCCCCTGGCGACGCCGGACAACCATCCGTCCGAGCCGGATTATTCCCCCGCCGTCTTCAAGGCGGACACGCCGATGGGGCAAGCCTATCTGGAACTGGCGGACGCGATCATTGCCCGCTGCGGGCGGTAGACAAGCACCGGGTGTGTTCGCTTCCCCCAGGCCAAAATAAAGAGCGGGCAATCCGTCGAAAGCCGGTCGGCTGTTCGCCGGGTTGTCCGCCAGATTTGCCGGGTTGCCGCAAGCCCTCCGAATGTCCGCCTTTGAATTATCCGCTAGGCATTTTGTCCGCCTTCCTGTTGTCCCGGCGCCTGCTGTTCCGAGCCTCCCGGGCCCTCCTGTCCTTCCTGGTCTTCCTTTTGCTCCCTTCCTTTTTTCCGCAGGGGATCCAGTTCTTCCTTGACCACGCTCTGCAGCATTTTCATGATTTCCAGCTTGAACAGCGGGCTCTGGATGGCTTCCTGGACCGCGTTCATCATCTGGGTGCGGTACTCGTTGGTTTTGGTGGCTTCCAGGAACATGGTCTGCATTTCCGGTTCCTTGAGCACGCTGATCAGATCTTTGCGGTAGGACGGATCCTTCATCAGTTCCTTGTGGATTTCCTTGTTGGTCTCGTTGATCGCCTTGGCGAATTCGCCGGCGAACTTCGGATCGGTCATGATCCGCTCCAGTTCCTTGGCGTATTCCGGCGAGGTGAGGACGTTCTTGACGGTGACGCGGAGCTGCTCCTGGTCCTGCAGCGACAGCGCCTTGAGCCCGGTTCCCCGGCTCGTCTGCGCCTTCTCGATCGCCTGGATGGCTTCCTCGGATGCCAGGATGTCCACGACCATCGATTTGATTTCCTTGTAGCTCATCTGGTTGCCGCCGTCCGAAGACTGCTGGCCGCAGGCCGAAAGAAGCGTCAGGGCAAGCGCCAGCGCCGCGGCGGCAGACGGGCGGAAACGCATCGGACCGTCTCCCTTCCGCAGGAGGATGGTTTGGCTTTAGTATGCGACGACGGTTTTTTGAATATGTTGTGGGGATTCATGGCTTTTTGACGGGGACATGGTAAAATGGAAAGAGCGGAAAGGAGAGAGCTTGCGTTGACGTTGCGCAAATGGGCGAAATTGTTCGGGGCGACGCTGCTCATCGGCGCGCTTGCCTACGTGGCGACGGGCGTCCCGCTTCAGGCGAGCGACCCCGAATTTCGCAATGTCGGATTGAGCGGATGGTTGTACAACATCTGGATGATGATTCTCAGCGGCCTCGCGTTGGGCTCGGTGGCCCATTTGGGTTTTTTCGCCTATCTGATGCTTAATTACGTGGCCCGCAGCATGTTCCGGAGACCGTATTTGTGGGTGGCTCTGCAAGGGTTCACCACGGTGTTCGCGCTTGGCGAGCTGGTCTATTGGATGGCCGCGGAGCAGGGACTTTCTGCCGCCGTGAAATGGACGGTGCCTTTGGCGCTGACGGCTGCGTCCCTGCTGGTGGCCTGGCGCAAGGTGCGGGAGACGTCGCCGGGAGCCTGGATTCCGGCGCTGTTTTTCCTCGTCGTGGGTACCCTCGTGGAAGCAATCCCCGCTTTCCGTGTGTCGTTCCAGGAAGACAACCCGCTTTCGCTGACGCTGAGCCTGGTGCCGCTGTTTATCTGCAACGCGTACCAGCTCATGCGGCTGCACCGCGTGCTGGACAAAACGCCCCTTCTGCCGGCCGAAGACGCAGGCGGTACGGGAGGCCGTGGCGGGAAGGCGGCGGGCAGCGCCGGAAAAACGAAAAAAGGCGGGGCCGGCCGCAGGACCACGCAGCCATCCCGCCCGAATGCGAAGCAGGCATAGCGAAGAGCGGGGCGCGGGACGGGCCGCGCCGCCGTTCGCCGGATGGAAGTCCGCCCCGAGGCCCAAATCGGTCAGTATGGCGCCGCCAACTGGTTCCAGGCGCTTTTGTCCTCGACCGTGCGGCCTTTCGTTTCCGTTTGGGCGAGCAGCTCGGAGACGGTCACGAACTCGTAGCCTTTTTCGCGCAACCGGTCGATGATGACGGGCAGGGCCTCATGGGTCTGCTTCACCGAGTCGCTGGCGTGCATCAGGATGATGTCGCCCGGGTGGGCGCCGCCGACAACCCGGTCGATGATCGTCTGGACGCCGGGGTTTTTCCAGTCGCCGGAATCGGTGTCCCACTGGATCACCCGGTAGCCGAGCTCGTCCGCGATGCGCAGCACCCGCTTGTCAAAGTCGCCGTTGGGCAGACGGATGAGGTTCGGGGCCTTGCCGGTAATCTCCGTCAGGATCGCATGGGCGGTGCGGATTTGCCGGCGGATTTCGTCGTCTTCCAGCTGGCTGTAGTTTTCGTGCCTGTGTCCGTGGCTGCCGATTTCGAAGCCGGCTTCCTTGATCTTTTTCACGATGTCCGGATGGGACTGGGCCCAGACCGAAGAGAGGAAAAAGGTGGCGTTTTGCACGTTTTTGCTCTTGAGCACTTCGAGGATCGGTTCGGCCCGTTTGTTGCCCCAGCTGATGTCGAAGGTCAGCGCGACCACCTTGCGTTCCGTGGGCACGCTGAAAACGGCGGATGGGCTTTCCGGCTGGGGCGCGAACACGGAGATGTGCTCCTTTTCCACCCAGACGATGCCGAGGGAAAGCACGGCGGCCAGCGAAACGAACAGGATTCGCTTCCATTTCCTCGCGTCGATGACGTAAAAAGGACCATTCATGGGTTTCCTTCGGCTCCTTTCCCGCTCCGAGGCGGACCCGGCTTGTTTACTTCCAATCTATGCCCGTCCCTTTCCGTTCATTCGCCATATGGGGAGAGATCGGATCATGTTTAGCAGAAGCGCGCTCGCGCAATACTGGGCGGATGTCCGCCCGTATTTCGGCTTTTCCATCATCGTGTATCTCGCCAGCCTGGTGGTCGGCGGCTCCAGCGTCGACTCCGCCTTTCTGGAACGACAGATGGAAGCGATGAGGGCGCTCGTCGATGTGGTGGGCCAGGCGGAAAATCCGCAGCTGACCCTGTTTCTCCTCATTCTGCTGAATAACGTGTTCAAGACCATTTTCACCATGTACGCCGGCGTCATCGCATGCATCTGGCCCCTGTTCATGCTGGTGGCCAACGGGACGTTCCTGGGGTACCTGCTGGCCGACCAGGCGGCCGGCGCCGGGCTGAATCCGTGGCTGCTTTTCGTGGTGGGCATTTTGCCCCACGGCATTTTCGAACTGACGGCGGTCTTTTTGGCGTGCGGTTTCGGGATGCGTTTCGGCATCATGCTCCTTCGCGGCATCTTCGGGGTGGTGGCCGGACGGCCGGATCCCTGGCGGGGATTCGTGCGCACGGCCTTCGGCTCCGTTCCGGCCGCGATCCTCATCGCCGTTCTGCTGTTCGTGGCGGCGGTGGTGGAAAGCACGCTGACGGCATGGCTCGTGGCGCAGACATACGGGACGTCCTGAGGCGTCATCCTTCGGACCGCCATCGGGTGGGTCGGGCGGGCGCACCACCCGGGTGCGGTTGTCATAAAATAAACCGTTCTGACGCATACCAGTAGAACGGAAATTGTTTGCCGCTCGCGCGTTATGGGAGACGCCGCGCCGTCTGTGCGCGGGCGTCGCCGCTCGTCGCGGACGTGCGACAGGAGGCATCGCTTTACATGCTCGGCATGCTTTTTACGGACAAGGAATGCAGGGAACTGGATTATTTGCTTCGCAAGGAATTGGACGAGCTGCTGCTGGAACTGAACGACCGGCGTCTGGAAGGGCCGGTGCGGGAAGCCATCTCCAACCGGTACAAAACGATTTTCCGCATGTATGCCCGCATCGCCTCCCCGAGGGACCTGTCGCGCTACGCCGCGGGACTCCGTCAGCAGAAAAAATAATCCGGCTGTTTCTTCCTTCACAATGTCGCCTTGACGCGGGTCACGGACCCCCTTGACTGGTTCCGCGGACCTGTGGTACATTAGCTATCGCCCTCACCGGAGGAGCTGTCCGGGACGCGGGATCCGCGGGAAATCCGGCCCGGCCGGAAGGACGCGCGGCCTGCCGGTGCGGGGGCGGCGGCAAGGGAAATTTGGGATTCCGGAAGGAAATCCCTCTTGCAAAGTCCCAGCCAAGTGTGATAAATTATATAAGTGCCGCCGCGAGGCGGCCGGCTCGCTCTTTGAAAACTGAACACCGAGCGCAAGACCTCGATTAATTCCTTTGCAACGCAACTCGGGCCACGATTGGCTTGACCATTTCTTGGAGAGTTTGATCCTGGCTCAGGACGAACGCTGGCGGCGCGCCTAATACATGCAAGTCGAGCGGAGCGTCCGTGCGGAAGCCTTCGGGTGGAAGCGCGGAAGCTCAGCGGCGGACGGGTGA
>Ga0207809_100057_pt1 | contig 98806 bp, 91 predicted proteins | sample CeladaPassaB1F14_FD_187490 | JGI IMG/M metagenome (GOLD analysis project Ga0207809, IMG submission 187490) | Cellulose-adapted microbial communities from the Joint BioEnergy Institute, USA - Passage B1F14 (SPAdes) (version 2) | ecosystem: Engineered > Bioreactor > Continuous culture >...
CGTCTTCCTGGCATAATGCTAACGCAATTTTCATCCGAGTGTCGTCCGCTAATGCCTTGAAGATTTTCACCATATTTTGTGTACTGATTGAAGAAAGCTGTTCCTTTACTCGATTTACCTTCTCTTCGTCATAGCAGTAAATTTCACAGATGTCATGAGACATAATATTCACCACACATTCAAATGATTATTTTATTATTATAATATAACAAACACCATCTATATTCAAACATTTATTTTACTATTTCATGAACAGATCAAGTCCATATTTCTGTGTAAATTCGCCCTTGGTTAGAATGCCCCCTTTCGCCCCCGAAGGGGGAGACGCAGGGAACCACACACCCTGCACCCTTTCACTCGCCCGTGTGGCAGCCCCAGCGTTTCGGGGCCTTGACAAGCTGCGATACGCATCCATTAGCCAATGCGTGTGACTTTGGAACTCCTGTTGGCGACCTTTGATTCGCGCCACTCCAGATACTCAGCCATATCCAAATACTTCCTGCCGCTTGCCCACTTCTCGTCAATTTCCATGAGCAATGCACCAATCAAACGTATGGCCGACTCACGATTCGGAAAGATCCGAATCACTCGTTCACGCCGGATTTCCTCATTCAAGCGCTCGAGAGCATTTGTTGTGCGGAGACGCTTGCGGTATTTTTCCGGCAAATGCAAGACCGCCGTCGCGTCTTCAAAGCCGGCTTCCAGGATTGCCATGGCTTTCGGTGCTTTCGTCTCGTATGCCTCCAGCACCTGATTCAAGAGAAGTCGTGCCGTATTCAGGTCTGGTGCATCCAAAATGGCCCGGATCCGACTATGCATCTCGTCTTGCAGGGCTTTCGGCGTGACGTCCAAAATGTTGCGCATGAAGTGTGTCTGGCACCGCTGCCAGGTGACGCCTTGGAAGTGTCTGCGGATGGCCCGGACCAACCCTCCGTGGTCATCCGACACAATCAGATCGACGCCTCGCAGCCCGCGGCTTTTCAGCCAGCCAAAAAATTCACTCCAACTGACTTCCGACTCGCTGTCGCGAAGCATGAGGCCTAATACCTCACGGTATCCGTCGGTGTTCACACCGATTCCGACGAGAACGCCCCGAGACCGTACTCGGCCGTCTTCACGCACTTTGAGGACCAGAGCATCGACGATGACAAAGGGGAACGGGTTGTCATGAAGCGGACGGTTGTTCCATGCCGTCACGATCGGATCAAGACGCTTGCACAACTCCGATACTGTGGATTTCGAAAACTCCGTACCGCACAGTTCTTCCGTAATCTGTGCCACTTTGCGGGTCGACACCCCGTTAACCACCATCTCCATCAAGGCCAACACCAGAGCCTGTTCGCTGCGTTTGTAACGGGCAAACAACTCCGTCGAGAACTTCCCGCCGCGAATCCGAGGGACACGAAGCGTAATGGTGCCGACACGTGTTGTCAATTGGTGCGGATAGGTGCCGTTTCGATACCCTTGACGCTCCTCCGTCCGTTCATAGGGCTCTGCACCCAGTTGTTCCGTTGCTTGGGCCTGCAACACTTGGTTCAATACGGATTCCAGAAGTTTGGCTACTCCCGCATCCTGCGAGTTACTGAGAAAAAGTTGATGCAAAAGTTGCGAATCTACGGTAATCTGATATTGAGCCATTTCAATCCCTCTCCTTGGAATGTTGTCTCAACAACTTCATTCTAACCGAGGGGATTTGATAATGGCTCACTTTTTTAGAGAAGCTCTGTTTTTACACAATTATACGGACTTAACTCATGAACATCTGAAAATATTCATTTTCCAAATATATATTTGGCATTCGAACTTCGGAGTAATTCGTTTATCATTGCCAAGTTTTATAGCGAAATATAGACTAACTGTAACAGCATTGTTCCGAATCTGGTCAACATCGGAACTTTGTTAGATAAAAATCTTTGTGGGTGCAAGAACTGGAAATAGTAGACATAAAAAAGAGCTTCTCCCTTGGTAAAGTGATGTTTGTGACAAAACACACCAAGAAGGAAGAAGCTCCTATGAGCCACATTACCAAAAACCTGCCGACAATAAAAGAGCTGGAACAATGGTTATTCCGGAAATTGAAGGAGGAGTTCGCCAGAGCGATGGCGCTAATACCGGAGACAAGATCAGCATATTATGGAGCAGCGGGATCGAGAACGTTACTAGGTCAAAGAAGAACGAGAAGTGAGTGTCGATATGGTGTTTGGAACAGTGCGATTCATGCGGCGTCTCTATTTAGACCGGAGTACAGGCAAACACGTCTTTTTGCTGAACGCCTTCTCGCATTTGAGGGACGCTGCAAGTTCAGTCCGCGTCTGGAAGAGACGGCGGTGGGCGTTCGCTCAAAGGCAGGAGATGACATACGGGTGGAGGGAAACAAAAAAGAGCTTACATAAAGTGGAAGTCCGAAGTTTTTCCTCAAAAACTCAAAAACCAGGGAATCTGCCCACGGTGGCTTGACTCAGACGGATCGTCTCAAGCTCTTTCATTGTGGGAAATTCCGTGATAAACTCGCTCATGGGGCTTTTCCTCCTTGGGTGTTTGGTTTTGACGTTTAACACTTTACCAAAAAAGGAAGCACTTTTCCATACCCTCCAATTCCTTCAGATCCTCTTCGCCCACTTGCCCACGAACATTTTACTCACACCCATACCTACACGTTTCACACAGTTTCCTCGGTTTCAATTATCCTTTAAGAAAATAAAAAAAGCCCGTTTAACTATTGCTGACTTAACTCAGTAGTGTAATGGTGCCGGTGGAGGGACTCGAACCCACACCCTTTCGGACGCGATTTTGAGTCGCGCGCGTCTGCCAATTCCGCCACGACAGCATGGTAAATATTTACTTCACCAGAGATAGCAATTTTGCCAGGACTTCGTATCTTATTTTCCTTCGGCTGCAAACTGCTTGATTCTTTCTTCGATCTGATCCCGTACACGCTGAAACACTTTCCATTTTTCTTCTGCTGTGCCTGTGGCCTTGGCCGGATCTTCAAATCCCCAATGAAGCCGTGTTACGTGCGGCGGTGTGATCGGGCATTTATCGTTGGCGTCTCCGCAAAGCGTTATGACGTAATCCGCTTTGTTCAAAATCTCCGTATCAATCACATCCGAGGTTTGTTTGGAGATGTCAATCCCTTTTTCCGCCATTGCTTTGACGGCATTGGGATTCAGACCATGCGCTTCAATACCCGCGCTGTACACTTCGTACTTGTCACCGAGATATTTTTTCCCGAATCCTTCTGCCATCTGGCTGCGGCAAGAATTACCGGTACATAAAAAGTAAACGATTTTTTTAGTCATATCGTGAGCACCCCCTTGGTTTGATATTGAAATTCCGTTTTGTCAGGATATGGTCTTAGGTTGGAAATACTTTCGCTGAAACCACAAGGCGACGTTGACCAAGGCAATCATGACCGGCACTTCCACCAAAGGCCCAATGACAGCTGCGAAAGCTGCGCCCGAATCAATACCGAAAACCCCCACTGCAACGGCAATAGCCAGTTCGAAGTTATTGCTTGCAGCCGTGAAGGCGAGTGTCGACGTAACCGCATAATTCGCTCCTGATTTTTTTCCCATATAGAACGAAATCAGGAACATCACCACGAAGTAAATGAGCAGCGGGATCGCGATCCGGACCACATCAAGCGGCAATTGAACAATTATATCGCCTTTTAACGAGAACATGACGATAATGGTAAATAATAAGGCAAACAGGGTAATGGGGCTGATTTTCGGAATAAAGACTTTTTCATACCAGGAACGTCCCTTTGCTTTCACGAATGTGAAACGGGTGATCATGCCCGCCAGGAACGGAATGCCCAAATAAATCAACACGCTTTTTGCCACTTCGGACATCGTAATGTCGACAACCATACCTTGCAAACCGAACCAGGCCGGCAAGATCGTCACAAAAAGATAAGTGTAAACGGAGTAAAACAACACTTGGAAAATCGAATTGAAAGCGACGAGTCCCGCGGCGTATTCGGTATCTCCTTTACACAAATCGTTCCAAACAATGACCATCGCAATGCAACGGGCCAACCCGATCATGATCAGCCCGACCCTATATTCGGGATATCCCTGCAAAAAGACAATCGCAAGGACGAACATGAAAATCGGACCGATGACCCAGTTTTGCACGAGGGAGAGCGCTAAAATTTTTCCGTTCCTGAAAACGCGGCCCAACTCTTCATAACGTACCTTTGCCAAAGGAGGATACATCATCAGAATCAATCCGATCGCAATGGGGATCGATGTCGTTCCCGCTTGAAATTGATCAAGAAACGAAACGAAATTCGGAAACAGAGAGCCTGTTCCAATTCCGACAGCCATCGCGGCAAAAATCCACAAAGTCAAATACCGGTCCAGAAAGGATAATTGTTTTCCAGCCTTTTCACTCATTTCTTTTACCCCTTTTGTTTACTCGCATCTGACCAACAGCCCCTGCTTTTCCAATTCCTTTAACTTCTCGGACAAATCGGGCAAATGGTTTAAAGCAAAACCGGTTTCCTCCAATTTCTTCTCATTCAACGAATAAAACACCCATTGACCTTTGCGCGTCTCATGGACCAGTTCGGCCGTTTTAAGACGACTCAAATGCTTGGAAATGGCCGGTTGTGAAATATTAAATATGGGAACCAGTTCACAGACGCAGCAATCGCGCGTGCGCAACAAAGAGATGATTTTCAACCGGGTCGGATCGGCAAGAGCTTTCAGCGTATCGGCCAATTTCTCGAATTCCATGGCCGCCTGTTCACCTCAAAATGAAATAGTTATATAACCATATTGTTATTTATAATTGCAAAAAAGTCAATGCCTTCACTTAAAATGATATCCGGCGGGATCAGATGTTTTCGAACGATGAAACAAAAATGAAGCCGGCGCGATGCCTGCCGGCTCCAACAACCTTTAAGGTTTTACCGCTTTAATGATCGCGGATACGATGTAGTCTTCAATGTTTGCTCCGGGCAGCCAATCTTTAATAAATGTTCTCGACTCGTCTTTCGGTTCAATCGTGATCCGGGTATAACCGCTTTGCTCCAGGATCATCTTCAATTCATCGATCGATGAAGCTCCAGACATGCAGCCGGAATACGCATCCAGGTCATTTTTGATTTCAGGCGGCAGCTCTGCCGTCAACACAACGTCGGATATGGCAAGCCGTCCTCCCGGTTTCAGCACGCGATACGCTTCCCTGAACACCTGCGGCTTATCCGGCGACAAATTGATGACACAGTTGGAGATGATGACATCAACGGACTGATCGGCTACCGGCAAGTGTTCGATTTCCCCCAACCGAAACTCCACATTGGAAAAACCGCCCTTTGCCGCATTGGCGCGGGCTTTGCTGATCATTTCCGGCGTCATATCCACGCCAATGACCCGGCCTGTTTCCCCAACCTGACGGGAAGCCAGGAAACAGTCGAAACCGCCGCCGCTGCCCAAGTCCAATACGACTTCACCAGGTTTTACCTCCGCGATCGCCTGCGGATTTCCGCAGCCAAGGCCGAGATTCGCACCTTCGGGAACGGCGGACAATTCTTCCGCTGAGTACCCCAGTTTGGATGAAATCTCAGTTGGTGAGTCACAACATGAAGAAGGCGTCCAACAGCCAGTCCCCGCATTCACTTCCTGCAGGGCAATTTGCTTATAGCGGTTTCGGACATTTTGTCGGATTTGGTCTTTTGTGAGATCACTCATCGTAATCCCTCCAGATTTATGATTAAAATTCGTTGCGTATGGGAAGACGACGCGTTGTGCAAAAAGACGCAAAACATGCTCATTTCATTTACAGGAATTGCATGTGCAGGCCGGATTTTTTTCTCTGAAGTCCAGAATATTCCCGTAACGATCCAATTCCAGATGACAGCAGGCAGAAATGAATTCCTTCAACTTTTGCCTCCCCCGTTGAACCCTTGATTTGGCACCGGAAAATGAAATGCCCAATTTTTCGCTCAGGTCCTTTTGCGAAAGGCCTTCAAGCTCGGTTAATTCAATGGCCTCCCGGTACTTTTCCGGCAATTGACGAATCATCGTCCGCAAGCATTTGGCAAGCTCCCTGTTCAAGTTCGCATCGTCCGGTTCATTGGATTCGGGCCATTCTTCGGGCAGCTCGACAACCGGTTTTTCTTTGCGATAATAATCGATGATGGAATGCCGGGCGATTTGATAGATCCACGGTCGAAGTTTTTGTTCGTCACGAAGGCTGTCCATTCGGGTGTATATTTTCAGAAAAACATCCTGCAAAATGTCTTCGGCCTCTTGCACCCGATGCGTCCGGCGGATGATAAATGTTCTGAGCGGCTCGCGAAATGTGCGCCATAAAGTCTCGATTTCCATCCGAGGCGACCTCCCTTTGTAACGATTCAAAAAAACATCGTTCATTTCTTCAAGTGACGGAGCAATTTTTGCACCACAAATTTTGCGTCGGGACCGACTCCCCTTAACGTCGCGGACGCAAATGACCGTTGACCTTCAAGACCCACGTAATAAAGTCCGGGGACTGACGTGCTGATCCCGGCCGCCTGCAAAGGCCTCCCTTCAGCGTCCAGTGCGCCCGTGTTTCTTAAGTGGGCCAGATGGGGACGGTATCCTGTGGCAAAAATGACGGTGTCCACCCGCTCTGTTGTCCCATCCGGCCATATGACGCCATCCGCGTGAAAAGAAGAAAACATGGGCCTCTGATCCGGCTTGCCTGCCGCCAAACGCTCTTTGTATTGCCCTAGATCAATGACCAACCTCGATCTTGGTACAACCCCGCCAAAACGCCAGATCGGGAACGTATCAAAACCAAGCGCCCGGATCCAAACATGCAAATCTCGCCCCAGGATTCTTTGTTTGACAAACTTCACGGACCGCAGTACCGCCAAAGACGTCTTGCTCACCTCCGCCAACTCGGCGGCGATCTGAACGGCGGAATTTCCGGCCCCGACAACGACCACCCTTTGGTTCACAAACGGAGTCGGGTTGCGGTATGCGGAAGAATGAAGGATATTTCCCCGAAACTCTTCCCGTCCTTTTATTACGGGCATATATGGATGTTGAAAAGCCCCCGTTGCGTTAATGACGGTTCTGCTCAGATACGTATTTCCGGAAACCGTTCGAATCGAGAATGTATCGCCGGTTTTCTCCACCGAATCCACCCGCTGATTGGTTTGAATCGGCAGCCGAAATTGTTTGGCGTACTTCTGCAAGTAACGAATGACTTCATCCCGCAGCGGGTAATGATCACCTGCCCCCGGGAATTTCAGGCCGGGCAACGACGAAAAACGCGCGGGAGAAAACAATTTAAGACTGTCATAGTAATTCGGCCACGATCCGACTGCTCGCTCGTTCGCCTCCAAAATGAGAAACCGCAGTCCATTCTTTTGCAAGTGGTACCCTGAGGCCAGACCAGCCTGACCTCCTCCGATGACGATGGCATCCCATACCTCTTTCATACCGATTCCTCCCCAGACTTTACTTGCAAATTGCAAGTATTAGAAATTTTATTTGCAAACTGCAAGTATGCGGCAAAACAAGCCATGATTTTCCCGTTGTTAACCGCAACAAAACCCCGTTTTCTCCATGCATGCGTTCAACAGCTTCAGCGAGCGGATCACGGTTTCTTTTTCAAACTCATTCATATGGGAGAAAATTTGACTCAAATAGTCTTGAACCTGCTGCTCAATCGCTGCCGCGACAAATTTCCCTTCTGTCGTCAGTTCCAGGATATATACCCTTCGATCCAGATCAGAAGGTGTCTTTTTCACGAGCTTTTTCCGAATCAACGATTGAATTTGCCGGCTGAATGTGGTGATGTCCATTCCCAATGTCTCCGCAATCTGTTGCATGGACGGATGATGCTGCCGGTCAATCTCATAAAGGATATGGCTCTGAATTAAGGAGACACTCGTTCCGCCAACCGAACAACAATTTTTGTTCAAGAAACCAAAACGTCGAGTAATCAATTGGAGTACATGGCGGACATCTTCCATCACATTCACCTCCATATTATCGTTATACAATTTTTATTTGCATTTTGCAACTATAAATGAACAAAGATACTCTAACTAATCCTCGTGGAGCGGTCGAACTCTCCGCCTTATCTTATATTTTCTTCAACCACTTAAATGATCGGTACCGGCTAAATAAGATTGCGGCCCGGATATAGTTATCTAGCGCGATCGCGATCCACGCTCCGATTAATCCCCACCCCAGTGATATTCCAAGGACATAAACTCCTACAGTACGGACTCCCCAAATACCAAGCCAAGTGACATACATCGGAAATTTCGTATCCCCTCCCGCCTGTAAAATCGCAGTCAGAGCGGTCACCATTCCCGTAGCCGGTTGCGCAATCACATCGATCAACAACACCGTTATCATCAGATGAATGACGAACTGATCTGTGGTGAAGAAGTGAGTCGCCCAAAATGATGTACCCCAAACGAAAAGAAGTGTAATACTCATGACTGCAGAACTAATGATCATAGCCCATTTACTATACGATTTCACTTCATCGGTGCGCCCAGCACCTAAGCTTTGCCCGATTAACGTTGTCGTTGCCACCGCTAAACCGGTCCCTACAATGGTTGAAAACATCGTAAAATTACCGGTTAGGGTGTGAGCTGCATACTCTTTTGTACCCATCCGGATAATCATTCCGAAATAAATCAGTTGTCCTGTCCTCATGAACAAACGTTCCAATGCAGCAGGGACACCTAACAGGACCAACTTTTGGAATAACTCGCCATGAATCGTCGACCACTTGCGAATTGAACGAAACAGCAGGCCACTTTTATGTAAATGCCGGGACAGCAAAGACACCCCGATCAGTCTCGCCAGCACCGTCGCCGCAGCAGCCCCTTCAATTCCAAAGCCATGAAAGAAAACGCCAATAATCAGGATATAATCCAAAATGATATGCACGATATTCATCCAAAGGCCAATTCGCAAAGGGGTTTTCGTATCTCCTGAACCTCGTAATATCGCTCCAATCGTAAACAACAAAGAAATTACAACAGACGGAACCGCAACGATTTGAAAATATCGTACCCCGACTTGAAGAACTTCCTGATTGGCGCCCATTAATGACAGGATCGGCCTCGCGAAAAATAAAGAGACCGCACCGAGCAAAAGCCCCATGAGAACGGATAACAAAACAGATTGAGAAACTATATTTCTTACTTTTTCCTCATCATTCTCACCGATGGCTCTCGATACAAACACTGTCGTTGCTGTAGAAATTGACATAAACAGAGCAAAGTAAATTTGCAAGATCGCGTTAGTTACACCTACGGCAGCTACTTCGGTAAGACCTAGTTTGGAGATAAACAGACTGTCGACGAAGCCAGCCGTACTTTGCAAAAAGTTTTCCATAATCACGGGCCAGGCTAACGATAATAAACGAATCCACATCACACGATTCTTCAAATTGAATCCTCCGACACTTTCGTATGAAATCCTCAATAATCCATTCCCGGCAATTACCGAACCCATCGATAGCAAATGCTTCCGATCCAAAAGGCACAAAGAATCCAAATCACAATAAACAGCGCTCCGGCAATCCAATTCTTTGGTTTGCCTCTCTGCCTGATTTCCTCGGCTCTTATTCTGCAGTCATCGATGACAGAGCGAGGAATCATCTTCAAAGCGAGTGCAATGCCGAAAGGAACGATGATTAGATCGTCCAAATAACCTAATATCGGAATGAAATCCGGAATCAAATCTATTGGGCTAAAGGCATAAGCTACAACGCAAACGGTAAATAGCTTAGCGTACCATGGAACTCTCGGGTCCCTGTAAGCCAAATAGAGCACGTAAATTTCCTGTTTAAGTTTTCTGGAACGGTTTTTTACTTTGTCCAGTGCTTTCGTCTTTTGAACCATCCAATCAGTTTAGCTCCTTCTCCGGCTAGTTTATTCTGCATAATTTGATTATACTGCAAATTCATTGTGTAATGTTCGCGATGATCTCAATACCCAACCACGCGAACAACACGCCAAATACCACCGTGGATAGTACATAAGTTAATGCATGTCCAATCAGTTTTTTTTCGATCAGTTGAACAATTTCATATCCGAATGTAGAAAAGGTGGTATACGCTCCACATTATTAGTATTACACAATAGCTTCGCTTACCCTTTATCCATTTACGTATCAATTCCTCTCCGTGCAGATAGTTGCATTCTTCTTCCTACTTGTGGAAACTAGGCCAGTCGATCAACAGTATTCCGCTATGGTCTTCCCATAAATGAAACGTATTATGAAAGCGGTCGTTCGGCAGCATGCTTAGTTTAAAAAACAAGCAACAATTCGAGAAAACAATGCAATAAAGGATTTTCTTCAGTAATTGTTCAGTGCTAAAAACAAACTATGTCCAGATTGTGATCGCACTTACATCATACAAGAAATGGTGAAGGTTTTTCGTTCAATCAGCCAAATGATTTATTCAACAAGTCCCTTGTCATATGTATCCATTTCCTGCTCATTTCGTTACAAGCAACCGGCGATCATGACTGTCGGATGATCCGCAAGAGAGATTTCTTCCCCTGTGGAAAGAACACGGACAACCGGTCTTTGCATATGGCTGGTGATCCTGGTAACGATCGCCTCTTTCCCGTTAAGCAAGCGAATCTTCGTTCCCGGAGGATAGGAGGGATCCGCTCTCACAAATGCCTGCACCACATCGGCAGAATAGGCGATTCCGCTTGACGCCATAACCATTTCCATCGCCTCATGAGGGGGAACAGCCTCCATTTGATTCTCGTACATGTTGCATACGCCGCCTATTTGAACGAGAGCGGCCAGACTGTCGATGGACTTGCGCAAATCCGTCGGCCCGCAGGCGAGATAGACGCGCTGGATGCCGGCTGACGTCAGCATGACGCTTCACCCAGCGCATGTACGACTTCGCGAAGCAGGCGCGGGTCGAAACCCGGATGAAGTTCGATACGGGATTGTCCAACGCAAACAACCAGAGCGGACGAAACGGGAGCTTTGGGCTGGCTGTCGGCAACCGTAAGCGGCACCCAGCGGGTTGAGGAATCCGTTGAAGGGGAAGGTGTCATATTTTTCGCTTTGTAAAGCCAGTACTTCAGTTGGTCTTTCGTGCATTGATTGGCTGCGCACCAGGCAGACATGGTTAGGCCGCTGGCACGATAGTCTGCAATCCGTGCGGCCCAGATTTGACGTCGTTGTTCTCGGGGAGTCATGAGGCAACCTCCTGCTTGAGTAGATTGCCTTCATTTTCTCATAGATATTTTGAGGGTTGAAGGTGGGGAAGGTTTGACGCTTACTTTTCCATGGTTCAATTCAAATCCTGCAATAGCCTTTGAACAGCCCTGCTATCCTGCCGCTCTTCCTCTTCCTCTTCCCCATATTCCATCCAAGGGATTCCCCGGGAGTGTAAAAGGTCGATAAAATCGCTCAACGATTGATTGGCCAATTCCGCTGCTCTTTCAAGGGTAACCATTTTCCCGGTGAATAATCCAATAACCACGGATAATTTGATTTTTTCATCCAGAGAATTTCCGCTTCCGAGTTTTTCAACAAAGGGCTTGAGCGTATCCGGTAAGGAAACGGTAAAGTGCGGTTGTTCTTTTAACACGGACCCATCCCTCCATTTCAGCTACGTGCAACAAAAGCTCTTAAGATCCGGACATTTTGCATCTTAAGAGCTGTTTGTTGGTTGGACAAGAAAACGGCTAATAGCAATTCGTAGCAGTCAGAACCCCGTTGAATTCATTCGGGAGCATGTTCAGGCAAATCGATGCGGATGCGAAGTCAATAACCCGCAAGGTTCCTGCTGCCTGGGCAATGTTACGAAATTCATCCAAAGTATTGATAAAGGTTCATCCGGGTAATACAACCCGGCTTAAAGATTAACCAGGCATTGGCGGAATTTTATTGAATCATGGGCGCTTGCCGTGATTCCGGAGGCATTGCCCACCATAGACTATCAACGGATAGTAAACACCCAGCAAAATCAAGGAGGAGGAAAATCCCGAATGAACAGTTTCCATTATCCGGAAATGCCAATGTATTCCCATGACCATGCAACCTATTGCAGGCAAATGTACGAATGGCACACAAAAATGGCTCAGTATCATGAACAAAAGAAGGCGTACCATATGGAGCGGGCAAAACAATTCCAGCAATTAAGGCCTATAAATACAGCAACCAAAAAGAACCCGGAAGATATCGTGGCGTAAAAGTGATTTCTTGGAGCGACATCATCGATTGGATAAATATTCATCAGTAAATTGGGTTGCCCTTGAAAAGCATCATTGTGTGGTGTTTTAGCTATCTGTGGAATACCTTGCCTAACGGGAGGGGATGGGACGGAATCAAATCCTTGCCACCTGAACTTTTGACGAAAACAGCTTACTCATTCGTCTTTGGAGGAAAAGCGCGGCTTTCCGCACGGATGACGGAAAGCCGTCTTTTTCCATTTGAAAGCGGTAAGCCAACGACGGGCCCTTGCTTCGCATCTCCTAAAAAAGCTAGATAATGTCATTCCGAAAACCGCCAAGATAGCCTCGTATTCCGCCTAATTTGTCATGTAGGCCATGATTTTCATTCCCAACCACGCGAACATTACACCAAATATTACCGAAAACAACATGTACACGACTGCGTCTCCAAGCCGTTTTTGGTCGATCAATTGGACAATTTCATATCCGAACGTGGAAAAGGTTGTGTACGCACCGCAAAATCCGGGTCCCAGCAATAACCAAAGCCATGGCGCAACCAAGCCCTGGGTGTACAGAGAAAATAATATCCCCAGCAAAAGCGAGCCTGAAATATTGATGAAGCCTGTTCCCAAGGGATACCATTTGGTACCGCGGGCCACAATTCGCTTTCCCATATAAAACCGGACAATCACCCCTGCAATTCCACCGAGACCTGTGAAAAGCACCATCAAGTATTATGCCCCCTTGCTTCTTGACCCTCTGATTTGGAATTCGGCTATCGATTGTCCAACCCCAACCAATACGATACCTCCCAAAACGCTTGACACTACATAAACGAAAGCCGCAATAAAATGATGATTTTCTAACATTTGAGCAGTTTCCAATGAAAAAGTCGAAAAAGTGGTAAATGAGCCCGTCAATCCCATTCCGATGCCAAGACGAATTTCCAACGGCCATTTCCAACGAAATAACGTAATGGTAAAAAACCACCCGAGAAACAAGCAACCGGTCAAGTTAATGATCATCGTTCCCAAAGGGAATCTATCCGACAATACAGGGATCCATTCCCCCAGCGCAAATCGAAACAGGGCACCCAGAAAAGCGCCGACAGCCAGAGCCAATCCTTTCATACCCTCACCCTGATATTTCAGCATAAAAAAGAATAGACTCCCCCCATCGCAACACGGGTAGGAGTCATCAGCCTTCCGGCAGTTATGGCGAACTCCATCGCCTATTTCATCACCTGTATTCTAAACCAGCCGAAGTCCCCTGTCAATCACATGCACAACCTGCACAACCTGCTGCCTCGTCGTCCAACGTCAGTGCCGGGCCAAGGCTTCGTGGCGTCCATCTTTCCCAAATTCCGCTCACCGGGTCGACGGACACAAGGCGCAACCATCCGTTGCTCACTTTTCTGCGGAATTCGGGATTCCCTTCGAGCAGCTTCACCATATACGGCCGCGGGGCTTCGATGACCACGAGCAAGCGAAGCGGGGAATGAAACCATTCCCTGTCGCTTGCCATGACCGACTGCCACGGCAACCCCGCAAACAAATCGCTTCCGTTGCCCTGCATCACGCCGATCCCCGCCGTGACGGTCTGGGTGGCCTTGTTGCCGCTCCCATAGATATGGGGGGCGACCGTCGAAGCGTAATATTGCAGGTTAATCCACTGGGCGACGGTCACCGGACCGGCTGCAATATTCATCAGCAAATTTCCGTCCGGATCTTCCCGCCAGTCGTAACTGTGCAAAAATATCCTTCCTTCCTGATTGCACGATTCGGTCAAGTGTCGCCTGCCGATGACAAACGCGTAATTCCCCGCCAGCCCCCATTCCGGACGAACTTCACTCCAGTCTGCCGCACGCCGGTGCGCCTCGGCAACCGGATCGCGTCCAGCGGCGCCCGCACCCGGCAATTTGGCCAGTTGCTCCAGATTGACCTTGCGGGTTACCGCCCGGAGCCTGTCCTGAAGCAGGGCAAAAGCGTCCCGAGCCGCCGGGGAAAGTTCCGGCACATGCAGCCAGCGCAACTCATGGACAGTGGTGCTATGTTCCGCGGCGATAAAAACCGTCTCTTCCGGGATGACGATGCCTTGCCCGGCCAGAGCCCTCCGCACCTCTTCCCGGTTGCAGAGTTCCGCGAATACCCGGGCGTTCAACCCTCCGGCGGCTCCGCCGCAAGCGCCGCAATCCAGAGCCGATGCGTAAGGGTTGTTCGCCGTCTCGCTTTTGTGGCCGCAAACGACCACAAGAGGCGAAAATGCGGACGTCAGGCCGATGCTTCTCAACAAGCTGCCCACATAGTTCACTTTCTCTTCCAGGGAAAATCCTGTCGGCAAACCGGAGTCCCCGCAAGTACTCTCGAGATCCAGGGTCAGATGCGTCTTCATTTTACCGGCAGACCGTTTCCGCCAACGATGGATGGAACCGATGACGCGTTCAGGAGCCGCATTCCGCGCAAGCATGTACAATCCCAGCCACGGTCCGCTCATTTCCGGCAACAACAGGCTGGTGACAAGCCCCTGTTTCATCTTTTTAAATACGCGGGCGACGGAAAGTTTCGCGGATTCCGCCCAAAGATACGTTTGGCTGCCGGCGGATGGAAGCTGTTCCCGTACCTCATGGCGGGGTTCGACAATGGCCGGACAGGCCGCATGGACGTGCCCGTCCGGCAGGCGCGTCCGGATGGGAAGGCCGAAAAATCCCGCACAGCCGAATGTTTCAAACGGCCCTTCCCGTTCGAGATGCCGGCGGAAAGGTTCGGAACGGACGTCGATGCAGAAGAGCAGCTGCGCGGCCGCCCGTCGGGCGTGGCCGTTTGTTTGCGTTGCCGATATCGTTTCCCGCAACTTCTCCTCTTGTGTATCCTCCCAGGCTTCCAGCCACAGTCTGGGACGAACCATCCAGGCGAAACGGCGGGCGAAATCCAGCCGGATAAACCGCTCTTCAGGCGACATCCCGAACCATTGTTCGCACGTCCATCCTCCCCAATGCAACCATGCACCAATCCAGGGTAAGAGTTCCGCGTCATGGTCGGCATCACAGGTCTCCTGAAGGGGAAGACGGGGGGCGACCAGCGCCCATTCCGTCGACAGACGAATCGCCAAATATTCCGTCAGCAAGCGGTATTCCTGTCCGGATTTTTGCGAGCGCCACAGCAACATCCCCGCCCAGCCCGGCAGCGCGATCAGGTGTTCTTCCAGATAACGCTCCATGTCCGGCCGCGGAACATTCAGGTTAAACAGCGCCTGCTTCAACGCGTCTTCCGCGTTTGCCGGCGTTTGTTTGATCCGCCCGCGCTCCGCCCGGCTCAGGGACGGATCGTGGCACGCCAGTTTCCGCCAGGCGCAGTAGAATCCCGATTCCCGAAACGGCATCCCCCACGCGGCTTGCCCTTCGTCCAGAAACAGCTTGCACCATTTGATCATATGGCGGTCCAGCGCCCGCGCAAAGCGGGGTTCTCCTTGCGCTTCCAATATCGCGCTTTTGGTTCGGACACAACGGACGGGAAGGCGATCCGGCAGCGTTTTGGCGTGTTTCATCCGGACGGCCAGACGTTTCATCTCCAACGAATTCATGACCTCGCGGGGAACGTTTTCGTGCCACAGCAGTCCGCGGCACAGCCGTTCCGCTTCTTTGCGGGGAATGGAATGCGCCTCCTCATTCAGCCACTTCCCGAAACGTTCCTCGAGCTTACGTGGACTTAACTCCCCTTTTCGCAGCGCTTCATGAAACATCGCCATCGGGGGAAACAGGTCCAAACCCCGGGAATCCCGAAATCGTTCCGCCACTTCCTCAAACGTCAGATGCTCCAGTCCCGCCCAGGGATGAACAGCGACAAACGTGCGAAGCGGCCACAGCGGAGCGATGACCCGGCTCGCCCTTCCCACCATCTCATCCACCGGCAGGTTGCCGGAAACATCTTGATCGTTTTTTTCATTATTTTCCACACGGTTTTCCACATGATCCACAGCCCGTTCGGACAACATCGCGGAGCGATTCATTTTAACTCCCCTCCCCTACGCATGTACGCCCTGAGATAGCGTGGATGGCTTTCCACCGCCTCATCGCGCGCTTCGCCAAGATGAACCAGCCATAGATACAACTTCGCCCGTATTTCCGTTGTGCGGCGTGCGGTCAATCCCAATCCCGCCAGCCCTCCGCAGGCGATCAGGAGGACGACGGCGGTCTCAGTTCTTCCGGTTGAAATGGCTGCAGGCAGCGCATCGCCCAGCATGGAAGCCAGTGCGTCGTGGAACGCCATCGCGGACAACCCGAGACTGGACAGGACGATCATGGAAATCCAGCGTCCTTTCTGTAACACGGCTGTCTGCCACCAGGCCAGAGAAATCGACCAACCCAACAACAGCGCCCGCAACAGTCGAAGCGGCTCGTGGGGTTCTGCCAACCAAAATCCGGTTCCCAGCACGATTCCGCCCAGCACGCTGTAAAGCAGCCATCTTTTCGAAGGCGGATCGGGCGCCAAAAGCGCGGGTCTCGGCCTCGGCACAACGGATCCGGAACGCAAAAACAAGGCCGCCTTGAACCATCCGTGAAAAATCAAATGCAAAACCGCCAGCACATAGGCACCCAGGGCACATTGGAGAAACATCATCCCCATTTGCGCCAACGTGGAAGCCACCAATTGCCGTTTATAGTCCGGTTGCACCAGAAGAATGCCGGTTCCGACAAATATCGACACCACAGCCGGGACCACAAGCAGCCATTGGGGCAAACCGCCATCCAGCAGCGGTGAAAATCGGGCCAGCAGCATTCCGCCCGCATTGACGAGCCCCGCATGCATCGCGGCCGAAACCGGCGTCGGGATGACCGCCGATTCCAGCAACCACCGCTGGAACGGCCATTGACCCGCCGGAATAATCGCGGCAAACACAACCAACATGCCGATTCCTGCTGCGTTTTCCCATCCCAGCCGCAATATCGATTCCTCTGACAGCGCCAGCGTGATCCGCCAATGTCCGGTCACCTGCCACAGCCACACGGCGGCAAGCGACAGGGAAAGCCAGTTGGCGGCAAACATTCGGGTCATAAGCCGGGCAACATGGCGGGCAGGCGTCCATTCCTTGTTCAATAAAACCAACCCGACCAGACCTGACAAAGGTAGTCCCCACAACAGCGCGAGCAAGCGCAAATCGCCGCTGAACCAGATGAGGGATGCCGATCCGGTCGTGAACGTCAACAGGGAAAAGTAAGCGCGATAAGAACGGTCACCGTGCATGAACCGGATACAAAACCGTTGGATCGTCCAGCCAAGCAATCCTACGTAAGACGCCATCAGCCATGCTGTCCGATCCAGGTGCCATAGTCCCGTCTCCCGAACCTGATCGGCGCCGATCAGTCCCGCAAAGGACACCACGACCGGTATGGCCAGCAAAAAGACGTGCAGGCGAACGTATCGGTCGGAGACGCGGGATATATACAGGCAACATGCGCTGATCCATGCGATCATCCATCCGGCAATGAAGGCAATAAACATCGCTACATTCAAGACCTTTTCCTCCTAACAAAAGACCGACCATACCATCCTGGCGGAACACCCCGATTGAAATCGGAGTTTGATCCAGATGGTATGGTCGGTCTATTTCCAACAAATCCGATGCGGACTTTTTGAAAATCCACCTTGTTTTACATACGATACGGGCTTACCTTGAACCATCCTGTTTCCGTGGGATGTTCGGCAGGCCGGCCCGGTCAGTTGAAACTGTTGTATTCGATTTCTAAATTATAGCGAAGTCCGCTTTTCATTGCAAACAATTTTCAAGTTTTTTGTCAAAGCAAATGCCGCTCATCCGAAGATGAACGGCATTCATGAGAGTCCCTTGCAGAATTGTCAGTGCTGTTCCTCGTTTTTGGCGGCCGGCTTGTTCGCGGGCGAGAACCAGCCCAGCAGCGCGATCGCGACCAGCACGCCGTAGAAGACGATAGTCCAGGCCGTGCTGTGGGGGAAATCGTGGTCCAGCACGCCGATGTCGTGATGGGCCAGGGTGATGACCGCTAGCTTGACACCGACCCATGCCACGATGGCATACGCTGTCGTCTCCAGCGCCGGACGTTTGGCCAGCAGTTTGATGAACCAGCCTGCGGCGTATTTGAGCAGCACCAGACCGGCGATGCCGCCCAGCACCACGACGGCGAACTTGCCGCCGTCCATTCCGCCGAAGTCGCCAAGCGGCGAATCCGGCAAGCCGAGCGCGAGCGCCACCGCAGCGAGGATGGAATCGATGGCGAATGCCAGGTCGGCCAGCGCGATCTTACCGACCGTGCCCCAGAAGCCCCTCGCCGAACCGGACTGTTTCTCTTCCTTATGCGCATCCTTCTTCCCGAAGCGGGCCTGGATGACATGCTTGAGTCCCAGATACAGCAGATATGCGGCGCCGATCGCCTGCACCTGCCATACATTGGCGATGAACGAGATTGCGAACAGGGCGGCGAACCGGAAAGCGAAGGCCATGATGATGCCATAATTGATCGCCTTGGATCTCTGGTTCTCCGGCAAATGCTTCGCGATGACGGCAAGCACGAGCGCGTTGTCAGCCGACAGCAGTCCTTCCAGTCCGATCAGAATCAAGAGCGCCCACGCGTACTCCAACCAAATGTCCAACTAACTTTCCTCCTTTGATTGTCGGCTCCGTAAGGTTTCCCCGCGCGGCGGCCGGCATGCGGAATTCCTGCCGCCGGTCTACGGTAAAACTGACATTCTTTAATACGATTTCCTGCCGCATGCGTTTCTTGCATTTTACACGGCATCATGCCGCCGCCGCAACAGCAGGTTCAGCCGCTCCGTGGCGAGCAGCATCGCGGCTTCCATCAGGACGATGTACAGCGGGAAAATGCCGATCGTCCAGTATCCGGCTGGCATCCCGAGCAGAGGAGGCAGGATGGCCGCCCCCGTATAGGCTGTCGCAATCTGATACCCCATAATCCTCCCGGCGTGGGCTTCGCCGAACCGGGCGGGCGTTTCGTGCAGCATGCTTGGAAAGATCGGCGCCAGTCCCAATCCGGTAATCAGAAACCCGGCCAGTGAAAAGCCGGCGGGAAGCGGCGGCAGCAGAAGCAGCGCGCCGGCCAGGGTCGTGATCTGCCCCGCCCGGATCAGCGTCGGACTACTGAAATTGAGCGAGACGAATCCGTTGATGAACCTGCCGATCGTAATGCCCGCAAAGTAGATCGAGATCCACAACGCCGCATCGTCGGCCGGGATCCCTTTGACATTGACCAGATAACTGCTGTCCCACAAGCCGGCCGTCGACTCCACGCCGCAGTAGAACAGGAACGTCCCCAGCGCGTACTTGACGCCGGCCGAATTTTTCGGCTTGCGTCCTTCGTCCGGCCCGCGCGCGGGCGCATCCGCCTGCGGGGCTTGTCCGCCACCGGCCCGCTTCTTCTCCATATGTTTCCACAGGGGCAGCGATGCAAAAAGCACCGCTACAAGCGCCGACTGGATGAGGCCGATCACCGTGTATCCGTCTCTCCAGTCGCCTTCGGACAGGTAAACGGACAGAATCATCGGGCTGATCGTTACGCTGACGCCCCAGAAACAGTGCAGCCAGCTCATGTGGCGGGCTTCGTAATTCCCCGCAATGTAGTGGTTTAGCTCGGACTCGACGGCGCCGCCGCCGAGTCCGAGCAGTATGGCGAAGACCATGAGGCACGCGATGGAAGGCGCGATCGAAAAGCCGAGCAGCGCGCCGGCCGTCATGGCAACGCTGATCAGCGTGGTGCGCGCCGTGCCGATGCGCCAGACGATGCGGCTCGTGGCAAGGGCGGACACGATCGTGCCGATCGTGACCGTAAACGACAGCACCACCGCCATGCCGATAGGCGCCCCCAGATCCTGCCGCAATAAGGTCGCCATTCGGTTGCTCTAGTTGTCCGTGATGCAAGTGCGTCCTTCCGAATGCATTTTGACAGAAGGAGATGCGCTTGTTCAAATGGAATTATTATAGCATGCAATGGCTGGCGGTGAACACGGGTTTTGCATGATCAATTTTCAAGTTTTTTCGCTTTTTTACAGGCTTTTATTCATACATCCTGGTTCATTTTTGTTTTACCGCCTGTATCCTTCAAGAACCACTTGAGCAGGGGAGGCACTACGACGGTTGTAATGACAATGACCAAAATGATCATCGTGTACAACTCTGACGGAAGCAAGCTGGAATTCAGGCCCAGCGCCGCAATAATCAGAGCGACTTCACCGCGCGAAACCATTCCCGAGCCGATGATGAAGGAGGATCTTGTATCAAACCCAGTTATTCTGGCTCCCAATCCCGAGCCGATCAGTTTGGATGCAATAGCCAAAACGGACAATATGAAAAGGGGTAGCAGTTGTTCAGACAATCCGTCGAACGAAACGGTCAGACCGATGCTGGCAAGAAAGACCGGAACAAAGAACGAATAGGCGACGGCTTCCAATTTTTTCTCAATCTGATGTTTGAATTCGGTTCTGGAAATCGCCAGTCCGGCAGCAAAAGCGCCGATAATGCCGGCAACTCCAAAGTATTCCTCAGCCAATGAGAATATCAGACACAAAAAAATGCTAATGCCCAGGACCGGTTCGGTTCGCTTTAAATGGGCGAACTTCCGCAAGGCAAAGGGAATGCCTTTCCAGACCATGATTACCGCGAGAAATATAAAGATCACCTTCTTGCCGATCACCCACGCCAGGCTGATTTCACTGGCCGTAAGCAACCCGAGAACAATTGTAAGACCGAACACAACCAGAATATCGTCAACAATCGCCGCCCCCAATACGGTCGTGCTTTCCCGGCTGTTCAATTTCCCCAGTTCCCGGAACGTTTGCACTGAAATGCTCACGGACGTTGCCGAAAGCAGCAATCCGAGAAACAGCGCATGTCCCTGTTCCATCCCGAGCCATAACCCGACGGTATATCCCCCCGCAAGCGGAAACAGCATACCTCCCACCGCTACAGCAATGGAAGTATTGCGGTTTTCGTTCAATGCTCTCAGGTCAGTTTCCAGACCAGCCAAAAACATCAAGAGAAGAACGCCGATCTGGGCAAAAACCTCCAAAATAACGGAAGGCTCTACCCAGCTCGCCACGGCAGGACCAATCAACACGCCTGCCAAAAGTTGCCCCAATACTGAAGGTTGCCCCAACCGTGCGGCAAGATCTCCTGCAAGTTTGGTGGCTATAAGAATAATGGTTAACTGCAACAAGAATTCCACGACATGATTCATGTTATCGCTCCTTTTGTATTTCTGCCCAATATCTTGTCTCAGCCCGGTGAGACTATGCAAAGTAACGGCCTTCGTGAATCTGATACCTGTTCTGAACGATTCGTCACATTTTCGCAGTCCCCCATTTTGGCCGAAATGAAGAAAAAAATAAGAGAAGCCCGTCTATGACAGGCTCCTCCACATGAAACGGTATGAATATTTCAATACACGAGAAGATTATAGGTTACCTTCCGTTTACAGTCAAGAAAAATGAGAAATCCATTTGCAATCCTCACATCCAGTTTTCCACATTTATGCTCCCATGTCGCGAAACCGCTTGATTCGCTCTTCAATCTCATCCCGCACGCGGCGGAACACTACCAGTCTTTCTTCTTCCGTCCCCGTTGCCTTGGCGGGATCGTCAAATCCCCAATGCCAGCGGGTCACGTGCGGGGGTGTCATCGGGCATCGGTCGTTGGCATCGCCACAAAGCGTAATCACATAATCCGCTTTGTTTAAAAGCTCGGGATCGATCACATCGGACGTCTGATTGGAGATGTCAATTCCCACCTCCCGCATGACCTTTACGGCATACGGATTGAGACCGTGAGCCTCGATTCCCGCACTGTACACGTCAAATCGGTCGCCTAGATATTTTTTCCCGAATCCTTCCGCCATTTGACTGCGGCAGGAATTGCCTGTGCAAAGAAAATAGAGGATCGGTTTCTCCGTCACTTTGTCAGCCTCCTTGGGTGGAAAAAAATTTGCGATGGAAATAGAGCGACAGCTTCACCAGAGCCAGCATTACGGGCACTTCCACCAGCGGGCCGATGACCGCCACGAACGCCGCTCCCGAATGAATGCCGAACACGCCGACCGCCACCGCAATCGCCAGTTCAAAATTGTTGCTCGCGGCGGTAAAGGAAAGCGTCGTACAGACGGGGTAGCCAGCTCCCGCTTTTTTGCTGAGCCAAAACGACACCACAAACATGACGACAAAGTAGATGAGAAGCGGGATCGCGACCCTGAGCACATCCATAGGCAGTTCAAGGATGACCTCCCCCTTGAGGGAGAACATGACCACGATGGTGAACAGCAGGGCGACCAAGGTCAGCGGGCTGATCTTCGGAATGAACACCCGATCGTACCACACTTTCCCCTTTGCTTTCACCAACACATACCGGGTGATCATCCCCGCAAGGAAGGGAATGCCCAGGTAGATAAACACGCTTTTGGCGACCTCGGCCATCGTGATCTCGATGACCATGCTTTCCAATCCGAGCCACTGCGGCACAATTGTGACGAACACGAACGCGTAGAACGAATAAAACAACACCTGAAAGATGGAATTGAACGCCACCAAGCCCGCCGCGTACTCCGTGTCCCCTTTGGAAAGATCGTTCCAGACGACGACCATGGCGATGCAGCGGGCAAGACCGATCAGAATCAGGCCGACCATGTACTCGGGATTGCCCCGCAGGAAAAGGATCGCCAGCACGAACATGAGGATCGGCCCGATCACCCAGTTTTGCACGAGAGACAAGCCCAGCACTTTCACGTTGCGGAACACATGACCCAGTTCCTCGTATTTCACTTTCGCCAGCGGCGGGTACATCATGAGGATCAGCCCAACGGCGATGGGAATGGAGGTGGTGCCGACCTGCAACGCATTCAAGTTGTCCACCATGTCGGGAAACCAGTAACCGCAACCGACGCCAACGGCCATGGCCAGAAAAATCCACACCGTCAAATAACGATCCAGAAACGAAAGCCTTTTGATGTTTTGACTACCCATGCCATCCACTCCTCTTATTCACAGCAAACGTTGACCAACAGCCCCTGTTGTTCCAACTTGTTTAATTCCTCCGACATGTCGGGCAACTGCATCAGCCCCAGTCCAACCTGCTCTAAGGTTTCTCGTCTCAGAGAGTAAAACACCCACTGCCCTTTGCGGCTCTCCTTGACGAACCCTGCCGTTTTCAATCGGCTTAAATGTTTGGAAACCGCAGGTTGGGAGATCTTAAACACAGGAACAAATTCGCATACGCAACAATCCCGATGATGAAGCATGGCCACCATTTTTAGGCGGGTGGGATCGGCCAACGCTTTCAGCATGTCCGCCAACTTTTCGATGTCCACATCCCTTCACCTTTCCTCTTAATAAATTTATTATATAACTATATGGTTATGCAAAAGAAACTTGTATGGATATGCAAATGGTTTGTTTCCATCGGATTACGATCGCGGTGCCCACAACATGACGGAAACGCCGATCATGCAAATCAACGCTCCGATCCAGTCGTAGAGATCGGGCGTTTTTCGGTCCACCAACCATCCCCAGATCACCGCCAATAGAATAAACGCTCCGCCGTAAGCGGCGTACACGCGACCAAAGTTGGGGAAGCTTTGCAGGGTGGGAATGATCCCGTACAGCACCAGGATCATCCCTCCCAGCACGCCGACCCAGAGCGGTTTTGATTCCCTCAGCCACAGCCAGACCAGATATCCGCCGCCAATTTCCGCCAGTCCTGCCGCCAAAAACAAAACAATCGCCTTTGCCATGGTTTCCCCCTTGAAATTAAATGGCGACCGGCGCCTTGATCGCCGGATGATGGCGGTAATCGACAAACTCGAAATCTTCGTACACATAATCGAATATGCTGGGCGGCTTCCGCTTGATGACGAGCCTCGGCAACGGAAACGGTTCCCGGCTCAACTGCAGTTTCGCCTGCTCCAGATGGTTACTGTACAGATGCACATCCCCGCCGGACCAGATGAGTTCGCCCGGTTCCAGATCGCACTGTTGCGCCATCATATGCGTAAGCAGCGCGTACTCGGCAATGTTAAACGGCAACCCCAGAAACACATCCACCGAACGCATCGTCAGCATGCACGACAGTTTGCCCTCCGCCACGTAAAACTGAAACATCACATGGCACGGCGGCAACTTCATCTGATCGATATCCGCCACGTTCCATGCGCTTATGATATGGCGGCGGGAATCCGGATTGGTCCGGATCGCCTCCATCACCCGGGCGATCTGGTCGATAATGCGGCCGTCCGGCGCTTCCCATGCCCGCCACTGCTTGCCGTACACCGGTCCCAGGTCACCGTTTTCGTCGGCCCATTCGTCCCAGATCGTCACTCCGTTTTCGTTCAAATAACGAATATTGGTATCTCCTTTCAGGAACCAGAGCAGTTCATGGACGACCGACCGAATATGAATCCGCTTCGTGGTCAGCAACGGAAAACCTTGTGACAAGTCGAAACGAAGCTGGCGACCGAACACCGATATCGTTCCGGTTCCCGTCCGGTCTGGCTTGGGGACTCCATGGTCCAACACGTCTTTCAGCAAGTCGAGGTACGCTCTCAACGACATCACCTTCATTTTCTCGATACATATACCTTACCGGTCACCACTTGATTTCCTGTCAAAACGGTTCCACTTTCTTGACAATTGCACACCAAAGTATATAATATAAGGGCATCAGGATTGGTTCTTCTCCCTGATCCTCATTTTATCTTTACGGGGTTTCGATATGCAATGGTCAAAAGGAGAACTGGAGGACAAAATCAGCAAGGCTCTTACCCAGTGGGAAAAGGAATATTTGGGCCGCGGTTCCGTTTCGGTCAAAACGGATATTGTGCGGAATATGGTCATCGTCTTACTGAAGGGGGTTTTAACCCCTGCCGAACGCAATTTGGCCCAAACGACCGAAGGAATGCTCTCCATTAAAAAAATCCGGGCGGATCTCGTGGAATCGGGCAGCGACCAATTGAAGGAACTTATCGCAAACCTGACGGGCTCAAATGTGACCAGTTTCTACACCGACGTCAGCACCCGAACCGGGGAACGGGTCATGGTATTTATCCTCTCGGACAATCTGGAAGAACAATATTCATAGTTTCGGTGGATCCTTTAAACGGCCGGGCAAGGTCGGTTAAAGATAAACCGGGAAATATCGCACGTTTTGTTCCATGCCCATTGGTTCGGAACGTGCCGATTTTTCCCGGTTTTTTATTACAAAAAAAGGATGTGAAAACACATGACATTCCGAAAAACTACTGTGGATTATGACATGCTCATCCTCGTCGGTATTGGTCCAAAAGCGGACCTTGCGTTGGAACGATTCTTGGATGGCCATAAACAGAAAAAACCGCTGATTTTCCGTTGTGAAGAAGTGCTTGTCTGGGATCCTTACGGTTCTCTTGCCCGCAGCATCCTCAGCGCGCTCATGCGCTATTCGGTCATTCAGGAAATTTGGATTCTTGGATATAAGAGCGAGCAAGATTCCACTTTCTCCATTTTGTCGGAAAACGCCGATAAACGAACGGCTTCCACCGCAACCTATTTGATTTCTCATCTGTCCGGGCTGTCCGAAGACCGGTGGTTCCATGTTCCATCAGATGAAAGCTCGGGGGCTTGGAAAACCGCCCATTTGCTGCAAAACCATCCGCTGTTGCCCCGTCCAGTCAAGGTGAAAGTTGCGCTTCTGGACAATCAAGATCATCTGATTGTCCAAGAGTGAACCCTGTAAAATCAGGAGACGAAAGGCCTCCGGTTTAAAGCGATGTATCAGGGCTTTCATCATAATTTAAACTTTTGCACCATTTCTTCCAGCGATTGCGCCATCCGGTTTACCCGCTCGGAAACGCCGGCGATTTCTTTCATGGAGGCGGTTTGCTGCTCGGTCATTGCGGCCACTTCCTGCATCGCCGATGCCGCATCTTCTCATTGACCCGATCGTCAATGTTCTGGAACGGATCTCCTGTCTTTTGCAACGAACCGATTCCTTCGAAGATGCGCTCCGCGTTTTCTTTCACTAGACGCACCAGAGAAGCTACGCTTTCCGTCACTGGGTAACCTTTGATTGATTTCTTCTGCCGCTTTTTTCGACTGATCGGCCAGTTTCGGATTTCGCCTCTCCAATGTTTTGATATGCCATCTGCTGCAGGCCGGCCATTGTCTGTAATCTCCCCAATCAGGGCAGCTTTTCCGCTCCTTGATCCGCTTTTGCATTGCATTGAGTACCTCCTTTCGCGTGATACTTCCGGATACAAGTCCCGCAATCGAATAGGTGACGACTGGAAATGGAATAAAAATCCATCTGACAGGAAAAAAAGATAATGATGGGATGTGATTCATCCGGAGGTTCGTCGATGACAGGAAGAAGACAAAACCAATCGATCCGAAACGATTTTTTCGAAGATATTCAATCCGCCCTTGGACATCCCCCGGATTTGGTCTGCCGGTCCTTGTTAGTCCAAGAGGAACAAGCGGTGCATTGCGTATATCTGGAATCGATGGTCGATAAAAAAACGATTGATGACTACATTTTGAAATCGTTCACGGAACATACGTTTGCCGAAGGGGAAGCGCCCCGTTCGGCCGGGAGCGGTTTTTTGCGCGAAGTTTCCTTCTCCGATCCGTATGAAGAGTTGCGGGAACATGCTGTAAAAGCTCTCCTTGCGGGTCATTGCGTGTTGACCGATTTTGCCAGGGAACGCGTTTGTCTCATCAATGTGACCGAACCCAAACAACGTTCCATTGACGAACCGAAATCGGAGACGACCATTCGCGGGCCGCACGAAGGGTTTACGGAAAGCATTCTGACCAACGTGGGGCTCGTCCGCAAACGAATCCGCAATCCGTTTCTCCGGTTTGAAAAGATGAGCGTCGGCAGTCAAACCGGAACGACCTTGCTCATGGTGTACATGGAAAACCTCGCCCCGGATTCGCTGGTCCGGGAAGTGCGGGGCCGGCTGTCGACCATCCGGACCGACAGCGTGCTGGAAAGCGCGTATGTGGAGGAATTCATCCAGGACCGGATTTGGTCTCCCTTTCCGACGTTGACCAACACCGAGCGCCCCGATGTGATGGCGGCGCAGCTATTGGACGGCAAGGTGGCCGTAATGGTGGACGGGACGCCCAGCGTCCTGCTTGCCCCCATGACGTTTTTCGAGTTTTTCAGTTCCCCTGAAGATTATTATCAACGGGCGGATATCGCCACGTTTATTCGCTGGATTCGGCTGATCTCTTTATTTACGGCCGTGTTCGTCCCTTCCTTGTATGTCGCGGCCACGACGTTCCATCAGGAACTGATCCCGACCCAGCTCTTGATCAGTTTGTCCGCCCAGCGGGAAGGGGTTCCCTTTCCCGCTTTCTTCGAAGTGTTGTTAATGGAAGTCGTGTTTGAAATTATTCGGGAAGCGGGGCTGCGTATGCCCCGGGCGGTCGGGCAGGCGCTTTCGATCGTGGGGGCGATTGTACTGGGCCAGGCGGCGGTGGAAGCCGGTCTTATTTCCGCCGCGATTGTCATTGTCGTTGCCATTACCGGCATCACCAATTTCGTCGTTCCGGTCTACAGCTTCGGCATGTCCCAACGCCTGCTTCGCTTTTCGTTCGTGCTGTTGGCCGGTTTTATGGGCCTTTTTGGCATTTTATGCGGCGCCCTGTTTCTGGTTGCCCATCTGGTGTCGCTCAAGTCATTCGGCGTTCCGTACATGACGCCCGCGTCGCCGTCCAAAGGAGCCGACTGGAAAGATGTGCTGGTGCGGTTGCCCCGTCCCTGGCTGGATCCGAACCGTCTCCCCGGATATATCCGGAACCTGAAAAGAAAAAGATAATTTGGAGGAGCACACATGGCCTACCGGTATGCAGCGGGTATGTTCATCCTGATGATGTTTACCGCTCTGCTTACGGCTTGCTGGGACAAGACGGAGATGAACGAACTGGCGCTGGTCAGCATGGTGGGGGTGGACATCGATCCGGACAGCGGCAAAAAAACGGTGTATTACCAAATCATCAACCCGCTCAGCGGCACTTCCGCCAGAGGAACGCCGGGAGGCGAACAAGCCCCCGTCTACACCTACGAAATCAGCGGATCGTCGTTTGGGGAAATCAAATCGACGATTTACAAAATGCTGCCGCGCAAGTTATTTATCGCTCACTCCAAGATATTGCTCGTTTCCCGGCGAGCCGCCAGACAAGGTGTCCGCGATATCGTCAACTTTATCGAAATGCAACCCAACGGCCGCTCGTCGGTCCCGATGCTGATCATCGACGGACCGATATCCCAGGTCATGAAAACATTTACTCCGCTGGAGCGGGTACCGTCCGACGCGATCGATTCCAGGCTCAAACTGTTGATCCGGAATTCGCTCCTTACGGGAAAACACATTAAGGTCAATGATGTCATTGAACGGATGGAAAAGTCGGATACCATCGTATTGCCGATGATCGCCGGAACGACAGAGAAACCTTCTTCCAACAGCGGGGAAACGGCGGCGGATATCGATGCCAATCAAAACAACTTTATCATCGGGGGAGGGGCGGTCTTCCGGGATTACCGCATGGTTGGCAAGCTGAATGACGCGCAACTGGTCTGGTACCATTTGCTGAACGGCGATCGGGGGCGCCACGTGCGACGGTTTCAGGTGGAGGGAAAACAGGTATCGGTGGAATTGAGACTGGTTCGCATGAAACGCGACGTCTACCGGCAATCCGACCAGCCTGTCGTCCGAATCCGCCTGGATCTTGAATTGTCCACCACGTGGGCAAACGAGTTCGTCCCGCGTTCCCGGGCAGAAGTGGAGCGGCTTGAAAGCAACCTAAACCGCATCATCGAAGACGAGTCGCTCGCCTTTTATCAAATGACACGGGAGCGGGGCTGGGATCTGCTAAGAATCCGGGACTTGTTGCGCAAACAAACGCCCAATCATCCGTATATCGACCAGGCGGCGAAAAACGCGAAAGTCACGATTGAGGTGGCCACCCGGCTGTTGAGAACGGGCAGCATGAATCAACCTTATGAAGGAACAGGATGAGGCCAATGATTTCCCGTTTCCAGTTTTATCTGCTGACGATCAACTATATCCTCGGAACCACCCTTTTCGTGCTGATCCAGCGTCTGGTCAAACAGGGAGGACAGGATGCCTGGCTCATGCCCTTGTGGGCCGGAAGTTTTGGCGTACTCGTCGGTCTGTTCTGGATTTTACTTTTGCGGTATTACCCGGGCAGAAGTCTTGTGCAAATCCCGCTGGATGCGTGGGGACGACCTCTGGGAACGTTCGTTTCCGTCCTGTACTTTCTATTCTTCTGTATTTTGGCCGGATGGATCCTGCGAAATTTAAGCGATTTTATGAATGGCACGATTATGCCGGAGACGCCGAAAAGCGTTTTTCATGTGATGTTTTTGCTTGTCGCCTGTTACACGGTCGCTCAGGGGGTGGAAACCGTCGGACGATTGAATCAGGTTATCACTCCGTTTTTGTTCTTCCCGTTCTGGCTTGTTTTGTTGCTGGCGACGGTGAACTGGGATTGGGAAAGACTTCAACCCGTTTTCCATTCCGACCTGGGAGCCATCCTTCAATACCATTCCTTTCTCGGCTTTCCCTATATGGAAACCATTGCGCTCACCATGCTATTTCCGCTGGTCAAACAGGGGGCAGGCCGCCCCTTTTTGCTTGGAGTGTTAACCGCTTCCGTTTCGCTCAGCATGACCTTGTTTATGGTTATCGGTTTATTGGGTGTGGAAAGGGCGTCCCGGCTGACCTTTCCGGTGTATACGGTCGTGCAGGAGGTTTCCATCGGCGAGGTGATCGTCAACATCCATGCCATCATTTCTGTCATTTTGCTGATTCTGATTTTTATCAAGCTGCTGGTACTGGTTTACGGGGCTTCCGAAACGCTGCGTCAAGTTTTCCGTCCCAAAACCCGGTGGCCGCACTTTCTGGCTTTGACGATTTTGTTGTCGGCCATGGCCCTGTCTATCTACGAGAATCCGATCCAAAACGGGGAATGGGATGAAAAATATACATTTATCTATGACAGTTTCTTCGTTCTGTTGATCCCCTTTTTGCTGCTGGTGACAACCTGGATCAAACGCACGTTCGGGAAGCGAATCAAAAGGAGGATGAGTTAAACATGTTGATACTTCACATCTTGCTGGTGCCTCTGATCGGTTTCCCGGTGTTGGGATTGCTTCGCAAAAAACTGTACCGGGATGCCGCAGTTTTTGGGGCTGTGTCGATGATGGGGTACGGATTATGGGTTTGTATCGTGAATCATCGTCCTTTTATCATTACGATTTTAATTGAGAGAATGATTGAGACCTTTATAGCATAATGAAGCTTTTTTCCACCATGATATAAACGAAAAAACGGGATGAGTAGGGGTATTGTCCCGGAGAAGTTTCACGTGCAAGAGGCGGTAGAGCTCACTTAAAAGGAGCGGGATTGCGAAGGATAGGTAACACTTTAGGTTTAACAGGTCTGAAACCCGACATCATTTTGAACGATCCGTCTTTAGGTATTCGATGTACTTGAGGGTTAGGTTGAAAAAAAGAATATTTGCCAACGAGCTTAATAATATCCAGATACCATTTACCTGGGTGTCCTTTATCGTAATGAATATTTGTCCCGTTACGAATAACCGTAAAAGCGTCATAATTACCAATAACCATGTCAGCAATAAATTCATTTTGGTTACGACGCCAATTACATTCAGACCAAATGTCTCAAAATCGAACGAATTTAGTTTTCTTGCCAATGTCATTCACCCTTCCGATGTTATCACCCCATTTTGATTAGTTTCCAATCTTATCCGAAAATATTCAAGTTGGTACAGCAATCCGTCCGCATGAGAGTGAATACGCCCGCTTATCAAACGGATAAAATACACGATTCATACAAATAATGGAATCAATAGAGTGGTAAAGGGGTATTGCTATGGACAATGTCAAATTTTTCAACCGTCTGTTGCGTTCCGTTCGGCGGAAGTCTGCAAATACCGGGGCACGAGTCCATGATCCGCAAACCGAAAAAGAACTTTCAGATCATTTGGGTGAAAACCTCGAATGGCTTCAGAAGATCTATGCGGATTGTTCCGACGTCATTTTTCACGACTTTTTCATTGGCGATCGGACCCGAGCCGTACTAATTTATATCGACGGTCTTTCCCATATGGAAGAGATCGACCAACATGTGCTCGCGCCGCTCCAGCACGACTTCCCTCGGGAACATACGCTTCCGAACATTCGTCAAAAAATCGCCGTCACGTCCATCAAACCTGTGAAAACCGTCGCCGATGTTATTGGCGAGCGCATTGTCGGCCGGTTCCCCGGAAAAATCATCGGGGGCGCTTACTGGCTTTTTTATTTATATCTCAATGTGTGGGATCATCGTACGGGAATACGGCGAATTTGTAGTCGGCGCCTTGTTTTCCAACACCCCGCTCATCGTGGTGTCGGGCAGCATGGTGCTGGTATACGCCATAGCCGTACGGGGAGGAGTGGAAATTGTGGGGAGGTTTGCCGATCTTTTCCTCCCCGCTTTTTTCATTCTGTTTTTGCTCATTATTGTTCCGATCATTCCCGATCTGCGCGTGGCGCATATGCTTCCGGTCATGGGAGAAGGGATCATGCCTTCGATCGCGGGTTCTCTTGTCCTGCAAATCTGGTTCAGCGAATTGCTCACCGCATCGTTTTTGCTCCCCTTTGTATCCGATCAAAAGAAAGCGGCAAAGAGCATTTCGTATACCTTATTAGCGGTCATCCTGACGCTGGTTGTTTCCAATTTGGCGACGCTGCTGCTTTTGGGAGATTTGACAGGCAGTTATACGTATCCCTTTCTGATTTTGGCGAGGTATATCAATCTGGCCGAGTTTTTCACCCATCTGGAAGCGCTGTTCATGGCCATCTGGGTGTTGGGCGCGTTTGTGAAAATCTGCGTATTTTATTACGTAACCGTTCTTGGCGCCGCCCAATGGATGAACCTGTCCGACTACCGGCCGATCGTGTTCCCGCTCGGCCTTCTGTTAACGTTGTTCAGCATATGGGTTGCGCCCAATTATCAGAAATTGACGCACGCGATATCCACATCCGTTATTTTTGCAACATTGGCGATGTTCGTGATCGTTCCCGGACTGTTGCTTTGCACGGCCTGGGTAAAAAAAACGGATGCATGTATGAAGCAATTCGGCAAGCGCTTTTTGGCGGCTGCTTTTGTTGGTCGCTTTGTTCAACCTCTCAAGCAGTTCCTTTGGCGTGTCGTCAGGCCACCGCTCTTCGGTATTGTCCATATAAGAGGTGATATAGCAGAGGCCGTTGATCACAAGCCGAAGCGCTTCCTTGAAGACGTCAAATCCGTCCCGGATTTCAGCCGCTTCCAGCTTTGACGAATGATGCTTGTTGTCGCGCACTTCGATGGAACGGCCATCGATTTCGTATACGCCCGATTGATCGGGCAAATCGCTCCTATCACGGGATTGGATTTCTTCCTCCAGCGCCTCCGCAACAACGGTTGCCACCGACACATCCGGCCGATCCAACGTAAGCGGCAAGTAATAGTATCGGTCCGGATTGGTGATTCAGTTGGTCCGATCCCGGTAATCCACATCATGACGGATCGTCGAGAGGATGATTTGCAACGGCATATCGGGCAGAACGGATATGTACGCCCCATCCACAAAGTTCCCTTCTCCCCACAAATCCAAATCTGTTTGTTTCCCAAAGCTCATATAAAAGGATATGTAAGGGAAAGAGAGCGCAGACACCGGCACCTCGTCAATATCGGTTTGTCTGAATTGTTCGATCATCTCCGGTTCAAAATGAAAGATATTCCGTCCATGCACAGCAAATACAGCGTAGTGAATGGCATAATTAATTTCTTTGGAAATGAGGCGTGTGTCGGCAGGTCTCTTTTCAAAGGGCAGTTCGCTTACATCTTCGTTATACTTTTTCATGATCAACCTGGCTACCTCATTAAGCTGCTCCAAAGAAGGCATTCCATCGGAAACGTGACTTCTGAAGTAGTTTACAAGCTGTTTGATATAGGGTCTCGAATGCCTGTACCGTTCCGGATGGTATCGTAACATCCTGTCTCCTCCCGCTCTTCCTGATTAGAAATCATTGTCGACATCTTCCTCAAAGCCGATCCCCATGCGGCCTAACCATCGCTTCTCCCGACATTCCGGACAACGCTTCGGATCGTCCCATCCGCGTTTAGCAAAATATTTTTGCTCCGATGCTTCAAAAACAAACCGATTTCCGCATTCCCAGCATTTGAGCCGTACCGGTTCGTATGTTTCAAGACTTGGCGCTGTCAGATTCAATTCTTTACGCCAGGCAAGCAATACACTTTCTTCACGACGATTCCACAGCACTTTCAATTCGGGAGCGAGAAACAGATTCTTGTTGAAACGGAACCCGCGAATGTTTCGCAGGTGAGGAGTCTTGCCGCAGTCTAGCGCATCGCAAGGATAGCGAGCGGGGCACTCGCGTTTGTGACAAATTCGGCCAAGGTACTTTCTGTCCTTGTTAAATATGAATACTTCCCAGGCATGCGTGATGGATGAGATTTGCCGGCAAAACCGCGCAAGTTGGGGAAGCTCGTCCAGATTAGACAAAACGACCGCCAGATCAATGTCGCCGGGATAGGGATCGCCGGCTGCCATCGACCCGCACAGGACCACTTCCTGGACCGAGGCCAGCTTTTTCACTTTATTGGCAAACTCCTGTGCCGCTTGAGTAAACCGAATATAGTCATTCATACAAGCTTCATTCCCTTTACGAAAATTCCAAATGGCAAGGCTCGTTTCAACAAACTTTATCGATTTCATAATCAACGGAATCGTCAGCTTCGCCCGTCAAACAAGTAAAGCATGAATGCCATCCTGCAACAGCGGTTCCAATCGCCCGAATCGGTTGACCGCATTGGCCGCAGGACGTTCCTTTTTCTTTCGCGGAAACGGATGCTTTCAGGCTCTCGATGAGATTCTTTTTGTTCTCTTTTGGATTGTTCTTCATATACAACGCTACGAACTTTTCGATAGATACAGGAACCATAGATTGAATGAACACCTCATTGACTATGTATTTTTGACGATAACTTGCTTCATCATCTTGTTCCTTTTGCCGATGCGCCCGACTCGAAAATCTTCGACCTTTGCATGGCCGCGGAAACCTCGTTTCTGAAAGCGCTATGCCGCGGATACCTGCTTCTGTATTTTTCAATCAAATTCACGCCTTCTTGCCTCTCTCCCCTGTTCGCCAAAGTCTCGGCCATAGCGACCAACAGCCCCGCCGCTTTATGATAGCTCCCCCGATGCTGGTTTCCCACGATCGCGTCCACTCTTTTTCCGACCTCATCCATGCACCATCTCAAAAAAAACTGCTCCTGCTCTCCGGTCAGCGCAATCGTTGTTATCGTATGTTCAATAACGCTCCGGTACTTCCCGATATACTCCGCGCCGCCATGACCGCTTGTTTGTCCGATCGCATCCTCCCATTGCTTGAGCAGAACCTTCGCGCCTTCTCCCCCTTTGGACAACACGATCATCAGATAAGCGACAATTACAGGCTTAGGGTTGTCGCTGTTGCTCCATCCGAGCGGACCCGCCTTGCGACAATATTCAAATACCTCCTCATATTTTCCCGCCAAAAGTAACGCATTAAAAAAGACTCCGTCTCGCACGTAAGCCATATGCCGCTCGCGATTGTAGCCATTGTTCGAGAGTGTCCCGCTCCTGCTTCGAAGTTCCGTCATCCTCTGCTCCGCTTCCTCACGAATCTCTTCAAAGCAACCGCATTCAATGGCCGTCGTATACAGATCGACCAAACGTTCCATAGAAGGGGACGAGTAAAAGCTCTCTTTGTGCCCCTCCAGCTTTAACTGCGGGTCATCCTGGCTCTCACCGAGTTTCACAATGACATCCGCGATCTCCGCTCTCACGGTGTAATCGCGTGGAATCCTGCTCAGCCCTTCTCTGGCCACCCGGATGATGGCATCCGTGTCGCCTTGCGTCTCCAAGGCTCTAATCCAATCCATATAGGCCAGGGGATACGTTGCCGCATGTTCCCTTGCAAACTCGGAAATCGCCGGCACGCCGCCTTTCAAGATGATCGCTTCCCTGAGCCACTCGCTGACCTGCCAGTGATCTTGATTTTTCAAAAATTCAATCCAATCTGTCAAAAAAACGTCAAAATCCGGCAGCGAAACGTCTAATGCGCCAGTGATGCTTTTTAGCTTAATGCCTGAACCCAGATACCCATATTTTTTCATCGCATCGTATATCGAAGCCGGCCGTTGTTCCGGAGCTGAATTCATATATACACAGCGTAGAAAAAGGGCAACCTGCTCGTCCAGATCGACCTCCAGCATGTTCGCGTAGTCCGCGCCGGGAAGATGTCCCGGCTCTTCGCCCATCTCCAGTATGCCGAACAGCTTCAGATAAGCTTCTTCAGCGGACTCGTAATCCCCTTGCAACAGCAAGCTTCTCGTTTGCAGGAAAAAACCGTCCATTTCCCTCGCCCAGCTTTCATCTCCCCAGTCCCGCTCTTCATGGATATCTTCATCCCACCCCCATCCATCACAATAGTCGCCATCTTCCACCCTTTGGGCAAAAGCTTCTATTTCGTCAATCAGTCCGGTCGCATCCGGAAGAGCTTCTTGCTTCCCCTGCTCGCGGTGGATCAATTTGTTCAGAAAATTCTTGTCTTGTGGATGAAGGCTCCTCACTGGCCCAGTACAAGATCAGACTCCGGAAATCATCTGCCGTAAACCGGCTTATACGCGTCCGTACCTCTTCGATAAACTCCTTGTAGCTCAGTGCAGCCATGCTCAGGCTCCTTTCTTATATGCTCGTCCGTACGGATATGCGCTGGAGGCGACGGAGAACATCGCCCTGTACGGGTACCGTTATAGTCATATTGTATCAAATAAGTAAATAAAGCCACCAACATAGATCGTTGAATGGCTTGAGCTTTTATTCATGCTTGCCTTAAATTATATTTTCTGAATATCAAGTTAACTCCGCCAAGGTCATGATGTGAGCATCCGATAGGTGATCGTGTCGGTGGAAACACAGGCTGTCAGCAGGCGATTGAACAACTGGCCTTCAAACCGTCTGCGGTTGGTACGGAAACAAAATTCATCCAGATACGCTTGCAGGTGCTTGGGAGCCAGACCATGATAGGTGCCGCCGATAAACGCTTTGGCATTGGAAATCATCGTGTGCAGCCATTTCAGATGATCGGGGTTTTCCTTGACGTTAAACTCGAGCGGCTGGTGATCGTAACCTTCCTCTGCGAGCTTGCGATACGAGCGGTACGCATCGCTGCTGATGGTGGCGCCGGGCTTGATATGTGCCGTGCAAAATCGACCAGCGTCTTGCCTTTGACATTCGGGATGACCTTCATCTTCACATATTGTGGCGCTCCTTTCCCGTCTAGCGATACGGCTGCCAGTACGGGTGTTTGTTCCGTGCCGCGACCGCGTTTGCCGCCTTCGGTCGGCGCTCCGAAGAACGCGTCATCCAGTTCGACCAAACCGGCCAGCTGGTAATGGGCATCGCGATCTCCCATGGCTTTGCGAATCTTGTGAAGCATTAACCATGCCGTAGGGTAGGAGATTTCCAGTTCGCGCGAAAGGAATACTGCGGAAACGCCGCGTTTATCATGCGCCACAAGGAAAATCGCCCAAAACCAGGTTAGCAGCGGCGTATGGGATTTATGCAGAATCGTGCCGGCGGTTACCGAAGTCTGATGCTTGCAGCGCGTGCATTGATACAGCTTGCGGCGTTCCAGATAATAAAATGCATCGTGCTCGCATTTGGGGCAACGAAAGCCGTTCGGCCAGCGGTTCTGGAACAGATGCTCGCGGCATGCGTCATCCGAATGAAACTTCTCTTGAAATCTCTTTAACGTCATCGCTTCTTGTTGGGCCATGACAACCACTCCCGAACATTCGTTTGTATTCAGTATACCAAACAAATGTTCGGTCGGGAAGACGTTGCTGAGGCAACTTGATATTCAAATTATATTTTTAGCATCGGAAGACCATATTCACTTTGAACAAATACCATGTCCGAATCACGTGAAACCAAAGTTAACCGATGCTCCAAAGCTGCGGCGATGATCAATGCATCCGGAGTTTTGAGCCTCCGTCCTTTGGCCTTTTGATCTCGACGGATTTTCCCTGCTAATCGTGCAATTTCGGAATGAACGTGTAGGCATCTGCGTGGATTAAAAAGCTTTACACCTTGCAGCTCATATTCGGAACTTAACCCGCTGAAGACTTCACACTCCGAGATAACAGAAAAATAAATCCTCTTCTTTTCCTCGTTCGCTTTCCGCACAAAAGCCAATGCTGCTTCTTCGTTCGCCAATCATGCAATCGCAATATTGGTGTCCAATAAATAACCATTCTCGCCCATTTTACGAGTCCCATTCCTCACGCATACGACTTACTTCTTCTTGTAGTTCTTTGGCCCGTTCAGGGGTCAGAACCCCTGCCGATTCAAGAATATCATCAATCGAATAATCGTCTTCCAACTCGATGGTTTCGTTATCCAGATCAATTGTTACTCTACGATCCGTTATGTTTAACTTGGCTAGCAAAAACTTGAATTGTTCAGCCGTTTCCTTGTCCAGCTTTTTCGGGATCATGTCCGAGCACCTCCGGTACGCAACAAAAGCCCCAAGGACAAGTTATCCTTAAGAGCTTCGTTACGTATTTGGTGCCGGTGAGAGGACTCGAACCTCCACTGCCTTGCGGCAATTCGCTTTTGAGATGAGCGTGTCTCGGAATCATTTTCGCAAGGGGGTGATAGCTCGAGTCCTTGTCCTGTCTGGGCTTCCAGGATATTGGACATGATATGAATTTTGCTTAAAAGGGCAGTAGTACGCGTCTCTTTCACCCGTTTTTGTAAAAAGCCACGCCAGACTTCAAACCGCGTACATCTTTTTTTGCAAAAGTTGTACGCACCGACAAAGGAGGATTCTATCGTGCCATCCCGGCAGACACAGCAAATCGTGACAAATACGGCTTCGCGTGCCGAATTCCGCGAAGCCATTCGTCTTTTTCTGCTCGACTGCAAATTTCGTAACCTGACCGAGGAAACCATCAAGGGCTATCACGCTCATTTAAATCAACTTCAGTTGGATTTGGAAAAATGGAACGTTTCGCTGGCCAACATTCAGTCCAGAGATCTTTCCCATCGTATGGTTCTCCACATGCTGAATTCCTGTGCCGCCGCGGCGACAATTAATGGCCGCATTCGTGCCTGCAACCAGTTTTTTAAATTTTTGTACCTGGACGGAAAGATCACAGAAAACGTTGCCGCCGGTTTAAAACCCATTCAAAGTCCGAAACGGTTCCTTCATACCTTTACCGCGGAACAGGTTTCCCGGCTGCTAAATCAACCTGACCGAAACACAGTACAAGGAACCAGAGATTACGCCATTATGCTGGTATTGTTAGATACGGGCATGCGCCTTGGAGAGTTGAGTCAGCTTAACGTATCCGATGTCTTGCCGGAGGAAGGTCTTATATTCATTCGTCATGGAAAAGGCCGGAAATCCAGAATGGTCCCCATTCAAAAAACGTGTATCGAAGCCCTTCAGCACTATTTGAAACTCCGAAGGTCATGGGAATCGGAATCTCTCTGGGTCACCCGGAAAAAAGAACGTTTCCTGCGCAGGGGAATCATGCAGATGGTCAAAAGCTACATGATACAGGCGGGGATTACCGGGATGCACGGTTCCACCCACATTTTCAGGCATACCATGGCCAAATTCTTCCTGATGAACGGCGGGGATATTTTTTCCCTTCAAACCATCCTTGGCCATACCACGCTGGAAATGACACGTTATTATGTCCAGCTTTTCTCCCAGGATATTCACGAGAAACATGCCCTGTACAGCCCGGTTGAAAGACTAAATGAAGAATTTAAGGAAAGTGCGGTGTTCAAATCATGAATAAACCGATAAAACGAAGATCATATCTGCTGAAAAGGAATGAAAAAGAAACGATCCAACCGAATATCCCACTCTCGTTTGATGAAGCGGAACGTCTGTTTCTGCTCGACTTACGGGAAAAAAACTTATCGGTGCGAACGTTGGAATTCCATGAAACCAATTTGTATTCCTTGCAAAAGGCATTGATGGACAAGCAGATCCCAATTGATCTCCACTCCATAACCTACAACGATATCAAACATCACTTTATCGGTGGCATGCTGGAACAAAAATTGGCCGGCAATACGATCAATGGCCGGATCAAATCCTGCAAAGCTTTCTTCGCCTTTTTATATCGTGAAAATCTCATCCAAAACAACCTGGCGGAACACTTTGTGTTGGTGAAATCGGAAAAGAAAATGATCAGCACGTTTTCCAAGCATCAAATCATCAACCTCCTGCAACAGCCTGACCGTAACACATTCGTCGGCCTCCGGGACTACACCATGATGCTGATCCTGCTTGAAACCGGGTTAAGGTTAAATGAGTTGCTGAATTTAAGGGTCGAAGATATCCGATGGGCTGATAACGAAATCTATGTTTATCAAGGCAAAGGCAACAAGACGCGACGGGTACCTTTCCAAAATACATGTGCCAATGCAATCCGGCAATATTTAAAGGAACGGGGAGATGTAAGCACGGATGTTTTGTTTGTTACTGTGAATCACACACCTGTTCATCCCCGGACGTTTCAGGATAATTTGACAAACTACGGAAAATCGGCTGGTCTCCGTGGCGTTCGGGTTTCTCCCCATACATTCCGACACACCATGGCCAAATTTTATATCTTAAATGGCGGAGACGCTTTTACCCTTCAGCAAATACTGGGCCATAGTACGTTGGACATGGTTCGGCACTATGTTCAGCTTTTTCGATCCGACATTCAAGAGCAACACCGGAAATTTAGTCCGGTGGAGAATATGAAAGTATAAATTTCTAATTCATGACCGGGCTTAAATTAAGGTGCCCGGTCATTTTTTACAATCGATGTCTGCTCTAATATGCAATCCCAATAAAAGCATCCAAAACTGTTTTTTTGGTACTCTAACGGTAATGGAATAAAATACTACGTTCTGATTTGAGTACGGGCACGTTCTTTCTGGCGTTCTCTGATGCGCACTCTTTGCTGCAATTTGTTATACAATTGTATATCCTGATCGCCTTCGTAAGTAAAGGTGATGACCAGAGCATAAGGTTGTGGCTGCTCTTGCTCAGCATATTTAAATCTTTCTTTGCCAGTAACCAACACATAAATATACTCTCCATCCCAGATTAAATCTCTTCCGCCTGATTTACTTTTGGCCCAGACACGCTGTTGAAGCGTGGAACTGTCTACTTCCGTACGACCCGGGAAAAAATTCGCCTTAAATTCGTCCGGTAAAGGATCAGAATCATCATCCTGTCCCTCTTCCTTTTTGGCTTTATATTTGGCCAGAGTTTCCTCATCTATTCTTTTGTAGACCTCAAACCAGAGATGGTTTGCAAGGTAGTCTTTCCGGCTCAAACGTGTTACTGGATTGTATGCCATACTAATGGAAATTTGCTTATCGCAATTCAAACGCAAAAATTCAATGGGAACAGGTATTTTGTAAAGATGAAACGTTCGGAGGTTAAGAGCATCTTCAGAAAACAAAGTCACATGTTTTCGACCTGAATATAACCATACATCGTTCGGCCTACCGTAACCAAAAAGCCGAAGTCGTCTTTCTTGCTTAAGATTCTGTTTTCCATTATAATGTCTGTCTATGGATTGCTCTGCCCATTCAACCATTTCCTTTGTAAGAGATGCGGAGTTGACCAGCATCGCTCTTATCAGGTTTGCGGAAGGCTTGTCCCCAATTTGTTCTTCAAGTGCTCTTTCAATTCGCGCAGCTAAATGTGTAACACGTGGAGCCGCAAAGCTTGTACCGCAAAACCCTTTAAAAAGTTTCGAATGATTATTATTCAAACTGGGTTCTATTAGAACTCTGTCCATCTTTACCCATCTTGCTTCGCCGCGCACAATCTGATGCACGGCATAATTACCACCGTATTCAACCAACTCAGGTTTTATGGCTTTATTGACACCTCGACCAATCCTGGTAAATACAGATGGAGCGTTTTGGGGTCCGGCAGAAAGTCTTACACTTCTGAACTCTACTAATTCGGGCTCATCACAACGTGTAATAGAACCCACTGTCACACAGAGAGAAGCTGTCGCTGGGTCGATCAACCGATGCTCAGGTTCAAATAGCTGGTTGCGACATTGCTCCATTAGTTCCTCCCTGCTCGCAAAATTTGGTATCGCGGGATTCGATACATTTCCGGCACTGACAACAATCACTATATCTAATTCTCTGGATAATTGGTCCAGAACCTCCGCCCATGGCATTTGACGCCCCATATTATAAACCATATCCTCATTTCCAGCAGAAAGGTTGAAAACCCTGCAACCATATTCACGATGAAAGTATTCAATTGCTTCTTTTACAATTCTTTCAGGGCGCTTCTCTTCACCGAAAATTGGATGTCCACTACCATCATCATGCATAACCTTGGCATTACAGATTCGCACCAAAGGTGTAAACGTCTTTGTTTCAAGACATTTATGAAAATCTCCGTATACGACAATGCCCGCCACGCCCGTTCCATGACCACAGTTGTCTGAAGTGGTTCCTTCAACAAGATCAAAATCTTCTTCGGCTACAATTAGATTGTTTAGAAGAGGATGTGCGGAAAATACACCGGAATCCAGAATAGTCGCCAACGGAGCATTTGCATCGAGGTTATCGTTTATAATTGGTTCCAAATCTGCAGCAAGCAATTCACAAGGCTCCTCCGACACTGTTCCCATGGGGAAATCAACGGTTGCAATCAAGTCACAATTTAATAAGGCCTCGAGACTGTACTGGTTGACTTTAACACGACCAAGCAGAAGACTCGGTGTCTCAAATAGATCACCGATTAAAGCACTTCCTTCTGTCCCCAATACTTTCTTTATGTTTTTTTCAATTTCCAATATCTGCCTTCTATCACCGTTATACCAGACATCGATATCCATAATGAAAAAACCATCCGGCAATGGTTCGCTACTATCTATTTTACGCCGCAGTCTTTGGCCCATTCTATCTTCACGTTGAACGGCCCTGATATTTTCAATACAAGCAAATATGTCGCGTCGCTGCGCATATGTAAGAAGGCCATTTTCCCTTGAATCCGCTTCCCAAAGTGCCCTCTCGCGTTCAAATGCTAAAATAGATTCCCGATCTGGAAACTGGACAAGGAGCCTTGTGAACTGCCCATTATCTACTGATACTTCCTCTACCAACGACAAGTTAAAAACGCTTATCATGCGATTCAATAGCTCTTGCGACAATGCTTGGTTTGTTATGCTGATAATCACCAGTTTGTCAGGTTCAATACCTAATTGTTCTCGATGTTTATTTATTGATTCCGTAGCGGTTTTCATTTCTCTTTCCAGTTTCTTACCATGAATATGCCGTTCCCGAGACGGAGGACTTGGAGCATTTGGGTTTTGGGGAAAACGGTAAGGTCTTACCGAATCTTCCCGCATGATCTCCAAGTGATTCAGTTTCTCTATCTCCTGCATTGCATATCCTCCTCGTATGTTCATTCAATAGCTTGTTTTTCTCATTTTCACTATGGATGCCTGTTTTCTTACAGCATATTCAACATCGTGCTTTGTAAACATTTTCCGTCCTTCTAATATGCATTGTTTCATGATAATTTGACACATTTTGTCGATATCGGAATGTGAAAAGTTTTCCATTTCACCGAGATACTGCTCAAATACCTGTACAGGTCCCTTAAATCGCTTGATGGATAATTCACATAACTTTAATTTTTCTTCAGGAGTTGGCAAATCGAATTTTAATATTTCGTCAAACCTTCGCCATAAAGCATAATCCAATGATTTCTCATAGTTCGTTGCCGCAATAATCAGTGACCGGCCTTTGAAATTATCAAGTTGTTGCAGAAAAGTATTGACAACCCTTTTGATTTCACCATGTTCGGAGAAGTCATCTCTGCTTCGGCCAATGGCATCAAATTCATCAAAAAATATAACCCAGTTATCTTTCTTTGCAAAATCAAAAACTTTTCGAATATTACTTGCTGTTTCTCCAAGGAATGAGGAAACCACTGCATCGAATCTAACGTACAACAAGGGAATGCCTAACTCACAAGCAATAACATGTGCTGCTATTGTCTTTCCGCAACCAGGAGGTCCATAAAAAAGAATCTTTCTGACCGGGAAAACTCCGTTGCTTACAAGAATATCCCAATTGCGGAATTCCCGGATAATGGATTCAAGAAATACTTTCCTTTCTTGCGGTAGTACTAGATCCACAAAGTATTTATCAGGATAAACAACTTCAACTAGAGAGACATCCTTGTCCACATCTTTGGGAACAACCGGCTTCATAGTGTTTAACGTGTTCTTATACGTAGAATTGCCATTGAACAAAATCATTCTTAATTCATCTGCCAATATCCCATGATTTTTCTTACGTTCATCCTCGATGATTTCATTTGCGATCTTGTAAAAATTTTCTTTATCATTATGCTTGAAGCTGCTAAACAGCTTTTTAAGCAAGTCTCCTCTTGCCATCTTATTTCCCCTTGTCAAATTATATTTGAAATCATATATTTGAAACTTGGAACAAAGGTTCCAGTTACCAACGTGGGGTTTGCGTGGTGATGAAAATTTGGAGCTTCGTAAATTACGATGAGAGTTCCAGGTTTAGTAAACGTTTTAGCCAAGTCATCACTACGCGGTAAAAGGTCAAATTCCTTTAATTTCATGATTCTATGCAGTGCCCAAAATTCCTGTTTTTAATAACTAAACTTCTGAGCTTCTTCACAAAAACGATAAAATTTGATTTATTGAACCTCCATTATAGGCTATATTTAAAGTTTGTCCAACAAACACTTTAACCAAAACAAAAAAAGCCCGTCAGCGTATAAGGGCTTTTTCATTATTGTTGAATTGGTGCCGGTGGAGGGACTCGAACCCACACCCTTTCGGACGCGATTTTGAGTCGCGCGCGTCTGCCAATTCCGCCACACCGGCACATTTTTAAATTATAACACAAATTAAATCAATTTGTCCACAATTAAATATTAACAGATTTTTACAATCAATAAACTTGACTCATTTTTCATTTCGAGGTAATGTCGACTCACCAACCGCGCACAACTCCACCTCGCAACGTCGTGACAAAAGCGAGACGGGTCAAAAGCGGTTGAAATTTACGGAGTTTGGCGAGGTCTAACCGAGAAAAGCGAGGTCGACTTTTCGCAAACCCCTTATATATCAAGGCGTCCCGGCATTTCGCGCGAACGAAAACCGCCTCGTACAATTTTGAGTCGCGCGCGTCTGCCAATTCCGCCACGACAGCATGGTAAATATTTACTTCACCAGAGATAGCAATTTTGCCAGGACTTCGTATCTTATTTTCCTTCGGCTGCAAACTGCTTGATTCTTTCTTCGATCTGATCCCGTACACGCTGAAACACTTTCCATTTTTCTTCTGCTGTGCCTGTGGCCTTGGCCGGATCTTCAAATCCCCAATGAAGCCGTGTTACGTGCGGCGGTGTGATCGGGCATTTATCGTTGGCGTCTCCGCAAAGCGTTATGACGTAATCCGCTTTGTTCAAAATCTCCGTATCAATCACATCCGAGGTTTGTTTGGAGATGTCAATCCCTTTTTCCGCCATTGCTTTGACGGCATTGGGATTCAGACCATGCGCTTCAATACCCGCGCTGTACACTTCGTACTTGTCACCGAGATATTTTTTCCCGAATCCTTCTGCCATCTGGCTGCGGCAAGAATTACCGGTACATAAAAAGTAAACGATTTTTTTAGTCATATCGTGAGCACCCCCTTGGTTTGATATTGAAATTCCGTTTTGTCAGGATATGGTCTTAGGTTGGAAATACTTTCGCTGAAACCACAAGGCGACGTTGACCAAGGCAATCATGACCGGCACTTCCACCAAAGGCCCAATGACAGCTGCGAAAGCTGCGCCCGAATCAATACCGAAAACCCCCACTGCAACGGCAATAGCCAGTTCGAAGTTATTGCTTGCAGCCGTGAAGGCGAGTGTCGACGTAACCGCATAATTCGCTCCTGATTTTTTTCCCATATAGAACGAAATCAGGAACATCACCACGAAGTAAATGAGCAGCGGGATCGCGATCCGGACCACATCAAGCGGCAATTGAACAATTATATCGCCTTTTAACGAGAACATGACGATAATGGTAAATAATAAGGCAAACAGGGTAATGGGGCTGATTTTCGGAATAAAGACTTTTTCATACCAGGAACGTCCCTTTGCTTTCACGAATGTGAAACGGGTGATCATGCCCGCCAGGAACGGAATGCCCAAATAAATCAACACGCTTTTTGCCACTTCGGACATCGTAATGTCGACAACCATACCTTGCAAACCGAACCAGGCCGGCAAGATCGTCACAAAAAGATAAGTGTAAACGGAGTAAAACAACACTTGGAAAATCGAATTGAAAGCGACGAGTCCCGCGGCGTATTCGGTATCTCCTTTACACAAATCGTTCCAAACAATGACCATCGCAATGCAACGGGCCAACCCGATCATGATCAGCCCGACCCTATATTCGGGATATCCCTGCAAAAAGACAATCGCAAGGACGAACATGAAAATCGGACCGATGACCCAGTTTTGCACGAGGGAGAGCGCTAAAATTTTTCCGTTCCTGAAAACGCGGCCCAACTCTTCATAACGTACCTTTGCCAAAGGAGGATACATCATCAGAATCAATCCGATCGCAATGGGGATCGATGTCGTTCCCGCTTGAAATTGATCAAGAAACGAAACGAAATTCGGAAACAGAGAGCCTGTTCCAATTCCGACAGCCATCGCGGCAAAAATCCACAAAGTCAAATACCGGTCCAGAAAGGATAATTGTTTTCCAGCCTTTTCACTCATTTCTTTTACCCCTTTTGTTTACTCGCATCTGACCAACAGCCCCTGCTTTTCCAATTCCTTTAACTTCTCGGACAAATCGGGCAAATGGTTTAAAGCAAAACCGGTTTCCTCCAATTTCTTCTCATTCAACGAATAAAACACCCATTGACCTTTGCGCGTCTCATGGACCAGTTCGGCCGTTTTAAGACGACTCAAATGCTTGGAAATGGCCGGTTGTGAAATATTAAATATGGGAACCAGTTCACAGACGCAGCAATCGCGCGTGCGCAACAAAGAGATGATTTTCAACCGGGTCGGATCGGCAAGAGCTTTCAGCGTATCGGCCAATTTCTCGAATTCCATGGCCGCCTGTTCACCTCAAAATGAAATAGTTATATAACCATATTGTTATTTATAATTGCAAAAAAGTCAATGCCTTCACTTAAAATGATATCCGGCGGGATCAGATGTTTTCGAACGATGAAACAAAAATGAAGCCGGCGCGATGCCTGCCGGCTCCAACAACCTTTAAGGTTTTACCGCTTTAATGATCGCGGATACGATGTAGTCTTCAATGTTTGCTCCGGGCAGCCAATCTTTAATAAATGTTCTCGACTCGTCTTTCGGTTCAATCGTGATCCGGGTATAACCGCTTTGCTCCAGGATCATCTTCAATTCATCGATCGATGAAGCTCCAGACATGCAGCCGGAATACGCATCCAGGTCATTTTTGATTTCAGGCGGCAGCTCTGCCGTCAACACAACGTCGGATATGGCAAGCCGTCCTCCCGGTTTCAGCACGCGATACGCTTCCCTGAACACCTGCGGCTTATCCGGCGACAAATTGATGACACAGTTGGAGATGATGACATCAACGGACTGATCGGCTACCGGCAAGTGTTCGATTTCCCCCAACCGAAACTCCACATTGGAAAAACCGCCCTTTGCCGCATTGGCGCGGGCTTTGCTGATCATTTCCGGCGTCATATCCACGCCAATGACCCGGCCTGTTTCCCCAACCTGACGGGAAGCCAGGAAACAGTCGAAACCGCCGCCGCTGCCCAAGTCCAATACGACTTCACCAGGTTTTACCTCCGCGATCGCCTGCGGATTTCCGCAGCCAAGGCCGAGATTCGCACCTTCGGGAACGGCGGACAATTCTTCCGCTGAGTACCCCAGTTTGGATGAAATCTCAGTTGGTGAGTCACAACATGAAGAAGGCGTCCAACAGCCAGTCCCCGCATTCACTTCCTGCAGGGCAATTTGCTTATAGCGGTTTCGGACATTTTGTCGGATTTGGTCTTTTGTGAGATCACTCATCGTAATCCCTCCAGATTTATGATTAAAATTCGTTGCGTATGGGAAGACGACGCGTTGTGCAAAAAGACGCAAAACATGCTCATTTCATTTACAGGAATTGCATGTGCAGGCCGGATTTTTTTCTCTGAAGTCCAGAATATTCCCGTAACGATCCAATTCCAGATGACAGCAGGCAGAAATGAATTCCTTCAACTTTTGCCTCCCCCGTTGAACCCTTGATTTGGCACCGGAAAATGAAATGCCCAATTTTTCGCTCAGGTCCTTTTGCGAAAGGCCTTCAAGCTCGGTTAATTCAATGGCCTCCCGGTACTTTTCCGGCAATTGACGAATCATCGTCCGCAAGCATTTGGCAAGCTCCCTGTTCAAGTTCGCATCGTCCGGTTCATTGGATTCGGGCCATTCTTCGGGCAGCTCGACAACCGGTTTTTCTTTGCGATAATAATCGATGATGGAATGCCGGGCGATTTGATAGATCCACGGTCGAAGTTTTTGTTCGTCACGAAGGCTGTCCATTCGGGTGTATATTTTCAGAAAAACATCCTGCAAAATGTCTTCGGCCTCTTGCACCCGATGCGTCCGGCGGATGATAAATGTTCTGAGCGGCTCGCGAAATGTGCGCCATAAAGTCTCGATTTCCATCCGAGGCGACCTCCCTTTGTAACGATTCAAAAAAACATCGTTCATTTCTTCAAGTGACGGAGCAATTTTTGCACCACAAATTTTGCGTCGGGACCGACTCCCCTTAACGTCGCGGACGCAAATGACCGTTGACCTTCAAGACCCACGTAATAAAGTCCGGGGACTGACGTGCTGATCCCGGCCGCCTGCAAAGGCCTCCCTTCAGCGTCCAGTGCGCCCGTGTTTCTTAAGTGGGCCAGATGGGGACGGTATCCTGTGGCAAAAATGACGGTGTCCACCCGCTCTGTTGTCCCATCCGGCCATATGACGCCATCCGCGTGAAAAGAAGAAAACATGGGCCTCTGATCCGGCTTGCCTGCCGCCAAACGCTCTTTGTATTGCCCTAGATCAATGACCAACCTCGATCTTGGTACAACCCCGCCAAAACGCCAGATCGGGAACGTATCAAAACCAAGCGCCCGGATCCAAACATGCAAATCTCGCCCCAGGATTCTTTGTTTGACAAACTTCACGGACCGCAGTACCGCCAAAGACGTCTTGCTCACCTCCGCCAACTCGGCGGCGATCTGAACGGCGGAATTTCCGGCCCCGACAACGACCACCCTTTGGTTCACAAACGGAGTCGGGTTGCGGTATGCGGAAGAATGAAGGATATTTCCCCGAAACTCTTCCCGTCCTTTTATTACGGGCATATATGGATGTTGAAAAGCCCCCGTTGCGTTAATGACGGTTCTGCTCAGATACGTATTTCCGGAAACCGTTCGAATCGAGAATGTATCGCCGGTTTTCTCCACCGAATCCACCCGCTGATTGGTTTGAATCGGCAGCCGAAATTGTTTGGCGTACTTCTGCAAGTAACGAATGACTTCATCCCGCAGCGGGTAATGATCACCTGCCCCCGGGAATTTCAGGCCGGGCAACGACGAAAAACGCGCGGGAGAAAACAATTTAAGACTGTCATAGTAATTCGGCCACGATCCGACTGCTCGCTCGTTCGCCTCCAAAATGAGAAACCGCAGTCCATTCTTTTGCAAGTGGTACCCTGAGGCCAGACCAGCCTGACCTCCTCCGATGACGATGGCATCCCATACCTCTTTCATACCGATTCCTCCCCAGACTTTACTTGCAAATTGCAAGTATTAGAAATTTTATTTGCAAACTGCAAGTATGCGGCAAAACAAGCCATGATTTTCCCGTTGTTAACCGCAACAAAACCCCGTTTTCTCCATGCATGCGTTCAACAGCTTCAGCGAGCGGATCACGGTTTCTTTTTCAAACTCATTCATATGGGAGAAAATTTGACTCAAATAGTCTTGAACCTGCTGCTCAATCGCTGCCGCGACAAATTTCCCTTCTGTCGTCAGTTCCAATATATAAACCCTTCGATCCTGATCAAAAGGCGTTTTTTTCACGAGCTTTTTCCGAATCAACGATTGAATTTGCCGGCTGAATGTGGTGATATCCATTCCCAAAGCATCCGCAATCTGTTGCATGGATGGACGATGCTGGCGACCAATCTCATAAAGAATGTGGCTCTGGGTTAAGGAGACGTCCACTCCGCCGACCGAGCAACAATTTTTATTCAAAAAACCAAAGCGTCGAGTAATCAATTGGAGTACATGGCGGACATCTTCCATCGAGTTCACCTCAATACGGATTATACGATTTTTATTTGCATTTTGCAACTATAAAGTCAAATGGAGGGATGTTTTGCATGGAGTCAGCAATTCGCCATCTTGGCTACCGAACAGAAATCATGTGAGCATGGTGATGCTATCATTTACCGCAACCTGCGTACAGTGCCCGCACTTCCATCAACTTCGACCTGATCTCCATCCACCAATTTTTGGGTTGCGTGCTCACAAGCCATGACGGCAGGAATCCCGTATTCCCTTGCGACGATCGCTGCGTGGGAGAGTGAACTTCCCGTCTCGGCAACCACAAGGTACCGCCGACGGCGCAACAGGTAATGGCGGAAAAGGAGATGGGAGATCTTGAGAAGAAAGAAGTGCTTGAAAAGAAGTTTAAGAGTCTGCCGGTCAATGAGTATCCCCTTTTTGTCCAGCTTGCCGAGACTTCCGTTCATATGTCCGCGGCACAACAGTTTGCTTTTGGCCTAGAGGTTCTGATTAAAGGGTTTAAAGCAAAAATAAAGCCAAAAACTTTTTGATGCTTGAACTACAGGGTCGCACAATCTTCGTACCCTATTTGTGAGGCCTGCAGAAGATTTGCATTCTAAAAGGATCAAGCGAATTTATGTTCGAGTTCACCAATATTTCGCCTTGGACGCTATTTGGCCAAAAATGGCAAATGACTTCTTCATGCTGTACGGGTAAAAAAACAAAAAAAGGGGAAGATGGTTAATGAAAGCAAAATCGTTTGTTGTTTCCATTTCCTGTGATCCCAATAGGGCATATCTGTTTGCCTCCACCCCGGGAAACCTTCCCAAATCGCATCCTTTTGCCAGTCGGTCAAAAAGTCGGGAAATGCATTGATTGTGGAAACACCGGAGGGGCCATTTCGCTTCTTTTATAACTTGAGCTATCCCTACCAAAGAACGGCCGCTATAAATACGATTTGAAATACCGTTCACGAGACGAAGCGAATATTTTTTTCCAGCAATGCTCATCTGTTTGCGGACGGCATGGATATTTGCCAAGAACATCGACAAAAACAGAATGGTCCGCAGATGGAAGCGGGTCGTGAAAAAGCAGGTATCATGAGGTCATGAGACAGGCTACGTCGAAGAATAAAGTCGGTTATTTCAGGCGCAATTTCTTTGTCCCGTTGCTGACGGTATTGATGTACAGCCTTTAACCAGGAACTGCTGAACAGCTCAGAAGCCAACTGGAAGCGCGAGCATTACAAGAAAAAGGCACAAGGATAGAGCTCCTCTTCGAAGGAGATCACCGCGCCATCTAGTCGAAATACCGGTTTGCGGTACGACAATGGGCTGGACTGTAAGGTTTTACATTGCCCAAAGAAAGAGCAGCCCTAACGTACCTTCACGGATTCAATTGTTTTCCCTTTGCATTTACCGAATGTCATTTTCATATGCAAGTTACCTAGAATATTTTGATCTAAGACTTGGTGTAAGCCGGTTTCCGGTCACCAATATTACAGTAATATAATCCGGATATCTGACCGTAATATTTTCTTGTGGCTTTAAATGTGTCAAGTAAAAATGATCTCGTATATTAACGGGCGGCTGTTGCTTAGCTTTTTCGGTTAAATCAAGTACCATAAAAAAGCCTAGTTGGTCATATGAAGCTGCGTAGGTTTGCGCTTGAGCAATATACGCACTTTTTATGTGGTCTTCAGAGACATCTCTCAACTCCTTTTTAATTTCAATAGGGAAGCGAATTTCTCCGAAATTTACACGAATATCAACCCGCCCAGAAGCAACATTCGTTTTTTCGAGTTCCAAAAAATTAGCAATTCTTGTTCCAAGTAAAAAATCAAACACATCTTGCTGTAAATCTTTCTCTGATGCGTTTTGACCGTGCCCACCTGCTTCTTCTGAAAAAAGAAAACTCCTATCTCTCCCTCTATCGTTTTTTTGAACATCATTAACATGAATATTATATCGAATCAATTCACTCAAGATGGCTAGATACGCTTTGAGCTTTTTTTCTGGATATTCGGGTAGTAGAAAACGTACTTTTTCCCGAAAGTCCTTTAAAATCTCATCCCCAATTGGAAAACCCGTTTCAAATTGGAACTCATTTCTTTCAAGGAGCAATTGCCCTAAAAAACCAACTTTGTCTATAAGATATTCTTCGAATCTATCTTCTTCTAATGATCTATCTAATTGTTCAGCTATTTCTTGTGGTGGAATATTAGTTGCAATTGAAAGTTTAACTAAGGCTTTATCCCTGAGTTCTTTTTTTTTAGTTTTAACGGGATCTGGATTAGACATACAATAATCTAATATTGCATCTACAAATTGAAGTTGCTGTTCACTAAAACTTGGTAAGTATTGCTTTCTAATTAACTCCAATCTTTGTTTAGCAGCAGAAATTTTGTGATAGACCGAAGTCTTAACACGTGGTAAAAAAACAAACTTCTTTATTGAATCATCAAACTCTTGAAGAAAAGTTCCTTTAAAACTTATATGTCTTTCAATGCTATAAATGTTAGCTAATTCTAATATTTCTGTACTTATATTCAACCATGAGTCTATACAGTCTATTTTTTCAAAAACCAATTTTAAATTTTGAAAAAGTTCAAAGATCTTGGTCTCCAATACTACTTCTTGACAATCATCACAAGAAAATAAGCGTCTTTTTGAAATTATTTCTTCGAGTTGATTTAAAATATCTTCATCATATCGTGTAGCTCCTAGAAGATTGATAAACAACTTCGCGACCAGTTTGTAAAATCTGGCATCATCACGATTTTCCAATATCGAATCAGCTTGTGTAAACCATTTATGAGCCTCTTGCAACTCAGATATTAAGTTTTTATTATCAGTGGATTCCAATGCTTTTCGCAAATGTATTATACCAAGATGATATACGACCTCGGATAAGACTTGAGGATCATACGATGATAATCCCCTTTTCATTATTTCCAAAATCCCGTCCTCAGGATGTTTGTCATATAGATGCCCTAATAGTTTAATGGCCTTTATCAGAAGATATGGGGGCCAGTCAGATTCCAATTCTTCTAGTAATGCCAATGCTTTATATCGACTTACTTTATCAACGATTGAAAGTAAAACAAGAGCTTCTAGAGATTTTTCTTTTATAAATAATTGGTCACAAGCTTCAAATCGGACTTTGGCAATAAATTCCATTTTTTTGAACTCGAGACTATCGAAGTAATCGACATTTTTTAATACTATAGACCAAGTTTCTTTATATAAAATCGGGTTACGTGTTATTTCCAGCACTAAAAGTAAAAAGCTTTTAACTTTATGTGGCTGTAAGTTCGTAAAGTTTTCTTCAATCATATGGATAAATTGTCCACCATATTCTGTCATTATAATTTTGTCTGCGCAGTCCCAAATATAATTTTCTTCGAAAAACAGAAAAATCGGCTTAATTTCTATACTATTACAATTTTCTTCAAAAAATTGAATTATTCGCTTAAAATAAGGGTTCTCCATTTAATTTCACCACTGCTTTCGAGGGACGAGTGGCATTTTTCAAACTTTGTCTTGCACTTGCAATTAAAATTTGACAATGATCAGAATATTTTTCATCAATTTCTCTAAATACATCAACAATTGCTTGGAAGTGTTCTTCTATTAGTTCATTTGTTCCAGGAGAGTCAATCAATAATAATTGAGGATGCTTTCCGACCCCACTTTGACTGGCTAATAACATTAGCTGTACAAAAAAAGCGATTTTAAACCGTAATTTCTCTCCATCTACCAAATCATAAAAATTATTCCACTCCCCATTTTGCATTATTTGCGGCTCAAGTCGTGAATCAATTTTGACATCCTGAACGTTTTTTATACCGAAACGCACTACCCATTCTTTTACACTATTTTTTAATTGATCAATAATTGATTTGTTTACATTTTTGGCTTCTTCCTCGACCTTCGATAATATAAGACTTAGAATTTCTTTTTCCAACTGCATCTCAACTACGTATGTATCCTTTTGGTCATCTATTTTCTCCAAAAGCTCCTCGATTTTTCCCTCAATTTTCCCTTGCTGGAGGAGTAGTTCTCTTATTCGTTCGTTCAATTCATTCACATCTATTCTTGAAAAATAGTTTAATTCTTCCGTTAATTCTTTTTTATTTTTCTCTAACTCCAAAATTCCTAATCTCAAATCATCAAGCTCTGACTCAAGTTCTTTCTTTTCTTTTCTAAGATTACTCAATATAGCCTGATTCTCTTCCAATTTAATTTTTAATAACTTAAGTTGTTCTTCGGTTCCTTTAGTCAGTGGTTCATGACAAACACTACAAATATGTTCCTCTTTTTCTCGACGAAGCTTCTCTTCTGAAATTTTGGTTTCACAGTGAGGGCAAGTATTAACTTGTATACCATTAAAAAATAGTTTAAAATGTAGTGCTTCTTTGAGTCCAATGGTCGCTGACTCTTCTTCTTCTATCAACCGGTTTAGATGAAACAATTGTGCTTCCTTTGCAGAAAGTCTCTGATTTGCTGCAGCTAAAGCATTATTAATCCTTCCTAATTGACTTACTAATTCATTCATTTTTGACTGATTAACGAGTATATTTAATTCATTCTCTAATTTCTCTCTTTCCTTAGCAACATTTTCTTTTTCATTATGTAACATTTGAATCGTTGTATTAGCAGTTTCATTATCCTTATTTTTGGAAAAATCTTGTTTTGCTAGTTCATACTTGATCATGTCAATACGAAAACCCAACCGGTTTTGAATTTTCAGAAGACCTAACCCTAAAAACATCCCTAGGATTTTTTGAGTTTGATTCCCATACGCTTGTTCTTTTGGCAATAAAAATGCATTGTACTCATCTGATTTCATAAATAAGGCTTTGAAATATGTTGACCATGATGTACTTGATTCATATAACTCAATAGAGTCCTTACTTGAGCTTTTTTGAGTCCACTTAAGGGGATAAAGACCCATATTTAACATAAAAAAACTTTGAAGTCTTTCTTCCATTTCTTTTCCGCTCTTAAACGTAAACACGACATTCGCTTCTTCCTCAAGACAAAGAAGTTGTGCAATGTCTTTTTGATATAAAGCTCCATTTGGCCTAGCAGAAGTATTATCTATCTTGATAGAGTATACTGTATCTCGAATCATGAATTCCAACATTACAATCTTTATCCATTTTTTTATATCAGGTTTTAAGTCGTTGTTTCCAGTTAAACACCACTTAATAATCCTGAGAATTGAAGACTTCCCACAAAAATTATCAGCAACCCATACATTCACACCGTCGTATAAATTTTGATCATATAAAAACTTTTTATTTGAATTATTTTCATCAATAGTTTTTTCGCCTTCAAATCTAAGTCTTTTTATCAAAAGTTTTGCAGGTTTAGAGGGGGCTTCGAACATATCTTCGAAATCATATTTGGAAAATATTCCTTTGATTTTTTCTACTGGGTACTTATCTTCAAGCTCTTTTATAATTGTTTTTTCGAGTTCATTTAAAACAATCATACTAAAGCCTCCCCGAATAATAGAAAAAATTTTTCTGATACAACTTCAATGATAGTGGGAATTGTTGCACCCAATCGGGCTTGGCTATATGTTTCATGGCTATATTGTCTGCTTTTTAAATCGGAAGCTTTAATATAACCTAAATAACGTTTAATAATCAAACAACGTTTATTGTACCAATCAATTTCTTCGCATAAAAAAAGTTCCTTCTCAATGTAATCATATCCTTTTTTCGTGAGGTAATAGTTCTTTACATGTATCCGTTCAACAGTTCCTTGAGGTCTAACTCGCAAAAAATCAACAGACGTTAGGAAGCTTTCAACTTCATCCAAACGTTCATAAGCACCATAGAGAAAGCGTTGCATTGGAATCCGTCGAAGAACAGGTTCGTGATTTCCAAAAATCTCCTTAACTATAGTTTTTATTTTTTCTTTTTCTTCTGGATCTGTTACTTTTTTATCTTGGATTTCGGATAACAGCTCATAACATAGATAATCTGGATTTCGCAATAAAAAATCCAATTTTTGAATATAATATTCTGTTCTTAACACCAATTTCAGCTCTCTGTCTAATTCGATCTCATCAATTTCTTCACCAAAGTGAAACAATATTAATAACGTTCTGACAATATCTTGTTCCAACGTTTTTGTTTTCCCAATGTACTTCCTCAAATCCACTCTACAATCACCCAAATTCTTTTCATTAAAGAAGCAAGGAAAAGGAGGGGCGAAAATGGCGCAAGACCATCCATGGCAAGATCAAGAACATTTTATTTTATGACCGAGAGTAATTTATAGGTGCTTTTTTATAGTCAAATTCGACGCTAGTTCTCTTTTTCCTTCAAATTCCTTTTTACTTTTTGTAATTAGTGTCTGCTAAACGATATCATTACAAGAGTCGCTGCGGGATGACGGCTTCGCTCGTCGTTGCAAGGCATTTTCGAATACGGCCAAGATCATTCATTTACTTGCCCTCACCAAAATTGTCTTCGATGGCGTTTCGTTCACTTGCATCTTGTCTTGCGACTCGCCGTTGTTCTGCCTCTTCTTCGCCTTACGCCGGACGGCCGAGCGCTAAACCGCTCAAGCGAATGCCGTGCGCTTTGCAGAATACCCGATTCTCCTGTGTGCGATAGATTTGGGTAGTGTCCCGTCAAGTGGTGGAAATTCCACTATAGAGACAGAATTCGAGATTACTTCTGCAATGCTGCCACCGCAGTCAGCGGATGAGACGTTTGTCCGGTCAATTGAGCCATAGACTCCAAACTGAAATACCGTCGGCTAACGGTCCATTCATCTTGTTGTTCCAACAGTATGGCTCCCGCCAAGCGAATCACCGACTCGCGGTTCGCGAATATTCCGACGACATCGGCACGGCGCCGGATCTCGCGATTCAGGCGCTCCAACGGATTCGTCGAATGGATTTGTTGCCAATGAGCCTTTGGAAACATCATGTAGGCCAGTACTTTTTCTTCGGCCGCCTTTAAGATCTCCATGGCTTTCGGAAATCGCCCGGACAACTCCTCCACCACGCGTTGCAATTGTATTTTTGCCGCTTCGTAAGACGGTTGGGCGAAAATGGTCCGGATGATCGCCGACACCATTCCTTGAGACGATTTCGGCACTTGGCTGAGAATACTGCGCATGACGTGCACGCGGCAACGCTGCCAGGTCGCTCCCGTCAGCACCTGTTCGATCGCTTGCTTGAGCCCTTCGTGAGAATCGCTGATCACCAGCCGAACCCCACGCAGCCCTCGGGCCACCAACCGGCGTAAAAAGTCGGTCCAAAACGACTTGTCTTCGCTAAGCCCGATGTCAAAACCTAAAACTTCCCGTTCTCCGTTGTCGCGAACGCCGATCGCCAGGACCAACGCCATGTTGCGTACCCGTCCGCCTTCGCGTACTTTGGGCGCGCGAAACCTCACTTTTGCTGATGCCTTGCATGCCCAGTGCTTCGACGAGTTCGTCCACTTTACGCGTGCTCACGCCGTGGACATACGCCTCCTGAACCACGGCCAAGAGGGCTTTTCCCGCACGCCGGCGTGGTTCCAGCAAGCTAGGGAAGTAACTTCCCTGTCTCAGCTTGGGGATCCGCAGTTTCAGCGTTCCGACCCGGGTATCCCATTCCCGTTCCCGGTACCCGTTGCGATAGGTCGTTCGTCCTTCGTTGCGCTCATAACGTTCTGCGCCGATTTTCGCGGAGACCTCTGCCTCCATGAGGGATTGAACCAACACTTGAAGAGCTTCTTTCAAAAAGTCGACATGGCCATCGACACCACACTTGCGCAAAAGCTCCAAAAGTGCGATTCTATCTATAGAAGCCATCGTGTGGGACCTCCTACTATGTTGATTGGTGTCTCTATGTCTCTATAGTAGAATCCACACGATGGCTTCACTTTTTGTCAAGTAACCGCCATCGTTTTTACACCACTACTCGGGATTGTAACCAAACTTCCAAATACTTCATAAGTCGGTAAGACATCTTTTTAAAAATAGACCCCCAATTCTCAAGCCAATGCTAATTTCATGTTTTTTTTCTAGCTAATGTTGGAACTTCTACTCCACATTCATATAATTTTTTTATTGGTTCTTCAAATGGCTTAAGAACCTTATCAATTATTAATGCTGCAGAAATTTCCATTTGGTTGCATGCTTTCCAAAGCCCTTGCGCAGAACGTGTATCTTGCATGTTCAGCCCCTATTATATTGATTTCGGCTAACTTATATTCTGCGAGTTCTTCTATATACTTGAAAGAAGGATAATAGACGAATTTCGTTTAAAAACTTGATGAAAAATGACTAATTTTCAAAATTGGATTTAGGTAGCTTCAAAATCCTTTCAATAAAACGGACAAATATTCACGCTCTTCCGCATGAAGATGAAATCAAATCAGATTCTCCGAGAAAATTCGATACAAATGCGATGACTTCCTTCATTTTTCCAAAAGAAAAAGGAACAAACTGTTGAAAACAGTCGTCCCATGATTTCAACACTAAACCACTAAAAAATGTATCAGCCCAACAAAAGACCTGTTTCGTTTTCAGACTTGGTCGGGATGAATAATAGTGGCTGAATTCCGTAATTTATTTTCTCTATAAATTCGTCTCTTTGCTAATTTCAAGTTCCTCTTCATACTTTCGAGCTTTATTAGCCATTCTTCCTCCGTCCGCTTATCCAGCATATCCTTGTTTCTACGATCATTTGTTTCAAAAAAACGCCCCGAGGTTTCCCAAAGCGGAATTAAATTGATCTTCGCTCTAAATTCAAGCTTTTTCATTCTGTTTTGAGTCTCATTCCGTCTCCGGCACCTTCCACATCGTTTCCCGCTCAAGAAGTTGTTCAAACAAATCTCCGTCTCATGCCCATAGGGGCAAATAACTTTAATAGGCACTTTCCCATTAATGTAAATCGAATCCAAAACCTTATATCCTTCCACCGCGAAAATATTTATCACTTGATACAGAGAATATTTCTTTTTTCGTCCACATACGCTACATCTACGTCCGGAACCAAAATTACTCATATTGGTCGTCCATTCATGACCTTGGGGACACATTACGTATAAATTACTTTTGGCATTTTTATATTCTGTGGAAAGTAGCTTGTAGCCTTCCTTTTCAAATCGACTCCGTACTTCTTCATAAGTAAGCTTATCCTTAATAAATATCATATGTACCCCTTCCGGGGTCTAGCGCAGCCTTCGTTTTCTATGCGTTATTTTTTCTACGTTTGTAGACGCGACACCAGTGGCAAGTCGAATAGCCGATGGACAAAAACACCGGCTTGTCTTCCCGCGCCGCTTTCCGGAACGCTTCCTCGCCCCACGGATACCAGTCCACGGGGTTGTAAGCGTGCTGCAAAAGGTACGGCGATTTTTCATGGATCAGGCGGTTTGCCTTGCGGAGTTCCCCATCCCCTGCCATCAATAATCCTCCTTGACCGCTTTAATGTTCGCGGATACGATGCAATTTTCAATCTTTTTGCCGGGCAACCAATCTCTGATAAAAGCTCTTGACTCGTCTTTCGGTTCGACGGTGACCCGGACAAAACCGCTTTGCTCAAGCATGCTCTACCACTCGTCAGCGGATAATGCTCCGGATACGCAGCCGGAGTATGCATCCGGATCCTCCTTGATTTCGGACGGCAGCTCTCCCGTCCGCACAATGTCGGATATGGCCAGCCGTCCTCCCGGTTTGAGCACGCGATAAGCTTCTCGGAAAACCTGCGGCTTATCCGGCGACAAATTGATGGCACAGTTGGAGATGATGACATCCACCGACCGATCGGCAACCGGCAGGTGTTCGATCTCCCCCAACCGAAACTCCACGTTGGAGTAACCGCCTTTTGCCGCATTGGCGCGGGCTTTGCTGACCATTTCAGGTGTCATGTCCACGCCGATGACCCGTCCTGTCTCTCCAACGCGACGGGAAGCCAGGAAGCAGTCGAAACCGCCGCCGCTGCCCAGGTCCAATACGACTTCACCTTTTTGCAATTCCTCAAACGCCTGCGGATTTCCGCATCCGAGGCCGAGGTTCGACCCTTCGGGAACGACGGACAATGCTTCCTCCGAGTAACCCATTTTGGATGCAATCCCGGTTGGCGCCCCGCAACATGAAGAAGGCGTGCAACAGCCGGTTCCCGCGTTGACTTCCTGAAGCGCAATGAGCTTGTAGCGGTTTCGGACATTTTGGCGGATTTGTTCTTTTTCCCATTCACTCATCGCCAATTCCCTCCGGGATTCCTGATATTCCGCGTCTTCGAGGGATCACGGGAACTTCACTCGGCCTTTGTTCCCAGCAGCCGCATCGCGTTCAGCGTGACGATGAGGGTGGCGCCCATGTCCGCGAAAACGGCCATCCAGAGGGTGAGCCACCCGGGGACAATCAGGAGCACGGCGGCCAGCTTGATGAGCAGCGAGAAGGCGACGTTCTGCCGGATGATGCGCAGGGCTTTCCGGCTCAGCCGGACCGTGTAGGGCAATTTCGCCAAGTCGTCGCCCATGAGGACAATGTCGGCCGTTTCCAGAGCCGTGTCCGTGCCGGCGGCTCCCATGGCGATCCCCACCGTGGCGCTGGCCAAAGCAGGGGCGTCGTTGATCCCGTCGCCCACCATGGCGACCTTGTGCGTCTTTATCAATTCTTTGACAGCTTCCAGCTTTTGATGCGGCAAAAGCCCGGCCCGGACCTCGCCGATGCCGGCCTGCCGGCCGACCGCCGCCGCCGTTTCCGGGTTGTCGCCGGTCAGCATGACGATCCTGCGAATGCCCAGCGAGCGGAGTCTGCGGATCGCGCCCTTCGCGTCCCGTCGTATTTGGTCTGCCGCCGCGAGGACGGCGAAAATTTTCTTCTCCGTCCCGAGCAAAATAACCGTTTTTCCTTCCCGTTGCAAGCGGGAAACGTGCATGGCCGCTTCATGGTCCGCGATCCCGTGCTCCCCGAACAGCTCCGGGCTGCCGATGAGGTAAGGCGTGCCGTTTACGACCGCCTTTGCCCCTTTTCCGGTGATCGAAAGGAAATCCTCAGCCTTCGGGGCTTCCGCTCCCGCTCCTTCCTCCGCGGCCCAGCGGACGACGGCGGCGGCCAGGGGATGCTGCGATCCTCTCTCCACCGCCGCGGCGACAGCCGCGAGTTCCTTCGCATCGGGCCCCCGCAGACGGATGAAATCCGTGACGACGGGTTCGCCCTTCGTGAGGGTGCCGGTCTTGTCAAAGGCGATGGCTGTGAGCCGCCCGGCTTCCTCCAGGTGGATGCCGCCCTTCACCAGCACGCCGTTCCTGGCTGCCGTGCCGATCGCCGTCACGATCGCCACCGGCGTGGAAATGACCAGGGCGCACGGGCAGCCGACGACAAGCAAGGCCAACCCGCGGTAGATCCAGTCGCCCCACGCGCCGCCGAAAAACAGCGGGGGAACCGTCGCCAGGAGCGCCGCCGCCGCCATGATGGCAGGGGTGTAATGTTTCGCGAACCGGTCTACGAACCGTTGCGACGGCGCCTTTTCGGCCTGGGCTTCTTCCACGAGATGGATGATTTTGGACAGCGTCGTATCTTCGACCCGTTTCGTAACTTCGACTTCCAGCAGCCCATCCCCGTTCAGCGTGCCCGCGAACACTTCGTCGCCCGGCCCTTTCGCCGCCGGGACGGATTCGCCCGTGATTGTGGCCTGGTTTACGGCGGAATGCCCTCTCACGACCCGGCCGTCCATGGCGATCTTCTGACCGGGCTTGACGATCAGGGTATCGCCGATTTCGATGTCACCCACGCCAACGGTCATCTCCCGGCCGCCGCGGCGAACGACGGCTTCCTTGGGGGCGATGTTCATGAGCGTCCGGATGGACTCACGGGCTTTGTCCATCGAGAACCTTTCCAGCGCTTCGCTGATGGCGAACAGAAACACCACGGCCGCTCCCTCGCCCCATTCGCCGATGGCCGCCGCGCCCAGAATGGCGACGGTCATGAGGGTGTTCATGTTGAAGTTCAGCCGCATGAGGCTTCGGAATCCTTTGACGAACAGCTCGTATCCGCCAATGGCGATGGACAGGGCGAACGCGGCCGCCGCGTACGGATGCCCTTCTCCCAGGATCCAGCCGGCCGCGAGAAAGACGGCCGACAGCGCTGCGGGCAGGGCGGCTTTCCGTTTCCGCAACGGCTTCCGCTCCATTGCGCGCGGTTCTTTCTCCGGATACACTTTCAGCCCCTCAAACGCCCCGGCCCGCTCCAGTTCTTCAATGCTGGCTTCCCCGTAAACCGTGATCTTGGAAGCGCCGAAATTCACTCTGGCGTCCCGGACGCCGGGAAGGGCTTTGACGTTCTGCTCGAATTTCGCGGCGCAGTTCGCGCAGGAGAACCCCTGCACGCGGTATACGGTTTTGTGGGCGGATTCGTCAGACATGGGCCTTTCCTTCCTTCCCGTGCTCCAGCGCCAGCAGCACCAGCTGCCGGACGTGTTCGTCGTCCAGCGAGTAGAACACCAGCTTGCCTTCCTTGCGGTACTTTGCCAGCCCCATATGATGGAGGAGCCGCAAATGGTGCGACGCGTTGGCCACCGTCGTGCCGATGATGTTGGCCACGTCGCACACGCACAGCTCGTCTTCCTCGCACAGCGCCAGCGCGATTTTCATCCGGGTGTCGTCCGCCAGGGCCTTGACGATTTTCACCATGGGCTGCGTGTCGATGGCGGACAGCCGGTTCCTCACCCGGTTCACCTTTTCCTCGTCGTAGCAGTAAATTTCGCAAATATCCTGAACGGTTTTGGACATCGGATTCACCCATCATTCAAATGATTATTTTAACGTTAGAATAGCACAACAGACGGTAACATTCAAATACTTGTTTTATTGTTTCACGATCGCCCAAAAAGAAAAGAACCGCCATGGTCAATGGATCGCCACCTCAAGCGGTTCGCCAAAAACGATTGCCGATGCGGTCACTTCGGAATCGTACGCCAGCACCCGGACGCCGCGCCGGGCCGCCCGCTCCAGCGCTTCCGCGAAGGCCGGATCCATTTCCGCGTGGGGCGCGAAACGCCGGCATCCTTTCATTTGCACGAGGAACAGCGCCACCCCTTCGTATCCCCTTTCTACGGCTTCCGCCAGCTCCAGCACGTGTTTCGTCCCCCGCGCGGTCGGCGCGTCGGGAAACAGGGCGACGCCGTCCTGGGCAAGGGTCACCCCTTTGACCTCGATGAACCCTTTCCTTTCGCCAGTTTCGTAATAAAAATCGAAGCGGGAATTGCCGTAAACCGCTTCGCGACGGATGGTCCGCACTTCCCCGATTTCCTTCACCTTTCCCGCTCGCAGCGCTTCTTCCACCACGGCGGAAGGAATTTGCGAATCGACATTGACGAAGGCGTCGTTTTTCCGGACGGCGATCAGGGAGTGTTTCGTCTTTCGATCTGCGCGGCTTGCGGTCTCCAGCACGACCTCCGCTCCGGGCACGAGCAGCTCCTTCAGCCTCCCGGTGTTTTTGACATGAACCCGTTCCGTTTTGCCTTCCAGTTCGACTTCCGCCGCGAAACGGTTCAACCGCCTCACGAAAGTCCCCCGTACCGTGTTTGCGTACTCCATGGTCGTTCCTTTGATGGGTCTTCGTTCCTAGCCGATTCCCCGGGGATTTCGATCATCGGCCATTTCCAATGCGGCGGCGGCTTCATCTTCACCCGGCAAGCCGATTTCCCTGCAGAACCGGATAACGCTCTTGGGCGATGCCGCGTCGATGCCGTCATGCTCATAGAGCCATTCCTTCACGGCTTTCCACACGGATTGCACGTGTTCAACCCCCTTCGGGTTTTCGATTGATTTCCCGCATCGTTCTTGTCACTATAATAACAGAACGGTTCCATTCCGTACCATTGCCATGGGCCTTTCCGGCCGGCATGGCGGAGTAAACGGCGGAGGTGCCATCACGCTTGAACGTTCTGAAGGCGAAAGACCGGGCCGAACTGGAAAAAAAGCTTCCGGACATGCCCTGGTACGTGGACCTCTTCATCCACTACAAGCTGCCGGACCTGTCGCCTTCCACTTTGCTCGAATACGTGCGGGATTACGAGACGTTCTTCTCATGGCTGATGGCGGAAGGGTTGACCCAGGCGCAAAAAATGACCGACATCCCGCTGGAAGACCTGGAAAAGCTGCGCGTGGACGACATCGACACCTACCGGCTGTTTCTCGCCGACCAGGCGGGACGCGCCAATGCGCGGGTGACGATTTCCCGCAAGCTGTCGTCGCTGCGCTCGCTGTTCCACTATTTAAGCCAGATCGCCGAGGATGAAAACCTGAACCCGCTGCTTAGGCGCAACGTCATGGCCAAAATTCCCATCAAGCGGGTGCACCGGCCGAAAGACTCGGCGGCGAAGCTGGAAGGAAAACTCCTGCAAGAAGAGGAAATCGCGGAGTTCATCGAGTTCGTCCGCAGCGGCTACGCCGCGGAAGTGGCGGACAATCCGCGGGCGCTGGCGGCCCACGAACAGAACCGCGCCCGCGACGCCTGCATCGTCAGCCTCGTGCTGCACTCGGGGCTGCGCGTGTCCGAGGTGGTCAACCTGAACGTGGACGACCTCGACCTGAAGCGGAAAATCGTGTTCGTGCACCGCAAAGGGAAAAACGATGAAACCTTCAAAACGCCGGTCTATTTCCGCAGGGACGCCGTCCCGGACCTGGAGACGTATTTGCGGGAGCGGGAGACGCGCTACCGTCCGGGCAAAAAAGAAAAGGCGCTGTTTCTCGCCAAAGCCAACGGGAAAACGGAAGGTTCGCGCATGACGAAACGCGCCATCCAGGAAATGGTGGTCAAATACGCCAAAAGGTTCGGCAAGCCGAACCTTTCGATCCACAAATTGCGGCATTCCTTTGCCACCGACTATTACATGCGCAACGACCTGTACAAGACGCAGGAACAGCTTGGCCACGCCTCGCCCGAGACGACGCAGATCTATGCGCATCTGACGGACCGCACGATGGCGGAGGCCATCGACCGCGGCTTTGAACGGGACGGGTGACGGACGTCGCCCGCTTTTTTCGCGATCAAATCCTCCGCATGTTCCCCCGCCAGGCGCCCTCGGCCAGCCGTTCCAAATCTTCGGCGGTCAGGACGATGTCCGTACGCGGCACCCGGTCCATGCGAAAATGCGGCACGAGATCCCGGGGTGTCACCGGTTCGGGGCGATCGAGGAGACCCGCGTGCCAGGCGAGAAAGCCCGTGATCTCCTCCGCTCCGACGCCCCGCGCCCTCAGCTCCGCTAGGCTGATTGCACCGTGCCGCTTGGACAGGCGGGCGCCGTCGGGACCGATGAGCAGCGGGCCGTGGGCGAAGGCTGGAGGCGGGCTGCCCAAGGCTGCGTACAGGGCGATCTGCCGCGGGGTGGAATCCAGAAGATCGCGGCCGCGGAATACGTCGGTGATCCCCATGGCGATGTCGTCCGCCACCACGGCAAGCTGGTAGGCGATGACGCCGTCCGCGCGCTTCACGATGAAGTCGCCGCCCGCCGGCGGCGGAAATTCCCGCGGACCCGTGACGCCGTCCCGGAAACGCAACATGCGGTCCGGCATGCGGAAGCGAAGCGACGGCGTTTTGCCGGACGCTTCCTTCAGCGCCCGCTCTTCGGGCGTCAGCCTGCGGCACGTGCCCGGGTACGCCGGGCCCTCTGAGGCCAGGCCATGCGGAGCGTTGGCCGCCATGCGCAGATCCGCACGGCTGCAATAGCACGGATAGAGAAGGTTTTGCGCTTCGAGCCTCTGGAGCGCCTGTTCATAAAGCTCCAGCCGCTCGCTTTGCCGATAGGGTCCGTCGGGCCCGCCGACATCCGGCCCTTCGTCCCAGTCCAGCCCCAGCCAGGCCATGTCTTCCAGCAGCAAAGGAGTGTATTCCGGCTTGCAGCGCGCCCGGTCCAGATCTTCCAGGCGAAGCGCGATCCGCCCGCCGCAGGAGCGCATTTGCAGCCACGCGAGCAGGGCCGACATGGCGTTGCCCAAATGCATGCGTCCCGACGGCGTCGGCGCGAATCGTCCCTTGCGCAGCGTCGCGGCCATTGGCGTCTCCTCCCCCGCGTTTTCCGCTGTGGCATCCGCGTTCTGCGAACAAGCATATCATGATCCGCGGCCGTCCGCAAAAAAAGAACGGGGGCATCCGCCCCCTGTCCACGTGCAGGCGCTCCGCTCAGCCGTAAAGCGCGCCGGGGAACGGTCCGGCCGTGCCGGTATCGGTTCCGTAGCGGCTCGCGCCGAGAAACGGCAGAAGGAGTTTTTTCTTTTCCCCGTCTTTCCCGTGGTGGTGAAGATGTGCGGACCAACGGGTGTCGATCAGCCGGTCCAGATGGGCCGCGAACTTTTCCTTATTCTGCTCCATCCGACGGTTGAACGCGTCCGTGAGGGCCTTTTTCAGGGCGTCCCGCGACACGCCGCGCTCTTCGGCAATCTGCGCCAATGTTTTGCCATTCGCCAGCCTGTCCTTGAGTTCGCCCCTTTCCATGCCGAGCAGCCCGAGCACCTCGGTGCTGAACACGACGCCTCCCGCCGGGCGGGAGCGCTCTTTCTTCGCCCCGGAATCCCGGGGATTCACCCGTTCGCCGGCCTTCTTCGGGACGCCGGACGCATCGCCGGCCTGCGTCCCATGGGAATCGTGTCCGGGGGGTGTTTCCGCCGCCGCCGGCATGGCGATATTCAGGATGAGCGCCGCGGCGATGCCGCAGGCAAACAGAAGGTTGCGCATAGTGATTCCTCCTTTGGAGAAGGATGGGCCGGTCAACATCCCATTATTTCCATCTCTCCCCGGGTCGCATGCGAAGCGGGAGAAAAAACCTATTCCGGGGGCGAATATCGGATGGACGCGGCAACAGAAAAACCGGCCCGAAGGCCGGTTCCGCAAAGCCTGTATTGCTGGTGTCAAACGCGGTATTGGTCCGATGAATCGGCCCCTTCCTCCACCGCGAACTCGAAGTCGTCGATGTCAAACACCTGGACGGGCACCTCGTGCTGCACCACCCGGTCCTGGAATTCGACCTGGTCGGTCAGGATCGGGCTCTGCAGGCGCAGGGAGGTCAGGATCAGCTCCGTCTCGATGGGGTCGAAAGCCTCGCCGTATTGCATGTTTTCCGTGGCGTTCACCACCACCAGGCTCACCATGTCGCTCACGGGCAGGGGCGGGCTTTCGCGCCAAGGGGCCATCAGCGACCGTTCCAGTTTCTTCTTGTTGAACGGATTTTCGAAAAATTCGATCATGTCCCCGATTTTTTCCTTGACGTGACGGTCGTCCTCCGGCTCCGGCATGACCGGTTCCGGACTGTCTTTCATATCGTACAACTCCAGAATGGTGGAGTAGGGGATGCAGTATTGCACCGGCCGTTTCGGCTGCAAGAGCTGGCCGTATATGGCGATCATGACAGCCTCGATGATGAAGCGACGGGTCATCCGTCCCATCTCCCTCCTGCCTGTCGAACGGATTCAAGCATTGCTTCCCATTATATCATAAAATGACGGACATGATGCCGGCGTTTGCGTTATAATAAAAGGTGCTTTGGAAAGGAGCGAAATCGTTTGGCAACGGACTTGTCCTTTCGCCGTTTCCGCGAGCTGGACGGCGATGCGGAATTGCGCGCGTTCCGGGAAGGGATGGAACGGGCGGGATATTCCGCGTTTTTTGCGTTTGTGTCGGATTTTCGCGAAGCGATCAAACGCTACACCGACGAAGAAGCGGCGGCCATGGCCGCCTTGATTGAGAGGGCCCGGGCACTGTTCCCGGTCCCCGGGCGGTTCAGCCCCGCCTGGGAGAACGTCTGGACGGAACTGGAAAGGATTTGCGCCGCGAAGAACGAGGCGCTCGCCGCCATCCCCCCGGCCGCGCGGGACGGCGAATGGCAGGTTTTGATCGACAACCCGTATGTTTCCCAGCCCGTGGTTTGCTATCCGGGACTGTCGTTTCTCGACGCCGTTTATCTGTTCGGCTATTTTCGTCAGGACTTGGCGCCGAATGAGCGGCTCCGCCTGCAGCGCGTGACCGACGTGTGGGATACGACGGGAAGCCTGACGTTGGCCCCGGCGCAAGCGAAACCCCCGGGGCTGTGAGGCCCCAGGGGCATCCCGCTTCGGATTCATTTCTCCGCTTCCAGCACTCCGCCCCGCAGAAAGACGCGCCTCGACGGATCGTTCCGCAGCTTCACGTTGGCCATTTTCGCCTCATGCTCCGTCAGCTCGCAAGGCGTCCACTCCGCCGGATCGCCGGCGCCAGCCTTTTCAAGCGCCTGCCGGCATTCCGTCTCGTCCGGCCGCTCGGGCCAGAGCAAGACGCCGAAATATTCCAGTCCGTGAACGTTGATCTGGCGGGCGGCGAGGAGCTCGCCGCTTGTATTCCGTCTCAGCGCGTACGGCATGGCGATCCTTCCCCGTCACAGCTTCCCCGTTACAGATAGGGATTTTCGTGTTTGGCCTTGAGCACCTTCCAGCGCCGCTCGACTTCCGCTTCGAACTCGCGCAGCGTCTCTTCGTAATCCGGACGAGTCAGATGCCGCGTCTTGCCCATCATCTTGAGCCACTCCGACACCGGTACCCGCTTGCCCTTCTCTTCGGGATCGTACGTGATCGTCGTGACCCCGCGTTCCACCTCGTACAGCGGGAAGAAGCAGGAATTGACCGCCATCTCGAGGATTTTCGTGCCGTCCCGCTCTTCGGACAGCCAGTTGAGCGGGCAGGTGATCAGGATCTTGCCGTACACCAGGCCGACGTTTTGCGCGTACCATTGCGCTTTCGCGGCTTTGCGGACCAGATCCTGCGGGAACGCTTCGCTGCCGGTGAACACGTACGGAATGTTCGTCGCCGCCATGATTTGCGGCGTGTCTTTGTGGTGGAACAGCTTGCCGCCCTGGTATTTGCCGACGTTGGACGTCGACGTGCGGTGACCGATGGGCGTCGAGTACGACAGCTGGGCGCCGGTGTTCATGTACCCTTCGTTGTCGTACTCCAGGATGATCATCCGATGGTTGCGCAGCGCGGCGCCGATGGCCGGCCCCATGCCGATGTCCATGCCGCCGTCGCCGGTGATCATCACGAAGGTGAAATCGTCCTTGAGCCCGAGGTGGTCCAGCTCTCCCCGGCGCTTGCGCTCGTGGAACATTTCCACCACGCCGGAAAGCGTCGCCGCCCCGTTCTGGAACAGGTTGTGGATGTAGGTCGCCTTGTGCGCCGAATACGGGTAGCCCGTGGTTACGACCATGGCGCAGCCGGTCTGGAACAGGGCGACGATATCCCCTTCGATGCCCTTGAAGAACAGCTCCAAGCCGGAGAAGATGCCGCAACCCGGACAGGCCCCGTGTCCCGGCGCGATGCGCTTCGGTTTCTTGGTCAGGGCGCGCAGGGGCGGAATCTTCACATTGATCTTGCCCGTTTCCTCGTCCTGCGTCACGGTGATGAGGCCGGTTTTCACGTCTTCGTAACGCAACGGTTCCAGCACGCGCTTCGGCGCCTTGTCCGGGTCGCCCGGCGTGTGGCCGTGGTAGTCAAAGGGCTTCTCCACGTAGCCTTTCTTGACGGCGTCAATGGCATACTGGAACATTTGGAAGCCGTCTTCCATGTAGAAATCCTTGCCGCCCAGGCCGTAGATGCGGCTGATGACCATGGTGCGGGCGTTGCCGTCGGATTGCAGCGCCGCCTTCACTTCCAGCGTCATGTTGCCGCCGTGGCCGCCGTACGATTCGGCGCGGTCGCCGACGGTCACCGCCTTGACGTTCCGCAGCGCTTCCGCAATCTGCTTCGCCGGGAACGGGCGGAGAATGTTGGGCGAAATGACGCCGGCCTTGATGCCTTGCTCGCGCAGCCGGTCCGCCACGTCCTTGGCGATCTCCGCCGAGGAGTTGAGCAGGAACACGGCCACTTCCGCGTCTTCCATCCGGTACAGGTCCACCGGCGGATAGTCGCGGCCGGTCAGCTCCGCGTATTCGCGGCGGATCTGGTCATAGACGGCCGCCGCCCGGTACATCGCCTGCGACTGCTGGTACCGGTTGTTGATGAAGTCGGGCTCGTTCATGTACGGACCGACGGTGATCGGATTGTTCCGGTCCAGCACGTGCGGGAAGCCTTCCGGCGGACGCTCGCCGACGAACTTGAGCACGTCCTCGCGATGGGCGAAGGTCATGACGCGGCGCTTCTGGTGGCTGGTGAAATAGCCGTCGAAGGCCACGAGCACGGGAAGCCGGACGTCGGGATGCTCCGCCAGCTTCAGGGCCATGATGTTCATGTCGTACACCGCCTGCGGATCGCGGCAGAGCAGGATCGGCCATCCCGTGTTCAGCGCAAAATACAAATCGGAATGGTCGCCGTGGATGTCCAGCGGGCCCGAAACGGAACGGCAGACGAGGTTCATCACCATCGGGAAGCGCGTCCCCGACTGAACCGGCATCTGCTCCAGCATGTACAGGTAGCCGTTGGCGCTGGTGGCGTTGAACACGCGGCCGCCGGCCACCGACGCGCCGTAGCAGACGCCAGCCGAACCGTGCTCTCCGTCGGCGGGGATCAGCACGATGTCGTGCTGGCCGTTGGCCTTCATCAGATCGAGAAATTGCGCCACTTCCGTCGACGGCGAAATCGGGAAATATCCCATGATGTGATAGTTGATCTGATGCGCGGCATAGGCGGCCATTTCGTTGCCCGACTCGTATACCACACGCTGCTCGACTTTTCCTGCGGGGGGTGTCTCCCTCCGAACGTCGATCGCCATGTTGATCATCCTTTCAGGGAATAGTGGTCCGGAAGCGGCCTGTGGTAAGACCACGCCCGGGATGCTGCGGTCCGCTTCAGTTTGCCAGGCGGAACCGGTGCGGCACGCGATGCGCCTCGGCGTACCCTTCTTCTTCCAGCGCCGCGGTGAGCGCCTCGGTCGGACAGGCCGTCACGCATTTCAGGCAACCTTTGCAGTATTGGTAATCAATGCCCTGCAGAAACATTTGCGGGCGGCCCTTCTTGTCGGGCTGCTCTTCCCACACGAAGCAGAAGTCGGGACATACGTTGTCGCAGTTGGCGCAGTGGATGCATTTTTCCGGGTCGAAATGGGGCATCCTTCCGGAACGGGAACTGCTCAGGTCCTTCAGGATACTGTTGCCGGGATTGATGATCGTGCCGCCGATCGGCTGCGTCTCGTAGCCAAGGATCGGCGTGTCCATGCGCGTGACGGGAGGCATGGACTCCCCTTCCGGCAGCTCGAAGGTCTGGAACCTCAGCTCGTTGTAACCGCGCTCGAAGGTCCGGATGGCCGGCTGCACGGCGTGGGGGTATTTTTTTTCAAGCGATTTGCGGATGACCCCTTTCATGAATTCAGGATCAAGAAAATCGCAAAGCCTGAACAGCCCGCCCAGCATCGCCATGTTGACGCGGTTGTTTTCCTCCAGGGCGATGCCGGTGGCGTCAACGACGGCGATGGTGCCCGCTTTGAGCTTCAGCTTCTCTTTCAGCTCTTCGGGCGTTTTTTTCGAATTGACAAGGACGATGGAGTCTGCGTACATGCCGGAGACGACGTTGACGGTCTTGGCCAGGTTTTCGTGAAAAATGCCGATGACATGGGGGCGTTCCACGGGAGATGTATCCCGAATGTTCATGTCGGTATCGCAAAACCGGATGTGGGCCTTGACGGGGGAACCTTTTTTCTCGGAGCCGTAGGAACTGAAACTGACGCCATTGAGACCGGCGCCCATGACGCCGGCTTCGGCCAGCATCTTGCCGGCCAGGTTCGCGCCAAGCCCCCCGATGGATTCGAGCCGGATTTCAAAAAAGCCGGATTCGTTGGTTCTGGGAAGTGTTGCCATGATGCGGGCAGGCTCCTTTCGCGATACAATGCGAAGTAAAAAAACAATTTTTCTCCTACATTATATACTATTAGTATTATAAACTTCTCGATGAATTGCAAATTTTCTTCGGGAAGGCGCGGAAAAACGGGGCGGAACGCGTCGAAAGGCGGATTCTGGCAAACGGATGCCATTCGGGGAGGTTATCGCCCATTTTGTCCCCGAAAGGACTTGACCGGCGTTTCCGGCAAAACTGATAATAATTTTCGTACCCTTGCCAGGTATCGAAAAAAGGAGAAAGGAATCCGCCATGACGCAACACCGGCATGACAAGGCGACGAATGCCGCCGGCGGCTCCGATTCCGGCGGGCGGCTCATGCGCCTGCAGCGCGCCGCGATCCTGACCAGCATCGTGCTGGCTATGCTGGTCGGCGCGATGGACACCACCATCCTGAACACGACCATGCCGCGCATCGCCGACGCATTGGGCGGTCATGAATGGTACGCCTGGACCTTCGCTTCCTACATGATCTTCTCCACCGTGCTGGGACCCGTCGCCGGCCGGCTTGCCGACCTGTTTGGCCGCAAGCGGGTGTTCGTCGTCGGGCTGCTTGTCTTTCTCGCCGGTTCCGCCCTTTGCGGGTGGGCCGGTTCCATGCCGGAGCTGGTCTTTTTCCGCGCCGTTCAGGGAATCGGCGCCGGGCTTGTCCTTCCCTTTCCCGCCATCATCGCGGGAGACTTGTTCACCATCGAAAAACGCGGGCAAATTCAGGCGCTGTTCAACGCCATGTGGGGCATCGCCGGGCTGATCGCCCCGTTCCTTGGCGGCCTGTTTCTGGAAACGATCGGCTGGAGATGGATTTTCTGGGTGAACATCCCCGTCTGCCTCATTTCCCTTCTGTCTCTGATGGTATACCGCGAAACGTACCAACCCAGGCCTGCGCGGGTGGACGGCATCGGGGCCGCGCTGTTTGCCGCCGGGATCGTGCTGGTGCTGCTTGTCACCGTCGAAGTGCCGTACCGGGGACCCTTCGCCGTCGCGGGACTTGGCCTTCTGGCGCTTTTCTACCTGTACGAGCGTCGCCACCCGTCCCCCATCATTCCGATGTCGCTGCTGAAGAGCCGCCCGATCCGCTGGATCTCCCTGAACGCGTTTCTTACATACGCCGCGCTGTTTGGCGCATCCAGCTTCGTTCCGATGTTTCTCCAGTATCAGGGTTATTCCGTGTTCGTCAGCGGCGCCGTGCTCCTCGGCATGACGGCGGGGTGGATGCTTTCCTCGGTGCCGGCCGGCAAATGGATTCTCAGATTCGGATATCCCCGCCTGATCGTGGCGGGCAGCTTGATTCTCGCCGCGGGCGGCGTGCTGCTGACCCTGCTGCGCAAAGGCACGAGTCCGATCACCGTGTCCGCCGTCATGCTGGTGCTGGGCCTTGCTTTCGGGCTGATCAGCACCGTCGGCATCATTTGCTCCCAGATGCTGGCCGGCCCGCACGAGAAAGGCGTTTCGACGTCGTTTCAGCTGCTTAGCCGCAATATCGGCACGGCCATCGGCGTCACCGTCATGGGCGCGTTGTTTAACGGGGCGTCCGCGCCTGACGAAGGGTTTTCCCGCCTGTTCGGATACGGCGCGGCGGCCGGCGTGATGACGCTTCTGTTCGCGTTGCCGCTTTTGCGAAAAACCGCCCAGGACAACGCGGCGCAAGCCGAAGCGAAACGCTGACGGCGTGGCGTCCGCTGCGGACGGCTCCGGCGGTCCGGCGCCCTTTCAGGCAACGGCTTGGTCAGGACAGCTTCGCTTTCTCCGCGCCCGTCAGACGGCGTCCCCGAACGCGCAGCTCCAGCCTTCCGTCCTTGAGGCCCCAGATTTCGTCGGCGTACCGTTCCGCCCACTCCAGCCGGTAAAAAGCCATGACGGCCGCGATTTGGCGGTCTTTGCACATCTTCCTCAGCCGCGACAGGACGGCTTCCGCCGCATGCGGGTCCAGGCCGGACACCGGTTCGTCCGCCAGCAGAAGGCGGGCGCCGTGCACAACGGCCCGGGCGATGGCCACCCGCTGGCGTTCCCCGCCGCTTAAATTCTCCGCCTTGTGGTGGGCGCGGTCCAACAGGCCCAGCTGTTCCAGCGCGTCCATGGCGCCCAGGTAATCATCGTTGCGCACCATGCCGGTGACGCGGCGCCACCAGGGCGTCTGCCCCACCGCGCCGATGAGGACGTTTTTCAGCGCGGTCCGCCGCTCGAGCAGCACCGGCTTCTGCTCCAGCAAGGCAATCTGCCGACGGATTTGCCACCGTTTGAGCAAACCCTCTTTCAGCACGTTTTCCCCGTTCCAGCGGTATTCCCCCGAGGTCCACGGTTCCCGGAGCGCGAGGCATTTGAGCAGCAGGGATTTCCCGCTTCCGCTCGGGCCGGTGAGGGCGACGACGGTGCTCGGCTCAAGTTCCGCGCTGATGCCGTCAAGCAGGACTTTGCCGTCGTGGGTGCGCCGGGTCAGGCCAACGATCTCGATCATGGCTGCACAATTCCTCCAGCAATGAACAGGATTTTGCCGGCGTTTGGACATTTTCAGTTTATTGCATGTGCCGCCCTCTTTCCAACCGAACAAATGTTTGCTATAATCGAAAAGGGAACACTCGTTCTCCTTCCATTTGATCGAATTCGGGGTGGGAAGCCATGATCGGCTGCGAACGTTTCCGGTATGTGGAACCGGCCCGGGGAGCGCATCCCGGGCGCGACCTCACGTTCAAGTTTTTCGCGGACGGCAAGCTGGAAATCGTGGACAACGCGACGGGCGGCCGCCTGGAGCCCCGGGACCTTAAAGGCGGCAGTTTTGATTTCTACGTGCGGCAGCGGATTTCGTTCATCCGGCGGCGCCTGCAGGAATCGATCGCCCGCCACGGCGCCTGAGAAGCTCAAGCCCCGGCGCTTGCGGATTGCATCACGCCCGCGTTCTGTTCCATAATGGGAGCGGGATTCGATGCGTTTCGCGAAACGCGTTTCCCGCACCGGACCGGAAGGAGCAGACGCATGAAGCAACATCTCTTTTTCGATCTGGACGACACCCTGGTGCATTGCAATAAATACTTTCAGGACGTGCTGAACGAATTCGCCGAGCGGATCATGCTCCGTTTCCCCCATCTCGCCCTGACCCGAAAGGCCGTCCTGGCGAAGCAGGCGGAGATCGATATCGCCGGTATCCGGGTGCTGGGCTTCAAGCTGGACCATTTTCCGCAGTCCCTCGTGGATACGTACCGCCATTTTTGCGACCTCGCCGGCGAGCGGCCTTCTTCGGAAGAAGAGCGGGAGATCCGGCGGCTCGGCATGTCCGTTTTCGAACGGGAGATCGAACCGTTCCCCCATATGGAGGAGACGCTGGAGACGCTGTCCGCGCAGGGCCACGTGCTGCACCTGTACACGGGCGGGGACTCCCGGTTCCAGCGGAAGAAGATCCGAAAGCTGAACCTCGACCGCCATTTCGGGAACCGCGTGTATGTGCGCCGGCACAAGAGCGAATCCGATCTGCGCAGGATCCTGGCGTCGGTGTCCGTCGACCCTTCCCGCACCTGGATGATCGGCAACTCGCTGCGCACCGACATCTTGCCGGCGCTGGCGTGCGGCCTGCACGTCGTGTACATGAAACACAAAGGGGAATGGTCCTACAACGTGGTCCCCATCAACGTCAAGCCCCGCGGCGTGTTCGAGACCGTGCGTTCCCTGGCGGAGATTCCCCCGATCATCTTCCGCCACGCGGAATCCCAATGAAAAAACGCGCCCTCAGCGGACGCGAATGGAGACGTAGTGTTCGGTGTGCGGTTCGGCGTCAAGCAGCGGATCGAGCTGCTCGCGCCACCGGGCGTAAGCCGGCGACCTGCGGAAGCCGGCCGAGTGGTGGCTGATGGATTGCCACTGCACGAGCATGAGATATTTTCCGTCCGTCTCGACGCACTTGTGCAGTTCGTGCTTGAGATACCCGGGCGCGCGGGCAAGGATGCCGGACGCGCGGCGGAAACGGCTCTCGAAGGCGTTGCATTCCTCCGGGCGGACGGTGATCGCGGTAATTTCCAGCACCATGGACTGTCCCTCTTTTGGGGCGGTTTTTTGTTTTGGCGTCCGAACGGCGATGCGCCGCTCTCACCTCTTATCCATATGGTGCCGCGCCGCAAAACATGAATCGCCCGAAACGGCGCCGCGGATGTAGGCGAAGGCCTGTTCCATGCGGAGCAGGTCTTCCTCCTTCCCGCCGGACGATAGAAACGTCACATCGCCGGTGCCGCCGGGGTGGAGAAGATCGTTTTCCTGAAGCACCTGCGACAGGCGGCGCACCGTGCCTTCCGCCCCGTCGAGCAGCCGGATGTGGGGCGGCAGCAGGCGTTCCAGCACCGGCCTGTAAAAGGGAAAATGCGTGCAGCCGAGCACTACGGCGGCGTAACGCGACAGGTCCGCGCCGGCCAGTTTCTCCCGCAGCAGCCCGCGCACCCCTTCCCCGTCGAATTCCAGCCGCTCGCATTTTTCCACGAGTTCGGGCAGAGCGAGGGAATCCACCACGTTCCCGTCGTCCACTCGCGACACCAGCTCGGCGTATTTGTCCTGGCCCAGCGTCAGGGGGGTGGCCAGCACCAACACCCGCTTGCCCGCCGGTCCGGTTATGGCCACGGCCGGCTTGACGGCCGGTTCCATGCCGATGATCGGGATGCCGTACATGGCGCGCAGATCCCGGATGGCGACGCTGGTGGCCGTGTTGCAGGCGACCACCAGGGCTTTGACGTTATGGCGCATGATTTCCGCCGCCGCGTCCATCACGCAACCGCGGACTTCCTCGCGGCTTTTGTTGCCGTACGGGACATGGCGCGTGTCCGCGTAGTAGAGATAGTTTTCGTTCGGCAGGCGGCGAAGCGCCTCGGCCAGCACGGACAGCCCCCCGATGCCTGAATCAAAAAACGCGACCCTTCTCGAATCCAATGGCCTCCCCCGGTCCCGGACCGGTACCGCGCATGTCTCTTTTTCTTGCAGAATCGTCCAATCCGATAGTACCCGAACCGCCCATGAAAACACAAGCCTCGACGGAGGCTCCGTTTACGGAGACTTCGGTTGCCGGTGTTTGCGTCCCGCATGCAGCACCATGAGCAGGGCGATGAGCTCGGAGGCGCAACCCGCCGATTGGGCCAGCGCGCCGATGCGCCCGTTCCATTCGGGCACGGCGGCGACGGCCGCGAGAAGCGCCGTCAACACGACGAGCACGTTAACGGACTGGGTTTTGATCAGCACGCTCGTCTGGCTTCGCAGCATCATGAGACCGTGGCAAAAATCGACCCAGGCGAACAGGGCCGCGTAGGGCAGGAAAAACTTGAGCACCGCCAGGCTTTCCGAGAGCAGCGGACCTTCCGCGCCCACCACGATCCGCAGCACCCACGGCCCCGCCGGCGTAAACGCCAGGGTGGACAAGAGCGCCGCCGGCGCCAGGTTCACCGCCGCCACCACCCGCACCGCGGTCCTGGCATCCTGGTTGAAAAACTGGAGCGCGATCTGATGGGAATAACTGAAAAAGCTGAGCATGAGATTCATGACGCTGGCGGCGACGGCGAACGAAGCGATGGCCAGATCCAGTTCGGCCGTCTTGCCCAGCATAATGTTGATGGAAGGCCCGATGAGCACTCCGATGAACGAGGACAGGACAAGGGGCCGGTAGAACGGGAAAATGTCCCGCACCCGCGTCACCTTCGACGCCGGGTCGCGCGCCGGAAGCCGCCGGACCGCCAGACGCCCCTCGAAATAGCCGAAGGCCGCTTCCGTCGCCATGCCGATCAGGAAGATGAGGCCGCCCATGCCGCCGCTCACGGCGACGCCGGATTCCAGAATGATCGAGGAAGCGGCGTACATGACGGCAAGCCGGATCAGCATGCCCAAGGTTAGCCATTTCGTGTTGCGGTCCCGGATGAGCACGCCGTGGTACAGGCAGCGGAGCGCCGAAAACACGCTGACAAACAGGACGACGCGGTACGCGTCCAGCGTCGCGGCGACCAGCTCATCATCCACGCCAAAAGCGAAGCGGATCAGCGCGGGACCCGCGGGGGTGAAGGCAAGAGCGGAACCGACAAGCACGATGGCCGCGATCAGCCCGCAGGTCAGCAGGCTCAGGGCGCGGAAGGAGACCCGGTCGCGGACCAGGGCCGAGACCGTCTGCCGGATGAGCACCGCGGGTCGTTCCGTGAACAGAAAAATGTTTTGCGCGATGGCGTAGCCGGCGATGATCCGTTCCGGCTGCGGAGCGCGTGCCAGCGTCCCGTTGATGATGACGTGGGACAGGGTGACGAGGCTCGCGGACAGTCCCAGCGGAAAGAAAAATTTCAGGATGCGCGCCGCGCTGACGCCCCGTGTCCCGGCGGATAGCCGGTCGTTCCCTGCGGGAGAAGCGGGTGATGCGGCCGGTTTCTCCGATGAAGCGGTTTTTCCCTCGCTGCCTGATGCGTTCACTTTTGTCCCCACCGCCTGTAGAACGTTCGGCCGTCTCCGACTGTTTTTCGGGGCTATCCGTCTCTTTGCGGTTCCCCGCCGGCCCGCGGCACGCCCGGAAGGTCCGGAGACCGCACGGTATGCGCTTGCAGCGCCCGGGCGTATTCTTCTTCCCGGGCGTCCAGCTTGCGGAAAAATTCATCCCGGAGCAGGTACGCTCCCTTGGCGTCCTTGCCCAGGAGAATGAGCCAGTATCCGATGTGAAGCGCCTGCCGGGCGTGGCCGTCCTCCGGGCAATCGGGAAGCCCGTCGTCCGGCACCGCGTCCAGCGGCGCGATTTTCGCGGGATCCGCGTTGATGATATCGGCCCGGTTCCCGTGTCCGCTCCTTGCTGAATCACGCCGGTCCGGAGCCAGGCGCCGCGGCGTTCTGGCGAAACGCCCACATGGTGCGCATCGGCTCCTTCAGCTTTTCGTACAGTTCCAGGTACATCGGCATCAGCTCCGAATACCGGGCGTGGACGTTGGCGTCGGGTTCGTAGCGCGTGCCCCCCGCCGGTTCCGGAACCGTCAGCGGCCGATCCGGCGTCCGCAGGGCGTGCAGACCGAGCCGCACCGCGCCCAGCCCCGATCCTTCCACCGAATCCGGCACGTGCACGGGAGTCCCGGTCATGTCCGCCAGCATCTGGCACCAGAACGGCGACTTGGCAAAGCCGCCCGAGGCGCGGATTTCCCGGGCTTTCCCCGTCATGTTCTCCACGGGAGAGACGACGGCCCGGATCTGAAACAACACGCCCTCCATCGCTGCGCGGATCAGATGGGCGCTGCCGTGCGACAGCGTCAGCCCGAACAGGACGCCCTGCGCCAGCGGATTCCAGAACGGCGCGCGTTCCCCGGCCAGCTGCGGCAAAAACAGAAGCCCATCGCTGCCCGGCGGCACGGTTTTCGCCAGCTCCACCACTTCCTCCATCGGGCGGCCCGGGCACACCCGGTCCGCCATCCAGCGCACCGCGATGGCGCCGCTGTTGGTGGAGCCGCCGACGATCCACTCCCGCTCCGTCAGCGCATAGCAAAACAGGCGCCCCTGCGGGTCCGGCGAAGGCCGGTCCGCCGCCGCGCGCACCGCTCCGCTGGTGCCGATGGTCACGGCCAGCACGCCGGGCGACAAAGCGCCGACGCCCAGGTTGGCCAGCGTGCCGTCGGACGCTCCGACAACAAAAGGCGTCTCCCGTCCGAGGCCCGTGCGCCGCGCCGCTTCCTCGCCAAGCCCCGTGAGAAGGTGCGTGGTCGGCACGGGGCGGGGAAGCTGCTCTTCGCGCACGCCCGCCAGGCGCAAGGCTTGTTCGTCCCACGCCAGCGTAAACAGATTGAAACATCCGGTGGCGCTGGCCAGCGAATGGTCCATCACCCATTCTCCAAACAGCCGGTGGATGACATATTCCTTGATGCCGGCAAAACGCGCCGCCCGACGCCAGATGTCGGGCCGCGCCTCCTTCAGCCACACGAGCTTCACCAGCGGCGACATCGGATGGATCGGCGTTCCCGTCCGCAGGTAGACGGAAAGCCCCGTCCCGTCCGCCGACAGCCGCTCCGCCTGGGCCGCGGCCCGCTGATCCGCCCAGGTGATGCTGCGTGTCAGCGGCCGGTTTTCCCGGTCCAGGACGATCAGGCTGTGCATGGCCGAGCTCAGCGACACGCAGAGCACGTCTTCCGCCTTAAGGTTTGCGCGGCTCATCACCGCGGCCAGTCCCTCCAGCACGGCTTCGCAGATTTCGTCCGGATCCTGCTCCGCCGCCCCGGGCTGGGGCGAATGCATCGGATAGGCGACGGAATGCTCGGCCAGCACGCGGCCCGTTTCATCCGCCGCCAGCGTTTTCGTGCTGGTCGTGCCGATGTCCACGGCCAGCACCACAGCGCCCTTTCCGGTCATCCGTGAACGGTCCTTTCCGCAAATCTTCTCAGATCGCCATCGCGCCGAATCCGCCGTCCACCCGGATCAGCGCCCCGGTGACGAAAGACGACGCCTTTTTCGAAGCCAGCCAGATCACCGCGCCCTGCAGTTCCTCCGGCTCGCCGAACCGGCCCATCGGCGTGTGCCGCATGATCGATTCCACCCGGTCGGGGGTTAGGATTTTGCGGTTTTGTTCCGCCGGGAAGAAGCCGGGGATGATGGCGTTCACCCGCACGTTGTGCGGCGCGAATTCCCGGGCCAGGAACTTCGTCACGTTGTTGACGCCGGCCTTGGACGCGGAATAGGCAAACACCCTGGACAGCGGCGGGTCCGACGACACCGATGAAATGTTGATGATGGACCCGCCCTCTCCCTGTTCGATCATGCGCTTGCCGAAGATCTGGCAGGCCAGGACCACGCTTTTCAGGTTGACGTCCATGATCCGGTCCCATTCTTCCATGGTCACTTCGAAAAACGGCGTGCCGCTGTTGACGCCCGGCGCGTTGACCAGCGTATCCACGCGGCCGCCCCACGTGAGCACGTTCTCCAGGAGCCGCTCCAGATCCTCCCGTTTCGTGGCGTCCGCCGCCATCGGAACGGCCGTGCCGCCCTTCGCGGCGATTCTGGCGCACACCGCCTCCGCCTTCTCCAGGTTGCGGCCGACGACGGCCACTTTCGAACCCGCCAGGGCCAGCGCCTCCGACATGGCGCCACCCAGCACGCCGTTGCCGCCGATCACCACCGAAACCGTGCCCGTCAGATCGAACAGGTTCATTTGCATGGCCCCGCCTCTCTTTTCTCAAAAATCCGGCCCGGAAATAACAACGTTGTCAGTCCCCATCATACCCGATCCCGCTCTGTGTGTCCACGCTTTTCCCGCGCGAAAAAGTATATTAAGATAGGGAATAACAACGTTGTTACTCCCATGTCCGGGTGAACGCTCATGGTGACCATCAAGGATATTGCGGAGCGCGCCGGCGTCAGCTTTTCCACGGTGTCCAAGGCGCTGCGCGGCAGCCCGCTGGTCAAGGAAGAAACGAAACGGCGCATTTTGGACGTCGCGCGGGAACTGGGCTACCAGCCGAACTTCGCCGCCCGCCGCCTCGTTTCCCGCAAAAGCTGGGCGGTCGGCGTCGTCTGGCCTTCGGTGGAACGGACGACCCATTCCTACCTGATCACCCGCATCAACGCGCGGCTGGAACGCCTTGGCTATGTCACGGTGTTTTCCATCAACGAGCCGCGCTCCGCCGTGGACGTGTTCCGCCGGTTCCAGGTGGACGCCATTCTCGTTTTCGACGACCGCGGGGAACGGCCGCCGCTCGACGAGCTGGCGGGAAACGGCCGGATTCCGATCCTGGTGTACGGCACGACGGGCCGCACGCCCTTTCCGACGGTGGATGTGAACCGGAAACAGGCCATCCGTCTGGCCGTGCGCCATCTGGCGGAGATGGGCCATCGCCACGTGGTGTATGTCGGCCGTCCGGCCCAATACGATCCGCTCCAGGAAGAAAAAATCGCCGCCTTCCGCCGGGAAATGGCCGCGCTCGGCCTCCCCTGCCCGGAAGACGCGGTGCTGGACACGGATGGGATGGCGTTCCACGATGGTTTTATCGCCATGCGGGCGATCCTCGCCCGAAGGCCGCCGCCCACCGCCGTCATCGGCGGCAGCTTCGACCTCACCCGGGGGATTCTCCGGGCCGCGAGGGAAGCGGGGCTCGCCGTCCCCGGCCGTTTGTCCGTCGTCAGCTATAACAACATTCCCCTCGCCGATGAGCTGGACATCCCGGTGACGACCGCGGGTGCGCCGGCGGAAACGCTGGCCGAAGCCATCGCCGAAAGGCTTGTCGCCCTGATCGAGCGGCCGGATGACACAAGCGGCGTCATCCTGGAGCCGGAACTGGCGGTACGCGCATCAACGGCGCCTCCCGCGCCTTGAAACCAACCTCCCGCCTCGAAAAAGCGCAGGCGGGATTTTTTTGTCTCAAGCAACCTTGTGCTTCCAGAGTCGTCTAATGTCGATGGGGTGGTAAAAAATGAAAAAGCGGCTGGGTTTGGTCCCGTCCGTGCTGTTCGCGCTGATGCTGTGCGCATCATGCGAAGGAAACGCGGGAAACGCGGTTCTGCACACGGAGCCTCCGTCCCCGGCTTCTTCCGGACAGCCGGAACCCTCGGCGGCCATTCGAACGCAAGCGGAAATTCCGGCGAACGTCTCCCGCGAACCGGAGGCGGACGATCCGGAAGCGACATTGCACGCAATGCCGCCTTCTCCCCCCGAGTGGACCGTGACGGAAGAAGACGGGACCCTTGTGTTGCGGGCGGAAGGAGAAGAATGGGCGGAATACTGGAGCTTTGTCCAGACGGGTTCCGATCTTTACGTGTACGCCAAAATCTCCAGGTACGCAATCAATATGCAAGGCCATGCGGTGGTCCGCGTGCAGCCCGAAACCCTGCGGGCGGAAACGGTCTTCACCCAATGGATGCCTCTCAACCAAAATGAAGGGTACAACGCGTTCGTGGGGAACATCGGCATGCTGGGCGCCATGGACGACGGCCGCGCCCTTTTCCTGGAACCGGAAGTCGCCGCGGACAGGGTGATTTTTCATCTGTCCGCCATCGGACAGGACGGGCAAATCGAGCGCCTGCGGCCGGCTTTTTGGCAGGTGGAATCCGGGGAAAAAATCTACATGCACAGGTGGAGCAGGGACCGGAAACGGCTTTTGCTGCAGAGCGAGGAAGGAAACGTCTGGATCTTCGATCTGGCGGGCGGAACCGACCGGTTTCATCCCGAACGGTTCCGCGTCATTCCGCATTCGACCACGGGCTATCCTTCCCTGTTCCCTTCGCCGACGCTGGAACGCTTCGCGTTCGACGACGAGAGCGGCAAGTTGGGCTTCTATGACGAAACGGGTAAACTCCGGGGTACGGTGGAACTTTCCGGAAGCGAAATGCACCCTTCCCCGAAGGTCGGATGGAATGAAACCGGAACGGTCGCCTGGATCGCGTCCGCGCCAAGCGACCAGAGACGCATCAAGGCGATCGACATCGATTATTTGTTCATCGCGCCGGCCCGCCTTGACTTCTACGACCGGGACGGAAGACCGTTAAGTTCGGTCAAAGCCGCGGATGCGGAAAACCTGGGCAGCGTCGAAGTGGCGGGATGGACCGACGCGTGGACGGCCGTGCTGAAAGAGTACCGCTTTGACAGTTCCGCGGAGCCGGCCGAAAAGGACGTGACTTTTTCCCTCCTGGACGTAAAAACGGGACAGAAGCGAAAGTACAGTTCCCCGCATTTTCTCGCGTCTTCCAAAGACAGGACGTCCGAATGGGCCATGATCCGGACGGACCCCACAAGCGTCTGGTTAGCCAAATGAAAACGCGGCAGGGCGGCTTGACGCCTCACCCTGCCGCTTTTTTATGCTTCACGCCGCTTCAGCCGAACGGAAAATACGCCTTCGCGTTGCCGTAGGAAACGTTCCGCACGATCGTCCCGAGCAGCTCCATGTCCGCGGGAAACTCGCCGTTTTCCGCCCATTCGCCGACGAGATTGCAGAGGATTCGCCGGAAATATTCGTGCCTCACATAGGAAAGGAAGCTGCGCGAGTCGGTGAGCATGCCGATGAACCGGCCGAACACCCCCACGTCGGCCAGCGTCTTCATCTGGGCGATCATGCCTTCCTTCGTGTCGTTGAACCACCACGCCGGACCGAACTGGATTTTGCCCGGAACGCCGCCGCCCTGGAAGTTGCCGGTCATCGAGGCGACCACATGGTTTTGCGCCGGGTTGAGGGTGTACAGGACCGTCTTCGGCAGGGCGTTTTCCTTTTCCAGCGCGTCCAGCAGGCGGGCCAGATTCCGGGCGATGACGCCGTCCCGCATCGAATCGTAGCCGGAGTCCGGGCCAAGGGAAGCGAACTTGCGGGAGTTGCTGTTGCGCAGGGCGCCCATGTGGTACTGCATCACCCAGCCCCGTTCCGCGTACAGGCGGCCGAGGAACACCAGCGTGTGCGTCTTGTATTTCTGTTCCTCTTCCCCGCCGACCCGCTCTCCTTTCAGCGCCCGGGCGAAGATGGCGGCGGCTTCCGCATGGGTGGCGTCCGCGTAGGGCACCTCGTCCAGCGCATGGTCCGACACCCGGCAGCCCGCTTCATGGAAGAACTTCACCCGCTCCGCGAGGGCGGCGAGCAGGTCGTCGTAGTTTTCGATCCGGACGCCCGAAGCCTGCCCCAGCTTGCCGATCCATTCCGCGAAACCGGGGCGGTTCGGTTCGAGCGCCTTGTCCGGCCGAAACGACGGAATCACCTTCACGCCGAAATTCCGGTCCTCGCGGAGCTTGAGGTGGTATTCCAGCGAATCCGCCGGATCGTCCGTGGTGCAGATCACTTCCACCTTCGATTTGATGATGAAGTCACGGGCGGCAAACCCGGGCCCCTGCAACTTGGCGTTCACCTTTTCCCAGATGGCCGGCGCGTTTTTCTCGTTGATCAGCTCGTCCACGCCGAAGAAGCGCCTCAGCTCCAGATGCGACCAATGGTATAGCGGGTTCCCGATGGCCATCGGCAGCGTGCGGGCGTAGGCAAGAAATTTCTCGTAATCGTCCGCGTCGCCCGTCACATACCGTTCTTCCACGCCGCACGCCCGCATGACCCGCCATTTGTAGTGGTCCCCGTACAGCCACACTTCCGTGAGATTGCGGTACGTTTTGTTTTCATAGATTTCCTTTGGATTCAGATGGCAATGATAGTCGATGATGGGCAGATCCCTGGCGCAATCGTGAAACAGCCGTTCCGCCGTCGGATTGGTGAGCAGGAAATTATCGTCCATGAAGGGTCTGGGCATCGCAATCCATCCGCCTTTCTTCCTTAAGGAACCCTTTCCCTCACCGGCGAGGATTCGGCGGGTGGTTGACCGGAGACGCCGGCGGTTCGCCCGAAAACCACCTGACGATTTCTTCCGCCGCCATCCGCTGCAGCCGAAGCAGCGATTCGTCCGAGTAGAAGGCCGCATGGGGCGTGAACAGGACGTTGCCGCAAGTCCGCAGCGGATGATTCGGCGGGAGCGGCTCCTCTTCGAAGACATCCAGCGCGGCGAAGCCGATGGCCTTCCCGCGCAGCGCCCGCGCCAACGCGTCCGTGTCCACGAGACCGCCGCGGGAGGTGTTCACCAGCACGGCGTGCGGCTTCATCAGGCCCAGCGCTTTTTCATCAATCAGGTGGCGGGTTTCCGGCATGAGCGGCAGATGCAAAGATACGACGTCGCTTTCACGCAACAGGTCTTCCAGCGATTCCATCCGGATGGCGCCGAACGCGCTTTCCATCCCCGGCTTCAGATAGGGGTCATACACCATGATGCGGAAACCGAAAGGCGCAAGCCTGCGGCAGACGTTCCGTCCGATTCGCCCGAAGCCGACCAGTCCGACCGTCGTATTGACGAAGCTTCTCATGGGCCTCGCAATGCCCTCGACGGTCCATTCGCCCCTTTGGATCGATTCATGGAACGGCAATAGCTTTCTCAACGACGCCAGGATCATGGCGCAGGTGTGATCGGCCACTTCGTCCAGGCAATAATCGGGGACGTTGCACACCTGGATCCCCAATTTCTCCGCGGCACGGATGTCCACGTTGTCGTAGCCGATGCCGTATCGGACAATGATCGAGCACCTTTCCCACGCCTTCATGACTTCCCCGGTAATCTGCGCATATTGCACCAGAACGGCGTCGGCTTCCCTGCCGGCTGCCTTCAACTCTTCTGCGGTTTTGCAATTGTACACGGTAACGCGGAATCCTGCCGTTTCAAGGACGCTTCGCTCCGGCTCGTTGTTTTGGTAGTTGCAGTCCGTAATGACCGCGTTTTTCAAAAGAAATCGCTCCTTTCGGGCCGGCGCGCCCTTTCCGCTTTGCGCCTGCCGTGCTCGTTGTCCATTTTTGCGGGGATTTATTTTTTCAATTCAATTACCTAAAATGTTAACATAGAAAGAAAATCCCTGTCTAAAGTTCCCGTTCATCATCATGAACCGGCTCATGCACGCATCAAATTCGTTTCGCGTTGGAGAAAGGAAGTTGATGGCCATGGGATTGGGGAATCATGAGGTGACGATGCTGAACTTTGACGGACCTTATCTGATGCAGCCCCGATTAAGGAGCCACGCGCACCGGTGGGTGGAACTCGGCGATATTCCCGGAACGAACCTGCTGTGCGCGGAAGAGGCTCTGATGGAAATCCGCCGCAGGCTGCCGGCCGGCCGCGGCAGGGGCATCACCTTCATCGGCAGCGGCAACTACCACTATGTCACCCTCCTGTTGCTTGAAAAAATCGACCGGCCGTTCGCCCTCGTGCTGTTCGACCGTCATTCGGACATGCAGGGAGGTCACGGCGGATTGGGACTGCTTTCGTGCGGCAACTGGGTCGCATTGGCGATGGATCGCCTGCCGATGCTTCGGGAGGTGCACATCGTCGGCGCGGATCACGAAGAGGCCGCGGAGATGCCCGGGACCGGAAACGGCATCCGTTTCTGGCCGGCCGACACCCGTCCGGAAGATCTGGCTTCGGCCTTGGAAGGACGGGACGTGTACATCAGCATCGACAAGGACGTGCTGAACCGCGAATCCGCCGTCACCAACTGGGACCAGGGCGAAATGCCGCTCGGGCGCCTCCGTGAACTTCTTCGCGCGGTGACGCGCCGCGCCCGGGTCATCGGCGTGGACGTGTGCGGCGAATGCCCTGCAAAGTCCGCGGACCTCTGGCGTTGGACCCTTGCCCATCACCGGAACGAAACAGCCAACCTGGCCATTCTGGACGCTCTGGAATCCGCCTGACGTCATCCAGCCGATGGGCAAAGTCGCGGATGACCCGCGCCATACTGAATAAACCAAGAAACCACTCCTTTGGTAATGGTTGCTCGTCCCTTCCATTTTACCAAAAGAGGGTTTCTTTTTGTTTTTCCAAAAGCAATGGGCGGTACACCGGTCGTCAGGTTGTTGGGACTGCCCATTTTATTTTTTGGATCGGTTGCGCAAGTCCCAAAAAATGGCGCTTACGGGTGCATCGGAACGCCGGTAGAATGAAGTCCGGAAAAAACCAGTAAGGAGTTGAGGACAGCATGATGGGCAAGCCAAAATGGTGGAAGAAATTGTGGATGTCCGCCGGACTGTCGTTGCCGGGCATGGGCATGGTCGTCTCCACGGCCTTCGCGGCGTACGATTTCAGCAAAACGGCGTCCAACGAACTGTCGATGACATTCAACGTCAATGAAATCGACGACAAGGTCGAGCTGACCTGGGGCGACGGCACGCAAACGCCCAAAACCTTCGACGCGTACAAAAACGCACCGTATGGAATGACGAAACATTGGAATCGGGTACCACGATCGAAGTGCGTCTTGAAGGCGAGGGAGATTTCCCGTTCAACATCACGTTCGGCCGGGATGGCGGCGACCCGGTGTACGCTCCCGTCGAGGCAAACGGGATCTGCTGGGTCTTTTGTTGCTCAATCCTCCGGCTCGCCGCCGTAATCCGTCGCAAACACGCATCGAAACCGCTCTTCGCCGTACGGGGATTCTCCCAGGCTTTCCACCACAAAGCCCACATGCCGGAAAAACTCCACCGTATGCTCGTCCGCTTCCGCGACCACCGCCGCAGGGCGTTCCCGCTCGATCGTTTCCAGAAGCAACCATCTGCCGAAACCCGCCCCCCTTGCCTCCGGAATTACGGCGAGATGCAGCACTTCCAGTTCGCCGCGGTCCCCGGGGCGGTAGCCGATCAGGCCGACGATCCCGTCGTCGTCCGTCAGCCCCGAGATCGCCCAATCCGGGCTTTGTTCGTAGCGCTCGATCACCTCGTCCACCCGTCCCGGATCGGGGAACACGGAACAGGCCAGCAGTTCGCGGATTTCTTCTTCGCGAAGCCGTTTTTTGAGATCAATCAGCATGCGGGCGCCTCCCGATTTTCACGATTTATCGGATTGCAAGTGGAATCGAACGTAAAAGGGTCATCCATTTATATTTAGTATGATTAATCTTTAACTTCATTAAATAAAAGGAATAGGTCCTGTCAAAATCAAACCACCCGTCATGGGATCAAATCCTTCCAAGCCTCCACCGGAATGGCCAGGCCGGCGTTTGTTTCCCCGCCGTCGAAGGCAAACTTCGCCGTGGCGTATACGACCGCGATGACCTTTCCATCCGCGTTGATCACCGGGCTGCCGCTGTTGCCTTTGTAAATGGGCGCCTGCAAAGCCAGAACCGGGGACGGGCGCCCCGAAACCGGCACCTGCCCCAGGACGGTGCCTTCGTTGGCGATTCGGGTGAAAAACAGCGGATTTCCGATGACGTAGAAGGGTTGCCCCGGCGTCCATCGGTTTACCTCCTCCAATTCCAGTACCGGCAGATCCCCTTTCGCTTCGGTGAGGCGCAAAAAGGCGATGTCCACCCCGGGGTCGCTTGCCTCCACCCGCGCGGCGAAGGTGCCGAAAGAGCCGAAATCGACAACGATCCGCAGGCTCCCCTCGATGACATGGTGATTGGTGACAATGAGGCCGTCCGGCGCGATGTTGAATCCCGTCCCTTTTCCGTCGTCGGCACGCACGACGACCACCGCCCGCTTCGCCTCGCGGATCAATTCCAGCTGCGACAGCTCCGCACTCTTCCGCAGAAAGCGAAGCGCGTCGAGGTTGTAGATCGACGGCAGGAACGCCAGCGTGTTGCCGAGCAGAGCGACCACGAGCAAAGCGAGGACGGCGATTTTCAAGCGCCTGCGGCTGCCGGAACGGCCCACTTCTTCTTCTTCGTCTTCCGCCTCTTCCGGCACCGCGGCCATGGGGAAAGGGATCACCTTTCCCTTCCCCTCATCCGGTCCGGGTTCAGATCCCCGTTCCGATTCCTGGCGATCGGACGTCACATCCCCGGCACCGCCGGGCGGTTCCGTGAAGCCAGTCGGGTGGTCGAGGTACGCTTCACCGGGCTTGGACTCCCGGGACATGCCGTCCGGCGGAGACACGGATTTTTCACCGCCGGTTTCCCTTTTTTTCCGATCTTCTTCTCTCCCCGTACCGATGGATCTTCCCCTCCGCATCCGACGCATCCGATGCGCCGGATTTTTTCAACGCGATCATCAATCCCATCTTACAACATGCGCCAAAGAAAGAGGAATACGCGGGCCGGCTGTCGAATGGATTGAAGGATACGGCTAAATGGAAACCCTTAAACCAGGCGCCGCAACTACCCAACCATCAATAAGGAGGACGGACCGTGTCCGAAGCGAAAAAAATTTTGTTGTCGGAAAACGAGATCCCCACGCATTGGTACAACATTATGGCCGACATGCCGAACCCGCCGCAACCCCCGCTCAACCCCGCGACGGGACAACCGGCGGGACCGCAGGACCTTTCGGCCATTTTCCCGATGGCGCTCATCCAGCAGGAAGTGAGCACCGAACGGTGGGTGGAAATCCCCGAGGAAGTGCGCGAGCTGTACAAAATTTGGCGTCCGACGCCCCTCTTCCGGGCGACCCAGCTGGAGAAGGCGCTGGACACCCCCGCGCACATCTACTACAAATACGAAGGCGTCAGCCCCGCCGGCAGCCACAAGCTGAACACCGCCATTCCGCAGGTATACTACAACAAGAAGGAAGGCATCCGCCGGATCGCCACGGAGACGGGTGCCGGCCAGTGGGGTTCCTCGGTGAGCATGGCCTGCAAGTTCTTCGGCTTGGATTGCACCGTGTACATGGTCAAGGTCAGCTACAACCAGAAGCCTTACCGCCGCATTCTGATGAACACCTTTGGCGCCGAGGTCATCGCCAGCCCTTCGAACCGAACCAATGCAGGCCGCGCCGTGCTGGAGCAAAATCCCGAATCGCTCGGTTCCCTTGGCATCGCCATCAGCGAAGCGGTGGAAGACGCGGCGACGCACGACGACACCAACTATGCGCTGGGCAGCGTGCTCAACCACGTGTGCCTGCACCAGACGGTGATCGGCCAGGAAGCGAAGCTGCAGCTGGAAAAAGCCGGCGAATACCCCGACGTGGTGTTCGGCTGCTGCGGCGGCGGTTCCAACTTTGCGGGGCTCGCGTTCCCGTTCCTGTATGACAAGCTAACGGCGGGCAAGAAGGTTCGCCTGGTGGCGGTGGAACCGGAAGCGTGCCCGACGCTGACCAAGGGCAAATTCGCCTACGACTTCGGCGACGTGGCCAAGCTGACGCCGCTGCTGATGATGTACACCCTAGGCCATGAGTTCATGCCGCCGGGCATCCACGCCGGCGGGCTGCGCTACCACGGCGACTCCCCGCTGGTCAGTCAGCTTTACCACGACGGGCTCATCGAGGCGATCGCCTGCTCGCAGACCCGCGTGTTCGAAGCGGCGGTGCAGTTCGCGCAGACGGAGGGCATCGTCCCCGCGCCCGAATCGGCCCACGCCGTCCGGGCCGCCATCGACGAGGCGCTGGCCGCCCGCGAAGCCGGCGAGAAGCGTGTGATCCTCATCGGCCTCTCCGGCCACGGCCACTTCGACATGTCGGCCTACGAGGCCTACCTGAGCGGCTCGCTGCAGGACGTCCCATACGCGGAAGAAGACCTGCAAAAGAGCCTGGCCAGCCTGCCCCGGGTGTAAGACAGGGGCCGGAACCAAAAATCCCCGGTTTCTCCGTGAAACCGGGGATTTTTCATTGCGTAGGCGAGCTGCAATGCGATGATGAGCAGAATCTTTTCCAACCCGGGTTCTCTACTCCTCTCGCTCAGGCATCACCTGTTTCAAGCAATCTTCCTACATCATATTTAAACTGTTGTCAACGAAACGGTTCGAATTCAATGTGTGGTGGACAAATTTTCAAGCAAAACCTCCACGTTCTCGATGAGATGAAATTTGTCTTTGGGTACCGGATCCATGTGCGCCAAATGATTTCTCAAATCCCTGAGATACCCCACCTGTTTTCTCAGAGGATGATCCCCTTTTGAATTGTTGCGTAGTTGATAGTAAATATGTCCGACCTCCATCTCGGTTCGATCCGTAATCAATCTTCCCTTCTCGTCGGTAAATGGAACCGTGAGATGGTCACCGAGATGATCGATCAATGCGTGCCGCAATTCCTCAATGACCGGAAACAAAACGGACAATTGTGCTTGCCAGACGCGCCGGCGAATGTCCTGTTCGCGACCCTTTGCCACCAAACAAGCCGAATGTACCAGGTTCTTGTTCTCAAATGCATTGATTGTCCCAGCCGGCCAGGATTCTTCTGTATTTTCATTCCAATTCAATTCCCGGGCAAAATCGTATAACAAATCATTTGGTTCCAGCAAGTCTTCCAATTTTTGTTGAATAAGATAATCGGCCAGATTTTGATCCCACAACGCCAAACACGCAACCAGTTCCGCCATCAGGCGTCGCTGCAGAATGGACATGCGCCTGTCTCTCACTAGGGCGGTGCAATACAGCATCATGCTAAGCCGGTCAACCGTGCCCGCCCAATCCCGGACGGAAGTTATCAGGGAAATCTTGGGCTGACAACCGGAAAGGGTACCGTCGAGCAAAATCAGAAACCGGATTCTATCCTCCGGCGGCCGGTTTCGGCTGAATTCCGAAAACTCGTAAAAAAATTCGTTCCATGCCGGCCAGCGTTCGGGCGTGAGTCCTTCCACCCAAATGATCATGTTTCGAAAATCCGGTTCCCGCGCCAGATTGGCTGCGTTGTGGACCGTATCCGGCGGCGCATCCGGCAAATAGATGTCGTAAATAAGCTTCGCCGGATGGTCCGCCTCCTGATCCAAATACTGCAACTGCAACTCTCGCCATTCAAACCCATCGTTTTCCAGCCATTTTTCTTTCAAATAGGTTTTGAACCGCTTGGGGGGGTTTTCGGGAAAACGTACAAACACCTGTTTGCCGTCAGCCAAATCAGCGCTGATTCTTTCCAAAAAACGGGCTGGTCCTGGAAGCGACCACCAGAGAAAACTCAAATTGAATCACCGGCTTCAAGCACCAACTTGGCGACCAGCGGATCCGCTTTCCAGATTCCTTTGCCCGCTTGTCTGGCGGTTCCTAGTATTTCGGCGCAGACCAGGATTGACCTCACCATTTCCGCCGGAATCTTGAGCGTATCGGCTATTTCTTGGAAATGGACATCACCGAGCGCTACATACTGCAGTACACTCTTCACTTCGTCGCGTGAAGCGCCGAATTCGCTCAGGATCACGTCCATCAGGTCTTTTTCCAGAATGTTTGTTTCGAATTCCTGAATGAAATGCTGCAGTTGATGGGGATTCTTTCGGGCTTTATCGTACAATCGGTAAAGCAGGCTCGACCAGTTCCCCGTCGCGTTTTCAATCTTTTCAATGACCGGACGGGTATTTTCAAATTCGCAATCGCTGAGCCACAGCCCCACCGTAGAAGGATGCCAAGGTTTTAACTGCAGGATCAGGATGCCCGCTTCCAGCAGATCATCCACAAAATCGGGATTTTGCCGCGCCAGAGCCAGCGTGTGTTCGGCATCCGCTAAAAAGATGACGTACAGCTTATCATAGCGCTTCGAAGAATCGAGGAACTCCCTAATCTCCTTGACCCATTCCGTTGTCCAGGGACAATCAAAATCCACCAAGATGAACACTTTATCGGCGCGCGTTTCGCCCATCTCCCGCAATTGACGGAGGAATGCGGATTTTTCCATTACGCCGCTGATGACCCGCAATTGGAATTGACCCGCGTCTTGTCGATCCCGCAGGTATTCCTTCACTTCGCCGATACCCGCCGCTTGATGGCCGAAGATGATCGAAACTCTTTTCGGCGATTGCATCAGTTCCGACTCCTGCTCGGCCGTCAACGGGCTGCGCCGGGAATTGGGCGGGACTCCTTCAACTCGGTAGGAAGGCCTGAAGTGCGCCGCATCGTATTCCGTCAAAATTACACGGTCGGTCCTGAGCAACTCCTCTTCGATTTCATTTTTTGTACCCATCAGGGAAACCAGATTGGGGCTGCGGAGGCAGTAATATCCTTCCCGGACCCGCCGGAGCACCCCGAGATCCACCATCTCATCCAGCAGGACACGGAAAGAGTCCATCGCCATGTTGGAAAACCCTTTCGACCAATAATCCACGGAATGTCTCAGAATCTCCTTGACGGGAATACCGTTCTTCGGTACATCGTCATCTCCCAGAGATTCGAGGGCGATGACATGGGCGATCACTTTGTACCTCGGGTCGAGTTGAAGCGTCAGGTTGAATCGATGCTTGATCGCCTGTTGCAACTCACGGTCCTGGTAAGCTTCGTCCACCTGCCGGGCAGTGATGATATAAGGCGGCGTTTTGGCCGAGAACGACATGAGCGACCGATGGTCCAGCAAATGGCGAAGCAACTGATGGCAATACAATTGAATCAGGCTCGGATAATAGTTCGTTTGCGACAAAATCTGCAGGACCAAGTCAGGCGTTTCGAAGAAATAGCCTAGCGCTGCAAGCGGTTTGGTGATCAGCTCATAGGCATCTTTCCATTCCCCTTTAGACATGAGGGGACCGACGCAGATGGCCTGGCCCAGATGCGCCAATGGGTCGTTCTGGTTTTTGAATGACCGTTGCACGTTATGAAGACCGGCGAAAACCACATGGAACCGCTTGTTGGTTTTTTCCATGAAACCTTTGATTTTCGAGCAGCGGATGAAACCATTGCCGCTCCGATTCCGTTCATCGGCTGAAATTCCGTAATCTTTTGCGTCCATTTCCAAAAACCGGTCAGCTTCATCAAGCAGCAGCAGGATCCGCCGCCTCCAGTCCTTATCCAACCAGTCCTGGATTTGCTGGAACAGTTTGTCCGCCGAATTGACATTCGGTTTGATTTCGGAAAGGCCGACGCGATTCAATTCCCGAGCGATGACGTTCCAGATTTCGTCAATGGATTTGTTCAAACCGATCCCTTCGGCCTTTAAATCGATCCAGACCGCAAGCCGTCCGTCACCCGGCGAATGGAACCGCCGCTCCGCTTCGCGAAGAAGCACCGTCTTTCCCAGTTGCCTGCCACCGTAAACCAGCCCCGAGCGTCCTTCCATGATGGCCTGCAATTCGGCCTTCCGCCCAAAAAACATTTCCGACGGCAGAAGGGAAGCGGTGGTTTGATAAGGTTCCAGATACGTAAATGGCAAAGCTAGTTTGAAAAACACCGGCAGGCGGGAACCCCTCTCCCCACACAGATACAGGAGCAGCACTTCGTCCAGCACGATGAACGTCCGTCTGCGCTCCCGGCACAGTCTCGCCAGTTCACGTCGGTTTTGGGCGCTGAGGCGACCGAAAAAGAATACGATGGCCGGCAAATGCCCGTCTCCGATATTGCTGATTTCATTAAGCATGTCCTCCGGAGACAACCTGTCCCAGAACGCCACAAGCCGATAATGGCCTTTGGCCTGCGAACCGTAGAAAGGAACCGGGCATCGATTGGGATCCGACAGAACTTCCGTCTTGATAATCTGATAATCACGGGATGTTTTGGAAGTAGGGGTTCGATCCACAGATTTAACCGAAAGACCGATATTGTTCAAGATCACCCGGATGTCCCGCTCTTCCACCACTGTCCGGCTGGAGGACTTTTTGGCGCGTCTCCACGCTTCCAACATTTCGGCCGCCTGGCGGCGCTGGGCGCTCGGCAATTGCCCCATGTCCAACGGACCGACATTTTTGCCGTCCTTGATCATATTGATGATTCTGCTCAAATCCGTACTATTGAGCGTTTTGATCAATTCCTGAAATACGGTGGCATCCGGATCAAAAAATTCACGGAAAGGTTCGCGTTCCTGCTCTTTGGATGACAGCGACTCAAAAACAATTTCCTCATTGTTCTGAATACGGCTTAACAATTCTTCGGCCGTGTACAAATTCCCGGTTTCCAAAATTTTCTTTATCTGGTCATAATGCGGGTGGGATTCGGTCACACCGGCCTCCCGGAACCGCCGTTTCATGCGTTCCCGGGCTTCGTTCCGTTCCCTTTCAAGGTCGGAACGCAATTGTTCCAGTTTGCCCAATGCTTCAGGGAAATAAAGGATCTCGTCTATCGACCGTTCCAGAGGTTCCAGTTCGGTCAAATATTTATTTCGCTTATGATCATCGATCAAATTGTGGGTAAACGCGGTTTCAATCTGTTTGACAGCATCCCGAATGCTGTGCCGCAGCGAATCCCTGTATTCTTTCAGACGGATGTCTAACCGTTCCTCAAGTTTGTCCCGGTTAAGCCCAAGCGTCAACAGTTCCTCGTCTCCGGCCGTCTCCAGCATCAGTCGGCAGCCTTCCACATCCCTCCGGTCCAGCCGGGCATTGAACGCTTCTTCAAAAGACAGCAGACCGTCTTCCATCGTACGGACCAGTTCTTCAACGGGAAATCCGCCGGCCGCATCATACAGGGTCCAGTCGGACCGGATGCCGATGGCGGGAATCTTTAGCAGGGGATGGTTGAGGATAAAATCGGCTTTCGGTTCTTTATTGGGAACGGGAGTGTTCGGGTCGAACAGAGCGAAGACTTCCCGGACGGCCCACTCCAGCAGGACGAAGGCGGACTTTGCGGAAGCCTCTCCGGCGCTGGCGGCCTGCTCACGCAATTCGCCGATCACCTCCTCGTAGCGCGGCCGGATTCCTTTCTCCAGTCTCTTGGCGATTTGCTGATGGTATTCATTGCTGTGACCAGGCTGGCTGTTTACAAGCCGGATCCATTCCCTGACCAGCTCCATCGCTTCGTCGAAATTGGAACGCAGTTGCTGCAAAGCCCGCGCCGTGATATCCTTGCCCGACTGTCTGCCGAGTTCAAACCGGTCCGTATAATGAACCCGGCTCCTGAACTCGTTGGGATCCATGTATTTGTCGAGGAAGGTACGGGCTTCTTCCACTTTTTCGGTTCGATTCTGCAAAATACAATCCAGCCAAAAATGCACCCAACCTTGGGGTTCCATCCATTTCATCCAAACCTTGGATGCAGCCTGGAACAAAATGGTGGACGAAGAAAGCTTGCGGATCGCTTGTTCCGTGTCTCGTCTCAGTTTTGCCTGTTCTTCCTTCCAGGCGGCTTCCGTTTTCAGATTGTGCAGAACATAAGGATCCAGAGGGATATAATGGGACGCAAAGTCCTTCACGTGATCGATGAAGTTGTACATCCGCCCCCTGAAATTGATCTTTTGGAGGATTTGGAGCGCGTTGGTGCCCGGAGCCAATATCGCGGGCTTCAGAGCGGCAGCCGCCATCAAAAGGCCGTATACATGGTCTTTGAACTTTTCGGCAAATCCTCCGCTAAGCCAGCTTTCGAACATCCCTTTCAAACGATTGGCGATTTCCCCGACATCGAAACGTATATATTGTGCAAGAAGGGTCGCCTGGATCAGATCGGGCAGAACGCGCCGGTCGTCTTCGCTTTGCCCGTAAAGATGTTCGGCCAGCCTGTAGGCTTGGGACAACCGATTTTCTTGCATCCACTTCCACAACAAACGTTCCCATTCCGAGGCATGCGGTTCGCCGGCAGCGTCGGAATCTATCTTTTCTGACGGAAATTCCGATTGGGTCTGAGTCTGATCGGCGGTTATTGTTTCGGGTATTTTTTCTTCCGGTATGGTTTCTTCCTTTTGTTCCTTTTCTTCTTTTACTTCCTTTTCTTCCGTTTGAACAGCGACGCGATTTTCTTCCGGTTCAATACGCGTCAGCGGAACTTCGTCAACGTCAGCCTCGCTCAAAAATGCCGCAGCGATTTGGTCGGTATGACGCTCCTCCTGTGAAGAATGTTCGAGGGAAGGAGGCTCGAGATAAAGCCTTTTGCGCAATAAGGCTGCGGCAATTTTTTCATTCAGTCTGCCGCGCACCAATTCTTCGAATTTTAGCCATTCGTCATCCGCAAGGGATTGACCCTCGTGCAGCATCCGGACCAAAGCCATGTACGGTTCAATCTCTTTTAAATAATTTTTTTCATAAAAATCATGATTTTCCATATCATTAATGAGCAACTGTACTCGGGAATACAAATCTGACAAAACAGCTTCATCAGCCGGTGATGTGGATTTGATGTTCAGGCACATTCTCAGCCATTTTTCGTATTCTCTTTTCAGATTTTGGGCGTGAATTTTTTCTTCGGCAAAATCAAAAATTTCTTGCAGGGTTCGAAAAGTCTTTTCTTCATTGTGGCATTCCAATAATATTAAATTCAACAATTGGTCAACAGACGAGCGAAAATGTTCAATCTTCCCACTCAGATGGTCGGGAGGAAGGATCCCTTCATCCTTCAGTTGGGTACCGGTCTGAATCAGCGTGTCAGCCAACTGTTCCGACTCGGTCCGCAAATCATTTATTAGCTTTCGAACTTCGTCCATGTTTTTCATTGTACTGCCAGCACCTCAATGAACACTCGATTTTTTTCGATTCTGTGGGTGGACCTAGGAAAAATGCCTATAAAAAATTACGACAAGACGAGTCGAGTTTCCTTCATTTTTGCATAAAATTTGTCGATTTAAAAAATCAGACCGCCAGATAAATTTCGACTGTCCAGTTTGATAAAATGTGACTTTCTCATGCGAGCCACACGGCTGAAATTTACCATCCGCCGGGTCAATCCCGCTTCAACCCGTCAGCGAGGCGAGGCTCTTCTTTTTGCGGATCGCCCGGCGCGCAACGTCGGCGATCGCTTCCGGGGTCATGCCGTATTTCTTGAGCAGCGCGTGGGGTTTGCCGGATTCGCCGAAGGTGTCCTGGGTCCCGACGCGGACCACCATCACCGGATAATGCTCCGCCAGCACCTTCGCCACCGCGCCGCCCAAACCACCGTAGATGGAATGCTCTTCCGCGGTCACGACGCAGCCGGTTCTTTTCGCCTCGGCGATGATGGTTTCCTGGTCGATCGGCTTGATTGTGTGCATGTTGACGACGGACGCGGAGATGCCTTCCCTCTTCAGCATGTCGCTCGCTTCCAGCGCCATACCGACCATGATGACGCTCCCCGCCGGTGCGCAGCGTGCGCGCCTTGCCGATCAAAAAGGGCTCCCGGATCCTGTCTGTCAAATGCGGGAAAGCCAACCGGGTGAGCCGCAGATTGACCGGTCCCTGCATTTCGGCCGCCGCGATGGTAGCCAGGCGCGTTTCGGGTCCGTCCGGCGGCACGATCACCGTCATGCCCGGCATGAGGCGCATGGCCACGATGTTGTCAACAAAAAAGCGATCTGCCCGGCCTCCTTCTTCGTGGAAGAAACAAAAAAACGGGCTTGCCCGCGCAAGCCCGTCGATTTCGTGCGTTATGACGCCGGCGGCCGGCTCCGGTCAGCTGTTGACGAAATGGTACGCCGGTCCTTTCAGCCGTTCCAGCACCAGCTCCTGCAACTCCGGAGAAAGCCCGGTTTCCTGCAGCGCCCGGCGCATGCAATCCAGCCACGCCTCTGCCCGCTCGACGGTGATCGGAAACGGCAGATGGCGCGCCCGCATCATCGGATGGCCGTACTTCATGGAATAAAGGGGCGGACCGCCGAAAAACTGCGAAAGAAACATGAACTGCTTCTCCATGAGCGGCCGGATGTCGTCCGGAAAGAGCGGCCCGATGAGCGGATCGGCCTTCACCTTCGGATAGAAGGCTTCCACCAGACGGCGGATCGTCGGCGCTCCTCCGATTTTTTCGTAAATCGTCTGTCCGTCTTCCTCAAATGCAAACGGCACGGCTCTCCCACCCGTTTTTTCTCCCAATGCACATCCTGTTTTCTTTCTCATTCTCCATGATAACATTAAAGTTATTGATGGCAAAAAAGCTTTTTCCAAGACGTCTGAGTCAAGCTAGTGTGGGCACCTTTTTTGGATTCCTGGATGCGAACTTGAAAAGAACCTTTCCCTTGTAAGCGCTTTTGATCTTCTTCCTTATGGGATTGGCGTTTCATTTTTCTGGTATTAGTATCCTCTAAGCCCTTTCAATGCCATGCCCGTTGTGCTACTCTGCCACGGCCCCCTAAGCAACCGGATCATCCCGTTAACGTATCC
>Ga0207809_100062_pt1 | contig 95143 bp, 90 predicted proteins | sample CeladaPassaB1F14_FD_187490 | JGI IMG/M metagenome (GOLD analysis project Ga0207809, IMG submission 187490) | Cellulose-adapted microbial communities from the Joint BioEnergy Institute, USA - Passage B1F14 (SPAdes) (version 2) | ecosystem: Engineered > Bioreactor > Continuous culture >...
TCTCGAGGTATTCCAGAAAGATTTTGGCGCCTCCGAAACTGGTCGCATGTCGCAGGGAAAATTCTGTCTTGATTTTGCTGACGGGTGTGGTAGACTTCACCTTAAAGGTGCTCCTTTCTTTGGCTGGGTTTTTTTCGTCAAACACCATTCTACCAAAGAATAGGAGCCCTTTTTATGTTTTTAAAAGAGTTTTACTTTCGAAATTCAGGATGAAAACTATTGGCAAAAAGGCAAACCGTATTTGGACGCCGTCGAATGGCGGGTCATCCAGGATCCCGCGACAGCGCAGGCCGCCCTTCAGGCGGGCGAGGCCGACGTCTACTACAATACGTCCGCCAAGGTGGCTCGCGATTTCGCCTCCGGATCCGAATTCGAGGTGGTTCGGTTCGAAGCGGCGAACGGCGCTGCCGGAGCGGCGCTCTACATCGCGGGCAACGATCCGGAATCGCCATGGGCGAGCATCGGCGTCCGTCGCGCGCTCGGCTATGCAATCGATCGTCATTCGATCGTCGATTCGCTCCTGTTCGGCTACGGCATTCCGACCAACCAGTACGCCGTTCCCGGTTCGTGGGCGTACAACGACGATGTCAAAATCGGTTATGACCCGCAAAAAGCGAAAGAGCTGCTGGCCGCCGCGGGGTTCGGCGGCGGATTCGCCACGACGCTGAACACGCCGAACAATCCCGACGATGTCCAGCTGGCCACCGCGGTTCAATCGTATCTGGCGAAAGTCGGCATCGAGGCCAGGCTGAACGTCGTCGACGCCGCCAAACACCGCGAAATGACAGGCGCCCAGGGAAGTTGGGACGGACTGATCCTGTATCCCCTGCGCATCGATACCGATCCGTCGTGGAACATGGTGCGCAACTTCTCGTCGCGGGGCACGAACACGCGAAGCACGGCACGGGTGCCGGAGTTCGACGAGCTGTTGAAAGCGTCGCGCTCCGTTCCGGATTTCGCGGCAAAACGAGACGTCACCTTGCAGCTGCAAAAAAAGGCGTTCGACGAATACGCGCTGGCGGCGCCGCTTTACGCCGGCATCGCGACGACCGTCAAACGAAAAAGCATCGCGGACGACGGATTCCACCGCACGTTCATGGTGTACTGGACGCCCGAAAACGCCCGGATGACGCGGTGACTTTTCGTCGGCGGCGAACCCTCGCGAGCCGTACGAACGCCGGATGAAGGAGGGAAACGCGTCATGGAACGGACGACGGACGATGAACGGCTGACGCACGATTTCGACCCGACCGTGCCGGAGACGTTCACGAGCGCGCATGAAGAGTACAAGCGGCTGCGCGCCGAATGTCCGGTGGCGCACAGCAACGCCTATAACGGTTTTTGGGCGTTGTTCCGCTATGAAGACGTGGAAAACGTGCTGAAAGACTATCAGACGTTCACGACCTCGGTGCAGAATACGGTTCCCAAATTCGCGTTCACGGGGCGCAGGCCGCCGCTACATTTCGATCCGCCGGAACATTCCGCCTACCGGCGAGTCATCAATCGGTTTTTCACGGATGAAAAAATGGCGGCGCTTGCGCCGAAAGTGCGGCGCGACGCGGCGGAATTGATGCAGGCGCTCGTCGACAAGGGCGAAGGCGATTTTTCACTGGAGTACGCCAACCGGTTTCCGCCGTATGTGTTCGCCGAATTTTTCAATGTGCCGAAGTCGTTGTCCATGAACATTAAGGAAATCAGCGCGGCCTACGTCAAAGCGATCCAGGAAATGGATGACGAGACCGTCAAGTCGCTCAGCCTGAAACTGTACGATATCGCGCGGATGATTATCGCGGAACGCAAGGCGAACCCGATGAGTCCCGACGACGATCTGACAGCCGCATTGCTCGAGGCGACGTACGAGGGCAGGCCGCTGCCGGAAGACTTGGTGCTCGGCTGTGTGCGCCAGCTGCTCGTCACCGGCATGGTGGCGCCGAGCGTCATTCTCGGCAGTATTTTCGTCCATCTGGCGACGCACAAGGACATTCAGCGCGAGCTGCGCGAAAATCCGTCGCTCATTCCGGCCGCGACGGAGGAATATTTGCGGCTGTTGACGCCGTACCGCGGCATGGCGCGCACGCCGAAACGGGACGTCATCATCGGCGGCCGTCTCATCAAGAAAGACGAGCCGATCGCGCTCGTCTACACGTCGGCCAACCGCGACGAGGCGGTCTTTTCCGACGGGGACCGATTCGTGTTGAACCGTCCGAACATTCATCGCCATATCGCGTTCGGCGAGGGCCCGCACAAATGTCCCGGAGCGCCGCTTGCGCGCATGATGCTGACCGTTTCGCTCGAGGAGGGGCTGGCGCGAACCCATGACATTTCGCTCGCCGGAGAAGTGAAGATGACGAAGTGGGCGGAATGGGGCGTTTTGTCCGCGCCGATGCGGTTCGTGCCGGCGAAACGGCGTTGAGGCTCTGGAACCGAAATTATGTGCTGCTGATGTGCGCCAACACGTGCGTCGTCAGCAGCTATCTGATGTTGATGCCGACGTTTCCGCTTTACGTGCGGTCGCTCGGCAACCGCGAAGACGTCGTCGGCTGGCTGACAGGCGTGTTTACGCTGACGGCGATGATCGCACGGCCGGCCGCCGGGCGCGCCCTTGACGCCGGGCGGCTTCGCGGCACCTATTTGTTCGGCCAGTTCGTCTCGCTTGTCTCGATTTTGGCGTATCCGATCGTCCAGTCCACGGCCGGCTTGCTGGCGTTCCGCCTGTTGCACGGCGTCGGCATCGGTGTGACGACGACGTCGGCACAGACGATCGTGGTCGATTTTGTGCCGGAAAACCGCCTGGCCGAAGGGATCGGCTACTTCGGACTCGGCACGTTCGTCGCCATGGCGATCGCGCCGGCGGTCGGTCTGTATGCGGCGGAGACGTTCGGGTTTTCCGCGATGTTTGCGGCGTCGGCTTTGATGATGTCGGCGGGCGTGCTGTTCGGTTTGGCAGTTCGTTATTCCGTTCGGCCGGGCGGGCGGCATCCTTCCAAACCGGCCGCATGGATCGAGCGATCGGCGCTCGTGCCGGCGGCGGGCGCTTTTTGCGCGGGCATCGCGCACAACGCGGTGACCTCATTTGCCGCGCTGTACGCCGAAAGCCGCGGCGTCGGACATATCGGCGTTTTTTTCACCGTGTTCGCACTCGCTGTCGTGGTGTCGCGTCCGCTGGCGGGCAAAATCGCGGATCGGAAAGGCGCTTACGCTGCGCTTCTTCCCGGGCTTGCCTTGGTGGCGGCGGCGACGGGGGCGTTGACGCTGGCCGACCGGCTCGTGTGGTTTCTTGTGATCGCCGCTTTGCTCGGCGTCGGCCACGGTTCGGCGCTAAGCGCCTTGCAAACGATGGCGGTGCTTGGTGCAGACGGCAGCCGGCGCGGGACTGCGGTCAGCACATTTTATCTCGGGCTCGACCTCGCGGCCGGTCTCGGTCCGGCACTCGGCGGAACGGCGGTGAGCCGTGCAGGGTATCCCGCCATGTTCGGCATGGCTTCAGGCTGTGCGCTTGTCGGATTTGTCGCGATGATCGCCCTTTCCCGCAGAGCCTCAAGCAGCGCGAAAAGGAGGCCTGATAGATGATGGAATCCAACGTATCGGCCGCCGAGGCGCTTCAACGGCTGGAACGCGCATATCGCGGAGAAGAACGTCCTGACGTTCTCTGGAAACAAAACGGCGGTGTCGTCGTCGGCTGGTGGGGCGAGGACGTTCCCGAGGAACTGTTGGTCGCGGCGGGATGTCTGCCGGTTCGGATCCGCGGCATGCGCGATTCGGGGGGCTCCGGTTTTCCGATGGCAGACAAGTATCTGGAACGCGGTTTCGATGTACTCGTGCGCGCCCGGTTCGAACGCCTCGCCGGCGGCGAATGCGCGAATCTGGACCGGGTCGTGTTGTCCAACTCGTCCGATGCGATCGTCCGCGTATTCTATTATTTGCGTGCGATCCGGACGATGGAACCGGACGTCCGCGTGCCCGAGCCGTATTTTTACGATTTCATGCATTCGCGTTCCCGCATGGCGGCGCTTTACAATCGGGAGAGGTTGCGGGAATTGAAACGGGCCGTCGAATCATGGACCGGTCGCGGCGTCACGTTCGATGACCTTTCGCGCGCCGTCGCCGTCTGCAACGAAAACCGCCGCCTGCTGAAGAAGCTGGCCGAGTGGCGGACGGCCGACCCGCCGCGCATCGGGGGCGCGACGGCTCTTTGCGTCATCGGAGCGGCGGCGGCCATGCCGAAAGAAGAACACAGCCGGCTTTTGCGCGTCGTTCTGGAAGAAGCGCCGTCGTTTCCGCCGCTTTCCGGCGTCCGGGTATTCGTGACGGGCAGCGCGCACGACGATCCGGATGTCTACGAACTGATCGAATCATGCGGCGCCGTTGTCGTCGGCGAGGATCATGAAACCGGCAACCGGTATTTCGGGGGACTCGTCGCCGAAGACGCCGATCCGGTCGACGCGATCGTCGACCGGTATCATCTGCGGTCTCCCGAATCGGCCAGAGCAACCGTGTCGGAACGGGTGGCGGCGCTGGCCGGACAAGTCCGGCGCTGTCGGGCGCAAGCGGTCATCGCCTACATCCATGCGGCCGACGACGCGCCCTCGTGGGACGCGCCGGAACAGGCGAAAGCGCTGGCGTCCGCCGGCGTTCCGATGCTCGTGCTGGACCGCAGGCCGTCGGGCTTGCCGGACAAGGATGAATTGCGCGGACGGATCGCCGAATTTCTCGGCTCGGTCCGAAAACGCGCGGAAAACGGGGGTGATCGCCGATGAGCGAGGCGTTCCGCGGCAGGCCGAGCGTCAAACGGCTGCAGACATCCGTACGGGCGACGGCCTATCAGAAAGAGTGGTTCATGGAACTGAAAGAACGCGTCGCGCGGGGGGAGCCGCTCGCGTTCGTCAACGCCGACGTTCCGCAGGAAATTTTCCGCGCCATGGACATTCCGTACGTCGTCAACCAGTGGTGGTCGTCCGTCTGTGCCGCCAAACAAATGGCTCCCTACTATCTCGGGCTGCTCAACGAACGCGGTTACAGGCGCGACTTGTGCAGGTACTGTTCGCTGTCGCTCGCCTCGGCGTTCGATCCGGAGCCGGAAAAGGGACCGTGGGGCGGGCTTCCGCGCCCGTCGCTGGCGGTCACGCGAATGACGTGCGATTCCCAGGCGAAAATTTTCGAACTGTGGGCGCGGACCTTCGGCGTACCGTTCTATGCGCTGGAAAACACGGTGCCGATCCGTGTTCCTTCAAAATGGTGGGAACTTGTTCCCTGCGAATGGGAGGAATGTTTCGACCGACATCGCCTGGACGCCGCGGAAGAAGATTATCGGGGGCTTATCCGTTTTCTGGAATGGCACACGGGCCGGATGTTCCGTGAGACGCAATTCCGCGCGATCATGCGCCGCGTCAACGAGATGGCCGAATACTTCCGCAAGACGCGCAACCTGATCGCCGAGACCGTACCGGCGCCCGTCGCGGTGACCGACACGATGCAGACGGTCATGATTTCGCAGTGGCAGCGCGGCACGGACTGGGCGGTGGAGACGGCCAAGTCGCTGTACGAGGAAGTGCGCGGCCGGGTCGACCGCGGAGAGTCGGTCTGCCCGAAAGAACAGGCCCGCCTGATGTGGCTGGGCCGCGGGCTCTGGTTCAATCTCGGGTTTTATCAGCATTTCGAGGAAAAATACGGCGCGGTGTTCGTCTGGTCCATCTACCTGGCGATCGCGGCCGACGGATACGCGCGGTACGGCGGCGATCCGCTCCGCGCGCTGGCCAGCCGGTTCGCGGGGCTTGAAGACATGCTGCATATGCCGCCATGGAACAGCGACTGGATCGTCAAAGAGGCGAAGTGCCACCGCATTTCGGCAGCGGTGCATCTCATTTCGGACAGCTGCACGCAAGGCGCGGGCGGAACGTACTTTATCCGAAAGGCGCTGGAAGATGCCGGGATTCCGGTTCTTCAGCTGCGTGCCGATCCGGTCGACGCTCGGGCTTGGGACGAATCGCAAGCGGTGGCGGCAATGGAACAATTTCTGGAACAGCGATTGGGGGTCAGGCCGCTATGACGCGTTCAGCGCTGGAAGGCATCACGGTCGTCGATTTTACGCAGTTTGAATCCGGAACGGTGTGCACCCAGACGCTCGCCTGGCTCGGTGCGACAGTCATCAAGGTCGAACGGCCGAAATGGGGAGAACAAGGGCGCGGTTCATCCGCCGACAAGCCGGGGGAGGATTCCTACGGCTTCATATTGCTCAACTGCAACAAAAAATCGATTACCCTTGATGTCAAACATCCCGAAGGCAAGCGGATCGCCTACCGCCTGATCGAGAAGGCGGACGTGTTTGTCGAAAATTTCTCGCCCGGGGTCATCGAGCGGCTCGGCTTCGGCTACGAGGAGGTTCGCGCCCGCAATCCGCGCATCATTTACGCCCAGATCAAGGGATTCGGCAGCGACGGACCGTACGCGCATTTTCCGGCGTTCGACGCGATCGGTCAGGCGACCGGGGGGACGCTCAGCATCACCGGCGAACCGGACGGTCCGCCGATGCACGCCGGCACGAACATCGCCGACAGCGGCGCCGGTTATCATTGTGCGATCGGCATTTTGGCGGCGCTCTACCAGCGGACCGTCACCGGGGAAGGCCAGCGCGTCGAGGTGACGATGCAGGACGTAATGATCAATTTCAACCGTTCGGCGTGGGTGCGGCAGCTCATGACCGGCGAGGAGGCGCCGCGCGTCGGCAACGAAATGCCGATGGCGCCCGTGGCGCCCTGCAACGTCTATCCTTGCAAACCGGGCGGCAAAAACGACTACGTCTTCATCTATACGTCGCGCTGGCCGGGCAGTCCGCAGTGGCGAAAACTGCTCGAAGTCATCGGGCGGACCGATCTGGCGGACGACCCGCGGTTTGCGACGCCGGAGTCGCGTTACGAACATCGCCATGAAATCGACGAGATCATCAGCGCCTGGACGCGCCAGCACACCAAGCGGGAGGCGATGGAGCTTCTCGGCTCCGCAGGCGTTCCGGCGGGCGCGGTGTTCAGCACGCTCGACCTTACCCACGACGAGTATTTGCGCAAACGCGGCACGATCGTGACGATCCGCCATCCGGTGCGCGGGGAGTTGACGTTTCCCGGCAATTCCATCCGACTGTCGGCATCGTCCGTGCCGATCGGGCCGGCGCCGCTGCTCGGACAGCATAACGAAGAGATTTACCGGGGCATGCTCGGTCTCGGCGACCGGGAGCTCGAAGCTTTGCGAAGAGAAGGGGTCATCTGAATTTGGGCGGAACGCCGCAGAATGCCGCGCTGTACCGTATAGCGCTTCCGACGCCGTACGCCGTCGGCGATGCGAACGTTTATCTGCTCGAAGAAGGCGGACGGCTGATCCTGGTCGATGCGGGTGCCGACACGGACGAATGCTGGGAAGCGTTCGTCCGGGCGCTCGCCGGGTTCGGGTTTGCGCCATCCGACATTTCGCAGGTCTGGCTGACGCACACGCATCCCGACCACGTCGGTCTGATCGGCAGGCTGACGGCCGTTCGGGACGTTCCCGTTTTCGTTCATCCGAAAGGGATTCCGTATTTCACGTGGGATGAAGCGTTTCACCGGATGCGGATCCGCTTTTTTGAGCGTTTGTACCGCGAGATGGGCTGCGGGGAGGCGGGAGATCGGCAGATCGGGCGGATGGAAGAGACGTTGAGGCGACACCTGAAAAAGTCGCCAATGTCGAAGGATCGGGTTCGGCCGTTTCCGGACGGCCGGCTTTCGCCGGGCGTCGAGTTGTTGGAAACGCCCGGCCACGCGCCCGACCATGTCGCGTTCCTCCTTGCGGAGTCACGGAAGCTCATTGCCGGCGATTTGCTGCTTTCCCGCGTTTCGAGCAATGCGTTCGTCGAACCCGACGCCGACGGCCATCGGATTTTGTCGCTGGTCGAATATGTGCGGTCGCTGGAAACGTGCGCCGCACTCGACGTGGCACGCGTCGAACCCGGCCACGGCGACCCGGTCGACCGTCCGCGCGAGCTGGCCCTTTACAGGCTGCGGCGGATTGGCGAAAAGGCGGAGGCCGTCCGTTCGCTGGTGGCGCAAGGGATGGCGACGGCGAACGAGATTGCGCTCAGGCTGTATCCGGCGCAATACGAGACCCAGTTTTTCGCCGTGATGTCGGAAGTGGTGGGGTTGTTGGATTACCTGGAATTTCATCGGATGGTCGAAAAAGAGTTGCGGCAAGGAGTTTGGGTTTATTCCTGTAATTTCTGAACCGACTGCAATTCCGGAATTTGTTCCGCACGTGCGGAGCGCCGGATGGCCGGTCGGCTTTTTTTTTTCACCAGGCATTGCGGCTGCGTCTCCGCATGCCCCGGCCCGGAATTCAAAGTATTGTCATACTCGATAGGATTGCGGCGGTTGTGGCGCGAAAGCAAAACAGGCATAATGAGACATGACGGTGCAGCGAGCGCCTGCTAGAAGGGGACGGACATGACGTTCAACGACCGTTTTTTGCGAGCCTGCCGGCGGGAGGCGGTCGACCGGGTGCCCGTCTGGTACATGCGCCAGGCGGGGCGGTACGATCCCGACTACCGCAGGATCAAGGAGAAATACTCCCTGCTTGAAATATGCCGCCGGCCCGAGCTGGCCGCGGAAGTGACGCTCCTTCCCGTCCGGAAGCTGGGCGTCGACGCCGCGATCCTCTATTCCGACATCATGATTCCGCTGGAAGGGCTCGGCGTCCGATTCGAGATCGTCCGGCACCAGGGTCCGGTGATCGCCGAACCCGTGCGCACCGCCGCCGATCTGGAACGGCTCCGGCCGGGCGCCGCGGAAGGCGGTCTGCCGCACGCCCTGGAAACGATCCGGATTCTCGTCCGGGAGCTCAAGGTGCCGCTCATCACCTTCGCCGGCGCGCCGTTCACGCTGGCGAGCTATCTGGTGGAAGGAAAGCCGACGCGCACCTTCCGCCTCACGAAAACGATGATGTATGCCGAACCGGAGCTGTGGCACCGGCTGATGGCGCTGCTCGCCGGGACTGCGGCCGCCTGGCTGCGCGCCCACGTGGAAGCGGGCGCACGGGCGTTCCAGCTGTTCGACAGCTGGGCCGGGGCTCTGTCGCCCCGGGATTACGAGCGGTACGTGCTGCCCCACGTTCGGGCGGTATTCGACGCGCTGTCGGATCTCGCCGTGCCGAAAATCTATTTTCCGGGCGTGGGTTCGGGAGAACTGTTGCCGCTCCTGAAAGACTTGCGGGCGGACGTCATCGGGGTGGACTGGCGGGTGCCGCTCGCGGAAGCCCGGCGCCGCACCGGCGGCCGGTTTGCCGTCCAGGGCAATCTCGATCCGTATGCGTTGACCGCCCCGACGCCCGTCCTGCTGGAGCAGGCCGCCCGGGTGATCGACGAGGGCATGACGGAACCCGGCTACATTTTCAACCTCGGGCACGGCCTGTTTCCGGAAGCGTCTCTGGACAAATTGCGCGAGCTGACCGAATTCGTGCACCGATATTCCGCCGAACGCGGATCCAATCCATCGTGAAAAAAACATTGCGAAAAAGAGGGCGTAAGGCATGAACGAAACGGCGCAAAACCCAACCGGCGTGCTGGTGATGTCCTACGGAACCCCGGCCGGCTTCGACCAGGTGGAGGCGTATTACACCCACATCCGCCACGGACGGCCGCCTTCCCCCGAGCAGCTGGCCGACCTGATCGAGCGGTACCGCAAGATCGGCGGCGTGTTTCCCTTGCGGGAGCATACGAACCGCCAGGTGGCGGCCCTGCAGCGGGAGCTGGACGAACGGACCGGCAGGGGCCGCTACATCTGCTACCAGGGTTTGAAACACGCATCCCCGTTCATCGAGGACGGCGTGGCGCAGATGGCCCAAGACGGCATCCGGCGGGCCGTCGGCATCGTGCTGGCGCCGCACGACTCCGCCATGAGCGTCGGCTCGTACATCAAGCGGGCCGAGGCGGAAGCCGCGCGTCAGGGCGTCCGCATGGCCTTTGTGCGCGAGTACCATCTGCATCCGGAGCTGATTGCCGCACTGGCCGACCGGGTGCGGCGCGCGCTGGAGCGTTTCGGGGACCGGCGCGGGGAGGTTCTCGTGCTGTTTACCGCCCACAGTTTGCCGGAAAAAATTTTGACCTGGAACGACCCCTATCCCGACCAGCTGCTGGCCACGTCCCGTGCCGTGGCGGAAGCCGCCGGCGTGGACCGCTGGGGGTTTTCGTGGCAAAGCGCCGGGCAGACGGGGGAACCGTGGCTCGGGCCGGATCTGCTGGAGTCGCTGGAGGAGGCCGGAAAAGAAGGCGTGCGGGAAGTGCTCGTCGCGCCCGTCGGATTCGTATCCGACCACCTGGAAGTGCTCTACGATATCGACATCGAAGCCAAAAGCTTTGCCGAAGAGAAGGGTATGCGCCTGGAAAGAATCGAGATGCTGAACGACGACCCCCGCTTCATGCGGGTTTTGGCGGACTCCGTGCAGGCGGCGGAGGAGGGATTGCCGCATGACGGCTGAGCCGTTCAGGGTCGCGGTGTTGGGCGGGGGAATCACCGGCCTCAGCGCCGCTTTTTACTTGTTCCGGTTCGCCGAAAAGCAGGGACGCCCGGTCCGGGTCACGCTGCTGGAAAGCTCCGAACGCCTGGGCGGACGAATCGACACGCTGCGCCGGGACGGATACGTGATCGAACGCGGTCCGGATTCGTTCCTCGCCCGCAAGACGGCAATGATCGAACTGGCCCGGGAACTGGGGCTGGACAAGGAGCTGGCGTACACCTCCCCGCTGGCCAGGACGACGTTCATTGCGCACCGGGGCCGCCTTCATCCGATGCCGGAAGGGCTCATGATGGGCGTTCCTTCCGATCTGGGGGCGCTGGCCCGCACCGGCATCATCTCTCCCTTCGGCAAATTGCGCGCCGCGTGCGACCTGATTCTTCCCCGCCGCGGCAAGGACGGCGACGAGGCGGTGGGCGAGTTTCTTCGGCGCAGGCTGGGCCGGGAAGTGGCGGAGCGGATCGCCGAGCCGCTTCTGGCGGGCATCCACGCCGGCGATCCCGACCGCCTGAGCCTGCGGGCGACATTGCCGCAGTTTGCCGAGCTGGAGCGCAAATACGGCAGCCTGATCCGCGGCATGGCCGCCGTCCGCCGCCGGTCCTCGCCGGCGAATTTGCCGCCGGAAGCCCGGGGCCGGACGTTTCTCAGCTTCCGGCGCGGCCTGTATTCCCTGGTAGAGGCCCTCGAACGCCGGCTTCTCCGCGACGGCTGCGCCATCCGGTTCGGCGCCGCCGCGGTCGCGCTGGAAAAAGGCGCGCCGGACGGCGCCCCCTATCGGATCGTGGCCGAAAACGGGACGGAAGTGTCCGCCGACGCGGTGATCGTGGCCGTCCCGGCGCCGGCGGCAGCCAGGCTCCTGGAACCGCACGTGGATGTGGAAGCCCTGCGCCGGGTGGAATACGTCTCGGTGGCCAACGTCGTCTTCGGGTACGACGCGCGCCGTTTCGGCCACAAGCTGGACGGTTCCGGCTTTCTCGTGCCGCGCGGGGAAGGGCGGGTGATCACCGCCTCCACCTGGACGTCGACAAAATGGCCGCATACCGCACCGGCCGGCAAACGCCTGTTGCGCTGTTACGTGGGGCGCGCCGGAGACGAGGCGGCGGCCCTTCTGCCGGACGATACGCTGGAGTACGCGGTCAGGCGGGATTTGCGGGAGCTGATGGATCTGACGGCCAAGCCGGAGTTTGCGGTCATCAGCCGGCATCGCAACGCCATGCCCCAGTACGGGGTGGGACACCTGGAGCGGATCGCCGCGCTGCGCCGGCAGCTGGAAAGCCGTTTGCCGGGGGTGCTGGTGGCCGGGGCGCCGATCGAAGGCCTCGGCATGCCCGATTGCGTCGCGCAGGGCCGCAAGTCCGCGGCCGCGCTGATGGAGTCCGCGCCATCCCGCGCCTGAAGCAGGCGTGCCGGCGGCAACGGACTCCTTGACGCCGGATGCCCGGTTTCGCGTTATTTCGTCGCGCGGATGTGATATAATGGCTTCCTGGGAAACGGAACCGGGAAGCCGGAGGAAACCGCCATGGAGCGTCTTTCGCGCAAGGAAAAATATCGCCGCCAACGCGTTCGCGCCAGGACATTGCTGGCGCTCAATTTGTTCATGCTCGCCGCCCTCGTGCTGGTGGCCGGGCTCATTTACGCCGAATGGCGGAAAGAGGACCCGCAATCTTCCGCGCACGGTGCCGGAAATCCCGCTTCCGCGGACGAGGCGGGCGGTCTGGCTCCGGAGGGAGGCGGGAGAGACGGGCCGGCTTCCGGCGTACATACCGCCGTCCCGTCCCCATCGGCAACGCCCGTCCGCGACACGGTCACCATCGCGCTGGTCGGCGACATTTTGCCGGCCGGCCGGGTGGCGGAGGCGATGCGGCGGGAAGGCGCCGATTATCCGTTCCGCATGGCGAAGCCGCTTCTGGAAAGCGCCGACCTGGCCGTGGGCAACCTGGAGACGCCTTTTACCACGCGGGGCGTGCCCGCGGAAAACAAACAGTATGTGTTCAAGGCGTCGCCCGACCACGTCGCGGCGCTCCGGGAAGCGGGGTTCGACGTCCTGTCGCTGGCGAACAACCATATCCTCGACCAGGGCCTGGAAGGCCTCGAGGACACCATCGCCCATCTGCAGGAAGCCGGGCTCGCCTACATGGGCGCGGGACAAAACGAACGGGAAGCGTACGCGCCGGCGATGCTGGAGCGAAACGGCATCACCGTCGCGCTGATCGGACTGAGCCGCGTCGTGCCGGAAGTATCCTGGAAGGCGGGGCCCAAACATCCCGGCGTCGCGGAAGCGTACGACACGACCCGCGCCATCGCCGCCATCCGGGAAGCGGACGAAAAAGCCGACGTGGTGGTCGTTTACATGCACTGGGGTCTGGAGCGCAAGGATCATCCCGAGCCGTACCAGCGCGAGATGGGCCGCGCGTTCATCGACGCCGGCGCCGATCTGGTGGTCGGCTGCCATCCCCATGTGCTGCAGGGATTCGAGCCGTACAAGGACCGCTGGATCGCCTACAGTCTCGGCAATTTCGTGTTCACCACCGCCGGTTACTCGAAAACCCAGGAAACCGGAGTCCTCATGGCCGAGTGCAAAAAAGGCGGGGAATGCAGCCTGCGGTTTCATCCGATGTTCGCGGACAAATTCCAGCCCGTGCCGATGGAACCGGAAGCGGCGCGCCGGCTGCTGGAGCGCCTGGATTCCGTTTCCTACGGCGCCGCGGTCGGCCCGGACGGCGTCATCGCCGCGTCGGAGGAGGCGGGGGACGGAGCGGATTCTGCATGACGGACCTTGGCCGACCGGAACTGGACAGTCATCCCTGCGTCGCCCATCGCGGCTGGTCAGGCAAGGCGCCCGAGAACACCCTGGCCGCATTCCGGATGGCGCTGGCGGAGCCCGCCGTGCGGTGGATCGAGCTGGATGTCCGGCTTTCCCGGGACGGGGTGCCGGTGGTCATCCATGACCCGACGCTGCAACGCACGACGAACGGGACGGGACGCGTCGCCGACCGGACGGCGCGGGAGCTGGCCCGCCTCGACGCGGGCGGCTGGTTCCATCCCTCGTTCGCGGGGGAGCCGGTACCGACGCTGGAGCAGGCGCTGGAACTGGTCGCCGGACGGTGCCGGCTCAACATCGAACTGAAAACGGACGAAACGGACCGCGCCGGCATCGAGCGGCTCGTCCGCGCCACGGCGGACGTCCTGAAGGCGGCGCGCCTGACGGAAGAGGTCGTCGTTTCTTCCTTCGATCCCGTCTGCCTCGGCGACTTGCGGTGGCACGCGCCGGATCTTCGCCTGGGCCTGATCGCGAAAAGGTACGTTCCGGGTTTTGCCGCCACCCTTCGCAAAATGGGCGTCACGTTTCTGGCCCTCGATTACCGGCGGCTGAGCCCGGCGGCGCTGGCGGAGTGCGCCCGGCACGGTGTGGACGTGATGGCCTGGACGGTCAACCGGCTGCGCGATCTGGAGCGCCTGGCGGCGATGCCGGAACCGTTCCTGGTGTGCACCAACCATCCGGACCGCTGGCTGGCCGCCGTCCGGAACCAGGCCGGATGGTGATCGTTTCTTTCAGCCTTGTAAAAATATAGGCCCCTCGGCTGCGGGGTCTTTTTTTTGTTTTGAAAAAGCCGCCGCCGTCAAACCGGATTCCGCCGGCGGGCGTTATTTGGAGTGAACAACGGAGCGTCGCGACATGAAAAATTTTTGTAAAATGAGGGGTGAGGAACTTGCGCCGATCACGGACCGCCGCGGGAATCCTGCTTGTCGCGGCGGCGTTGGTGCTGGCCGCCTGCGGTTCCGGTTCCAGGGCGGTTCCATCCGCTTCCGAAACGCCCGCTGCGGAGACGGAGCATTCCGATGCTTCGGGCGGACATGCCGCCGCTTCCCCGGAAGCGTCGGAGTCGACGCCGCCGGCATCGCCGTCCGCGCCCCCGCCGGCGTCACCGTCGCCATCGCCGTCCGCCGCGCCGTCGCCGCCGGTATCGCCATCTCCTTCGCCGTCGGCCTCCCCGTCCCCGTCACCGGCGTCGCCTTCGCCATCGGCCTCGCCATCTCCGTCGGCGTCGCCGTCGCCTTCAGCTTCGCCGTCGGCGGCACCGTCGGATCCGGCCGAATCGTCGTCGCCTTCGCCAGGCGCGGCGCCGTCCGAACCGCCGGGGCAGGCGGCGGAACCGCAGACGGTCGTGGTGGAAATCCGCAATTTTGCCTATTCCCCGCAAACGGTGGAGATCCGCGCCGGAGACTTCGTCCGATTCATCAACCGCGATCGCGTGGGCCATACGGCCACGGCGGACGACGGTTCTTTCGACACGGGATTGCTGGGGCAGGATGAGGAAGCCGTCATCACGTTTGACGAAGCCGGAGAGTTTCCCTACCATTGCATCCCCCATCCGAACATGAGGGGCACCATTGTGGTCAAGTAGGCGGGAAAACGCGGCGACGCTGGAGGAAGGCCGATGCGAAACTTGCCGGACGGCGATCTGATGAAGCTGGTCAGGCAAAGACAGCGGCAGGCGCTGTCCGAGCTGTACGACCGCTACGCGGAACTGGTGTATTCATACGCCTGGCGGGCGCTGCGCGACGAAGGAGCCGCGCGCGAAATCGTGCAGGCGGTGTTTCTGCGCCTTTGGACAACCGAATCCGAATACTCGCCTGAGAAAGGCCGTTTCTCCAGCTGGATTCTGGCCATCACGCGGAACCTGGTGATCGATCGCCTGCGGCGCCTCCGGAAGGAATCCGCCCGGCTGGTCCGGCCGGAACCGGAAATGCTGGAACGGGTTCCCGACCGGTCGGAATCCCCCGAAGACCGGGCCATCCGGGGCGTGTTCCGCCGCCAGATCCGGGAGGCTTTCCGCCATCTTTCGGCGCAGCAGATTCAGCTTCTGGAGCACTTTTACTGGCAGGGTTACAGCCTGAGGGAACTGGCGGAGCTGTACGGGCAACCGCTCGGCACCGTCAAAAGCCGGCTTCATCAAACCTTGAAAGTGTTGCGCAAACATTTGCCGGCGGAGGAGGGGTGGCGATGACCGGACCGCATCCGATCTGCGATGGCCTGTTGGAGTACGTGACGGGGGAAATCGGAGACGAAGAGCGCGAGGCCTTTGAGCGCCATTTGCCGGATTGCGAAGACTGCCGCCGGGAAATCGAAACGCTGACGGCCGCATGGGAGGCGCTGCCATTTGACATGGAACGGATAAAACCGCCCCGCGACCTGAAACGCCAGGTGTTTGCCGCTTTGGACGTGCTGGAAGGGAAGCCCGCGCCCGGAATGCGGCGGTTCGCGGGGGCGCGGCGGGCGTGGATGGCGTCCGCCGCCGTCCTGGCGGCGGCCTTCGTGCTGGTGGCGGGAGGGCTTTTGTGGGGGAACGTTGCCGACTGGTTCCGCCGGGAAACCGCGACGTTTCCGCCGAATCCGCCGGCGGCGGTACCGGTTTCGGAGATGGAGTGGAGCATGCCGCTCCAGCCGGCGGAAGGCGCGGGAGATCACGGATACGGCATCGCCTGCGTCGTCCGGCAGGGCGGGTCGAAGCAGTTTGTCGTCTACGTGTTCGGCGCCCGCCGGACGATCGGAAAGGAAGCGTACCAGGTATGGCTGGTCAGCGGCAGCGAGCGCCGCAGCGCCGGGACGTTCCGGGTCAGCGACGAACGGGGCGTCGGCGTACTGGCCGTGCCGCTTCGTGCCGCCGACCCGATTTCCTTCGACGCCATCGGCATTACGCTGGAACCGGACGCGGACGGCTTCCAGCCGAGGGGGCCCAGGGTGTTTGCGGGAGGAGCGCCGCCTCCCGGGTAAGTTCCCTGCGGCCGGTGCCGCGGGCGCAAAGGCGCCGCGCGAATTCGCACCGCGGACATAAAAAGCCCGCTCCCGAAAGGGGAGCGGGCTTTTGCGTTTACCAGCCCATCCGGCGCCGAAGCGACGCGATTTGTTCCGTATGGTGGCGAGCATGCCAGACAACGACCGCCAGGGTGTCGTCCAGCGTCCAGGCGCCGCTGGCCGGATGGATGTATTCACGGCGGAAGTCATCTTCGCCCATCGTGCGCCACAGGCGTTCCCAGCGGCGGCACAGGGCTTCCAGCAGCAACAGCGAATCCTCGATGCCGTACACCTTGGTATCGGGCAGTTCGGCCCATTGGTTTTCGTCATACGGGCAAATGGTGGGACGCTCTTCCGTCAGCGCCAGCTTGACCCGCGTGAAGTACTGCATCGCGGAGTCCGCGATGTGATGCACCACCTGGCGGACCGTCCACCCTCCCGGGCGGTACGGGGTCGCCAGCTGTTCGTCGCCCAGCCCCGCCACCGTCTCCCTCAGTTTGGCCGGACAGGCAGCCAGCTCGTCGATGAGCCGGTCCCGCTGCGCGGCGTCCAGCTTGCCCGGCCTGGAAAACTTGCCGATGGGATACTTCCACGCTTCCAGCTCTTCGTCCGTCACGCGTTTTCCCCTCCTCAGGCGGTCAACCGTTCCATTTCGTCCAGCACTTCCTCGAACACCTTCATCGCCTGTTCGATCGGCTTGGGCGTGGACATGTCGACGCCCGCCCGCTTCAGGATGTTGATGGGGTAGTCGCTGCCTCCGCTCTTCAGGAAGCCCATGTACCGCTCCACCGCGGGCCGTCCCTCTTCCAGGATCTGCCTGGCGAAGCTTGTCGCCGCGGAGAAGCCGGTGGCGTATTTGTAGACATAGAAGCTCGAGTAAAAATGGGGGATGCGCGCCCATTCCATCTCGATGTCCTTGTCTACCACCACGTCGTCGCCGTAGTACTTTTTGTTCAGGTCGTAGTAGATGGAGCACAGCTCCTGCGGGGTGAGCGAATCCCCGCTTTCCGCCTTCCGGTGGATGATTTTCTCGAATTCCGCGAACATCGTCTGCCGGAACACCGTCGTGCGGAACTGGTTGGCGTAATAGCTGAGCAGGAACAGCTTTTCCTTGCGATTGTCCGTCCGATCCAGGAGATGCCGGATGAGCAGCGCCTCGTTGAGCGTCGACGCCACTTCCGCGAGGAAGATCGGATACTGGGCGTTGCGGTAGTCGTTGTTTTGGTCGGAAAAATACGAGTGGAGCGCGTGTCCCATTTCGTGAGCGAGGGTAAACACGCTGTCCAGGTTGTCCTTGTGGTTGAGCAAAACGTACGGGTGGGTGCCGTAGGCGCCCCAGCTGTAGGCGCCGCTGCGCTTGCCTTCGTTTTCGTACACGTCGATCCAGCCGCCCGAAAAGCCTTCCCGCAAAATTCGCAGATAATCTTCGCCGAGGGGCGTCAGGCCTTCCAGCACGAGCTCCTTCGCCTTTTCGTAGGGAATGTTCATGTCCACCTCGTCCGTCAGCGGCGCGAACAGGTCGTACATGTGCATTTCGTCAACACCGAGCAGACGCTTGCGCAGTCTCATGTAGCGGTACATGAGGGGCAGGTGGCGATGGATCGTGTCGATCAGGTTGTCGTAGACGCTGACCGGTATGTTGTCGGCGAACAGGGACATTTCGAGGGCGGACGGGTATTTGCGGGCCCGGGCGTAAAACAGGTTTTTGGTGACGTTGGCGTTCAGCATGGCGGCCAGCGTGTTCCGCCATTTTCCGTATGTATCGTACATCGCCTTGAACGCCTCGCGGCGCACGTCCCGGTTGCGGCTTTCGAGGAACTGGATGTAGCGCCCGTGGGTCAGCTCCACTTCCTGGCCCCGCTCGTCCCGGATGGTCGGGAACTTCAGGTCGGCGTTGTTCATGATGCCAAAAATCGTGCCCGGCGCCTGGGAAATGTTGCCCGCCTGGGCCAGCAGGGCTTCCTCGCTTTCGGACAGCACGTGCGGTTTCTGGCGGAGCAGCTCCTCCAGGGTGCGCCGGTATTTGGCCAGTTTCGGCTCCGCGATAAGCCCGCGCAGCTGTTCCTCGCTGAGGGAGAGGATTTCCGGCGCGATGAAGGACAGCGCCTCGTTGACTTCGACGTTCAGCTTCTTGGATTTGTCGGCAAGGGCCTGGTAGGCCGGATCGCCCATGTCCTCGTGGTGCTTCATGTTGGCGTACACGTACAGGCGTTCCACCGCGAGGGACAGTTCGTCTTCCAGTTCAAAGCAGGCGCGGATCGTGTCCGCGTCTTTCAATTTGCCCTGGAAGGCAGCGACGTCGCCAAGGCGTCTCTTGACGGAATCGTACTCCTTGTCCCAGGCGGCCTGGTCCGGATACAGATCTTCGAGTCTCCAGCGATGTTCCGGGGGCACGTCCTGGCGTTTGGGCAACTGGCTCATGGAATGGTACCTCCTTCGGACCTCGGATGGATGCCGCGCCGGCGTGATCGCATCCCTGTGCAGGCGGGCCGAGCCGTCCACGGCCAAGGCGGCGGGGACGGCAGGCGGAAGCGATGTCCGCGGATCACGGGCCGTGACCGGCAGCGAAGAAAAAAACGCAAGCAAGCCCAGAGCGCACAAAAAGAACCTTTTGCGCATGTTGCGCACGATGCGGACCCTCCCGGATACGGAAATGATTGCCGTATCCAGTATGGCCCGTTGCCGGACAGTTTAACGGGGACCCGGGCTGGCCGTCTCGCCGCCGGCGGTCCAGAGGCTGTAGACGAGAAGAATGAATGCCAGCGCCACGAGCACGAGCGCGAAAATCGCCATTCCCCTGCGCAGCCTGGCGGGAATGCTGTCCCGCCGCAGGATCAGGATGGCCGCCAGGGCGAAGGCGGACAGGATGAACATCAGGCTGGCGGATGCGTCCAAGCGGCGCGCGTCCTCCTTTTTTTGTTTTTTCCATCATACGAAAAGATGGCGGGGGAAATCAACGACAAGTCAAACGGCAAGTCATGCGATGGGCGCGGCGGCATATACATAGGGAAGGAGTTGTACGGCGGTCCCCGCCGGCCGGAAGGGGATCGCGTCCGAAAGGAGGATCCTTCGTGACGGAAGCGTTGGACAAACTTCGCTTCGAGATTTACGAGCGGGTGCAATTGCCGGAGGAAATCGCCTCCCTTCAGGAGCTTGAGGAACTCGAGCTCATTCCCCATATGCAGACGCTGCCTGGCGAGGACCACGTGCAAATACGCGGCCATTTGCTGCTTACGGGCGTTTACCGCGGCGAAACCGCCGAGTCCCCCGTCCGCCAGCTGGAACACTGGATTCCGATCGAAATCTCGCTGCCGTTGTACCGGGTGGGCCGGCTGGAGGAACTCACCGTCGACGTGGAACAGTTCGACGTCGATCTGGTGTCCGGACGCACCCTGAACGTCACCGGCACGCTGACGCTGCGCGGCGTGCAGGGCGGACCCGCGCAGGAGCGGGAATGGGACGGGGACGGATTGCGCGTCGTGCATCAGGCTCCGCCGCAGGAAACCTGGCCCGGCTTGTCCGGCGAGGCGCCGGTTCAGGCTGCCGTTTACCGGCTGCAGGGGGATGATGGAGGCGTCGTCGGCCTGGAACCGGCGGGAGGAGCCGACGCACCGCGGCCCGCCGGGGACGATGCGGGCGCCGCCCGTTCTGCGGCGGACGAAACCGAAACGATCAAAATCGCGGCCAGTGAACATTCCGCGGCGAATTTCGCCGCGGGGGGAACGGGCGCGGCGGGCTCCATTCCGGGCGAGCCCGTTGCGGCGCGTACCGGCGCGGGGGATGCCGGGGCGGCGCAACCCGCCGGAAGCGAAGCCGGCGCGAGCCGTCCGGCCGCCGGCGAAGCCGGCTTTGAATCGCCCGTCCCGGCGGGCGGCGGGGATCCGGCGGCGGAGAGCGGGGCCGAACCGACAGCGGGAGCCCTGAGGCCGCCCGTGGCGGAAGAACCGGCCGTGGAAAGCCCGGAAGAAGAGGTGGTGAGCGTCAGGGAAATCCCGGTTTCGGGCCCCTCCGAAATCCGGGAAGAACCGGCCGCGGCGGCCGGCGCCGGCGATGCGCCGTCCGCGGTTGCGGCTTCCTCCGGCGCGGAGGCGTTTGCCGCGCGGGAGACGGAATCCGCGGCCCTGGCGGAGGCGGTGTACGAGGAGGCGGACGCCGCCCCGGTGTCCGATTCGGGCTGGACCGCTTCCGCTCCGGATGTTCCCGCCGCGGAGGAAAAGCCGGCCGTGAAAGTGACCCTGACCGGCAAACGCGAGCCCGCCGCCGCCGGAGCATCCTCGGAGCCGGTGGGATGGCATTCCCTCATCGGGCTGCGGGCGGAACGGGAACCGGCGGCCGGGTCCGCCGCCGTAGGGCGGGAAGCCGGCGCGGCCGGGGACGTCCCGGCTGACGGCGGGGAGGCGCGGAGCGACCGCGGCGCGGCCGCCGAGCCCGGCGCGGACAGCGGCGCGATCCCTGGCGGGGAAGCGGAACCCGCGGCGGAAAGGGCGGAAGCGCCGACGGGCGGCGACGAGCTGGATTGGGCGCGGCTGTTCCGCGTCCGGGGCAGCGAAGCGTCCCCCTTCACCCGCGTCCGGCTGTGCATCGTCCAGGAACACGAATCGCTGGAGTCGGTCGCCGAGCGCTACCAGGTGCAGGCACGGTTGCTGCAGCGTTTCAACAACCTGACCGAACCCTACGTGACCAAAGGCCAGGTGCTTTATATTCCCCAACACTGAAAGAATATCGGCCACAGGCCCCCGTGCGGCGGGGCCCTGTGGCTTTTGCGCCGGCATCGGCGGGCGGCCGCCCGCCGCGGCGGCTCCCCGCCGGATATTCCTTGACTGCGCCATGTGCAAGAGGTATGATTTATAAATAGCGAAAGGCGAAGAAAGGGAAGCGGCGCAGTCAGCCCTTCAGAGAGCGGCACCGCCGAAAGGCGCTGGGAGGTGCGCGCAGGACGCGGCTGCGGCGTGTCGCCCTGGAGCCTCCCGTTCGAACGGACAGTAGGACGGGACGGTGGCGTCCGTTATCCGCAACGAGTGCCGTCCGCCCCCGGGGTGTTTCAGGGGCCGGCGGAACAAAGGTGGTACCACGGAAGAGAGCCTTCCGTCCTTTGGGGACGGAAGGTTTTTGCTTGTGTCAAGCGTACATTGGCCATGGAGGTAGGAAGCGCATGTCGGAAACCGCAAGCCGCCGCGAGGTGGATCTGCCGACCGCCTACGATCCGGCGCAAACCGAACGCAAATGGTATGAAAAATGGCTCAAAGGAGGGTATTTCACGGCCGGAAAGCGGCCGGGCGCGCCCAAATACACCATCGTCATCCCGCCGCCCAACGTGACCGGCAACCTGCACATCGGACACGCCCTGGACTTCACCCTCCAGGACATCCTGATCCGCTTCAAGCGCATGCAGGGCTACGACGCCCTCTGGCTGCCGGGCACCGACCATGCCGGCATTGCCACCCAGACGAAGGTGGAGCAGCGGCTCCGGGAAGAGGAAGGCAAGACCCGCCACGATCTCGGCCGGGAAGAGTTCCTCAGACGGGTGTGGGCGTGGAAAGAGCACTACGCCAACACCATCCGCGACCAGTGGGCGAAAATGGGCTTCAGCCTGGACTACACGCGCGAGCGGTTCACGCTGGACGAAGGGCTGTCCCGCGCGGTGCGCGAGGTGTTCGTCCGCCTTTACGAAAAAGGCCTGATTTACCGCGGCAAGCGCATCATCAACTGGGACCCGGAAACCCGCACCGCCCTTTCCGACATCGAGGTGGAATACAAGGAGGTGCAGGGCCGGCTGTACCACCTGCGCTATCCGCTGGTGGACGGTTCCGGCTACATCGAGGTGGCCACCACCCGTCCGGAAACGATGCTCGGCGACACGGCGGTGGCCGTCAATCCGGAGGATGAGCGGTACAGGCACCTGGTCGGCAAAACGGTACGTCTGCCCATTCTCGGGCGGGAGATCCCGATCATCGCCGACGACTACGTGGACAAGGATTTCGGCAGCGGCGCGGTGAAGATCACCCCGGCCCACGACCCGAACGACTTCGAGGTGGGCCAGCGCCACAACCTGCCGCAGATCCTCGTGATGGACGAAGGCGGCCGGATGAACGAAAACGCCGGACCGTATCAGGGTCTTGACCGCTTCGAATGCCGCAAAAAAATCGTGGAGGACCTGACGGCGCAGGGCTTTTGCGTCAAGATCGAGGAACACGTCCACCAGGTAGGCCACAGCCAGCGGTCGGGGGCGGTGGTGGAACCCTATCTGTCCACGCAGTGGTTCGTGGCCATGAAGCCCCTCGCCGAGCGGGCCATCGCCGCGCAGAAGTCGGAAAAGGCCGTGCGCTTTGTGCCCGAACGGTTCGAGAAAATCTATCTGCACTGGATCGAAAACGTGAAAGACTGGTGCATTTCCCGCCAGCTGTGGTGGGGCCACCGGATTCCCGCCTGGTATTGCGAGGCTTGCGAAGAGATTCATGTGGGCCACGAAGCGCCGGACGTCTGCCGCAAGTGCGGACATACCGCTTTGAGACAGGACGAGGACGTGCTGGACACGTGGTTCAGCTCGGCTCTTTGGCCGTTCTCCACGCTGGGCTGGCCGGACGACACGGAAGACATGCGCCGGTACTATCCCACCGACGTGCTGGTCACCGGCTACGACATCATCTACTTTTGGGTCGCCCGGATGATTTTCACCGCGTTGGAGTTTACGGATTCGATCCCGTTCCGCGAGGTGCTCATCCACGGGCTCGTCCGCGACGCGCAGGGGCGCAAGATGAGCAAATCCCTTGGCAATGGCGTGGACCCGCTGGAGGTCATCGAGAAATACGGCGCCGATGCCATGCGGTTCATGATTTCCACCGGCAGCACGCCGGGGCAGGACGTGCGCTTCCGCTGGGAGAAGGTGGAGCAGGCGCGCAACTTCGCCAACAAGATCTGGAACGCTTCGCGCTTTGTGCTCATGAACCTGGACGGATATGAGCCCGGTGAACCCGACCTGGACGGCCCGCTGACCGCGGCGGACCGCTGGATCCTGCACCGTTTCAACGAAACCGCCCGCGAAGTCACCCGCCTGCTCGACCAGTACGAGAACGGCGAAACGGGACGGGTGCTGTACGATTTCATCTGGGACGACCTGTGCGACTGGTACATCGAGTTTTCCAAGCTCAGCCTGTACGGCGACGATCCGGAGCGCCGGCGGACGACGCAGCGCGTGCTGGTGTGGGTGCTGGACCGCACGCTGCGCCTGCTGCATCCGTTCATGCCGTTCATCACGGAGGAAATCTGGCAGCATCTGCCACGTACCGCGGACGCCGGCGAAACGATCATGCTGGCGGAGTGGCCGCGGCCCGACGACCGGCTGAACGCGCCCGAAGCCGTGCGGGAAATGGAGCTGCTCAAGCAGACGATCCGTGCCGTGCGGAACGTCCGCGCGGAATCCGGGGTCGCGCCCGGCAAGAAAGTGGAGCTCCTGGTCAAGCCGGCGGGCCGGGAGGAACTCGAACTGTTCAAGCGCAATGAAGCGTACCTGGTGCGTTTCGCCAATACGTCGTCGCTGGTGATCGACCCCGGCATCGCGCCGCCGGCCAAGGCGGTCACCGCGGTGGTGACGGGCGCGGAGCTGTACCTGCCCCTGGCGGGTCTCATCGACATCGACCAGGAAATCGCCCGGCTGGAGAAAGAGCTGGCCCACCTGAACGCGGAAGTGGAGCGCGTGGAGAAGAAGCTGGCCAACGAAGCGTTCGTGGCCAAGGCGCCGCCGCACATCGTCGAGGAAGAGCGGGCGAAGGAGAGAGACTACCGTGAGAAGAGAGACAAGGTGCTGGCCCGCATCGCGGAACTGCGCGGGTGACGGATTCGGGGTGGAGCTTCCATGACGAAGGCAAGACGGAAGGGAACGGCCGGAGCCAACCGCTCCGGCTTTCGCACCGCGGAGGAAGCCGTCGCCTGGATCACCGGACTGATGCCGGTCAACGGCATCCGGCCCGGCCTGGACCGCATCCGGCTGATGATGGACAAGCTCGGGGACCCGCACCTCAGGCTCCGTTTCATCCACGTGGCGGGCACGAACGGCAAGGGATCGGTTTGCGCGTATCTGGATTCGGTGCTGCGCCGGTGCGGGTACGATGTCGGCCTGTTCACCTCGCCGTATCTTACCTCGTACACCGACCGCTTCCGGTACAATGGGCAAAACATGCCGGACGACGCCCTGGTGCGGCTCGCCAACCGGTTGAAACCGGTGGCGGAAGAGCTGGCGCAGACGGAGTGGGGCCCTCCTACCATGTTCGAGGTGACAACCGCGCTGGCGCTGCTTTATTTCGCCACCGAGACGTATCCCGACTATGTGGTGTGGGAAACCGGCCTGGGCGGCCGCCTCGACGTGACGAACATCGTGCATCCGGTGGTCAGCGTCATCACCAATGTCGGCCATGACCACATGGATTTGCTGGGACCAACCCTTGCCGACGTGGCCAGGGAGAAAGCCGGCATCATCAAGCCCGGCGTGCCCGTGGTGTCCGCGGTGCGGCAGCCGGAGGCCGTGGAGGTGCTGCGGCGGACGGCGGCGGAGCGGAAATCGACGCTGTACCTTTTGGGCGACCAGTTCGATTATGACATTTTGTCCCTGCAGCCGGGGGAAACGCGTTTTACGTTCCGCGGACCGTACCGGAAGCTGGAAGACCTGCGGATTCCGATGAGCGGCGCCCACCAGGCGGAGAACGCGACGGTGACGGTGATGACGCTGGAGATCCTGCGGCAGTTCAACGCCTTCGTCGTCGAGGACGAAGACCTGCGGGCGGGGCTGGAGGAGGCCTCCTGGCCCGGACGGCTCGAACTGGTTTCGGAGAATCCCCCCGTGCTGCTTGACGGCGCGCACAATCCGGAGGGGATGGAAGCGCTGGCCGCCGCCCTGCGGGACCTTTTCCGGTACGAACGGATCAACGTGCTTTTGGGCATGATGCCCAACAAGAATCATGAACGTTCGCTTTGGCATATACTACCAATGGTGGATACGCTCGTCATCACAGAGCCCTTTTTTTTCAAAAAAATGAGCGCGCACGCTCTTGCCGACCTGGCCCATGGCCTGCGGGAACGGATCGGGGGACCGCGGCAAATCGTGACGGAACCGGATTGGCGGCGCGCCCTGGACACGGTCATGCGGCTGGCCGGCGATGCGCCCGGACGCACGCTCACGGTGGTCACCGGGTCGCTCTACCTTGTCGCCGATGTCCGTTCCTGGCTGCTCCATCAAAAAACCACGGAAAAAGGCTGGTGAAATGCCGTTGCGTTCGGCTCAGCGCGTTCATTTTATCGGCATCGGGGGATACGGGATGAGCGCCATCGCCCGGGTGCTCCTGGAGATGGGATACACGGTCACCGGTTCCGACATCGCCCGGCAGGAGTCCACCGACAAACTGGCGGGCCAGGGCGCGAGGATTTTCATCGGCCACCGGGCTGAGCACGTGCGCGGCGCGGATCTGGTTGTCTATTCCACTGCCCTTCCGGTGGACAACGAGGAGCGGCTGGCGGCAGAGCGGTGGAACATTCCCGTGATGCACCGTTCCCAGATGCTGGCCCGCCTGCTGAACGACCGCTCCGGGATCGCCGTGGCGGGAACCCACGGCAAGACCACGACGTCTTCCATGATCGCGCTGGTGATGGAGACGTGCGGGTTGGACCCGACCTATATCATCGGCGGGGAAATTTTGAACGTGAACACCAACGCCAAGGCCGGACGCGGCAAATACGTGGTGGCCGAAGCCGACGAGAGCGACGGCTCGTTCCTGGAGTACCGCCCGGAGATCGCCGTGGTCACCAACATCGAGCCGGACCATCTGGAGCATTACGGCGGCGATTTCGGCAGACTCAAGGAAGCGTACATGCACTTTTTGGACAACATCCGGCCCGGGGGCCTGGCGGTCCTCTGCGCCGATGACGACGACGTCCGGGAGGCGATTCCCCGTCTTGCGGGATCGGACCGGCGGGTGGTGACGTACGGCCTCTCCCGCGAAGCGGATCTCACCGCCGCGGACGTGGAGCTGGGCGACCGGAAGTCTTCCTTCACGGTGGTGCGGAACGGCGAACCTTTGGGCACCATGCGCCTGTCCGTGCCCGGCAGGCACAATGTGTCCAACGCCCTCGCGGCGGCGGCCGTCTGTCTGGAAGCCGGCGTCCCGTTTGAAGGCATTGCCCGCGCCATCGTGGAATTCCGCGGCGCCAAACGCCGTTTTCAGGTGCTGGAAGAAGCGGACGGGATGATCGTTATCGACGATTACGCCCACCACCCCACGGAAATCGCGGCGACGATCCAGGCGGCCAAGATGACGGGCAAGCGCATCATCGCCGTCTTCCAGCCGCAGCGGTACACCCGCACGTTCTTTTTGCTGGACGCGTTCAGCCGCGCCTTTGCCGATGCCGACGAGGTGGTGGTGACCGACATCTACTCGCCGGCCGGCGAAGAGCGCATCGAGGGCGTCCACGCCCGGCATCTGGCGGAGCTGATTGCCCGCAACAGCAACCCGAACGTGACGTATGTGCCCACGAAAGAAGAAGCCCTGGAATTCATCTGGGCGAAAATGAAGCCCGGCGACCTGGTGCTGACCATGGGCGCCGGCGACATCTGGAAAACGGCCCATCAGCTGGCCGAGCGGCTGCGCGGGCGCACCGAAGCCCAAAGCTGAGGGCGCAGCCGTTTAGCATAAGCGGGCGGTCCGCATCGCGGGCCGCCCGCTGGTCTATCTCTCCTGGCTCTCTCATATGCTGAGATAGAAAACAAGCCCAGTAGAGAGACAAGGAGAGAGAGACATGGCGGGCAAGGCGAGAATGACGTTCCGATTCGACCGCAGCGACCCGGGGCGTCCCGGCGTCTGGCGGGTGGCGGGTGACGAGTGGCAGACGGACGGCGTGCGGTCCCATGAGGCCGCGCGGCCTTTTGACCAAACGCAACACCCGGGCGGGGTGCGGCACCCCGGCGATCCGGAGCACCCCGCCGATGCGCATGCCGCGTCCCATCCTCCGGTTCCGGAAGACGGCCTTCCCTTTCAGGATGACGTGGACGGGCTGGAGCGGCTGATCCGCGGGGAGGAGCCGGTGCCGGTTCCGTTCCGGCCCGATGCGGACAAGCCCGGGAGCGGGACGGACGATGTTTCCGGCGATTCCGGTTTGGACGACGTGTCCGGCACGGCCGCCGGCGAGTCCGGTTCTGCCGCATCCGGTTCAGCCGGTGCGGCCGCCGACTCTCGTGCATCCCGCGCCTTTTCCGTTTCCGGCGCCGTTTCCGACGATTCCTTTGCCAATTCCGAACTTTCTCGCGAGGTTTCCGTCAACCCCTCCGACCCATTGGAAGAGGCTTTCGACGCCTTCGGTGCCATGAACCGCCGGCCGGAAATCGCGACGGGGAACCGCAATGGGGGCAGACCGTCCCCTTCCGGCTTTCGCGTTTTCCTGGCCCTTACGGGCGCGATCGCCACCGGCGCGGTGTTCGGCTACCTGGTGCTGTGGCTGTTTGTCGGCCAGCCGTGGGTTTCCGGCAGCGGCGGTCCCGCCCCGAACCCGTCCGCCGCCTGGGCGTACGGCATGGACAAGCAGGCGGGGGAAGCGGACGGTGGGGACGGAGAGGGCATCGGCGGTTCGGGAACGGCGGAGGAGAGTCCTGTCCGCGGGGACGGGAATGCCCTGGCCGGGAAACCGGGAGAGGCGTCGCCCCGGGAAACCGCCGGGGGTTCCGGGCCGCCGGAGGAGACCGCTCCGGCGGCAGCCAAAACGATGGTCATTCCGGCGGATCTGTTCTACTTTTTGCAATACGGGGTTTTCAGTTCCGAAGAAAGAATGAAGGAAGCGCTGCGGACGGTGCGGAACAAGGGGCTGGCCGCCGTCGCCGCGCAAGGCGACGGGTACCGGGTCTTCGTGGGCGCGGCGCCGACGCGGGACGACGCGGAACGGCTCGCGAAGCTGCTGGGCGATTTGCAGGTGTACATCAAGGTGTCGGACAGCGACCCTCTGGTCCTGCCCGCCGACGGATTGCCGGCGGACCTCCCGGCGTTTTTCGAAAGAAGCGGGGAGCTGGCGCGGGAAGCCGAACGTCTGTCCCTCGCGCTGCTCCGGAAAGATACGCCGTCGGAGGAAGCCTGGCAGCGCCTGCGGGAAACGCACCGCTTGTGGCGGCAGACCGCCGATGCCCTGGAAGGGGACACCGCCCTGGCGGGAGAAGCGCAAACGCTGGCGCTGCGCGTCGCCGGGCGGCTGGATGCGGCGGTCCGGCGTCTGGAAGACGGCCGCGGCGGGGATCGCTCCGCCCCGTGGGACGCCCAATCGGCCGTCATGGAAGCGCTGCTCGACCTGGAGCGGCTGCGGGAAACCCTGAAATCCGCGGTGCCGACGGTGGCCGCCGGGTGACGGTGATCCCGTCCGTTGCAAGCCGATCATCTGTCGTCTCCATTCTTGCGGACATGCCGTCCGCTGGCGCGAATCGGAACCCCAATGATCGCGATTTCAAGGGCCGGATTCGCTCCGGCAACGGACGATATGTCCGCAACCTTTTTGTCCAAACGGCCGCCAACAGTTCCGGAAAGCCGACGCTTGTCCGGCCGCCGGGCGATTCGTATAATGGTGAAAGATGTAAAAAAACGGCGGGAGTCGTTGCATTCATGAAAAAAAACAGTCGGTGGCTGCTCGTGCTGTTTCTTCTTCTCGGCCTCTTCGGCGGCAGCCTGATTTCGCATCTTCTGGAGGATGTCCGCGAACTGGCGTTTCTTACAAAGGCTTTGCCGGTCGTCTGGAATCCGGCCGTGGACCTCGGTTTTCTCGCCTTCGAATTCAACCTGCGCCTGGAACTCACCCTGCTCAGCCTGATCGGCGCCGTCATCGCCATCTGGCTGTACCGGAAAATGTGAGAAAGGAAGACGCCTTTTGCGCTGCACCCTCATCCTCGCATCCGCTTCTCCCCGCAGAAGGCAGCTGATTTCGGTGTTCGGGCTGCCGGTCGAGGTCCGCCCGGCATCGGTGGACGAAAGCGCGCCGGATCACTGGACTCCCGCCCGGACGGTGGAGGCGCTGTCCCGCCGCAAGGCGGAAGCCGTCGTGCGGGAGGTTGCCGCATCCCTTTCTTCGGCCGGGGACGAATGCCACGTCGTCATCGGCAGCGACACCGTCGTCGTGCTGGACGGGAAGCTGATGGGCAAGCCCGCCGACGCGGAAGAGGCGCGGGACATGCTGCGCCGGCTGTCCGGCCGGACGCACGAGGTGTACACCGGCGTTGCGTGCTTTCGTGTAACGGCAACGGACGGAGAGGAGGACCCCGCGAAAGCCGAAGGAATCCCCGCGGACGCCGTCCGCCTGGATGGCGTGGGCCAATACCGCGTCCTCGCCGAAATGCCGGACGGTCTCCCGAAAATCGCCGTCGGCCATACCGTCAGCCGGGTGACGTTTGCCCCGATGAGCGACGAGGAAATCGAGGCTTACGTCGGGACGGGCGACCCGCTGGACAAGGCGGGGGCATACGGCATTCAGGGAGCCGGCTCCTTATTCGTGGAAAAAATCGAAGGGGATTTCTACAGCGTCATGGGACTCCCCGTGAATCTTTTGTACCGGATGCTGTCAGGTTTTGGCATCGGCCCGTTACTTCGGGGTTGAGCCGGACGCCCGTTTTTTCGCCGGATTCCGACCAATTGCGCATATACCGCACCCGGAAACGGGTGTTATAGTATAGCCGAGGCGCGGATTTTGCGCGGTTGCCCCGTTTTCTCCCCGCCGACACCCGCACGGCCATGCCGGATTTCCTTCCGTACGGTCAACGAGGTCATGTCATGCGGCTTTGGAGCTTAAACCGCCGGCACAGCGGGAAAAGTGCAGGAGCTGCAGGGCCCGCCGAAGATAAATGAGGAGGGCTGCCCAATGACCGCAAAACTTTACACGCTGCGCCAGCTGCCTCTCGAGGACAGGCCCCGCGAGCGCTTGAAGCTGTATGGCGCGGAGTCGCTGAGCAACGCCGAGCTGCTGGCCATTCTGCTGCGCACCGGAACGCGCGACGAATCGGCGTTGCACGTGGCCCAGCGCATTCTCAACGATTGCGGGGGCCTGCGCCGGCTGGCCGAAAAAAACTGGGACGAACTCACCCACATCCGCGGCATCGGCCCGGTCAAGGCGGTGCAACTGCAGGCGTCCGTGGAGCTGGGCCGCCGGCTGGCCCGCGCCCGTCTGCCGGAAGCGCCCCGCATCACCCGTCCCCAGGATGCGGCCGATCTGCTGCTCGAGGACATGCGCCATTTGAAAGAGGAGCATTTCGTGTGCCTTTTTCTGAACACGAAAAACCGGGTGATCGGCCGGCAGACGCTGTCCATCGGCAGCCTGAACGCGTCGGTGGTGCATCCGCGGGAGGTGTTCCGCGCCGCCATCCGGCGCAGCAGCGCGGCCATCCTGTGTGCCCACAACCACCCGAGCGGTGATCCGACGCCCAGCGACGAAGATCTGGAGGTCACCCGGCGGCTGGTGGAAGCCGGCAGGGTCGTCGGCATCGAAGTGCTCGACCATCTGGTCATCGGGGACGGACGGTTCGTCAGTTTGAAGGAAGCCGGCTGCATGTAATATAATGAGGAAGATTGTCCGACATCAGGAGGTTCGGTATATGTTCGGGGGGACCCGTGACCTGGGCATCGACCTGGGTACCGCCAACTCGCTCGTTTTCGTAAAAGGCAAAGGCATCGTCGTCAGGGAACCGTCCGTGGTCGCCATCCGCACGGATACCCGCAAGATCATGGCGGTCGGCGAAGACGCCAAGCGCATGATCGGCCGCACGCCCGGCAGCATCGTCGCCGTGCGCCCGATGAAGGACGGGGTCATCGCCGACTTCGACACGACGGCGACCATGATCAAATATTTCATCAACCGCGCCTACAAAAAGAGCTTTCTGTTCCCCCGCCGGCCCAACGTCATGGTTTGCGTGCCTTCCGGGGTGACGTCGGTGGAGAAGCGCGCCGTGGAGGAAGCCACCAAGATGGCGGGCGCCAAGGAAGCGTACACCATCGAAGAGCCGTTCGCCGCGGCCATCGGCGCGGATTTGCCCGTCTGGGAGCCCACCGGCAGCATGGTGGTGGACATCGGGGGCGGCACGACGGAAGTGGCCGTCATCTCCCTCGGCGGCATCGTCACCAGCCGCTCCATCCGCGTGGCGGGCGACGAGATGGATGAAGCGATCATCCAGTACATCAAGCGGATGTACAATCTGCTGATCGGCGAACGCTCGGCGGAACAGATCAAGATCGACATCGGTTCGGCCCTGCCGGCGGAGCAGCCCCAAACCGTGGAAATCCGCGGCCGCGACCTGGTCACCGGCCTGCCGAAGACCATCGCCATCACTTCGGACGAGATCACCGAAGCGCTGGCGGATACGACGAACGCCATTGTCGAGGCGGTGAAGCTGACCCTGGAACGGACTCCGCCCGAATTGGCGGCGGACATCATGGACCGGGGCATCGTGCTGACCGGTGGCGGGGCGCTGCTCCGCAACCTGGACAAGCTGCTGTCGCGGGAGACCGGCATGCCGGTTCTGGTCGCCGAACATCCCCTCGATTGCGTCGCCATCGGCACGGGCAAAGCGCTGGAAAGCCTCGATCTGCTCCGGGCGGGCAGGGGTTCTGCCGCGCGGGCGGCCGACTGAACCGGATCCAATGGGCAGGCAAGCGGCGAACGGTGGTGATCGGCGATCAGACTGTTTCGCAACAAAAGGCTGTTCATTCTCATGATCGGCCTGGTGCTGTTCATCGCCCTGATCGGATTTACCATGGGAAGGACCCGGCTCACCTGGGCCGAGAAGTTTTTGCACGACACCTTCGGCGCGGTCCAGTCGGTCCTGTACCAGCCCGTCGGCGCCGTCGCGCAGTTTGTCCGCGACATGGGCCGGCTTTCCGAAGTGTACCGGGAAAACGAAGTGCTTCGCCAGACCGTGGCGAGATATGCGCAGGACCAGATGCGCTACAATTTCATCGAGCTCGAGAACGAACGGCTAAAAAGGGCGCTGGAGTTCACCGAGCGGCAGAAGCAGCTGTACCGTTACCGCTATCTCATCGCCCAGGTGATCGGCTACAGTTCCGATCCGTACAATCGGTCGTTCCGCATCGACCTTGGCGCGCGGGACGGCGTCCGGGAAAAAATGGCGGTGCAGACCGTGGACGGCCTCGTCGGCATCGTCAGCCGCGTGTCCGAATTCACCTCCACCGTCATGCCGCTGACCGAACTCGATCCGAATTCGCCGACGGCCATCGCCGTATCGGCCACGGCCCTCGGCAAGGAAAGCAAAACCTTCGGTGTCGTCGACGCCTATGACAGGGAAACCGGACTCTTTCGCATGAGCAGGATCGATCCGGACGATCCCCTGGAGGAAGGCGATATCATCATCACCTCCGGGCTGGGCGCCTTGTTCCCCCGCGGCATCGTGATCGGCACGGTAGTGAAAAAGCAGGTCGGGGATTTCGGACTGACGCTGACCGCCGACATCCGGCCGGCATCCGCCTTCGATCACCTGACGGAAGTGTTCGTCGTGGTGGTGCCGGACATGGACCTGGCGGAAACGGAGGCGCCATGAAGCTGCGCATCCACCGGACGGTCGCCGCCGCCCTCGTCCTGCTGCTCATCGAGACGGCGGTGCTTCCCTGGCTTGTGCCGGCGGCCTGGAGCGACCGGATCCTGCCGCATTTTCCGTTTCTCGTGACCCTGTTCGTGGCCTTGACGGCCGGGCGTCATATCGCTTTCTTTTTCGGGCTTGGTTTCGGACTATTGCAGGATGTGCTTTTTTACGGACACCTGATCGGTGCCTATGCCTTTGGCATGGCCCTGACCGGATACCTGGCGGGACTGGCGGCATACCGCCTGCGGCCCGTGCCGGGGCTGTATGTGTCGATGACGGCGCTTGGCGGTTTTGTGCTGGACATGATCGTTTACGCCATTTACCGGCTTTTCCAGGTGACGACCGTGTCCCCCTTTTTCGCCATCGAGTGGCAGGTCCTGCCGACGACGGTCGTCCAGGCGGCGCTGGCGGCGATGCTTTATTTTCCGTTCCGCCGCCTGTTGATCAGAACCGTGCCCGCCTCCGCATCCCAGGGTTCCGATGAACGTTCTGCCTCCGGTTAAGCAGGGAAAACGGACCGCAAGGGCGAAGGTGTATGTTGGATGCGGGGAGGGGACGGAGCCGGTGAGCGGCAAAACGCTGGTGACCATCAAAGGCGTCAAGGACGGACTCATTTTCCTGCTGGACGACCGGTGCGAGTGGGAGAGCCTGCTGAAGGAACTGGAGAACAAGCTGAACCGGCACGGACGCCAGCTGTCCGGACCGGCGATGCAGGTGCGCGTCAAGCTGGGACGGCGTTTGCTGGACGAAAACGGGAAGGAGAAAATCCGGGAAATCATCGGCAAATACGGGAACCTGCTCGTGGAGTCCATCGAAAGCGACGCGGACATTCCTCCCGTCGTCCCGCGGGACAACCTGCCCCTGTACCGGATGACCGGCATCGTCCGTTCGGGCCAGACGGTGGAACACGACGGGCATCTGTTGCTTCTGGGCGATGTCAACCCCGGCGGAACGGTGCGGTGTACCGGCGACATCTACATCCTGGGCGCACTGCGCGGCATCGCCCACGCCGGATGCGAAGGCGACGCGGAGGCGATCATCGCGGCCGCGAAAATGATGCCGATGCAGCTGCGCATCGCGGACGTCGTCAGCCGCCCGCCGGAGGAATGGGTATCGGAGGATTCGTGGATGGAATTTGCCTATTTGCGGGACGGCGTGATGGAAATCGACCGCATCACGCAGCTCCACCGTTTTCGCAAGGAAGCGACGCTGGCCAAAGGAGTGTAGGGAACATGGGTGAAGCGATCGTCGTCACCTCCGGCAAGGGCGGTGTCGGCAAGACGACCACCACCGCCAACCTGGGCACGGCGCTGGCGATGCTGGGGAAAAAAGTGTGCCTGGTGGACACCGACATCGGCCTGCGCAACCTGGACGTGGTCATGGGTCTGGAAAACCGCGTCATCTACGACCTGATCGACGTCGCCGAGGGCCGGTGCCGGCTGGGACAGGCCCTGGTCAAGGACAAACGGTTCGAGGACATGCTGTACATGCTGCCGGCCGCCCAGACGAAGGACAAAAACGACATCTCGCCCGAACAGGTGAAAGCGATCGTCGAGGAACTCAAGCCGGACTTCGATTACGTGATCATCGACTGTCCGGCGGGCATCGAACAGGGATTCCGCAACGCCGTGGCCGGCGCGGACAAGGCGATCGTGGTGACGACCCCGGAAAATGCCGCGGTGCGGGACGCCGACCGGGTCATCGGGCTGCTGGAGAAGACCCATCTCGCCTCGCCCAAGCTGCTGATCAACCGCATTCGCCCTTCGCTGCTGAAACGCGGCGAAATCCTGGACGTGGACGAAGTTTGCCAGGTGCTGGCCATCGACCTGATCGGCATCGTGCCGGACGACGAGACGGTCATCAAGCACGCCAACCAGGGCGAGCCGATCGTGATGAATCCGCAGTCCCGCGCGGCCATTGCCTACCGGAACGTGGCGCGGCGCATCCTGGGCGAAACGGTGCCGCTCATGCCGCTGGAAGAAAAAGAAGGATTCATGCGGAAAGTGAGAAAGTTTTTCGGAATGGGTTGATGACCCGTGCTGAGCAGACTCAAAAAGATGGACGCGCTGATGCTCATCATCCTGGCACTGTTCATGGGCATCAGCTTTCTTGTCGTACGAAGCGCCGTCATGGGCACGCCGTTGGAAAGCTATCCGATGAAAACCCTCGTGTTTTACGCGCTGGGGTTTTTGATCATCCCGGTGGTGACGCTGATCGACTACCGCTGGGTGCTCAAATGGTGGTATCTCTGGTACGGAGCCGGCATCGCGCTGCTGGTTGCCGTATATTTTTTCGCCCCGCCCAAAAACAACGCCCGCAGCTGGTTCGAGCTGCCCGGGGGCTACCTGTTCCAGCCCGCGGAGCTGATGAAGGTGTTCCTCATCCTGGCCATCGCCGCGATCATGGGAAGGAAACTGGGCAATCCGCTTTCCTTTCGGCAGGATGTCCTGTCCGTGGCGGCCGCGGCCTTCCTGCCCTTTTTGCTGGTCATGATCCAGCCGGACCTGGGCAATGCCATCATCTATGTCTTCATTGTTCTCGGCATGCTGTGGATCGGCAACATCCGTTACACCCACGTGCTGGTCGGCCTCGCGGCGTTCGTCGCCAGCGTCGTGATCTTTGTCAACCTGTTCAACCATTACAACGAGGAAATCCGGGAATTCCTCGTACAGCAGGGCAAAGGGCACTGGTATGAACGGATCAACACGTTCATCAATCCGGAGCAGGCGTCGGCCGACGAGAAATTCCAGTCCCAGCGGGCGCAGATCGCCATCGGATCGGGCGGCCTTACCGGGGACGGCTACCTGCAGGGCAACTCCATCCGCCGCGAGCTCGTCCCGTACCTGTACTCCGACTCCATTTTTGTCGTCATCGGCGAGGAATTCGGCTTTCAGGGCGCGGCGCTGCTGCTGCTTTTATATTTCGTGTTCATTTACCGGATGATCATGATCGCCTTCCAGTGCAACGATTTGCGCGGATCGTACATCATCATCGGCGTGGCGTCGATGTGGGTGTTCCAGATATTCCAGAACATCGGGATGATGATCGGCATCATGCCCATCACCGGCATCACGCTGCCGTTTATCAGTTATGGGGGTACATCGCTCCTGATCAACATGCTGTCGGTCGGGTTCATCATGAGCGTGCGCGCCCACCAGGAGAAAGAGAAAGAAGAAGAGACGTAGAAACCGCGCCCCGGACGGGCCGAACGGAGCGGCCGCGGACGGGACAAGGTGGTCTAAACCGCCGGCATCCGCCATAAGGTGTAAGTGAGACAAGCACCGGAAGGGAGGATGCCGGCATGGATGTTCGGCGCAACGTCCGGCGGAGGCGCAAGGAGCGGATGGCGCGGCTGGCCGGCGCCGTCACCGACGCCCGCGCGGACGGATCGGCCGGCGAAAACGGCGGCGAACAGAATGGAACGAATGCCGCGGAACACGCCGGCGGAAACGATGCGGGCCCCGCGCCGCAGTCCAGGCCGCCGGCCGCCCGGACGGTGATCGATGCAAAGCCTTCCGGGAATGCGGTCGGGAAGCCAGGGGTTGCGGATGCCTCCGGAACACCCGGAAAATCCTGGGAGTTGGCCGGGAAACCCGGGAATTTGGGGGATGGAGACACCCATCCTTTTGATGAAACACGGTTGAAACGGGAGTCCGGGCCGGGCTGGAAAGCCGGTCCGCCATGGCGGTCGAAGCCGCCGGAACTCGCGCGTCCGGCGGAATCGATCCTCGGTGCGCCGTATTCCGACGATCCGGAAACATGGTGGAAAGAGCGGATGAAGGGTCGGGAGAAGGAAAGCGATTCGTCGGCAGGGGGCGGATCATTCCGTTTTTTCCGGGGCCTTGCGATCCGTTCGGCATGGGCGCTGGCCCTGTTCGGCGCGGTATGGGGGTGGCTGAATTTCGGGCTGCCCGGGGCCGCGGCGGTCCGGTTCTGGCTGTCCGCCGCATTGGCCGAGGAAATGGATGTCCGGGCGGTGCGCGCCTGGTACGAGGAGCACTTCGCCGGTTCCCCCGCGTTTGTGCCGCAATTGGGGGAAGGTGAGGAAGAAAAAGCGAAAACCATCTGGAGCCAGGTGGAAACGTCGCTTCCCGTGGACGGGCGCGTGCTGCAGACGTTCGCCGAAAACGGCGGCGGCGTGCGGTTCGCGGCACCGGCCTCCAGCCCCGTACGGGCCGTCTATGCGGGTCTGGTCATGCAGGTGGCCGAAAACGATGGCGGAAACGCCACCGTCCTCATCCGCCACCCGAACCGGGTCGTCACCGTATACGGCAATGTGGCGGAACCCGCCGTCCGACCGGGCGACTGGGTGGAGACCGGCCAGACCATCGGCCGGCTGGCGCCGGACGGCAACGGCTCCGCGGAAACGTACCTGGATTTTGCCGTGCGGCAAAACGGGAAAACCCTCGATCCTGCGGCAGTGATCCCGCTTGATTAAATGGCGCGGCATCACCGTCCGTCTGCATCCGCTGTTTTTGCTGCTAATGGCCATCGCCGCGGCCGCCGGTCTGTTTGTGGAACTGGTGACCCTGTTCATCATTGTGGTGATCCACGAACTCGGCCATGTGGCGGCGGCGCATCATTACGGATGGCGAATCCGGGAAATCCGCCTGCTGCCGTTCGGCGGCGTCGCCGAAGTGGAAGAGGCGGGGACGATTCCGGTCCGGCAGGAAGCCGTGGTGGCCCTGGCGGGACCAATGCAGAACGTCTGGCTTGCGCTGTCCGGCTGGGTGATGGGACAGGCGGGATGGGCGGACCGCGCCTGGTCCGCCGATTTCGTTGCGGCGAATGTCTGGATCGGCCTTTTCAATTTATTGCCCTTCCTGCCGCTGGACGGCGGCAAGCTGATGCAGGCCTGGCTCAGCCTGCGCCTGCCGTATCACGCCGCGCTGCGCCGTTCCATTCTCATCAGCATCGCCGGCGGGGCGTTGCTTGCGGCCGCCTCGGTCTGGCCGGTTTTTTGGGGCGGACTGGTGCAGATCAATCTGCTGGTCATCGGCCTCTTTTTGATCGCCTCCGGCTGGTTCCAATGGCGCAACATCCCGTATCTTTTTCTGCGTTTTCTCGTGCACCGCAGCCGCCGGTCCGCGGAAAAGATGGACGCCGGAACCATCGCCCATCCCATCGTCGTGTCCCAGGGGCGTCCGCTGTCTTCCGTGGTTCGTCTGCTCATGAAGGAGCGGTACCATTTGATTTATGTCATGAACGGTGGCCGCATCCAGCAGGTGGTTCCCGAGGGGGCGGTGATCGAGGGGTTCCTTGATCGCCTTCGTTCGCGTTAACGGAATCCGGAAGCACCCGCCTAGCGGGTGCCTTCTTTTTTTGGTACAATAAGTCCGGACGGTGGAAAGGGAAGGAGGGCGCTGGCTTGCCGAGGATGGCCGTTTTCGCGCTGTTGGTCGTGCTGGCCGTTCTTTCCGTTTCAACGCTTTCAGGTTGCGCCGGACGGCCGAACGGAGCGGGTGTTGAAGCGGAAGCCGTTCCGCTGACCGCCGTGCTGGGGAGCGGCCTGGACGTGGTGGAGCGGATCGAAATCCGGTACGGCGACGGCCGCGTTCTCGTTGTCACCGAACCCGAAACCATCCGCGAATTGGTTGCCCTCGTCAAGGCGATCACCGTTCGCGCATCCGAATTCCAATCCGCCGGATATTTGTACTTTATGGATCTCGTGGAGCGGGAGCGAACCCTTCGCGTCGGCGACCGCTATACGAATTTGGATGACAGGACATACGAAACGGTGGATGACGACGCCAGCCGCGAGCTGAATTTCTTCCTGCTTCGCTACGGCAGGGCGCGGATTCCGGATCTGCTGCCGGGCATCATGCCGGAGATTGTCCCGGCGTCCGGGGGATGAACGGACGAACAGGGCCCACCTTACACCACCCGCCGGCCACGTCACCGTTGCCTGCACCGCCGCCCTCTGCAAAATCCCGTCGCAAAGCCATTTTTCCGTTATTTATCATTGAATTTGCCGTCCCGGTATGATACAATCGCAAGGTGCGTGTGGTGGCATGCGACAACCGCACTTGCCCGGGTTTGCAAGACCGGATCGTCCGCGTCGTGCGGACGAAGGGCCCGGCACCCGGCGGGGCGAGTCAGCGACGAAGGAGGTGGGCGCATGTACGCCATCATCGAAACCGGCGGCAAGCAGTACAAGGTGCAACCGGGCGACGTGATCTACATCGAGAAGCTTGCGGCCGCAGAAGGCGACACCGTCACGTTTGACCGCGTGCTGGCCGTCAGCGGCGACAAGGGCTTTGTGACCGGCGAACCGACGGTGCCCGGCGCGAAGGTGACCGGCAAGGTCGAAAAGCACGTCAAGGGCAAGAAGATCATCGTCTTCAAGTACAAGCCCAAAAAGAACGAGCGCCGCAAGCAGGGTCACCGGCAGCCGTACACGAAAGTGACCATCGAAAGCATCGAGGCGTAAGGCGCCATGATCACCGTTACGATTTGGCGCGATCCGGACGGGCGCCTGGCGCGTTTCAGCGTTTCCGGCCACGCGTTTTACGATGAGCCGGGAAGGGACATCGTTTGCGCCGGCGTGTCGGCGGTGGCCATCGGCGCGGTCAACGCCGTGGAGCGCCTGACCGGGCTCCGGCTGCGCACCGAGATGCGCGACGGCTACCTGGACGCATCCGTTCCGCCGGAAGGGGACCCAGCGCAGCGCGAACGCGCGCAGCTCCTCCTGGAAGGCATGCTGGTCGCGCTGGAATCCATCGCGGAGTCGTACGGAGATCACGTACAAATCAGACAATCACGCCATCGCGCGTGAAACTTCGGAACATTCGCCGAAAAGGAGGTTGACATCATGATCCGCATGAATCTGCAGCTGTTCGCGTCCAAAAAAGGCGTCGGTTCCACGAAGAACGGCCGCGACAGCGAAGCGAAACGCCTTGGCGTGAAGCGCGCCGACGGCCAGCTGGTGACGGCCGGCAGCATCTTGGTCCGGCAGCGCGGCACGCGCATCCACCCGGGCCGCAATGTCGGGAAAGGCTCGGACGATACGCTTTACGCGAAAACAGCGGGCATTGTCCGTTTTGAACGCTGGGGTCGCGATCGCAAACGGGTCAGCGTCTATCCCGTGGAAGCACCGGTCGCGGCAGCGTTGGAAGGCTAATAAGGCAGCATGAAACCCCCGGCCGGAAGAAAACGGCCCGGGGGTTGTTTTTCATTTGCTGCGGTACGCATGGGAGACGGAAGCCAGATGCAGGTCAAACATTTTACGCCTTGGAGCGCGGCGGCGGCCGTATCGCTCGTTTTTCCGGCCGCGATGGCCGCCGTCTGGCCGGACGCCCGGTGGCCGGCATGGCTGCTTGCCGTATGGGTCCTGGCGGCGGCGATTGTGCATACGGAGACGGTGCGACTGGAGAACCGCCGCCGTTTTGCCCGCCTGACGGAAGAGCAGCAGCGGTTTTGGCTGCGGGCGCTGGGCCAGCAGCGCCACGACTGGATGAACGATCTGCAGATTTTGTACGGTTACCTTCGCCTGCAAAAGCTCCATAAAGCGATGGAGACGGTGGACAGAATAAGGGAGCGGATGGAGCGCGAAAGCCGCATTTCCCGCCTCGGCAGCGCCGGGCTGGCGCTGTTCCTGCTGTCTTTCCGGACGCTTTCCGACAACCTGAGCCTGGACGTGCGGGTGGACGAGCATTTTTCCCTGGAAGGTCCGGAAGCCGAACGGGATCGGGTCGCCCGCGCGGTCATAAGCCTCGTCAACGCGGTCCGGTTCCGCGTGACGCGCGGCGTGGAGGCCGAGAACACGCTGTGCCTGGAATTCGGGCGGAGCGGGGAGGGCGTGGAGCTGCGCCTGGGGTTCACCGGGGAGACGGCCGATGACGAGGGATTGCGCCGCGAGTGGGAAAAAGCCCTGGACGGCATCGGACGGCTTCGCGTTTTTCAGCGGAACGGCGGAGAAAACGGGGAGAGCGGAGATGGCGGGCGGCAAGGCTGGAAGGCCGTCGTCCTCTTTCCCGACCGCCGCGGAGCGGAGTGATCGTGCATGTTTGTGGACAGAGCGAAAATATACGTCAAAGGCGGCGACGGAGGCAACGGCATGGTCGCTTTTCGCCGCGAAAAATACGTCCCCGAGGGGGGACCGGCGGGCGGCGACGGCGGCAAGGGCGGCGACGTGATTTTTCGCGTGGACGAGGGTTTGCGCACCCTGATGGATTTCCGCTACAAGCGGCACTTCAAGGCCGAGCGGGGCGAGAACGGGCGCATCAAATCGATGAACGGCCGGGGAGGCAGGGATCTGATCGTCCGCGTCCCCCCCGGCACCGCCGTTTATGACGCGGAAACCGGACATCTGATCGCCGATCTGACGCGGCAGGGGCAGGAAGCGGTCATCGCCCGCGGCGGCCGGGGCGGCAGGGGGAACATCCGGTTCAAAAGCCCGAGCAATCCGGCCCCCCGCATCGCCGAGAACGGAGAGGAAGGCGAGGAGCGCTGGGTCATTCTCGAGCTGAAGCTGCTGGCGGACGCGGGGCTGGTCGGCCTGCCCAACGCCGGCAAGTCGACGCTGCTTTCGGTGGTGTCCGCCGCGAGGCCGAAGATCGGCGACTATCCGTTCACCACCCTCACCCCGAACCTGGGCGTCGTCGACGCGGGGGATTTCCGCAGTTTCGTGCTGGCCGACCTGCCGGGGCTGATCGAAGGCGCCCACGCGGGCGCCGGGCTCGGCCATGAATTTTTGCGCCATGCGGAACGGACCAAGGTGATCGTGCACGTCGTGGACATGTCCGGCCCCGAAGAGCGGGATCCGTTCGCCGATTGGGAGACGGTCAGCCGCGAGCTGGAACTGTACAATCCGGAGCTGGCGCGGCGGCCGCAAATCGTGGCGGCCAGCAAGATGGACGCTCCCGAAGCGGCGGAAAGGCTGCGGCGCTTCCGGGAAAAACTGGCCGCCGTCAGGCCGGACATCGAAATCGTTCCCATCTCCGCGTGGACGCGCGAAGGTGTACCGGAACTCGTCCGCAAGGTGGCCGACATGCTGGATGCGCGGCGGCCGGAGGAAGACGAGGCCGCGGCGGGCGCCGGAGAGGACGGATTCGGGGACGGCGTCGTCATCCGCCACCAAGAGAAAGACGAGCCGATTGTGGTCCGCCGGGAACAAGGAGGATTTGTCGTCGAAAATCCGAAGGTCGAAGCGCTGGTCAGGCGGACCCAGCTGGTGTCCCACGAGGCGGCGGTGCGTCTGGCGCGCATCCTCCGCCGCATGGGGGTGGATGACGCGCTGCGCGAAAAGGGCGCGAAGGACGGGGACCAGGTCCGCATCGGCGACTATGTGTTCGAGTTTATTGGCGGCGAAGAAGAAGACGAAGCGGAAACGGACCGTTAGCGGCAGCGGTTGATCCGGCCCGGAAAATGACTGCAATTGGCGGTTGTTCGATAAGCCGCTTTCCGCTATAATGTCCACTATACGCATACATTCGTCTTTCCAGGGAGGACGAATCATGTCCCACCGTTACTACGTCGTCCGGGAAGATTTGTTGCCCGAGGGCATCCTGAAGACGGAGATGGCCAAGGATCTGCTGCGGCGCGGTGAAGCGTCGACGGTGCACGAGGCGGCGGAACGGGTCGGACTGAGCCGGAGCGCGTTTTACAAATACAAGGACGGGGTGTACCCGCTGGATCAGGCGCAGCCGGATCGGATCATAACGCTGGCCCTGGATCTCGAGCACCGTTCCGGCGTGCTGTCAAGGGTGCTCGGGGCGCTCGCCGACGGGGGAGGCAACGTGCTGACCATTTCCCAGTCGATTCCGCTCCGCGGCGTGGCGAACGTCGTCGTTTCGCTGGACATGTCGGGCTCCGACGCCACACCCGGCGTTCTGCTCGAACGGCTTCTCACGCTGGACGGCGTGCGCGGCGCGGCCATCGTCGGCAGGGGCTGAAGAAAGGCGGCGGTACTTGACGGTGCGTGCTTTTGCAAATCGGGACAGGTGCGAAAGGGACAGGGGACAGGAGGGAAACAGATGAAACCGATCCGAGCCGGGCTTCTGGGCCTGGGTACGGTCGGCACCGGCGTGGTGCGGATCGTCGAAGGACATCAGGAAGATTTGCAAAGGCAGATCGGTTCGCCGGTCGAAATCCGCAAAATTCTGGTGAAGGACAAGACCAAGGCGCGGGAAATTCCCGTCGATCCGGCCAAACTGACGGAGGACCCGTGGGAGATCATCCACGATCCCGATATCGATATCCTCATCGAGGTGATGGGCGGCGTCGAGCCGACCAAGGAGTACCTTCTGGCCGCGCTGGAAGGCGGAAAACAGGTCGTCACCGCCAACAAGGACCTGATGGCCCTGCACGGCCAGGAAATCATGGCCAAGGCCCGGGACAGGGGATGCGACGTTTTCTTCGAGGCCAGCGTCGCCGGGGGCATCCCCATCATCCGCACGCTGATCGAAAGCTTTTCTTCCGACCGGATCAAGAAAATCATGGGGATCGTCAACGGGACCACCAACTACATTCTGACCAAAATGAGCCAGGAAGGGACGGCGTACGAGACCGCCCTTCGGGAAGCGCAGGCGCTGGGCTACGCGGAAGCCGATCCGACGTCGGACGTGGACGGCCTGGATGCGGCCCGCAAGATGGCGATCCTCGCCACGCTGGGATTCAGGACGCCCATCGCGCTGGAAGACGTGGACGTCCGCGGCATCCGCGCCGTCACGCAGGAAGACATCCGGTTCGCCCGGGAGCTCGGGTACGAACTGAAGCTGCTCGGGATCGCCGAACGGGATGACGGCGATCAGATCAGCGTCAGCGTGCAGCCGACGATGATCCGCCAAAGCCATCCCATCGCGTCGGTCAACGGCGTCTTCAACGCAGTCTACGTCTACGGGGAAGCGGTCGGCGAGACGATGTTCTACGGCCCCGGCGCGGGCCAGCTGCCGACGGCCACGTCGGTGGTGGCGGACCTGGTCGCTGCGGCGAAAAATCTGAAACTCGGCGTCAGCGGCAAATCGGCCGTCGCTCCCTACCGCGAGAAAAAGCTGAAAACCGACGAGCAGATCGCGTCGAAATTTTTCCTGCTCTTGAACGTGGAAGACCGCGCGGGCGTGCTGGCGCAGATCGCCCGGGTATTCGCCGACTTCGGCGTCAGCATCGAATCGGTCATGCAGCCTTCGTCGGGGGATTCGTCGGGCTGCGCCGACCTGATCATCATCACCCACCGCGCGGGCAAGGCGGCTTTCGATGCCGTGACCGGCCGTATCGAAAGCCTCGAAGTGGTCAGGAAAGTCAAAAGCGCATACCGCGTCGAAGGATGATCCCGATCCATACACAGACAAAGGAGTCATGACATGCATTATCAAGGATTGCTGGCCGCCTATGAACCGTTTCTGCCCGTGACCGGGCGGACGCCGCGGCTTACCCTGCTGGAAGGCAACACGCCGCTCATCCGTGCCGGACGGCTGTCGGAAGAACTCGGTCTGGACCTGTATTTCAAATACGAGGGGCTGAACCCCACCGGATCCTTCAAGGACCGCGGCATGGTGGTTGCCGTGGCCAAGGCGGTGGAAGAGGGAAGCCGCACCATCATGTGCGCCTCCACCGGCAACACGTCGGCGTCCGCGGCGGCCTACGCCGCGCGGGCGAAGCTGGGCTGCATCGTGCTTATTCCGAACAAGAACATCGCCCTGGGCAAGCTGGCGCAGGCGGTCATTTACGGCGCCAAAGTCATTGCGGTGGAAGGCAACTTCGACCGCGCGCTGGAAATTGCCCGGGAGATCACCGCCACCCACCCGATCACGCTGGTGAACTCCGTCAATCCGTACCGGATTGAAGGACAAAAGACGGCGGCGTTCGAGGTGTGCGACCAGCTGGGCGGCCCGCCGGATTACCTGGCCATCCCCGTTGGCAACGCGGGCAACATTTCCGCCTACTGGAAGGGATTCAAGGAATATCACGCGGCCGGACGCATCCGGACGCTGCCCAAAATGGTCGGATTCGAGGCGGAAGGCGCCGCCGCCATCGTGAGGGGACACCCGATCCCGAACCCCGAAACGGTGGCCACGGCGATCCGCATCGGCAATCCGGCCAGCTGGAAGACGGCGGCCGCCGCCGCCGAGGAATCGGGCGGCCGCATCGACTTCGTCACCGACGAGGAGATTTTGGAGGCTTACCGGCTGCTGGCCGCCAGCGAGGGGATTTTCGCCGAGCCCGCTTCCGCCGCTTCGCTGGCGGGCGTGCGCAAGCTGAAGCGGGAAGGCGTATTTCGCGGCGGGGAAAAAGTGGTGTGCGTGCTGACCGGACACGGGCTCAAGGACCCGGACATCGCCGTCCGTTCGGCGCGCACGGAGCCCGTCACCGTGCCGGCCGAGAAGGCGGCGGTGCTGGAAGCCATCGCGCGGCTTTCGGCGCCGGAGGGTGAATCGTGATGTCCGGCATGCGCATCCGCGGCCGCGCCGTCGCCCGGGCGCCGGCCAGCACGGCCAACCTCGGTCCGGGTTTCGACTCGCTGGGCATGGCCCTGTCGCTCTACACCTGGATTGATCTGCGTCCGGCCGAAACGACCACGGTCACCCTGCTGGGCGAGGGGCTTGAAGGCGTTCCGGCGGACAAGACGAATCTCGTCTACCGCGCGGCGCAGCTCGTGTTCCGCGAGGCGGGTGCCGGCGAACCGGAACTGGACATCCGCATCCGCAGCGATATCCCGGCGACGCGCGGGCTGGGCAGCAGCGCGGCCGCCATCGTGGGCGCCCTGTGCGCCGCCAACGCGCTGATCGGCGAGGCTTTGCCCAGGGACGAGCTGTTCCAGCTGGCATTGCGCATGGAACGGCACCCGGACAACGTCGGCGCCTGCCTGTTCGGCGGCATCGTCGCCGCCGCATGGGACGGCCACCGGGCGGAGGCGGTGCGGCTGAATCCGCCCGAAGCGCTGGAAGCGCTGGTGGCCGTGCCCGAATACGAGCTGTCCACCGCCAAATCGCGGGATGTTTTGCCGAAACGGGTGGATTTCGCCGACGCGGTCTTCAACGTCGGCCAGAGCGCCCTGCTGACGGCGGCGCTCGCCGCCGGCAGGCTCGATCTGCTCGGCCGCGCCATGCGCGACCGGCTGCACCAGCCCTACCGCGCGCAGCTGGTGCCGGGGCTGGAGACGGTGCTGCGCGAGGCCCGCAGCCACGGCGCCCTCGCCGCGGTGCTGTCGGGCGCGGGGCCGGCCGTGCTGGTGCTCGTCGACAAGAACACCCGGCGCCGGGACGAGCTGGAGCGGTTTTTGCGGGAGGCGATGCAGCCATCGGGCGGCTGCACGGTGCTGTGGCTGAAGCCGTGCCCGCACGGCGCGGCGGCGGTGGCGCTGGACGAGGGTCATCCCGATTTCCGGATGCCCCCGGATCATCTGCTGAAACCGCTAGAAACGGGGGTGGGGGCATGAGCATGAGACGGGTCGCGCTTCTTCCCCGGAACACCGTTTCCGACGAAGCGGCGCGGTATCTGTTTCGCGACCGGGAAGTGGAATACGTATACTGCAAAATGATTTCCGACGTGTTCCAGGCGACGGCGCGGGGGGAGACGGACTGGAGCGTCATCCCCATCGAGAACACCATCGAAGGTTCCGTCAGCCTGCATCTGGACTGGCTGGTGCATGAAGTGGACCTGCCGGTGCGGGCGGAATGGGTGTATCCGTCGGTGCTCCACCTGATCGGCCGGACCGGCGAGACGGCGGCGGAATCCGGCGGCTGGGACCCGCACAAAATCGTCCGGGTGATCAGTCACCCGGTGGCCATGGCCCAGTGCAACAAATTCTTGCGGGCCCGCCTGCCGCACGCCGAGCTCATCACCGTGGGCAGCACGTCCGAGGCGGTCGAGCTGGTGAGGGACAACCCGGGCCGGGGATGGGCGGCCATCGGCACCCAGATCGCAGCCCGGAACATGGGGCTGGACGTGCTGGAGCCGCGCGTGATGGACCACGACAACAATTTCACCCGCTTTTTCCTGGTTGGACACGCGCCCTTCGAACGCCCGGATGCCAAAATGCACAAAACCAGCATCCTGGTCACCCTTCCGGAAGATTATCCGGGCGCCCTTCACCAAGTGTTGTCCGCGTTCGCGTGGAGGCGGATCAACCTGTCCCGCATCGAATCGCGGCCAACCCGCAAGAAACTGGGCAACTACTACTTCTACATCGACATCGAGATGTCGCTGGACAGCGTGCTGCTTCCTGCGGCCATCGGCGAAATCGAGGCGATCGGCTGTCAGGTTCGCATATTGGGGTCCTACCCCAGCTTCTCTTACGAAGAGGAGCCCCCGCGCGGGACGGCGCCTCCCGGAGCAGAAAGCGGCGACCGGGATTAACCCTATCCTTCAAAATCTTCTGGAGGTGCACCAAAGCCAATGGCAGAGCAGTGGATCTACATCAACGGCGAGTACGTGACCAAGGAAAACGCGAAGGTGTCCGTCTATGACCACGGTTTTCTGTACGGCGACGGCATCTTCGAGGGCATCCGGATTTACGGCGGGAACATCTTCCGCCTGAAGGAGCATCTGGAACGCCTGTACGATTCGGCCAAGTCCATCGACCTGAAAATCCCGCTTTCGTTCCGGGAGATGCAGGAAGCGGTCGTGGAAACCGTGCGCAAAAACAACATGCGCGACGGCTACATCCGCCTCGTCGTGTCGCGCGGACCCGGCAATCTCGGGCTTGACCCGCTCCGCTGCCCGGTGCCGTGGGTCATCATCATCGTGGAAGAATTGGCCATCTATCCGGAGGAAGCCTACCGCAACGGCCTGCGCACCGTTTCCGTCAGCACGCGGCGCAACATTCCCGACGCGCTCAATCCGAAGATCAAGTCGCTGAACTACCTGAACAACATCCTCGCCAAAATCCAGGCCAATCTGGCGGGCGTCGGCGAATCGATCATGCTCAACGCGCAAGGGTACGTGACGGAAGGCACCGGCGACAACATTTTCATCGTCAAAAAAGGCGTCGTGTATACCCCCCCGGCCTACGTGGGAGCGCTGGAAGGCATCACCCGGGGCGCCATCATCGAACTGTGCCGCAAGCTCGGTTACCCGCTCAAGGAAGAGCCGTTCTCGCTGCACGACGTCTATGTGGCGGACGAGGTGTTTTTCACCGGCACTGCCGCCGAGGTGATCGCCGTGCGCGAAGTGGACGGGCGGATCATCGGCGAAGGCAAGGCGGGCCCCATCACGACGCATCTGCTGGAAGAGTTCCGGAAACTGGTTTACGTGGACGGCGTCCGGGCGTTCGACTGACGGACGTCGCTTGCGGATGGTTTTTAAAAGCGCTTTCGTTTTTCGGCTCTGCCGCCGTCGGCCGACGGCGGCGTTTTTTTGCCGCGGGGATGTCAAACGCCCACCTGCTGCATAGGATGTAGTGTCATAAGCCCAGAGCGGACCGACAGCAGTCAGGAGGGAACGGCGTGAAACTCCATGTGGTCAAAGAGGGGGATACGCTGTGGGGCATCGCCCAGAAGTACGGCGTCTCCCTGGATGAGCTGATCAAGGCCAATCCGCAAATCCAGAATCCGGATTTGATCCAGCCGGGAATGAAAGTCAAAATCCCGCCCGCGGCGGAACCGCAGCTTGAGCTGATCCACAAGCACAAAGTGCAGCAGGGCGACACGCTTTGGAAGCTGGCCAAAGCCTGGGGAATTCCCCTTGCCACCCTGATCAAGGCCAATCCGCATCTGAAAAACCCGAATGCGCTTCTCACCGGGGAAATCGTCAACATCCCGAAGGTGCCCGGCAAACCGCCGCAGTCCGGCCCTGCGCCCGGTTACGGCGGCACGCCCGGCAAAGCCGACACGTCGGTGAAGCCGGCGGAGCAGGCGCCGGTGAAGGCGGCGGAGCCGATGCAGACGAAACCGCCGGAGTCCATGCCGGCGAAACCGGCGGAACAGGCGGCTCCGACACCCCCGGGCGGGTTTCAGCTGACCTTCGAAGTCGAAAAATTCACCGACCTGTTCAAGGCGGTGCCGATTCCGCCCGTGGAAGCGGGAGCACAGCCGAAGGAAGAACCCTGTCCCCCCGGGGAACAGCCGGTCCAGATCCCGTATTCGCCCTACAAGGGGCTGCACGCGGGACTGCAGCCCTGGCCCCACGGATACGCGCCGGATCTGTTCCAGGGGCTTTCCCAGCCCATGGCCGGGGCGCCGGACTGGGCGGCGGGGAAACCGGACTGCGGCTGCGGAGGGGGAAAACAACCGGCCTACGCTTCCGATCTTTATCCCGGTCTGGGCGCCGGATGGCCCGCGCCGATGGACGCGGTTTATTCCCAGCCCATGACCGGACAATCCGCGCCGTACATGGCCGCCGATCCGTATTCTTTCCATCCCGCGCCGATGATGCCGCCGCACGTTCATTATCCGGCCTTCCACGGAGGATATCCGGTCATGCCGCTTGCGGGACAGCCTTATTACCCGCAGGCGCCCCAGGCCGGGATGCCGGGCTGCCCGCCGGCGACGGACTACCCGCCCATGCCGGGATGGATGTCCATGGCAGGCTATCCGCCGGGTACAGGATATTGGTCCGCGGCAGGCTACCCGAACCCGATGACGGGTGACCCGTTCCAGGGGCAGCCATCGGATGATCCGGCGGGAGCGAAGGCCGGCGCGGGCGGACGGACGGAAAGTCCGGACGGAGCCGCGGAGCGTCCGGACCGGGGAGATGCCCCGGAGGCCAAAGAATCCAAAGCAAATACTTTATCGCAGGATAAACAAAAGAGCAGTAAAAACAAGGGAAAACTGAAAACCGCTGCCGCCCCTTCGGCCGACGCTTCCCGCCGGAAGCGGAGCCGTCCCTGGACGATCGGCTGAGCCGGAGCCGCGCGGCCTGCATACGACCGGAATCCCCGATTCATACTACAAAAAAACATGGGATTCCGGAGTTTGTTTTCCGGGGAAAGAAGGGGATGACGGTGCTTGTTTTTCGGGTATGGAGAGGATGGAAAAAGAAGCTGAAGCGGCGTCGCCGCCCGGTCTGGCTGCTTGGCGCGGCTCTGGGGCCGGTGCTGCTGGCCGTTTTTGCGTCCGGCGCTTCCCCCGCGGCCGCGGCTGACGTCATGCCGCCGGCGGGCGCCTGGATCGGCGCGCTATCCTCGGACGCCAAAGCGCCCGGCGAAGCCGGCGTTCCGTCGATCGCGATGTCCCCGGTTCTCGCGGTGGAGGCTTTTGCGCCTTCCGGATCCCGGGGCGAATCGCCGTCCTTCGTCACGGGCGAAAGCGCAGTTCCGTTTCCGTACGACGAGCCTTCGCTGCATGGTGCCTTTTTCCAGTTTCCCGTCGAAGCGCTGGAAAGCAGCTCGCATGCCGGACCCGGATCCCGGCTGGCCGGCTGCGCACCCGTCTCTTTCCCCTGAGCGCGCATCCGCCGGGGCGGCCACCCGGCCGGATAATTTGCCTCCGTCCGTTCTTCCGTTACGGTGACCGGCTGATCCTTTTTTTGGACGTAAACCCGGAGCATGTTCCCCGGCCGGGCGGCCGTCCGGTTCCATCCGATGCTGCGCAGTGGTTTTGCAGGCGTTCCCCAAACGGCACGGAAGTGCCGTTTTTTTTGTCCTGGTTTCCCCACACCGATCCGGGTCCCAAAGTCCGGCCGGGGCCGGCTTTGCCCGTCCGCCGCAGGTCTGCGGTTCTGTTCTCTTCCCAGGCCAGTTCTGGTATAATCGACGGGAAGCCAGATGAGAGCGAGGTAACCGCATGCGGGTACTGGGCATCGATCCCGGAATCGCCACGGTGGGATTCGGATTCATCGACCAGGTCGGCCATCGCCTCGTTCCCGTCCAGTACGGTTGCATCCGGACAAAGGCGGACACCCCGGCCGGGGAGCGCCTCCGCCTCATTTACGATTCCGTCTGTGACCTGATGGACCAGTACCGTCCGGATTCGGTCGCCGTGGAAATTTTGTATTTCAAGAAAAACGTCACCAACGCCTTTTCCGTCGGACAAGCCCGCGGCGTCATGCTGCTGGCGGCCGCGCAGAGAGGCATTCCGGTGGGGGAATACACGCCGATGCAGGTGAAACAGGCCGTGGCCGGTTACGGCGGGGCGGAGAAGAGGCAGATGCAGGAAATGATCCGCATGCTGCTCAAACTGCCCGCCGTGCCGGAGCCGGACGACGTGGCCGACGCGCTGGCGGTGGCCGTCTGCCACGCCCATACCGCCGCGGTGACGATGCGCCTCAACGGGGGGACGGCGCGGTGATCGACTGTTTGCGGGGCAAGGTCATTCACCGGGAATCCGACCATGTGGTGCTGGATGTGCACGACGTCGGATACCGCGTGTTCGTGCCCAATCCGTACGCCCTGGGCACGGGCGGGGAGCCCGTAATTCTTTACGTGCATACCCATGTCCGGGAAGACGCGATTTTGCTGTTCGGGTTTCCCACGCGGGAAGAACAGGCGTTTTTCCGCATGCTGATCGAAGTGCCCGGCATCGGCCCGAAAATGGCCATGGGCATTCTGGGCAGCGGGCGGCCGGAAGCGATCGCCGCGGCGGTTCGTGCGGGCGATGCGAACTACCTGACCCGGTTGCCCGGCGTCGGCAAGAAAACGGCGCAGCGGCTGGTTCTTGATCTCAAGGACCGGTTGGCGCAATGGTTCCCGGCCATTCCCGGAGGGGAAGCGGAAGCCGCCGCGGCTTCGCATGCGGCCGCGCCTGCCGGCGCGGGCGGAACCGACGCCTGGCCGGTGGCGCGGGAAGCGCTGCTCGGCCTCGGCTACAAGGAGTATGAACTGGACCGGGTCTGGCATGCGATCCGCCCCGGCCTGGACGGCCGGGAAACGCCGGAGCAGCTGATCCGGCGCGCGCTGCAACAGCTGGACAAAGGTTGAAGCCGGACGGGGAGGGGTGCCAGTGGAGGAGCGGATCATCACCGCTCACCTGATGATGGAGGATCAGGCGGCGGAATACAGCCTTCGTCCGCGGTATCTGGCGGAATACATCGGACAGCCGCAGGTCAAGGAAAATTTGAAAATTTACATCGAAGCGGCGAAAATGCGGCGCGAACCGCTGGACCACGTGCTGCTGTACGGGCCTCCCGGACTCGGCAAGACGACGCTGGCCCACATCATCGCCAATGAACTCGGCGTACATATCCGCGCCACCAGCGGACCCGCCATCGAGCGGGCCGGCGATCTGGCGGCGATTCTGACCAACCTGCAGGAAAACGACGTGCTGTTCATCGACGAAATCCACCGGCTGCATCGCACGGTGGAGGAAGTGCTCTACCCGGCGATGGAGGATTTCGTCCTCGATTTCGTCATCGGCAAGGGGCCCGGCGCCCGCTCGGTGCGGCTCGATCTGCCCCGGTTCACGCTGATCGGCGCGACCACCCGCGCGGGCCTGCTGTCCGCGCCCCTCCGGGACCGCTTCGGCGTGGTTTGCCGCCTGGATTACTACGACGAGGAAGACCTCACCCATATCGTTACCCGCTCCGCGGACATCCTGGGCGTCGAAGTCGTCGGGGAAGCGGCCCGCGAAATCGCCCGCCGGTCGAGGGGCACGCCGCGGGTTGCCAACCGCCTGCTGAGGCGGGTGCGCGATGTCGTCCAGGTGCGCGGGGACGGCGTCATCACGCCCGAGGCGGCGCGGGAAGCCCTCGACCGCATCCAGGTGGATTCCCTCGGCCTGGACAGCATTGACCACAAGCTGCTGCGGGCGATGATCCTGCACTACCGCGGCGGACCCGTCGGTCTCGATACCATCGCCGCTTCCATCGGCGAGGAAAGCCAGACGGTGGAAGATGTTTATGAGCCGTACTTGCTGCAGATCGGATTTTTGCAGCGCACCCCCCGGGGCAGGGTGGTCACGGAGGCGGCGTATCGCCATCTGAATCTCCCTCTGCCGGGGAAGCCGGAAGAACACGGAGGCGATGAGACTTGAGGGTGTCGCGGTGGAAAACGTTCACGGTCTCGCTGTGCGCCGTTCTCGCCTTGACAGGCGCGTTCCCGGCCCTAGGGGCTTTCGGGAAGCGGACGGGCGCGGACAAGGCCTACGCGGCGAACGGCACGGCCCATACCGTCCGCGTCGCCCTGTTTTACGACAACGGAACGCGGCGCAACCCCGCCGCGGCCGTCACCCTGTCGTCGGAAGCGGGACTGGCGCTTTCCTATGCCGGCGCGCAGGCGGGGAGCGTGGAAGCCCACCGGCCGGTGCGCTTTGCTCTCGACGGCTACCGCGTGCTGCTTGCGGAAACGGCCAACGCCGGCACGGCGGCCGCCCTGGCGCAGAAGGTGCAGGCGGCCGCCGGCGCGGCGTTCGTCACGCGGCTGGAAAAGTCCGGCCAAACCGTCTATCAGGTCACCGAAGGCGCGTATACCACGGCGGAACAGGCGGCGTCGGCCCTGAACCGCTGGCGGCAGGCGGGGGTGCTGGACGGCGTGCAATCCCTCGTTCCCGCCGGCGTGGCCGGTCCCCTGGCGGTGGAAGCGGGTCCGTACGCGGGCGAAGCGGAAGCGAAGGCGGCGGCGAAGGCATTTGGCGCAGCCGGTCTGGATGCCTTCCCGGCGCTCAAGCCGGAGGGAGGCACGCTGACCTGGGTGGTGCGTATCGGCCAGCTGGCCGACTCGGCGAAACTGAACGATCTTTTGCGTTCGGCGCAGGCCGCCGGCGGCGGCGCGGCGGTGCGGATCCCGGCCGCCGGGGAAAACTACGCCCTGGTGCGCGACGACGTCTCCGGGAGCGGAACACCGTCGTCACTGTATGCCATCCCCGCGGACGGCACCGCCGTCTGGACGGTCCGCCCGGCCGGGCAAGGGTTCATCCGCGTGGAAGAACGATCCGGTCGCCGCTACCGCGGCGTTTTCGAAGTCCGCGCGTACAACGGGCAGCTTGCGCTGGTCAACGAGGTGGGACTGGAAGAATACCTGTACTCGGTGGTCGGCGCGGAGATGAGCGGTCCTTTCCACGATGAGGCGCTCAAGGCGCAGGCGGTGGCCTCGCGCTCCTACGTCCTGGCGATGAAGGGCGCCTGGAAGGTGGCCGACGTGGACGATACGACCAACACCCAGTCCTATCCCGGCGTTGAGCGGGAAACGCCGAAAACAACGGCCGCCGTTGACGCCACCGCCGGCCAGGTGCTCACCTGGCAGGGGCAAATCGTCGACGCCTATTATGCCACCAACCATGGCGGGATGACGGCGGATCCCGTCGAGGTGTGGGGCTCTTCGGTTCCCTGGCTGCGTGCGGCGGCGCCCAGCCCGGACGAGGCGGCCGAGCAAAACGCGTACACCTGGTACAAAGTGGCCCTGGACACCGGACTCATCGGCTATATCCGGGGCGACCTGCTCGCCGACACCGGACGCGTCAATGCGGCGGGCATCCCCGTGTTCCAGGTGACCGGCGAAGGCGTGGCCGTCCGCCCGGAACCCAGCACGAGGCGGGAGCCGCTCACCCGGGTGAACGCCGGCACCCTGGTCACGGTGCTGGGCAGCACGCCGGAATCCACCAGCTACCGGTGGATCGACGGCCCGTATTCCGGCGAAGCGCTGCTGGCGTCCATCAACGCCAGAACCTCGACGAAAATCGCCGGACCGCTGGTCACCCTGGAGGTCGGCGCCCGCGGCCCTTCCGGCCGCGTGCTTTACGTGCTGGCCAACGGACAAAAAGTCGAGCTTTCCACCGCGGACCAGCTGCGCGGCGCCTTGGGCGGCCTCCGCAGCACGCTGTTCGAGATCGAGGAAACGGGACGGTTCACCGTGCTCGGCGGCCGGACGACGAGGGAAGTTTCCGGTCAGGCGGGCGCGCTCTACGCGGTGGGCGCCGACGGAACGGCCCGGGCTCTGGCGGGGGACAGGTTCATCGTGATGGACAAGGACGGCGGCCTGCGGGACGTCACGACGTACCCGTCGTTCATCTTCATCGGCAAGGGGGCCGGCCACGGTCTCGGCATGTCGCAATGGGGGGCGCAGGGCATGGCGCTCCAGGGCAACGATTATCGGGCGATTTTGCAATACTATTATCCGGGGACAGAGATCACCGTCCTGTAAGGCGGAGAATGGACCACACCGATGCTGACCAGCGATTTTGATTTCGAACTGCCGGAACGGCTGATCGCGCAGACGCCGACGGCGGATCGCGGGGATTCGCGGCTCCTCGTGCTTCAACGGAGCACCGGCGCCGTGGAGCACCGCATGTTTCGTGATCTGGCGGAATACCTCCGGCCCGGCGACACCCTCGTGCTGAACGATACCCGGGTGATTCCCGCCCGGCTGTTGGGCAGGAAGGCGGACACCGGCGCGAAGGCGGAACTGTTGCTTCTTGTCCGGCTGGAAGGAGACCGGTGGGAAGCCCTGGCGAAGCCGGCGCGGAAAATCCGCCGCGGCGCGCGTTTGCTTTTTGGCGAAGGAGACGGCGGGGCGACGGCGAACGGCAAGCCGCTGCTCACTGCCGTGGTGGAGGAAGAGCGGGAAGCGGGCCTGCGCGTGGTGCGGTTCGAATACGAGGGCGTTTTCCAGGAACTGCTCGCCCGCGCGGGACAGGTTCCCCTGCCGCCATACATCCGCGAGAAGCTGTCCGATCCGGAACGCTACCAGACCGTCTACGCCCGCCACGCGGGATCCGCTGCGGCGCCGACCGCCGGGCTCCATTTTACGGACGAGCATTTGAATGCGCTGCAGGACAAGGGAATCCGCCTGTGCCGCGTGACGCTGCACGTAGGTCTCGGCACGTTTCGCCCGGTGACCGCGGAACGCGTGGAAGACCACCGCATGCACGCCGAATGGTATTCAGTGGGGGAAGAAGCGGCGCGGCTGCTCAGCGAAACCCGCGCCGGGGGCGGCCGGATCGTGGCCGTCGGGACCACGTCGGCGCGGACGCTGGAGACGCTGGGCCAAAGGTTTCCGGACGGAAACATTGAACCCTGCAGCGGCTGGACGGACATTTTCATCTATCCCGGGCATGCGTTCCGCCTGGTGGATGCGCTGCTGACCAACTTCCATCTGCCGCGTTCCACGCTGATCATGCTCGTCAGCGCGTTCGCCGGCCGGGAGGCGGTGCTGGCCGCCTACCGGGAGGCGGTGCGCCGGGAATACCGCTTTTTCAGCTTTGGCGACGCCATGCTGATTCTGTAGTCGACTAATAAGGGTTGAGGCCGCAAATCGCGGGCCGGCGACGGCCGGATTTGCGGGGAAGGAGAAGCTGCAGACCGACGATGGCTGTGCGATATGAACTGATCAAGACGTGCCGGCAGACCGGCGCCCGGCTCGGGCGGCTGCACACGCCCCACGGCGTCATCGACACGCCGGCGTTCATGCCCGTGGGCACCCAGGCGACGGTCAAGGCGATGAGCCCGGAGGAGCTCAAGGCGCTGGGCGCCCAGATCATCCTGAGCAACACGTATCACCTGTTCGTCCGCCCGGGCCACGAGCTGGTCCGGGAAGCCGGCGGCCTGCACCGGTTCATGAACTGGGACCGCGCCATTCTGACCGACAGCGGGGGCTTCCAGGTATTCAGCCTGGCCGAACGGCGCAAGATCCGGGAAGAAGGCGTGGAGTTCCGGTCCCACCTGGACGGCAGCCTCCTGTTTCTGTCGCCGGAGAAGGCCACGGAAGTGCAAAACGCCCTGGGCGCCGACATCATCATGTGCTTTGACGAATGCGCGCCCTATCCCGCGGATTACGACTACGTGCGGAATTCGACGGCGCGCACGAGCCGCTGGGCGGAGAGGTGCCTGAAGGCGCACCAAAGGCCGCATGACCAGGCCCTGTTCGGCATCGTGCAGGGCGGCATGTATCACGATCTGCGCAGGCAGAGCGCGGAGGATTTGACTTCCCTGGATTTTCCGGGGTATGCTATTGGTGGCCTGAGCGTGGGCGAACCGAAGCCGCTGATGTACGAGCTGCTGGAGACTACGGTGCCGCTGCTTCCCGCCGGGAAGCCGCGTTACCTGATGGGTGTGGGATCCCCGGACGCCCTGATCGAAGGAAGCATCCGGGGCATCGACATGTTCGATTGCGTGCTGCCCACGCGCATCGCGCGGAACGGCACGGTCATGACGAGCCGGGGCCGGCTGGTCATCCGCAACGCCGCGTACGAGCTGGATTTCGGTCCCCTCGATCCGGCGTGCGACTGCTACACCTGCACCCACTATTCCCGCGCCTACATCCGCCATCTTATCAAAGCCGACGAAATTTTCGGCCTGCGCCTGACGACGATCCACAACCTGCATTTTCTCGCTTCGCTCATGGCGCGGGTTCGGCAGGCGATCCGGGAAGACCGGTTGGCGGACTTTCGGGACGAGTTTTTTGAAAGCTACGGAATGGACCGCCACAAAAGCGGGTTTTGACGGAAGGGAGGGGACAAGCTTCGATGGATGGACAAGCGGCAAGCGCGGGCAGCTTCTGGACCATGCTCCTGCCTTTTATCGCGATGTTTGCGATTTTGTACTTTCTGATGATCCGTCCGCAGCAGAAAAGGCAAAAGGAGCGCAACGCCATGCTCCGCTCCCTGCAGAAGGGCGACCAGGTGGTGACGATCGGCGGCCTGCACGGCGTGATCGATTCGATCGTCGACGACAAAATCGTGCTGAAGGCGGGCGAAGTCAAGCTGACCTTTGACCGTTCCGCCGTGGGCAACGTCGTCGCCCGCGCGGAGAAAAAGGCGGAGGAAAAGAAAGAAGGGGAACAAACCGACGGATGAATGTCCGGGAAAAAGCCTCTTCGAAAGCGCAAGCTGCCGAAAACGGTAAGCGATTTCGGCAGCTTTTTGCGTTTGCCTATTTGCGGAGATTGACCCCGAGCATCCCCCCGACGGCCCCCGCCGCGCCGGTCACCAGGGCCATCGCGAGGACCCGCAGGGACCACGCCGCGTCCACGGCCAAAAAGCTGATGATGAGCACGCAAAGCATGTACAGCACGCCGGTGACGGCCCCGAAATACCACCCTTTCCGCCCGGCGCGCCTGGCCGCGACAAATCCTCCGCAAAACGCGGCGAAGGCGTGCACGCCGAACGTCCACGGCGTCAGCTCCGTTTCCTCCAGGGCGGAACCGGTGAGCAGGATCGACAGGAGCAACGTGCCGGCGCCCAGCCAGATGGCGGCCCACAGCAGGCCGGACAGCACCGGCACGGCCGACGGCAGGCGGGTCGATTTGGCGACGTCCATCCAGACAACCTCCCTTCCTTTTCCGTGTTGAAAGGTTTGTACCATTCTATGGCGTCCGCACCGGGGCTAGTACGAAAGTGTCCCGCGCGGGCGAGCCCCGGCCCGGAGGTTTTTATTGCCGGCCGCAGGCGCCGAATGGGCCGCCAGGGAAACGGCGAAACTAATGGAACCAGACAGCGGTGGAATTCGGAGGGCGGGTCATGGATCTGACGATGCTGCTGTTCCGCACGCTGCTCATGTACTTTTTCGTCCTGGTCATGCTGCGGCTGATGGGCAAGCGGGAAATCGGCAAGCTGTCCGTGTTCGATCTCGTCATTTCCATCATGATCGCGGAAATCGCGGTGATCGCCATCGATTCCGAACGGCCGCTGCTCCACTCCGTCGCTCCCATCGTGCTGCTCGTGCTGACGCAGCTGGGGCTTGCGTATCTGTCGCTCAAAAGCCGGCGCCTCCGCCTGCTGTTCGACGGCAAACCCAGCGTGCTCATCAGCGACGGGAAACTGAACTGGCGGGAAATGCGGAAGCAGCGATACACCCTGGATGACCTCGCCATCCAGCTGCGGGAGAATCAGATCGTCTCGCTGGACGACGTGCAGCTGGCGGTGCTGGAGCCGTCCGGCAAGCTGTCCGTCATTCCGAAGGATGCCCGGGCTCCGGACGAAGGCGGAGAAACGGGCGGGCGGCAGGCGGGCACATCGGCCGCTCCGGCTTCGCCTGATTCCGGCGGTTTGCCGGCTCCGTCCCGCGCGAAGGCGGCCGTGCAGGAGCCGTCCCTTCCACGGGAAGGTTCCCGGCGCGCCGCGGAAAACGGCGGGCGGAAGGAAAAGGCGGACAACCGGCCGAAAATCCGGTACGAACTTCTGCCCGTTCCCCTCATCATGGACGGCGAGGTGCAGGACGACAACCTGCAGCGCATCGGCAAAACCCGCTTCTGGCTGAAAAGGGAGCTGAAGCGGCACGGCGTCAACCGGTTCAAGGACGTGTTCTACTGCAGCGTCGACCATCGCGGCAAGCTGTTTGTGGACCGCAAGGATTGACCGGTTCGTCTTGCGGAGTTTCGGCCGGCTATTCGGAAGACCGGCCGGGCCGGTCAGCGAAACAGGCGGCCGATGAACGGCAGCCGGGCCGCGTCGTGGCGGTCGACCACCCCGAGGGGAACGAGGGCCAGGATGTACAGCGAGGCGGCGGCGGCCGCCGCCGCCATCAGATTCAGCACGTCGGCGGGCAATGCGCCGAGGTTCCAGATCCAAAGCGCGGCAGCGCCGGCCATAACGGCCCCCGCGCCGATTTTGACAAAGTCGGCGGGACGCAGGCGCAGCCCGGTCAGCCTAGCGACGCTCACCCAATGGAGCAGGGTGACGAGGGCCATGTTGACGCCCATGGCGATGGCGGCGCCCCGGATGCCGAAGCGGATGTCCGAGGCCAGTTGCACGATCAGCGCCAGCTTGACGGCGGCGCCCAAGAGCGAGTTCATCAGCGCGATGCCGGGGCGGTCCAGCGCCTGCAGCGCGGCTTGCAGGGGCGGCTGCATATACAGGAAAATGGAAAACGGCGCCAGCAGGCGAAGGAGCCCGGCGATGTCGCTCTGCCCGTACAGCAGGGCGCACAGCGGTTCGGCCAGAACGCCCATCAGCATCGCGAAGGGAGCGCCCGCCGCCACCGCCAATCGCAGCGATTGATGCAAACGCTTGCGGATAGCCGCCGCGTCGTCCCGCGCCGCCGATTCCGCGAGGGACGGCACGAGGGAAACGGCGAGCGAGTAGGTGAGGGCGCCCGGCAGGGCGAGCAGGGGAACGATCATCCCCTGGAGCGCGCCGTACTGGGCGGTCGCCAGCGCCGTCGCCACGCCGGCGGCGGCCAGGCTGCGCGCCGTAAGGATGGATTCCAGCAGATAGGATAGGGAACCGATCAACCGGCTGCCGGTCACCGGTGCGGCGATGCCGATCAGCCGGCGGGTCACGGACGGCGGGCGGCGGAAGGAAAACGCGGCATCCGCCGGCTCCGCCTGTCTTTTGGCCGCGGCGATCCGTTCCCGTTCCCCGCGAAACCAGAACCACAGGGAAAGAAGGCCGGCAATTTCCCCCGCCACCATGCCCAGGACTGCTCCCGCCGCAGCCCGTTCCAGGCCCCAGGGCAGGAAGAGCCAGGCGAAAAACAGGGTCAGGGCGATACGCACCAGCGTTTCCACCGTCTGCGACACCGCCGAAGGGATCATGTTGTGCCGGCCCTGGAAAAAGCCCCGCCACACCGACGAGACGGCCACCACCGGCAGCGCCGGCAGCATCGCCAGGAACGGGCCGCGCACGCGGCCGTCGGTCATGATGCGTTCCGCCACCCAGTCGGACAGCGCGTAGCAGACGCCCGCCGCGACCATGCTGAATCCCCCCGCAAGCGCGAGGGCGGTGACGAGCACCCGCCGGACCCGCGCCTCGTCGCCGCGTGCCTCCGCCTCGGCCACGAGCTTGGCCACCGCGAGGGGCAATCCGCCGGTGATAATTGTCAGCGCCACGATGAGGAACGGATACACGAGCTGGATCAGGCCGACGCCCTCCGCCCCGATCATGCGCGGCAGCGCGATGCGCGGCACGAAGCCGAGCAGCCGGTTCACGATGCCGGCGGCCAGCAGGATGACGGCGCCCTGGAGAAAGGTTTGCCTGCGGAGCGACAAAGGCTTTCCTCCCTTCCCTGTTCAATCATGTCTATGCGCGGGTTGTCCCCGTTCATGCCATGTCCGCCTTCGGGCACAGGGGAGGCGGAGAGAGCGGGGGTGCGCGGCAGCCGTGGCAGGAATTCGCAGTCCCGTCGGCAGGAATTCGCGGAAGCCGCGGCGAAAAGGTTAAGGCGGGAGGGATTCGCCAGTGGCCAGGCGGAATCGGAAAGTTGCGGAACACGAAGCGCTGACGGGAGAAAACGAAGGAGCCGCGCCGGAGCGCGCACAGGAAAGGGAAGCTGTGCCGAATACTCCCCCGGAGAGCGAACCCACCGGACCGATGCCGGAACTCCATACGGAAATCGCGGCTGCCGGGCCGTCGCCGGATGCCGTTTCGGACCGTGAAAAACGCGAGACGGCCGGGCACCAGGTGGGCGGAAGCGAGGCGGCCGGACAGGCGCCGGAAACCGCTCCGGACAGCGAAAGCGTGATGACCGGTCGTTCGCCGGAAACCGCCACGGACATTGACAGCGATGGGCCCGGGCAGGTGCCGGAATCCGCCCCAAACGACGATGCGGCCGGGCAGACGGCGGAAGACGGCGGGGAAGACCTGTCCGACGCGGAACTGAACCGGATGATCGAGGAACTGTGCGAAAGCAAGGCCGCGGAATTGCGCCTTCTGGGATACGAACAGGTGCGCGGCGAAGACGTCTGGGCCTGCGTCAGCGACGGTTACCGCAAAACCGGCATGCCGCCGCTCTACCAGGTTGTCAACGACATCCTGTCCCTCAAGCCCACCCGGTTCATGAACTACATCACGCTGAACATGTATCGCGGCGAGGGCCTGTGATGCCGGCCCCGTGCGGCGCGGATCGGACGGCCGCCCCATGCGGGGCGGTTTTCCTTGTTGCGACGGGCTTCGCCGGTTTTCGGGAAACCTTCGTCAAATTGACTTCCTTTTTCGCGGATCGTTATAATAGGGGCATTGGGAACGGAAAGGAGTCGGCGATTTTCGATGAAACGCCTGCTCGCGTTTGTGCTGGTCGTGATCGCCTCGTTTGCCGTCATCGCGGTCACGACGCCGGGCATCCTCCAGGGAACGAAGCTCGGACTCGATCTGAAAGGCGGTTTTGAGATCCTGTACGAAGCGGAGCCGTTGCAGGAAGGCGGCACCGTGACGCGGGATCTCCTGAAACAGGCGGCGCTCAGCATGGAAAAGCGCGCCAACCGGACCGGCGTGGCCGAGCCGGAAGTAACCACCGAAGGCAACAACCGCATCCGCGTCAAGATCGCCGGTGTGGTGGACGAGGAAAAGGTGCGTTCGATCATCGGGCGCCCCGCGGAGCTGCAGTTCCGCAGCGCCGACGGTTGCAAGCCCGAAGAAGGATATTGCAAGGTCGAACTGTACGGCTCCGATTTTGTCGAGGGCCAGGCCAAGGTGGAGTTTGACAACCTGAGCCGGCCCGTGGTCACCATCCAGGTCAAAAACAAGGAAAGGTTCGCGGAGATCACCGGACGGCTGATCGGCAAGCCGCTGGCCATCTTCCTCGACGACGAGCTCATTTCCGCCCCGATCGTGGAAGGCCGGTTTACCGACGGCACGGCGATGATCACCGGCCAGGAGACCATCGAGGAAGCACGCAATCTCGCGGAAATCATCAACCTGGGCGCCCTGCCGCTCAAGCTGACGGAGAAATACGCGCAAAGCGTCGGTCCGACGCTGGGCCAGCTGTCGCTGCAGCAGACGCTGCTCGCGGGGAGCATCGCTTCGGTGCTCATCCTGATTTTCATGATTGTTTTCTACCGGCTGCCGGGCGTGGTGGCCGCCTTCTGCCTGATCGTGTTTACGTGGCTGCTCCTGGCCATCTTCTACCTGATGGGCGTCACCCTGACACTGCCGGGCATCGCCGCGTTCATCCTGGGGATCGGCATGGCCGTGGACTCCAACATCATTTCGGCCGAGCGGATCAAGGACGAGATCCGGCTGGGCAAAAGCGTGGCTTCCGCGGTCAAGCAGGGTTCCCGCCACAGCTTCCGGACCATCGTGGACGCGCACCTGACCACGGTCATCGCCGCCGCCGTGCTGTACGTCATCGGCGAGGGCGGTCCCGTGCGCAGCTTCGCGGTCGTCCTGATCGCCAGCATCGCGGTCAACATGCTGACCAACGTGGCGCTTCCCCGCTTCCTGCTGCCGATGCTCGTCAGAAGCGGGCGGTTCTCCAAGGTCGCGCACTTTGGCGTGAAGGAGAGTGAAGTGGGTGCGCTTTAATCCGTGGAAGCTCGATTACATCGGCCTGAAAAAATACTCCTACGGAATTTCCCTGGCGCTCGTCCTCGTGAGCGTCCTTTCCGTGGCGATTTTCGGGTTCAATTACGGCATCGATTTCAGTTCCGGCACCTCGGTGGACGTAGCCCTCAGCCGTCCGGTGGACAAGGCGGCCGTTGAACGGTTCCTGGACGACGGCCGGTCGGAGTGGGGCGAGTATGTGCTGACTCCCGGCAATGAACGGCTGTCCATCCGCTTCAAGGAAGTGCTGAATGCGGAACAGCAAACATCTTTCCGTGCGGCGTTCCAATCCGGGCTGGACGCGGACGCGTCGTTCGAAATGAACGTCGTCGGCGTCGACATCGCCCGGGAGCAGCAGGAGAAGGCGATGTGGGGCGTGCTCTTCGCCAGCATCGGAATTCTGATCTACGTGGCGATCCGCTTCGAATGGCGTTTCGGGCTGGCGGCCATCATTGCACTTTTGCACGACGCGATCATCGTCATGGGCGCGTTTTCCCTGTTCCGGCTGGAAGTGAACATGCCGTTCATCGTCGCCGTACTGACCGTCATCGGGTATTCCATCAACGACACGGTGGTCATTTTCGACCGGATCCGGGAAAACCTCCGCTTTGCCAAGATCAAGACCCATGCCGACCTGGCCAACGTGGTCAACGCAAGCGTCCGGCAGACGCTGACCCGCTCCATCAACACGGTGGTCGCCGTGCTGATCGGCGCCGTCCTGCTGTTCGCCCTGGCCAGCCCGTCGATCCGACTGTTTTCCCTGGCGATCATCATCGGGCTGGTGGCCGGTACCTATTCCTCGATCTTCGTCGCCAGTCCGCTCTGGTTTGAGCTTCGCAAACGGATGAAGGCGAAAAAACCGGCCAAGGCCGCGGCGACGGCGTCCTGACCGCGTGCAACAGGGGGGGGAACTGGCGCGTGTTGAAGGCGGTACGAAAAACGGATGAGTGGATGCGGCGCGGCGCGCTGCTGCAGGCCCTGTCGCTGACGGGGCTTGCGGCGGCCAAGGGCGCCGCCGCTTTTGCCACGGGAAGCAAGGGGCTGCTGGCCGACGCCTGCCATTCGGCCGCCGGCGCCGCGCACGCGATCTCCGGCCTGTATGACGCGCATCGCCCGGCCGCCGGATCGTCCGGACGCCGGCCCGCCGGAGGCGCGGTGTCCGTCGTGCTGGCGTCGCTGGTCATGGTCGCCGGGCTGGAAGCGGGGCTGCACGCCCTGCGGTCGCTGGCGGAGGGACCTGAAAAGGCGCCGGACCTGGAGGCGGCGGCGGTCGTCGCGCTGGCGATGGCGCTCCGGGGTCTGCTTCACCGCGCCAGAAGAACGCACGGTTTTCGCCCGGGCTTTCGCCCGCATTCGTCCCTCGGCCATGAAAGCCACTGGGACGTGTTCGCTTCGCTGGCCGCGCTGGCGGGGATTCTGGGGGCACAAGCCGGGGAATGGCTCGAAATGCCCGCACTTTACGCCCTTGATCCGGCGGCCGGCATTCTCGTGGGCGCGCTGGTCGTGCGAAGCGGACTGCGTCTGGCCGTGGCGGCGATGAGGTCTTCCGAAGACGTGGTGCTGACCGACGGCTTCGACGTGGAAATGCTGAAGGAAACGGTGCTGCGGATGGATGGCGTGGTCGCCGTGGACGATCTTAAAGTGCGCGAGCACGGGCATTACGTCGTGGCGGACCTGGTGGTCCGTGTGAATCCGCGGATCAGCGTGATGGAGGCGCACGACATCGCCGCGCGGGTCCGCCGGCATCTGACGCGGCGCTTCCTGCACGTGGCCGACGCCATCGTCCGCGTCCAGCCGTACGAACCGTGCTATCCGTACAAGACCAATCTGCAGGACGAGGAAACTCCCACCCTGCTTCAATAAACGCGGGGAGTGGAAGCCGGCCTTGGATCGACCCAGGTACCGATGGGAATGGACGGAAGCCGATGCCGCCGCCGAGGCGGCGCTGGCCGAATCCCTCAAACTGCCGCGTCTGGTGGCGCGGCTTCTTGCCGCGCGCGGATGGACGTCTCCGGAAGAAGCGCGGCTTTTTCTCGAAGCGGGGGAAGACGCGTTCCACGATCCCTGGACGATGAAGGATATGGGCGAGGCGGTGGAGCGCATCCGCAAGGCCCTGCGGGACGGGGAACGCATGCTGGTGTACGGGGATTACGATGCGGACGGGGTCTGCGCATCTGCCCTCATGATCCGCCTGCTGCGCCGGCTGGACGCGACGTTCGACGTCCGCATCCCGAACCGGCTGAGGGAAGGTTACGGCCTGAACCGGGAAGCCGTCGACCGGGCGGCGGAAGACGGCTTTCGGCTGATCGTGACGGTGGATAACGGCATAAGCGCCGTGGAGGAAATCGCGTATGCGCGGGAGCGGGGCATCGACGTGGTGGTCACCGACCATCACGAGCCGCCCGCCGTCCTGCCGGAAGCGGTCGCGCTGGTGAATCCGAAGCGGGCGGACTGCCCCTATCCGTTCAAGGGGCTGTCCGGGGCCGGCGTGGCGTACAAGCTGGCGCACGCGCTGCTCGGCCGGCACGAGACGGCGTTCGCCGATCTCGCAGCCATCGGCACCGTGGCGGATCTCATGCCCCTCCTGGATGAAAACCGGGCATTGGTGCGCATCGGCCTGGAACGGCTGCGCGAATCGGCTTCGCCCGGCCTCAGGGCGCTGGCGGAAGCGTGCGGCTTCGACCCGGGCTCCTTGAGCAGCGGGCGCATCGCCTTCGGCCTGGCGCCGCGCCTCAACGCGGGCGGCCGGCTGGAATCGGCGGACGGCGCCGTCCGCCTGCTGGTCACGGAGCGTGAGGAGGAAGCCGCGCAGCTGGCGCGGGAACTGGACCGGCTCAACCGGGAACGGCAGCTGCTGGTGGAGCGGACGGTGGCGGAAGCAGAGGAGCGCATCGCGCGGGAGGCGGCGCGGCGCGGCGGAGAGCCGCCCGGCTTCCTGGTGGTGGCCGACGCCACGTGGAACCCGGGCGTGGTCGGGCTCGTGGCCGCCAAACTCGCCGAAAAATATATGCGGCCCGCGCTGGTTCTGGCGGAAGACGCCGAAACGGGACTTTGCCGGGGTTCGGCACGCTCCGTCGGCGAATTTGACATGTATGCGGCGTTGGCGGACTGCGCCGATCTCCTGGATCATTTCGGCGGCCACCGCGCGGCGGCGGGTCTGGCCGTGCGCCGGGAACGGCTCGGAAAGCTGGCGGCGCGTCTGGAAGCGCTGGCGGAAGAACGGCTGGCGCCTGAAGACCGCATTCCGCGCAAAAAAGCGGATGTCCGGTGCACCGCGGACGAGCTGACCCTGGAGGCGGCGCAGCAGTTGGCGAAGCTGGAGCCGTTCGGCCAGGGCAACCCCGCGCCGGTGCTCGTGCTGCGGGACGCGGCGGTGCGCTCGGCGCGGGCCGTCGGCGCGGACGGCAAACACCTGAAGCTTACCCTGGAACAGGGCGGATGCACCCTGGAGGCCATCGGGTTTGACATGGGCGACCTGCTGCCCTGGCTGGCCCCCGGCGTGTCGGTGGATCTCCTCGGCACCGCCGCCGTCAGCGAATGGCAGGGCACGAGGCAGGTGCAGCTGCAGCTGAAGGATATCCGGTATGCGGGCATGCAGGTACTGGACCGCCGGCGCGAACGGCTGACGGAAACGCGCATGGCCGAGCTGTTGGGAGCGGCCCCGGAAGGATGCGCCCTCCTATGCGATTCGGCCATGGAGGCGGAAGCCTGGCGGCGCCGTCTGCCGGAAGGCGTGCCGGTCTTCAGCTACGAAGAACTGGCGGGGTTATTCGCCGCGCAGGGGACGGGACGGGACCCGACGGACGAAACCGCCGCGGCCGGCGGTCCGCCTCGGGCGGTACGCCACCTGGTGCTGGCCGGGCTGCCCGAAGGCGGGGCGGAAGCGGAAGCGACCGCCCGGCTGCTGGCCGGATTGGAAGACCTTGCCGCCGTGCACGTGCATGCGGGGACGAGACCGCCCGGGGCTCCGGACCGGCCGGACCGCGGCGTACCGGACCGCAGGCATTTCGCCGAGGCGTACGCCCTCTTCCGTGCCAAAGGCGCCTGGCCGGACGACCCGGAAGGCTTCCTGCGCGAAGTGTCCGGACGGATCGGCTGGCCGCTTTCCGTCGTGCGCGTCATGCAGGACGTGTTTGAGGAACTCGGCTTTTTGCGGGTGGAAAACGGATGGGTGACCATGGAGCCTTCCCCGGCGAAACGGGATCTTTCCGAATCCGCCCGTTACCGCGAGTCCAGGCATCGCTGGACCGGCGAAAGGCTCGCCCGCCTGCCGGCCGAAGCGCTGGCGGAATGGATGCGGCAGGCGCGCCGCATGGAGTGAAAGCCGCTCCCGACAGCGGCGATTGCGCATAGAGGACACGCGACAGAAAGGAGCAATCCGCGCATGAATTTCAAGGAGTACATACGGGTCATCCCCGACTTTCCGCAGCCGGGCATCCGGTTCAAGGACATCACGACGTTGCTGAAGGACGGGGCGGCTTTCCGGGCGGCGATCCGGGCGATGGCGGATGCGGTGGCGGACAGGAATATCGAGCTGGTGGCGGGACCAGAGGCGAGGGGATTCGTCATCGGGGCTCCGCTGGCCCTGGAGCTCGGCGTCGGCTTCGTGCCGATCCGCAAGAGCGGGAAGCTCCCGGCGGAGACGGTGGAGGCGTCCTACGACCTGGAATACGGCACCGACCGGCTGGCGGTCCACAAGGACGCCGTCCGGCCGGGACAGCGGGTGCTGGTGGCCGACGATCTGCTGGCCACCGGGGGAACCATCGAGACATGCGTCCGGCTGCTCAGGCAGCTGGGCGCCGAGGTGGTCGGCGCCTCGTTTCTCATCGAGCTCGGCTACCTGAACGGCAGAGACAGGCTGAAGGACGTCAACGTGTTTTCGCTGGTGCGGTACGACTGACGACGGCGCCCGTGCCGGCGGCATAGGTTTTGTGCGCCTCCGCGATGGTGCCTCCGCCCAGGCAGACTTCGCCGTCGTAGAACACCACCGCCTGTCCCGGGGTGATGGCCCGCTGGGGCTCGTCGAAGGCGACGTCCCAGCGTCCGTCGGGCCGCGGCGTTACCGTGACCCCCTGGTCGGGCTGGCGGTAGCGGAACTTGGCGGTGCAGCGGAACGGGCCGTCCGGCCGGCGGCCGGCGATCCAGTTCACATCCTCGGCGGTGAGGCCGGCGGAATACAGGGCGGGATGGCGGTGGCCCTGCACCACATACAGCACGTTGCGCTTCAGGTCCTTGTCCGCCACGAACCAGGGTTCCCCGTTGCCGCCGCCGCCGATGCCGAGCCCGTGGCGCTGCCCGATCGTATAGTACATCAGGCCTTCGTGGCGGCCTTTCTTTTCCCCCGTGTCGAGGTCGACCATGTCCCCCGGTTGCGCCGGCAGGAACTTGCGGAGAAATTCCCGGAAATTCCGCTCGCCGATGAAGCAGATGCCCGTGCTGTCTTTCTTGCGCGCCACGGGCAGGCCGGCTTCCTCGGCGATTCGCCGCACTTCCGGCTTGGTCAGATGGCCGATGGGGAAGAGGGCGCGGGAAAGCTGTTCCTGGGTCAGCGCATGGAGAAAGTACGTCTGGTCCTTGTTGCCGTCCGCGGCGCGCAGCAGCCTGTATTCCCCGCCGGCGAAGGCGACGCGGGCGTAGTGTCCGGTGGCGATCATGTCGGCGCCGAGGCTTTGGGCGGCCTTCAGGAACTCCCCGAACTTGATCTCGCGGTTGCACAGCACGTCCGGGTTGGGCGTGCGCCCTTTCCGGTGCTCTTCCAGGAAATAGTCAAACACCTTGCGCCGATACTCTTCTTCAAAGTTGATCGTATAATGGGGAATGCCGATGAGGTCGCATACGCGGCGGACGTCCTCCGCGTCCCGGTCCGCGGCGCAGACGCCGTTCTCGTCGGTCTCGTCCCAGTTTTTCATGAACATGCCGATGACGTCGTAACCCTGCCGTTTGAGCAGCAGCGCGGCGACGGAAGAGTCCACGCCCCCGGACATGCCGACGACGACCCGGATGGACGCGGGATCCGCGTGATGCGGTTCCACCATCGGAATCACCCCCTGAAAATATTGATTGCCCACATTTCCTCCATCTATGATATGATAGCTATGAAATGGGGATACTTTTACTATAAACCAATCAATGGCTGATGTCGAACGCAGCGAACCATACGGGAACGAGGTGCCGGACTGGTGAAAATCTCCACCAAGGGCCGTTACGGCCTGACCATCATGATGGAGCTCGCCTCGAAATACGGCGAAGGTCCGATCTCGCTCAAAACCATCGCCGAAAAGAACGGACTGTCGGAGCACTATCTGGAACAGCTGATCGCCCCGCTGCGCAACGCCGGACTGGTGAAAAGCGTGCGCGGCGCTTTCGGCGGCTATGTCCTTACCCGGGAGCCGGAGAAAATCACGTCCGGGGACGTGATCCGCATCCTGGAAGGACCGATCAGCCCGGTGGATTTCACGGAGGAGGACGACCCGGCCAAACGCGACCTGTGGCTGCGCATCCGGGACAGCATCGCCCAGGTGCTGGATTCCACCACCCTCCGCGATTTGATCCAATACCGGGACGACGGCCGCCATGCAGAAGGCTACATGTTCTACATCTGATCCCCGCCGCCGCGGGGTTGGGACGTCAGGAGAGTAAAACATGACGAAACCGATCTACTTTGACCACGCGGCGACGACCCCCATGCACCCCGCAGCTTTGGAAGCCTACGCAGAAGCCGCCCGGAACGGGCCGCTCAATCCGTCCAGCGTGCACGCTTTCGGACGCGCCGCCCGCAGGATTCTTACCGGAGCCCGCGACCGGATCGCGGCGCTCCTCGGCTGCCACCCGCACGAACTGGTGTTTACCGGAGGCGGAACGGAAAGCGACAACGCCGCCCTGACCGGCGCCGCCCGGGCGCAGCGGGAGCGGGGGCGGACCGGCATCGTGACCACCGCCGTCGAGCATCCGGCGGTGCTGGAGACGTGCCGGCGCCTTCAGGAAGAGGGTTTTCGGGTGACGTTACTGCCGGCGGACGAACACGGCCTCGTCCGGGTCGCCGACGCGGAGGCGGCCATAAACGAAGAGACGGCCGTCGTGTCCATCATGACCGTCAACAACGAAACCGGCGCGCGGCAGCCGGTGGAGGAGATCGGCGCCGTCGCCCGCAGCCGGGGCGCCCTGATGCACACGGACGCGGTCCAGGCGCTGGGACATGAGGACATTCGCCTGGCCGAGTGGCCGGTGGATCTGGCAAGCTTCTCCTCGCACAAGGTGGGCGGGCCGACCGGCGTCGGTCTCCTTTACGTGCGCGACGGCACGCCGTTTAGGCCGCTGCTGCACGGAGGCCCCCAGGAGCGTGGCCGCCGCGCGGGCACGGAGAACGTCCCTGCCGTCGCCGCGTTTGCCCGTGCCCTGGAGCTGGCCTGCGCGGAACGCGAAGAGCGGACGCGGCAGATTTCCCGCGTGCGCGACGCCCTGCTTGCCGGTTTTGCGGCCGAGCTGCCGGAAGGGTCCTGGGCGGTCAACGGCCATCCGGACAAGCGGGTTCCGCACATCCTGAACGTCAGTTTCCCGGGCGTCCCTTCGGCGACGATGGTGATGAACCTGGATCTGGAAGGCGTGGCCGTCTCCGCGGGATCGGCCTGCAGCGCCGGATCGCTCCGGCCCTCCCACGTGCTCGCTGCCATGGGCCTGCCGGAAGAAAGGGTGCGCTCCGCCGTCCGGTTCAGCTTCGGATTGGGCAATACTACGGAAGAGGCGGCCAAGGTCGCCAAACTTGTTGCAACCATTTTGGCGCGTCTTTCGTAAGTATTTAGGAAGGCGTCCGAACGGGAGTGTGCCGTTTGATTCGCCAAGCCCAACATGTCATCGGTCTGCCCGTGCTGCACGCCGGCGGCGGGAAGGTCGGCCGGGTGCAGGACGTCTGGTTCGACGAATCGTGGCGCCTGTGCGGCGTCGTGCTTCGCGATCGCTTCCCCTGGCCGGGGCGCTCCGTGCGCGTCGTCCGCAAGGAAAGGATCGCGTCCTGGGGCGACGACGCCCTGATGGTCGACGGAACGGACGCGGTGGAAACGCTTGACCGTAAGCGTCCCTTGAGGACGTTTGACGCCGGACCCGTCCGGCTGAAGGACAGGCCCGTCTATACGGTGGACGGACGGGTGCTCGGCCGCGTGTCGGACGTTTATTTTCGTCCCGAAGAGGATAAACCGTGGATAGGATACGAACTGACGGACGGATTCCTCGCGGACGTGACGGAAGGCCGTCGCAGGCTGTTTTTGCCCGAGGACGCGGAAGTGGTCATCGGGGAAGACGCCATACTCGTGCCCGCTTCCTGCGAGCGGGTGCTGGAGAGAAACCATAAAGAGCAAGGTGAAGGCTTATGATGAGATGCCCCAACTGCAATTCGAGGGATATCGGCAAGATCGGCTCCCACCAGTATTATTGCTGGAGCTGCTTTATCGAACTCACCGTGAACGGCGACAAAATGTCGGTTTATCAGGTGGAGGAAGACGGAACCCTCAGTTCGCTGGACGATCTGTTCTTCGACGGTCCGGCGGAATCGCAGGTCCACGCCAACTGACCCTGCGGCGGAGGCCAACGTCTTTCGCCGTTTCCCGGGAGAATGACCCCCGGGGACAAGTACATATACTTTGGGTGAAACCGCCGCGTCTTCTCGCGTGCGAAAGCGGGTGATGCGCTTGCGCCGTTTTGCCCAAAGCCGTCTTTTTGTCTTTCTTCTGTACGGCATCCTGGTGCTGCTTTTTTTGCATCTCCTCTCCCTCGTACGGCCGATGCTGCTTTCGGTGTACGGTTTCCTGAAAGCCGTCCTCGCCCCGTTTCTCATCGCGATGATCATTTCCTACGTGCTGCATCCCGTCGTTTCGCTGCTGCACGGGCGGAAGGTGCCGAGAACCGCGGCGGTGCTGCTCATTTACGCGGTGTTTATTTTTGTCTGCACCGTGTTCCTGCTCAACGTCGTGCCCATGCTGATGGACCAGTTCCGCGAGCTGAGCGGGTACATGCCGGAACTGACGGTGAAGACGCAGCAGATGATGGACGAGTTCAACAACAGCCGCTGGCTGCCGCAGAGCGTCCGCGACGGCATCAACCGGTCCCTGGCCGCGCTGGAAAAGCAGATCGAGGAATGGATCGCGGGTTCCCTGAACAACATCGGCCAGATGGTCAACACCCTGTTTGTCTTTGCCATCGTGCCGTTTTTGGCCTTCTACATGCTGAAGGACATGGACGTGTTCGAGCGGGCGGCTTTGCATTACGTTCCCCGCGCCCGCCGCGCCGCGGTGGTGCGGCTGCTCCGCGACATCGACCAGGCGCTGGGCAGCTACATCCGCGGCCAGTTCATCGTTTCGCTGGCGGTGGGCATTCTCGCCTACATCGGCTACCTGATCATCGGCATGCCGTACCCGCTGCTTATGGCAAGCTTCGTCGCGCTGTTCGAAATCATTCCGTACCTGGGCCCGTTCCTCGGGGCGCTGCCCGCGCTGATCATGGCGGCCACCATTTCGTGGAAAATGGTGCTTCTGGCCGCGCTGGTCAACCTTATCTGCCAGAACCTCGAAAGCAACGTCATCAGCCCGCAGGTGGTGGGACGCACCCTGCACATCCATCCGCTGACCATCATTCTGGTGCTCCTCATCGGCGGGGAGCTGGCGGGCGCCGTCGGCCTCATCCTCGCCGTGCCCGCCTACGCCGCGCTCAAGGTCGTGTTCCAGCACCTGTTCGCCTACTACATCCGCCGAAAAACCGTTTGACACGGGGAAAACGGGTTGTCTATAATAACTTTGATCGCGCAAAAAATCCGTAAGCCTGCGAGATTCCGACGCCAGTTAGGCGTTTTATTTTTGCGAACCGGAGGATGACCGATGAAACCGCTCACCGCCGCCGAAATCCGCGCCAAATGGCTGGATTTTTTCCGCAGCAAGGGACATCATATCGAGCCGAGCGCTTCGCTCGTGCCGCACAACGACCCTTCGCTCCTGTGGATCAACGCCGGCATGGCGCCGCTCAAGCCGTACTTCGACGGGCGGATGAAACCGGCGAATCCGCGCATCGCCAATTCGCAAAAGTGCATCCGCACCAACGACATTGAAAACGTCGGCAAGACCCGGCGGCATCATACGTTTTTCGAGATGCTCGGCAACTTCTCCATCGGCGACTACTTCAAGAAAGAAGCGATCGCGTGGGCCTGGGAGTTCCTGACGGACGAAAAGTGGATCGGGTTCGACCCCGAGCGCCTGTCCGTGACCGTGCATCCCGAGGATGAAGAGGCCTACCGTCTCTGGCACGAGATGATCGGCCTGCCCGAATCGCGCATCTACAAGGAACCGGGCAACTTCTGGGACATCGGCGAGGGGCCGTGCGGGCCCTGCACGGAAATTTTCTACGACCGGGGCGAAAAGTACGGCGACCCGTCCGATCCGGAGTGCTATCCGGGCGGCGAAAACGAGCGCTACCTCGAAGTGTGGAACCTGGTGTTTTCCCAGTACAACCACAACAAGGACGGCAGCTACACGCCCCTGCCCAGCAAGAACATCGACACCGGCGCGGGGCTGGAGCGCATCGCCTCGATCCTGCAGGACGTCGATTCCAACTTCGACACCGACCTGTTCCAGCCGATCATCCAGAAAATGTGCGGCATCGCGGGCGTGCTTTACGGGGAGGACGAGGCGCAGGACGTGGCGCTGAAGGTGATCGCCGACCACATCCGCGCGGTGACCTTCGCCGTGGGCGACGGCGTGCTGCCTTCCAACGAAGGCCGCGGCTACGTCATCCGCCGGCTGCTCCGCCGCGCCGTGCGCTACGGCCGGACGCTGGGCGTGAACCGCCCGTTCATGTGGGAGCTGGTGGAAACGGTCGGGCGGATCATGGGCGATTTCTATCCCGAAGTCCGGGAAAAACGGGAGTTCATCGAGCGGGTAATCCGCACCGAGGAAGAGCGTTTCCACGAGACGCTGGAGGAAGGCCTCGCCATCCTCGCCGGGCTGTGCGACCAGGCGCAAAGCCGGGGCGAAAGCGTCATCGACGGACGGGACGCGTTCCGGCTGTATGACACCTACGGATTCCCCCTCGATTTGACCGTGGACTACGCTGCCGAGCGGGGCCTGACCGTCGACCGGGAAGGTTTCGAGGCGGCGATGGAGGAGCAGCGGGAGCGGGCCCGCGCCGCCCGGAAGGATACCGGCGGCATGCAGGTGCAGGGCGGGCCGCTTGCGGATTTCACCGCGGCCAGCGAATTCGTCGGCTACGAGACGGTGACGGCCGAGGCGGAAGTGATCGCCTTGGTGGTGGACGACCGCATGGCGGAAGAAGTGCCGGACGGCGGACGAGCCCTGGTCATCCTGGACCGGACGCCGTTCTACGCGGAAAGCGGCGGCCAGGTGAGCGACCGCGGCGAGCTCCGCAGCGGCAGCGTGGTGGCGGCCGTGGAGGCGATGAGCAAGGCCCCCATGGGGCAGCACGTGCACCATGTGACGGTAAAGGGCGGCAAACTCCGCGTGGGCGACAAGGTCACCGCGGCCATCGACGCGGAGGCCCGCGCCGACATCGTCCGCAACCATACGGCCACGCACCTGCTGCACAAGGCGCTGCGGGAAGTGCTCGGCGACCATGTCGCCCAGGCCGGCTCGCTGGTGGAACCCGAGCGGCTGCGCTTTGACTTTTCGCACTTCGGGCCGATGACGGAAGAAGAGTTGGCGGAAGTGGAGCGCCGCGTCAACGAGCGGATCTGGCAGGGCATCGACGTGACGATCGCCCACATGCCGCTTGCCGAAGCCAAAGCGATGGGCGCGATGGCCCTGTTCGGCGAAAAATACGGCGACATCGTCCGCGTCGTGAGCGTGGGCGATTACAGCATCGAGCTGTGCGGCGGCTGCCATGTGCGCAACACCGCCCAGATCGGGATGTTCAAGCTGACCTCGGAAGGCGGCATCGCTTCCGGCGTCCGCCGCGTGGAGGCGGTGACCGGCCGGCACGCCTACGCCTACGCGAACGCCCAGGCGGGAAGCCTTCGCGAGGCGGCGGAGGCGCTGAAGTGCGCCCCCGCGGAAGTGCCGAAGCGTCTGGAGGCCATGCAGGGCGAACTGCGCCAGGCGCAGCGCGAGATCGAATCGCTGCGCGGCCGGCTGGCGCGGTTCGAAGCGGCCGGTCTTGCCGAGCAGGCGAAGACGGTGGCCGGCGTGAAGTTCGTGGCCGCCCGGGTGAAGGCCGACGGCGCCGACGCGCTGCGCGGCATGGCCGACGAACTGAAAGCCCGGCTCGGCTCGGCGGTGGTCGTGCTCGGCTCCGCATCGGAAGGCAGGGTCAATTTTGTCGCCGCAGCCACCCCCGACGTGGTCGCCAAAGGCGTCCACGCCGGCAAGCTGGTCAAAGAGCTCGCCGCGATGAGCGGCGGCGGAGGCGGCGGGCGGCCGGACATGGCCCAGGCGGGCGGAAAGGATCCGTCCAGGCTGGATGACGCCCTGCGGGAAGCGGAGCGGCTGGTGGCGGCGCAGCTGGGCGGCTGAACTTCCTTGAATTTTCCTGCGGATTTTCCGCGGCAACCGGAATATGTTATGATGGGGATGACGACCAGGCTGGACAAGACCGCTGGCGAGTGCGGAAAGCGAGGTGCCGTCGGTGACCCCTTCGGATGCGAACCACAGCGCCATGGACGAAACCGTCCAGTTCAGGATGGCGGCCGAACATGAGGAAGTCTCGGCCCGCGAGATCCTGCTGACGGTTTACGACGCACTGGTGGAGAAGGACTACCATCCGATCAACCAGATCGTCGGTTATCTGCTGTCGGGCGATCCCGCCTACATTCCCCGGCACAACAATGCCCGCAGCCTGATCCGCAAGAAGGAGCGCGACGAGCTCATCGAGGAACTGGTGCGCTTTTACCTGGAAAGGCAGCGCTGACCATGCGGGTGCTTGGGCTGGACTACGGCGAACGCCGCATCGGCGTGGCCGTCAGCGACGAACTGGGCTGGACCGCCAGCGCGGTGGGGACCGTCGAGCGGACCGGGGACGACGGCGAATTTCGCCGCATCGCCGAGATGGCGCAGCAATACCAGGCGGATGTCATCGTGGTGGGTCTGCCCGTCAACATGGACGGAACCCTCGGACCCGGTGCCGAAAAATGCAAGGCATTTGCGGAAAGACTGCGGCAAACACTAAACATGCCCGTGCATTTGTGGGATGAAAGGCTGACGACCGTCACCGCCGAACGAACCCTGATCGAGGCGGGCATGGGCAGGAGCAAGCGGAAAAGGGTCGTGGACCGGTTGGCGGCGGCGGTCATGTTGCAGCACTATCTCGATTCCCGGGGGAAACGGGGGGATGAACATGAGCGATGACGTTCGCGTGCGGGACGAAGCGGAGATCATCTACATCCCGGACGACGAAGGCAACGAGGAAGCCTTCGAGGTGATCATGCGCTTCGAGCTGGACGACGGCACCCATCGGAAATATCTGATGGTGGTTCCGGCCGACGGGGATCCGGACGCCGAAGGGGAACAGGAAGTCTACGCGTTCCGCTACGAGGAAGACAACGACGACGAGCTGCGGCTGTATCCCATCGAGGACGAGGAAGAGTGGGATATCGTCGAGGAAACGTTCAACACGCTGATGGAAGATCTGGATGAATCGGAAGCGGAAGCCGACGCGGCTTCGGACCGCTGACGGAGGGCGCGGGAGATGGCGACCCTGCGCGAGCGGTTCGGCGAATGGGTGACGCTTACCGAAGACGGCAAGGATGCGGAGACGTGCCGCCTGCTGGCGGAAATCGCCGTAAACGGCCGGCGGTACGCCATCCTGCAGACGGAAGCCATGATGCGGGACGACGACATCGAAGTGATGCGCATCGTGGAGTCGCCCGACGGCGAGCCCCGGCTGGAAACGGTGGAAGACGACGGGGAATGGGAAAGCGTGGCGGAAGCGTACGACGATCTCCGGTTCGGCGGGGATGACGTTCCGTAACGCGGATGGCCGGAAACGGCCCAAATCCGAACGTTTTGATCCGGAAAGAGCGGGCAACCGCTCTTTTCCGATTGCGCATTTTTCGGTCTCCAGGCTTGGGAGGGAAGAGATTGGACATCGATCGTCAAGCGGACGAGCCGGTGGTCCGCGCGCCGGAGGGAGGCGGCGGGCCGTCCTCCAAAGCGCGCAGAAAACGGAAGAAAAGCGGGCACCTGGTGCTCTGGTCCTTTTTCATCGCCCTCGGGCTGGTGCTGTTTTCCGCGGGCGGCGCCCTGTTTTACGTCTGGAACGGACTGCGTCCGCCGGCGGCCGCCGACGCGCCGGTCCGGGTGACGGTGGACAGGGGCATGCGCGCCCAACAGGTGGCCGAGCTCCTGGAGCGGCACGGCCTGATCCGCAACGCCTGGCTGTTTGCCGCCTGGCTGAAGTGGACGGGAGAAGGCAGCCGCTTTCAGGCGGGCATTTACGAATTCGTGCCGGGGACAAGCCGCGAGGAAATCGTGCGCAAACTCAACGCGGGCGAGACGGTGGCGCCCGCCACGTTCCGCTTTACGATTCCCGAAGGGTTCACGATCCTGCAGATGGCGGACCGGCTGGACAAGGCCGGCGCGGTCAGCCGGGACGAATTTTTGAAGGCGGCGCGGGATCTTTCCCGTTTTGCCGAATTCGGATGGGTGCGGGCGATTCCGGCGGACGCCGGGATCATCGAGCCGCTGGAGGGGTATCTGTTCCCGGACACCTACGAAATGCGGACCGGCAGCTCCGCGGAAGACATCATCCGGCGCATGCTGGCGGAGCTGGACCGCAAGCTCGGCAGCCTGCCGGAAGACTGGATGGAGACGCTGGAAGAGCGTGGGCTTACCGTGCACGAGCTATTGACCATCGCTTCGCTCATCGAGCGCGAGGTGGCCGTCGACGAGGAACGGCCCATCGTGTCCAGCATCATCGCCAACCGCCTGGAAAAGGGCATGCCGCTGCAGATTGACGCGACGATCCAGTATGTGCTGGACGAGCCCAAGGAGAGGCTTCTGGAAGAAGACCTCAAGGTGGAGAGCCCGTATAACACCTATCAGAACAAGGGCCTTCCGCCCGGTCCCATCGCCGCGCCCGGCCTCAAATCCATCGAAGCGGCCCTTTATCCGGCGGAGACCGACTATCTCTATTACGTCACGAAAAAAGACGGCTCCGGCGAACACCTGTTTGCGTCGACGCTCAGCCAGCACAACCGGAACATCCGGATCAGCGAGGAGAACGCCCGGAAACTGCGACAGCAGCAGGGGCAGCGGTAGAATCGGCAGCGGCGGCCCCGGCTTCCGCCGGGGATCCGGATGATATTAAATTTATCGATTTCTCATCTTGATTTTAATTTTTTTTAGTTTTTTTTATTTTTTTTGCGCTTCTTGCCGATATATCCTTTATGGAAATCATTCCATAGGGAGGAGCAACCAGCAGATGGGCACAAACGGTTCATCTCAGCGCGGATCGGAAGGTCACCAGGGACGGGACCGGGGGTGCATCCCGGGGCCCGGGCATAAAGTTCTCGGCGGCGGCGCTGAACCCTTTTCGCTCCGTCGGCGTGAAGCTCTTTTTGATCATCTTCGCGGGCTTTTTGGTATGCGTCGTGACCCTTGGCGTGTTCTCGGTCAACCAGTCCGGCGTCATCATTCGCCAGAAGGTGGCCGACTCCAGCATGGCCACGGCCCAGCAGGCCGCGGCGCGCATCGACCAGCTGTTGCACAATTACGAGCAGAAGTCGATGGAATTGATCTCCAACCAGGTGTTTGTGACCAATCTGAACCTGGCGTATTCGTCGTCGGCGACGGATTACGACGTCTATACGGCGCAGCGCGAGATCGAAACGCTGTTTAACGCCATGCGCCTGAGCGACGACAAAGTGGTGGGGCTGTACGTCGTTCCGTCGGACGACACATCGCCGATGATCGCGTCGACGTCATCCGATAGACCCGAAAGGGCGGCCCTGTGGGACTGGTCTTTCGTCCAGCAGGTGCTGGACCTGGGCGGCAAGGCGATGTGGGTGCCCACCATGCCGAACGGGCTCACCAAGTCTTTTGACAGACCGACCATCGCCGTTGTCCGCTCGATTTCCGTGTTTGTCAGCAAGCCGGCTTACCTCGCCATTGAAATTTATGCCGACGTGCTGGAAAACCCTCTCCTGGGGGTTTCCTTCGGGGAAGGCAGCGCCACTCGGCTGATCGCACCGTGGGAATCCGGGAACATGGTGGTGTATTCCACGGAACCGTCCGAAATTGGAGCGCCCTATACATACGAAATGCCGGAGGCGGGAAGTTCCGCCACGCTGAACATCGAAGGCCGCGAGATGCTGTCCGTCGCGGGCGAGGTGGCCCTGAACGGCTGGCGGCTCGTGTCCAACATTCCCGTGTCCGAACTGGTCAAGGACGTGTCCACCATCCGCAATGTCACGGTGCTGATCAGCGTCGCCGCAATTCTGATTGCGGCGGCCATCGGCTTCTGGGTGGTGCTGATGGTCGGCCGTCCCCTCGGCTTGCTGCGCCGACTCATGAATGAAGGCGAAAAAGGCAATCTGACGGTGCGCAGCCGCATCCGGCAGCGCGACGAGATCGGACAGGTGGCGGAAAGCTTCAACCGGATGATGGATCAGATCACCGAACTGGTCCGGCAAACGAACCGGATCGCGGACGACGTGCTGGACACCGCCGCCGAGCTGACGGAGGCGTCCCGCAAGACGGCGGCGTCCGCCAGGGAAATCGCCATCGCCACCGAGGAAATCGCCAAAGGGGCGACCAACCTGGCGACGGAGTCCGAGCGGGGCACCGAAATGACCGCGCATATAGGCCAGCAGGTGCACGCGGTCATCCAGGAAAACGAGGAAATGGGCCGCGCTGCGGCCATCGTCGAGGATTCGGGCCGGCGGGGCACGGAATACATGGAGGAGCTGCTGACCAAAACCGCCCGTACCGAAGAAATGACCCGGAACATGACGGCCAGGGTGGAAAGGCTCAAGGAAAGCACCGGTTCGATTCGCCAGATTCTCGAAGTGCTGAACAACATTACGAAGCAGACCAACATTCTGTCCCTCAACGCCACCATCGAAGCGGCCCGCGCCGGGGAAGCGGGCAAAGGTTTCGCGGTGGTCGCCGACGAAATCCGCAAGCTGGCCGACCAGTCGCGGCAGTCCATCGGCGTCGTGGGCGAAATCGTGGAAAACATCCAGCGGGAAATCGACGAGACGGTCGGCGTCATGGCCGAAGCGAATCCGCTGTTCCAGGAGCAGATCGCTTCCGTCCGCGAAGCCAGCGAGATCTTTGCCGACGTGCGGGCGCGCATGAACGATTTCGTGCAGCGGCTGGAACTGGCGACGAAGACGGTGGGCCGTCTGGAGGAAGCGCAGTCCGCGCTCAACCTGGCGATGACCAACGTCAGCGCGGTGGCGGAGGAATCTTCGGCCACCTCCGAGGAAGTCGCCTCCCTCAGCCACGAGCAGCAAAACGTGTCGGAAGAGCTGGTCCGCCTCTCCGGCCGGCTGGAAACGGCATCCCAGGGGCTGCGCGAGTCGCTGTCCCGCTTCACCGTCAACTGACGGCAAACAAGCAGCAGGTCCAATGGGCAAAACGGGAAAGCCACGAAGCTTTCCCGTTTTTTCATGTTAACGCCCGGGAGGGCAGGCGGCGTTCCCGGCCAGACTGCAATCGCTCCCGTCATCCGGCGGCAATCCCGCATGAGAGCACCGGCTACCGCCCCGGTAAGCCCGCAGGTTCCCGGAAGATTGGCTTTGCACGGATGGGGCAACACTGGATAAGGAAAAAGCGGGAAGAAATCCGCACGCCGGAGGGGATGCCGCAGTGGACGAGGTTGTCCGGCTCAGGCGACTTTTTTTGCTGCTCATCATCATTGCCGCGGGTTTTGCGGCATTGCTCGCCCGTCTGCTTTGGCTGCAGCTTGGGCCGGTGGAGGGCCGCCGCGCGGACGCCGCGTGGGCTTCGGCGGCGGTGCGGCAGCGGGTGGATACCCTTGTGCTCGACACGGGCCGCGGGCGTTTTCTGGACCGCGAAGGGCGGCCGCTGACGGGCGTGCCGGCGCAGGGGGTCGCCGCATTCCCCGGCGCCCGGGCGTTCCGCGGGCTGGAAGACGCGCAGTTCCGGCGGCTCGCCGCCGCGCTCGGGACGGATCCGGAGCGGCTGGCCGAATGGCTGGAGAGCCTTCGCAGGCCGGCGTTCTGGCCCGGGCAAAACGAAGCGGGGCAACCGCAGGCCATTGAGGAAGCGCAGGCGGAGGCGATCCGGCGCCTGGCCCTGCCGGGCGTTTACGTGCTTCCCTTCGCGCAGAGCCGCGCCGCCGACCTGGACCCGCTGCACGCCGTCGGCTACGTGTCCCAGGATCCGGCGCGGCTGGCCGCACTGTACGGCGGCCGGATCGGCCGCCGCCGGCTGGCGCCGTCGGAGCCGCTGGGCGGCGCCGGGCTGGAACGCTCCCTTGATCGTCTGCTGCACGGCGCCGGACCGGTGCTGGCCGTTCGCCACCGCACCGCGGGAGGGAAGGACATGGCCGGCCTCGGGCTGCGGGTGGTCAGGCCCGAAGCCCGCACCTTTCCCCTGCTTGTGCGCACCACCATCGACCGGCGCGTGCAGCAGGCGGCGGAGCGGGCCCTGAAGCGGGCGGGCGTGAAGGCGGGCGCGGTGGTCGTATTGGACGCGGAAAACGCCGACATTCTGGCGATGGTGTCCCGGCCGTCCTTCGATCCCGGTCGCATCGGCCTGCCCGGCACGGATGAACGCAACCATGCGCTGATGGGATTTCCGCCGGGTTCGGTGTTCAAGACGGTGACGCTGGCCGCCGCGCTGGAGTCGGGCGCGGCGCGACGCGGCGAGCGGTTTCGCTGCGACGGCCATTACGGGCGTTACGGGCTTAGGTGCTGGAAAAGGGAAGGACACGGCGTGCTGGGAGTGAAGGAAGCCTACGCGCAGTCGTGCAACGTGGCGTTCGCCGCCATGGCGGAGCGGCTGGACGGGCGGGCGCTGGCGGACACGGCCGAACGGCTCGGCCTGGCGCGGCGCGTCGGCTGGCATACGGAGCGGTTTGTCGACGGCCGGCCGCTGCGCCTGCTCATGGAGGAAGAGGCGGGCGCCGTGTTCGCTTCGCCCGGCGACGGGAAGGACGGCGGCGTTCGGACGGGCGCGGGGATCGGCCAGCGGGACGTGCGCGTGACGCCGCTGCAGGCGGCCAATCTGGTCGTCACGCTGCTGAACGGCGGCAAAGTGCGGGCGCCGCGTCTCGTCAGCGAGATCCGCTTTGCGGACGGCCGTCTGCTGGCCGCTTTGCCGCCCCGGATTGCGCCTTCCCCCAAAGGCGCCATCCGCCGGGAAACCGCCGCCTTCCTGCTCGACGCCATGGAGGCGGTGGTCGATGAAGGCACCGCGGCGAAGGCGCTGGCCCGTCTGAAGGGGCGTGTCGCGGGCAAATCGGGCACGGCGGAAACCGGCCGCCCCGGATCGCCGCGCCATCACCACTGGTTTGTCGGATACGGACCCCTGCACCGCCCGCAATACGCGGTGGCGGTGCTGATCGAGGATCAGCCGGCGGGCATCGGCAACCGCGCCGTCCGGTTGTTCGGCGATCTGATGGCCGAGCTGCTCGACGGGAAGCCGGCGTAAGCGGGCCGGCGCCTCAATCCCGGCGGCGTTCCCCGTTGACGTCGGCGTCCGCCGGCTGGAACGGGGATACGGCGAATTCTTCCTGCGGAAAACGAATCCAGCGATGCAGGTAGCCGTGGTCATACAGCGCCTTGAGCAGAATCACGAGCACGGGCGCCAGCACCAGGCCCATCACGCCGAACAGCGAGAGGGAGATGATCATGAATGCCAGCATGGTAAAGGCGGAAACGCCGATTTTCTGGCCGGTGATACGCGGCTCCAGAATTTGCCGGGTGCCCGAGACGACGATGAACAGGCCGGTCAGCCAAAGGGCGAGGGAGGTGTCGCCGGTCAGAAACAGGTAGCCGATCCAGGGAACGAACAGGGTGCCGACGCCGAGCAGCGGCAGCACGTCGAGGATGCCGGCGATCAGCGCGATGGCCAGCGCGTTGGGGACCCCGAGGGCCGACAGGGCTACCAGGATGGTCACGAAGGTGATGCCGATGAGCGTTGCCTGCGCCTTCAGGTATGCGGCGATGCCCCGGAATACGTGCTCGCGCAGGAAGGCGAAAGCCCGCTGCAGCGATTTGGGCGACCGCTCGGACGCGATTTTTTTCCAGGAGTCGATTTCCACGCTGAGGAAGTAGGCCAGGATGATCGCAATGAAGAAATGGACGACGAAGGTGGACAGCGAAGAGAAGAGGCGGACAAACCAGTCCAGAAAGCTCGTCGCCAGCCGGCTGAACAGGGCGGTCACGTAGGCGATCGCCTCGTTCAATTTCTCGGTGAGCGCCGGGTCCAGCGCCTCCAGGCGTTCCTGCAGCGACGCCGTCAGGGAAGCCGCCCTTTCCTGCACCGTCAGCTGCAACCCGGGAAGGCTCTTTTGCAGTTCGCCGATCTGCCATGCAAGTATGTACCCGATTCCCACCAGGACGGCCAGGATGACAAGAATGAACACCAGGGTGCTGACGGCCGAGGCGAAGGATTTGCGCAGCCCCAGGCGATGCAGGCGTCCGGCCAGCGGTTCGATGATCAGAAAAACGAGAAAGGACAAAAACACCGGCGCGGCGATCCGGTACAGGAAGCTGAAGACGTACATCACCAGCCAGACCGTAAATGCCAGCACCGCGATGTCGAAGGCGGTGCGCCAATATTTTTTGTACAGCCCGATCATTGACGGAAGCCGTCCTCCTTCTTCACATGCCAATTACACTCTATTTTACCATGTTACCTGATCGGACGAAGGCGGACCACCCGCCGCGCGGAAACCCAAGTCCCCAAATTCCGGATGCTGTGCTAAAATAGATTCGCAGACGCAATAAGGCAGCCGCGTCCGCGGGAACGCGGAAACGCGGCGATTTTCGCGGAGGAAGGCATGGACAAGTTCCTCTGGTGGGGATTTTATTTTTTTACGTTCTACGCCTTTTTGCCGGCCCTGGTCAGCCGGATGTTCGGTTTCCGGGCGTTCCGGAAAGGCCTGGCGGAGCGGGAAATCGCGCTGACCTTCGATGACGGGCCCGACCCGGTCTACACGCCCCGGCTGCTGGACCTGCTGAAGCGCCACGGCGCGAAGGCGACATTCTTCGTGGTGGGCGCCCATGCGGAGCGCCATCCGGAACTGATCCGGCGGATGCACGAAGAAGGCCACGTGATCGGCATTCATAATTATGTTCATTTGCCCAACTGGTTTCTCCGGCCGCGCGCGGTCAAGCGGCAGGTGCAGCGCACCCGCGACATCATCGCTTCCATCACGGGGGAAGTTCCGAAGTTTTACCGCCCGCCGTGGGGCATTGTAAACGTATTCGACTACGCCGTCACGGGAAAACTGCAAATCGTCCTGTGGACATCCATGTTTGGCGACTGGCGGCGCAGGGTCGGACCGGACCGGCTCTACGCCAGAATGCGGAAAAAACTCAGGCCGGGGCAGGTGTTCCTGCTCCATGACCGGGGCGACACCTTCGGCGCGGACGCGGAGGCGCCGGCGAACATGCTCCTGGCCCTGGAGCGGATCATGGAGGACGCCGCCCGCCTGGGATATCGCTTTGTCAACATGGAGGAGATGATGGCGTTGACGGAAGCGAACAAGAAAGAACGCGCGTCCCGGCAGGCGGCAGGGAAGGAAGACGACCCCCTGGCGAGCGTCGGCTTCGGCAAACGGCTTCTCGTTTCGGTCTGGATGGTGTGGGAAAAGCTGTATCATTTGATTTTCCGCCTTCGCCCTTTGGGCGACGGCAGCTCGTTCCATTACCGGATCACCCGGTACCCGGGACGGGATTTGACGCTGGCCGGCGGCGGCGTCCTGAAGCGGGGCGAGCGGGTCATCGAGCTGCATTTCGACAACCGGATGCTGTTTCGGCTGAGCGCGGGGGCCAAATCGGAAATCCATACGGCCCTTCGCCTGATCCGCGTCGGAGAAGAGCTGTTGCCCCAGCTGGCCGCGGAATTCGAACGGATGCCAAACCGGGAAACGATCCGCGGCGTTTTCGGCATAACGCTCATCTACAAGGGGACCGAGGCGCTCGGGTTCCAGGTGTTCGATCTGGAGCACGGATGGGTGCGCCGGTTGTTCGGCTTCTATCTGCACCTTTTGATCGCGGTCTTTCGCTCCAAGGGGGCGAGGCGCACGGAGCGGTTCCAGCTGGAGCCGAAAATCGTGTTCCTGCCCGGCGAGGAGCTGATGAAGTGGAAGGACGGTCCGGCCCGTTCCATCCGCCGGGCGGTGCAAAAGCAAAAACAAACCGGGCCCGGGCCTTCCGCAGACCCGGACCCGGCGGAAAAGGAGCCGGCGTCCCTTTGACGTTCAGATTTTCATGACGCCGCCGGTGCTGGCCGATGTGACCAGCATGGAGTAGCGCGCGAGATAGCCGGATTTGACCTTGGGCTCGAAGCCTTTCCAGTCGGCCCGTCTTCTCTCCAGTTCTTCGTCGCTCACCTCGAGGGTGATTTTGCGGTTGTTCAGGTCGAGCTCGATCATGTCTCCGTCCCGGACGAAGGCGATCGGGCCGCCTTCCGCGGCTTCCGGCGAAATGTGGCCGATGGAGATGCCGCGGGTGGCGCCGGAGAAGCGACCGTCGGTGATGAGGCCGACCTTCGCGCCGAGCCCCATGCCGACGATCATCGAGGTCGGGGCGAGCATTTCCGGCATGCCGGGGCCGCCCTTTGGCCCTTCGTAGCGGATGACGACGACATGGCCTTCCTTCACCTTGCCATTGGCAATGCCCGCAAGGGCTTCATCCTGGGAATCGAAGCAGATGGCCGGTCCCCGGTGATATCCGCCGACGGAGGGGTCCACCGCGCCGACCTTGATGATCGCGCCGTTCGGCGCCAGATTGCCGAACAGGACGGCGAGGCCGCCTTTTTCGCTGTACGGATTGTCCAACGGACGAATGACGACGGGGTTTTTGATTTCGCAGCCTTCCACGTTTTCCCGGAGCGTCTTGCCGGTGACCGTGATGCAGTCGCCGTGCAGGGCGCCCGGTTTTTTCAGCAGCTCGTGGAGGATGGCGCTGACGCCGCCCGCTTCGTGCAGATCCTCGATGTGATGGTCCGACGCCGGTGCGAGCTTGGCCAGATGCGGCACCCGGTTGGCCACTTCGTTGATCCGCTCCAGCGGATATTCGATGCCCGCCTCATGGGCGATGGCCAGGGTATGCAACACGGTGTTGGTCGAACCGCCCATCGCCATGTCGAGAGCGAAGGCGTTGTCGATGGCTTTTTCCGTCACGATGTCCCGCGGCTTGAGGTCCATTTCGATGAGCTTCATGAGCTGCCTGGCGGACTGGCGGACGAACTCCTTCCGCGCCGGGTCCACGGCCAGGATGGTGCCGTTGCCGGGCAGCGCGAGGCCCAGGGCTTCGGCCAGACAGTTCATCGAATTGGCGGTGAACATGCCGGAGCAGGAGCCGCAGGACGGGCAGCCGTACTGCTCGAGCTCGAGCAGGCCCTTTTCGTCGATCTTGCCGGCCTGGAAGGCGCCGACGCCTTCGAATACGCTGGTCAGGGACACCTTGCGCCCGTCGGGCATGACGCCGGCCTTCATCGGGCCGCCGCTGACGAAGATGGTGGGAATGTTCACGCGCAGGGCGGCCATCATCATGCCCGGCGTGATTTTGTCGCAGTTGGGGATGCACACCATCCCGTCAAACCAGTGGGCGTTGATCATCGTTTCCACGCAGTCGGCGATGAGTTCGCGGCTGGCCAGGGAATAGCGCATGCCGATGTGGCCCATGGCGATGCCGTCGTCGACGCCGATGGTGTTGAATTCGAAGGGCACGCCGCCGGCTTCGCGGATCGCTTCCTTGACGAGATTCCCGAACTCCTGCAAATGCACGTGGCCGGGAACGATGTCGACGTAGGAATTGACCACGGCGATGAACGGTTTGTCGAAATCTTCCTCGCGGACGCCGGCCGCGCGGAGCAGGCTGCGGTGCGGCGCGCGGTCGAAGCCTTTTTTGATCATGTCCGAACGCATTTTGCGGGCCATGGGGGATCCTCCGTTTCCGACGTGTCTCTATTTTTATTGCCTGAAAAATTCGCATGTTCAAAGTTTACCATACGGGTCGGCGGATTGACTACCGTTCATGCCGATCAGACCGTCCGCATCGCTTCTTCAGTCCTTTTCGGCCAGCAGGGCGGAAAGGCCGGCAAAGGGCTGGTTGGCGAAATGGCCTGTCCTGTACACCACTTCGCTTTCCGGATCGGCGTATTCCGACAGGCGGTTTTTCTTCAACTGAAGCCGGTCGTACATTTTCACCAGAATCTGCGCGGTGTTGAGCGCGTCGTCCAGGGCCCGGTGATGCGAACCCGTAAACGGCAGGCCGAGCATTTCCAGCGCATTCATGAGGCCGATCTGCTGGTGTTTTTCCAGCCGGAGCGTTTTGGAAAGCAGATTTTGCAGGTCGTTGTGGTTGATCATCCAGTCCAGCGGAATGCCGTGCCGTTTGCACTCAAGGATGAGCTGCCGGCGGTCGTCCGGTCCCCAGGAGCAAAGATAGTATTCGGATGTCCCGATCCAGTCCGTAAAAAGGCGGATGGCTTCCGCCAGGGTCGGCGCGTTTTCCACCTGTTCCTGCCGGATGCCGGTGAAAAGGGTGGTATCCTCGGTAAGCCTGGGGGAAACCACCGGCCGCACGAACGTCTGAAAAGTGTCGCCCGTCTGCGGCTGCCCGTCCCGGACCTCGACCTTCACGGCGCCGAATTCGATGATTTCGGCCACCTGCTCCTTTTTGCGGCGCACGGACATTTCCAGGTCATATACGATGACGGTCACTGAAATCCCCCGCATCCCTGCCGATTGTCGCGTCCGGTACGCGGCTGCGGCAATCCGGCGTGCAATAACTGTTCTCAGATATTATAGAGGGCAGTCCCGCAGGAAGCAACCGCCGCCGCCGATCCGGCGGGGAGTTCCGCGCAGGGGATGACTGGCAGGGCGATCAGCCACAAAAATGCTTGCGGACATATGGTCCGTTGGAAGCTCCAAATGGTGCCATCAGCAATTCTGGCGGACATACAGTCCGTTACAGCGCGGTTAGAGCATGGTGCAAACGGTTTCGACGTTTTTGGCCGCCGGCTAACGGACCATATGTCCGCAAAATTTTGAGGAAACCGTTTTCCTGGCGTTTTAACGGACTGTGTGTCCGTAAACTTTCGCGGGTCATGTCCACATGCCACGTCACGCGATCCCCGGCCGGAGTTTTCCCGCAAAAACGTCCGCCGTAATGTCGTCCACGATTTTTCGGTACAAAGGTTTGCCGCCATGGTCGGATCGCCGGCCTGCCGAAGATGGTTATACTAAGTATTTATCCTTCCTGCGCGGCAAATGACAACGAAATGAAGGGAATTTCGACAGAAAATATACTAAATTTGGTATACAAAATCCGCGGCCGTTGGCTTATGTTCAGGCTGACGGGAGGCGGTCTTATGAGTCACCAAATGATCCAACGGCTGGAATCCGCTCCAAGGCCGGACATGTACCGGGAGCGCTGGATTTCGCTGAACGGCGAATGGCAATTCGCCTTCGACGATGCCGATGCGGGCCTCGACGGGGGCTGGTTTGAACCGGGCCGGACGTTCGACCGGCGGATTCAGGTTCCGTTCTGCTACCAGAGCAAGCGGAGCGGCATCGGGGAAACGGACCTGCACGAAGTGGTGTGGTATCGCAAAAGCGTGATCGTTCCCCGCCTGGAGGCCCATGAACATGTCTACATTCACTTCGGCGCGGTGGATTACAAGGCGGACGTCTGGATCGACGGACGGCACGTCGGGCAGCACGTCGGCGGCCATACCGGATTTTCCGTGAAAGTGCCCAAGGCGAGCGCGGACAACGGCGCCTTCGAAATCGTGGTGCGGGCAGAGGACCGCTACGCCGTCGGGCAGCCGCGCGGCAAGCAGATCTGGGGCAGGCATCCCGAACGCTGCTGGTACACGGCGACCACGGGCATCTGGCGGCGGGTGTGGCTGGAGATTACCGGCGAAACGCGGGTGGAACGGGTGCGGATCACGCCGGATGTGGACCGGCACGAGGCGCTGGTGGAAGGCCGGCTCAGCCGCCCGGCGGAAAACGGGGAACTCGCCTGGACGCTCCATTTCAACGGCGCGAAGATATCGGCGGGAACACTGTCCGTGGCCGGGCAGCATTTCCGGTTCGCCGTCCCGGTCGAGGAGCGGGACCCGATCGACATCGCGGCCCATCTCTGGTCGCCGCAGAAGCCGAATCTGTTTTTCCTCGAACTGGAACTGGCCCTGAACGGGCGGGCGGAAGACCGGATGCTGACCTATTTCGGCATGCGGAAAATCCAGACCCGCGGCGACCGGGTGCTGCTCAACGACGTTCCGCTGTACCAGAAGCTTGTCCTCGACCAGGGGTACTGGCCGGACACGCTGATGACGCCGCCGGACGACGGGGCGCTCCTCAAGGACGTCCTGCTCGCGAGCAGATGGGCTTCAACGGCGTCCGGAAGCACCAGAAAATCGAAGATCCGAAGTATCTTTTCTACGCCGACGTCCACGGCCTGCTCGTCTGGCACGAAATGCCTTCCATGTACCGTTTTTCGGCGGAGAGCATGCAGGCGCTGGTGCAGGAATGGCAGGAGGCGGTGGAGCAGGCATACAACCACCCGTGCGTCATCGTCCACGTCCCGCTGAACGAAAGCTGGGGCGTGAACGACATCCTGAACAACGAGCAGCAGCAGCGGTTCGCGGAAAGCCTGTACCACCTGACCAAGGCGCTGGACCCCACGCGGCTCGTCAGCACCAACGACGGGTGGGAGATGGTCACTTCCGACCTGTGCGGCGTCCATGATTACGAAAAGAGCGGGGACCGGCTGTGGGAAAAGTTCAGGGACAGGGACGCGGTTCTGGCCTGGCAGGCCCAGGGCAAGATGCTCTACGCGAACGGTTTCGGCTACCGCGGGGAACCGGTGCTGCTCACCGAGTTCGGCGGCATCGCCCTGGAGGACCACAGCGGGGAAAGCTGGGGATACAACGAGAAAGCGGCCGACGACGAGGAGCTCCTGGCCCGGCTGGCCAATTTGCTGGACGCGATCCGGCGCCTGGATTACATCCAGGGATATTGCTACACCCAGCTGACGGACGTGCAGCAGGAAGCCAATGGCCTGCTGTACGCGGACCGCACGCCCAAGGTTCCGTTGGAACGGGTGAGGGAGCTGATCGAGCGCGGCTGAGGCCCGCCGAAGCCGGCAGCCCCGGAAGGCTGCCGGCCGTTTTCATTTTTTCGACTTGTAAAATTCGTGGTACAGCTTCATCAGGGCCCGCTTCTCGATGCGCGACACGTACGATCGGGAGATGCCCAGCTCCCGCGCGATTTCCCGCTGTGTCCGTTCGCCGCCGCCCCCGTTCAGGCCGAACCGGCTGCGGATCACTTCCTGCTCGCGTTCGTCGAGGATGTCCATGTTTTCGTAGATTTTGCTTTTCTCGATCTTCAGCTGGACTTTGTCCACCACTTCGTCCGGTTCCGTGCCGAGGATGTCGGACAGGGTGATTTCGTTGCCCTCTTTGTCCTGGCCGATGGGGTCGTGCAGCGACACGTCCTTTCGGGTCTTGCGGAGGGAACGCAGGTACATCAGGATTTCGTTTTCGATGCAGCGGGCCGCGTAGGTGGCAAGTTTCGTCCCCTTGCCGGGGGAATAGCTTTCGATGGCCTTGATGAGGCCGATGGTTCCGATGGAGATGAGATCCTCCAGATCTTCTCCCGTATTGTCAAATTTTTTGGGGTTGTGAACACGAATCCGCGTCGGTTTCGGACGACGTCCGCTCCCGGAGGAGCGCGTCCAGGGGGCCCAGCGCCGTCACCTTCGCTTCGTCTCCCTCGAACCGGATCAGGATCTCCCGCACCAGCATCTCCACGAGACGGCGTTTGTCCGCAAAGGCGAGCGGCTGCCCGCCGCTTTCCGCAAACCGGCGGATGTGCCGCGCCAGTTCCTCCGGCGGGACGGCCGGCTCCCGCTTGGCCAACGCCGCCTGCTTTTCTTCGCATGCGGCCAGCCTGAGCCGGAGCGTTTCGAGCGCTTTGCCGACGCGACGCGTCTCCCGCAGCATTTCCTCCTCGTCCATGATTTCCCGCCGGAACATGAGCTTGATTTTTTCCTTTTCCTTCTCCAGTTGGGCGATTTGCCGGCGGAGGCGTTCCGCCCCGGAGGCCAGCTCCGCGCGAAGTCCGGCCGAGCGGCTTTGCAGCCTGGCCATGTAGTCGACCGGATCGGACAGCACCTTCAGGACCAGCCGCCATACGAATTCGTCCAGCCGGTCGGCGCGCAGCGGGCGGGAAGGGCACCGAAGGACGCCTTCGCCGTATTTTTCCGGGACCCGGTTGGGACAGCGGTAGCAAAGATAGCGCCTGGCTTCGCCCGTCGCTTTGTCAACGCGGCCCGCATAGGCTGTCGCCTGCCATTTCCGGCCGCAGTGGCCGCAGCGGATCAGGGATTTCAGCAGGTATTCGTGTTTGACGCGGCCGGAGTTGTTCCGGTTCCGGGCCTTTCTTTCCTGCGCCAGGGCGAACAGCCGCTCATCCACGATGGGAGGAACCTCGACCAGGATCCAGTCCTTTTCGTCCCGCAAAACCACCCTTCGTTTCGGCGCCCCGTTTTTCGTTTTTTCCCCCCGGATTTTGCTCGTCTGACGCCGGTTGTAGTAAAACCTGCCCACGTACACCTCCGACGACAGCACGCGCCGGATGGAGCTGACGCTCCAGTGGCGGCTTTCGCCGCGTTTCGGCAGGGCGCCGAGGGCGTACAGCCGCTCCCCGATTTCCCGGAGGGTGCATCGCTCCTCAACATACCAGCGGTACATGCGGCGGACGATTTCCGCTTCCTCTTCGTTGATCACGAGCTTTCCGCCGACGAGGTCGTACCCGTACGGGGCCGCGCGCATGGGCATGATCCTTTTGTCCTTCTCCACCGCCTTCAACCGGCCGCGGACGGTCCGTTTCCGGATCAGGGCCAGCTCATACTGGGCGATGGAACTCATGAGGTTGAAAAACAGCTGTCCCTCCGGCGTGTTTCGGTATTCTGCGTCCACGAAGACCAGCTCGACGCCGTGTTTCTCCAGTTCGCGGCAGAGGATCAGCTTGTCGGTCAGGTCCCGGGTCAGCCGGTCGGGATGGGTGACGATGAGGCGCCCGACCGCGCCCCGCGCGACGTCCCGCCGGAGCTCGCCCAGCGCCGGACGGTCGATGTCCTCGCCCGTAAAACCTTCTTCCCGGTAGATTTTGATCGTGTCTTCCGCAATCCCCATGTCCCTGGCCCTGCGCAGGCAAAGGTCGATCTGGGCGTCGAGGCTTGTGCCTTCCGCCGCCTGCATGCCCGTGGAAACCCTGGCGTAAATCGCGGTGTACACGAAAAAAGGCACCCCTTTGGCTTCCGCACCATAGCCCCGGACTCTTCACCGGTTTTCCGGGCAGAAAAAAACCGGCTTACCAGGCCGGTTGCAGGTTCAAACGTTTCAGGACGTAGTCGATGGCCGCGTTCTTGGCTTCGCTGGCCGACGGGGCGCCCGGAGGCCCCGGCGCCGCGCCGGGCTGATGCACGTAGATGAGGGTGACGGTCGTCCTTCGCATCCTCTTCACCTCAATACAGCCTATTCCGCCGGGCGATTGTCCCATGACGGCGGCTTGAGGCCGGCGGTTCCGCCTGGCGCGGCCGCGGTCATCCTTGCGCGGAGCGTTCCGCCGGGGGGTGGTCCGTCGGGGGTTGTTCCGTCTTGGCCCCCCGCAGCCAGACGTAAAACATGAACAGGAGCAGGACAAGCATTGCGGCTGCCAGCGGGAGGACGGTGATGGCGACGGAACTCCCGTAGATTTGCCCGGCGGCGGCGAATCCGACCGAATCGCCAAGCCGGTTGAGCCCCATGCCGATGCCGGCGAGGGGAAGGAGCGCGGGCGATACGCCCGCCGGAACGGTAAAGCCCGTGACCCTGAACACGCCGAACGCGCCGGCAAACAGGCCGCCGAGCGCCATGGCCGAATAAAGGATGGCCGTATTTCCGTCCGCGGCCGCGGCGGAAAACAGCGGAAACAGCGGGCTCAGGAAAGCCGCCAGGGCGACCGGCTTGCGGTTGGCGTCGAACAAAAGCCCCCCGGCGACCAGACCGACTACATAAAGCGGAGCGTGGAGGGAATTGGTCACGTCCGCATCGATATGCGCATAGTATTCCAGATTTTGCGCGACGCCAAGAAAGATGGCCGTCAGGGCGAAAACGAGGATGAGCCGGGCGATCTCCCTGCGGGCCGAAGCCGCGGGACGGGAAGCCGTCTGCGCGGCGGGCGCGGGAATGTCGCCAAGCCGGGGAAGGAGCAGCAAATTGACGGCGATCAGGACAAGGTAAAGGATGAAAACAGGTTTCCACGTCAGGAGATCCGCCAGCGCGAGGAGATAAGCGCCGACATAGGAGGCCGCGAAGGGAAGGGCGAAGGCTTTGCCGTGGTGACGACCAGGGATGCGGCCGGCCAGGTAGGAAAAATAATAAGCGGAAATGACGCCGACCAGAAAATTGGTGACGATCGTTCCGACGACGATGACTTCGGCGTTTCCGGCCAGGTGCGTCACCGCGATGGCGAGGGCGGCCGCGGTCAGCGAAACGGCCGGAACCGTGCGCCGGCCAGCGGTGGCGGGAGCTTTCCACAGCCATGCCGCAAAGGCGCCGATGCCGGCGACCTGGGCCAGGTAGTTCCCGTAAAGCGCGATGCGATCCAGCGTTTCCACCGGATAGAACGCTTCCAGAAGGTGCATTTGCGACCGGTACGACGCGGCGACCCACAAATAGCCGACGCCGAGAAAAATCGCGTACAGGAGCAGGGGATTTCGGGTTTGGTTCATGTTTTCCTCCGGGTTTTGAACATAATGGGTTGCTTTTTTCTTCGCCAAACCTTCCCTGAAATCCTTTTCCAGGCCATCCCCGTCCGGCATCCGACCGCGTTCACAACATGTTGACGATATGTGCCACCAGGCGCAGATTGTGCTCGATCAGGACGTTGCGCGAGTCCTGGTTTCCTTCGGCCATCCGCTGCAGGTGCATCGCTTCTTCCTCTTCGCTCAACGGCTGCGGAAACGCGTTGTTTTTCACGTAGGAAACCAGCAGGGACAGCTGCTTGATGAACAGGGCCACCGCCGCAAACAGGCCGGACACTTGGGGGACACCTCCCGGGAAAGAACGCGCCGCCGGGTTTCGGCTTCCGAAAAAACCGCCGCGGCGGCGTCCCTACATTTTATGTGGGCGGGAACCCAGATGTGCGTGGATTCATAAAGTCCCCGGAATGGACAAATAATGAGGTGCGCGGGCACGACCGGAACCGGAGTGACGGAAAGGAGCAAGTTCGCATGGATTCGTGGCTGCAGTACGTCTGGGCTTTTCTGGTCGGCGGGGGCATCTGTGTGCTCGGCCAGCTGTTGTTTGACGTCGCCAAGCTGACGCCCGCCCACACCATGACCACCCTGGTGGTCCTCGGCGCGATCGTGGACGGCATCGGGTGGTACGAACCGCTCATCGAATTCGCCGGCGCCGGCGCCACCGTTCCCATCACCAGTTTCGGCAATGCCCTGGTGCATGGCGCGCTCACGGAACTCGAACGGGACGGGTGGATTGGCGTCATCACCGGCATCTTCGAGGTGACCAGCGCGGGCATATCCGCGGCGATCATCTTTTCGTTCATCGCCGCGCTGTTCGCGAGGCCGAAGGGGTAAAAGAGACCAAAATCCGACGCGAATCGGACCGTTTGTGGCCGGACGGCGGGACAGCGGGCAAACCGGTTGTCCCGCTTGTCCGTTTATTTTTTCTTGGCGGGTGCCTTGAGGGCTTGTTTGGCTGAATCTCTAGTTTTTTTGTGGAATTCGCAAATTTACGCTCCATTGCTCGTTCAGGTATAACCTGAATCCGTGATCATCAATTGATGAAAATGCGAGAAAAAGCAGGCAAATACACCTCCGAAGGCGAATGACAAAAAAAGATAACATTCACCTGCGGGGTGTCATATGAAAATCAAGTTCGTTCGTTCCAAGGAGCTTATCCTTTCCACTCATGCCGGTCTTGCAACCGTAGGGGCATTGCTTGCACATACCAGATTAACCAAACGTTTAAACCATACACGCCTTTCGGAGATGGAGAACCCCTATCATTCTCATGCCGA
>Ga0207809_100094_pt1 | contig 64323 bp, 67 predicted proteins | sample CeladaPassaB1F14_FD_187490 | JGI IMG/M metagenome (GOLD analysis project Ga0207809, IMG submission 187490) | Cellulose-adapted microbial communities from the Joint BioEnergy Institute, USA - Passage B1F14 (SPAdes) (version 2) | ecosystem: Engineered > Bioreactor > Continuous culture >...
CTTCCGCGCTTCCACCCGAAGGCTTCCGCACGGACGCTCCGCTCGACTTGCATGTATTAGGCGCGCCGCCAGCGTTCGTCCTGAGCCAGGATCAAACTCTCCAAGAAATGGTCAAGCCAATCGTGGCTCGAGTTGCGTTGCAAAGGAATTAATCGAGGTCTTGCGCTCGGTGTTCAGTTTTCAAAGAGCGAGCCGGCCGCCTCGCGGCGGCAGCTTTTATAATATAGCACGTCTGTCTGCGCTTTGCAACAGGGTTTTTTCCGCCTGTCCTGCCAAAAAGTGAACCGTCATTCCGGCCGCTCCCGCATGTGCGGAAACAGCAGCACGTCGCGGATCGACGGCGAATCGGTGAGCAGCATCACCAGGCGGTCGACGCCGATGCCCAGCCCGCCGGTGGGCGGCATCCCGTGCTCCAGCGCGCGGAGGAAATCCTCGTCCAGCTCGTGGGCTTCCTCGTTGCCCGCCGCGCGTTCCTTCAGCTGCGCCTCGAACCGCTCGCGCTGGTCGATCGGGTCGTTGAGCTCGTTGAACGCATTGGCGTGCTCCCGGCCGACGACGAACAGCTCGAAACGCTGGGTGAAGCGGGGATCCTGCGGATTTTTCCTCGCCAGCGGCGAGATCTCCAGCGGATGGCCGGTCACGAACGTCGGCTGGATGAGCGTTTGCTCCACGAAGGTTTCGAAAAACGCGTTGACGATGTGCCCGAACGTCATGTGCGGCTCCACCGGCACATTATGCTCCTTGGCCAGCCGGCGGGCTTCCTCGTCCGACATGGGCGCGGTAAAGTCGATGCCCACCGTCTCCCGGATGAGGTCGGTCATCGCCGCGCGCCGCCAGGGCGGGGTCAGATCGACCTCATGCCCCTGGTAGGTGATGCGGGTGGTACCCAGCACTTCCCTGGCGATATGGGCGATCATGTCCTCGGTCAGGCGCATCATATCGTCGAGATCGGCGTAAGCTTCGTAAAGCTCCATCATCGTGAATTCCGGGTTGTGCTTGGTGGAAATGCCCTCGTTGCGGTACACCCGGCCGATTTCGTACACCTTTTCCAGACCGCCGACGATGAGCCGCTTCAGGTGCAGCTCGATGGCGATCCGCATGTACAGCGCCATGTCCAGCGCGTTGTGATGGGTGATGAACGGCCGCGCGGCGGCGCCGCCGGGAATGGCGTGCAGCGTGGGCGTCTCCACCTCGAGGTAGCCGCGTTCGTCCAGATAACGGCGCATCGCCTGGATGATCCGGGAGCGGAGAATGAACGTCCGCTTCACCTCGGGATTCACGATCAAATCCAGGTAGCGCTGCCGGTAGCGCGTCTCCACGTCCTTCAGGCCGTGGAACTTCTCCGGCAGCGGAAGCAGCGATTTCGTCAGCACTTCCGCATGGCTCGCCTTGACGGAAAGTTCCCCGGTGTTCGTCCGGAACACGGTGCCCCGGACGCCGACCAGATCCCCGATGTCCAGCAGCTTGACGGCCTGGAACTGGGCTTCCGGGACGGCGTCCCGGCGCACGTAAATCTGGATCTTGCCGCTTTGGTCCTGGATGTGGGCAAACACGGTCTTGCCCATGTCCCGCTTCGTCATGAGGCGGCCGGCCACGCTGACCCCGATGTTTTGCTCTTCCAGTTCCTCCTTGGTCAGGTCCCCGTAACGATCCAAAATTTCCTGCGCCATGTGCGTGCGCTCATACTTCCCGCCGAACGGGTCGAAGCCCAGCTCGCGCAGCTGGTTCAATTTTTCGCGGCGGACGCGGAACAGTTCGTTTCGTTCGCCCGCGTCTTCGGCCTGGCGGTCCTCCGCCTGCGGCTTCGTCGTATCCATGACTTCGATCGTTCCTTCCTCGCATGAAAAGAAACGGCGCCCCGGCAAACCGGAGCGTTCCGTTTCGCGCTTTTGAATGTCGGTTTCCGGTTTACTTCTTGATATCCAGAATTTTGTACTTGATGATGCCGTCCGGAGTCGGCACGTCCACAATGTCGCCTTTTTGGCGCCCGATGACGTGTTTGCCCAGCGGGCTTTCGTTGGAAATTTTGTTTTGCAGCGGATCCGATTCGGCGGAGCCGACGATGGTATATTCCATCACTTCGCCGTACTGCATATCCTCCACGACCACGGTGGTGCCGATGCCGACCGTGTTCGTGTCGATCTCGTCGTTGTTGATGAGGCGCGCGTTGCGCAGCATTTTCTCCAGGGTGATGATGCGCCCCTCGATGAAAGCCTGTTCGTTCTTGGCGTCCTCGTATTCGGAGTTTTCGCTGATGTCCCCGTAGCCGATGGCGATCTTGATCCGCTCGGCCACTTCACGACGCTTGACCGACTTCAGGTTCTCCAGTTCCTCTTCCAGCTTTTTCAATCCATCCGGCGTCAAAAGTACTTCCTTGTCGCTCATCGTACCGCTCTCCCGTCCTGAAAATGATGCACGCCTCGCATCGGAGGCTGCTAATCAATATATGGCGGTTTCCAAAAGGCATGACACCTTGTTGAAAGCGCATTCTGCCTATTCCCGCTTGAATATTGGTTCAAATTATATTTCATGCTCCGGCGATTGTCAATTCGGCCCCTTCGTCCGCCGGTTCGCCCGCCCCGTCAGCCGCGCCTTCGCCCAGCTGGCGGACGTACGCCTGCAGCTCGGCGGCGATGGCTTCCCGCGTGGTCAGCTCCATGATCCGCTCGCGGACGCGGGCGGCGCCGGGCAGCCCCTTGAGGTACCAGGCCAGATGCTTGCGCATTTCCCGCACCGCCTGGGATTCGCCTTTCAGCTTGATCAGCCGGTCCAGATGCAGCATGGCGATGCGGATTTTTTCCTCCGGCGCCGGCTCGGGAAGCAGCTCGCCCGTCTCCAGATAGTGCACCGTGCGGTACAGCATCCAGGGGTTGCCGAGCGCGCCGCGGCCGATCATGACCCCGTCGCAGCCGGTGTGGTCGAGCATCCGCTTCGCATCCTCGGGGGAGAACACATCCCCGTTGCCGATTACGGGAATGGACACCGCCTGCTTGACGTCCCGGATCACATCCCAGTTGGCCTTTCCGGTGTACATCTGCTCCCGGGTGCGCCCGTGCACGGCGACCGCCGCCCCGCCCGCGCGCTCCACGGCCCGGGCGTTGTCCACCGCGTAAATGTGCTGGTCGTCCCAGCCAAGGCGCATCTTGACCGTCACCGGTTTCTCTACGGCGTCCACCACCGCGGCCACCATGTCGTAAATTTTGTTCGGATCCAAAAGCCACCGGGCGCCGGCGTCGCATTTCGTCACTTTGGGCACCGGGCACCCCATGTTGATGTCGATGATGTCGGCGTTGGTGTTCTTGTCGACAAATTTGGCGGCTTCCACCAGCGACTGTTTGTCCCCGCCGAAAATCTGCAGGCTGAGCGGGCGCTCCCGTTCGTCCACGAACAGCATGTCCATCGTGCGCCGGTTGCCGTGCAAGATGGCTTTGTCGCTGACCATTTCGGCGCATACGAGCCCGCAGCCGAACTCCTTGGCGATCAGGCGAAACGCCGGATTGCAGACGCCTGCCATGGGCGCCAGCACCACGTTGTTGCGCAGTTCAACGTCGCCGATTTTCAGCATCCCCGTCAGCCTCCTTTTTCCCTTCATTCTGCAAAAACGCCAAAAATTCCTCCCGGCCTTTCCACGGACGGACACCGCCCGTATCGCGAAGTCCCGGCGCGCCGTCCCACGGAAACGCGCAGCCGGCCGGCCATACGTCGCGCAGCGGCACCAGCGCAAAAGCCCGTTCGGCGAGGCGCGGATGGGGCAGCGTGAGCCGCTCCGTTTCCATGCGCACCCCGTCGTACGCCAGCACGTCCAGATCGATCGGGCGCGGTCCCCAGCGAATCGTCCGCACCCTTCCCATGCGCCGCTCGATGCCGAGACAAAGCGCAAGCAGCCCTTCGGGCGACAGGGTCGTCCCGACGGCCGCCGCCATGTTCAAAAAAGCCGGCTGTTCCGTATAGCCCACCGGGTCCGTTTCGTAGACCGGCGAAACGCGGCGGACGCGGACGCCTTCCGCGGCGTCCAGCAGACGGACCGCCTCGCGCAGGGCGGCCTCCCGGTCGCCGAGATTGGCGCCGAGACCGATGTAGGCCTCCCGCTCTACCGCATCCATTGGCCATCCACCGCCGTCATGCGACCGGCACGATGCCGCCGTCCGGCCCGCGCCTGCGGCGGATCTCCACCGTCACGCCGTCGAAACGGATATCGAGCGGCGGATTCGGCTTGGTGACCGCCACGGTCGCTTCGTTGATAATAGTATAAGTGGTCAATATCTCCGTTGCAATCTTGTGGGCGAGCGTCTCGATCAGCTTGCAGGGCGGCCCTTGCACGACGCGCTTTACCGTTTCGTGGACGTCGGCGTAATTGACCGTCCGCCCCAGATCGTCGGACGAAGCGGCGGGCGAAAGATCCAGGACCAGCTCCAGATCCACGACAAACTTCTGGCCGAGCCGGTTTTCTTCCGGAAAAACGCCGTGATAGCCGAAAAAGACCATTCCCTTGAGGCGCATCCGGTCCATCTCAGACGCTCCTTTCCGCGGACGCCGCGGGGCCGTACACCATGGCGTCCGCCATGGCGGCCACCCGCTTCATCTGCTTCACGTCGTGCACCCGCACGATCTGGCAGCCCTGGGCGATGCCCAGCGCCACCGTGGCCGCCGTTCCCTCCACCACGTCGTCGGCGGGCAGCCCGAGGGTATTCCGGATGAACCGCTTGCGCGACGTGCCCAGCAGGACAGGGTATCCCATCCGGACGATTTCATCCAGACGTCCCATCACGACCAGGTTATCTTCATATTCCTTGGCAAAACCGATGCCGGGATCGAGCCAGATGTTCCGGTCCTCCACCCCCGCCGTCCGCGCGATAGCCACGGAAGCCCGCAAATCCTCCAGGATGTCCGCCATGAGATCGCGATACACCGGCCGTTCCCGGTTGTGCATCAGCACGACCGGGCAGCCGCAAGCCGCCGCCACCGCCGCGATTTCGGGATCCCGCTTGAAGCCCCAGATGTCATTGATGATATTCGCGCCGGCTTCCAGCGCGCGGCGGGCCGTTTCGGCCTTGTAGGTGTCGATGCTGATCGGCAGCCGCACCTCGCGCCGCACCGCCTCGATCACCGGCAGGACGCGCCGCAGCTCCTCCTCCAGGGAAACCGGCTGATGCCCCGGCCGTGTCGACTCGCCGCCGATGTCGATGATGTCGGCTCCCTCTTCCTCCATCTGTTTGGCCCGTTCCACGGCGGCGCGGACATCCATGTATTTTCCCCCGTCGGAAAACGAATCCGGCGTCACGTTCAGAATGCCCATGATCAGCGTGCGCTTCCCGAGCTCGAGCCTGAGACCGTTCGCAAACGTGTAGGTCCGTTCGTGCACCGGCGGCCGGATCATCGCGCTTCCCCCTTTTCCGCCATCCGGCGGTATTCCTCCATCCACCGCCGCGTCGCGGGGCCCGTTCCGCCGGACCACAGCGGCTTCCCTTCTTCGTCTTCCACCCGCGTCACCGGCACGATTTCCTGGATCGAGTTGGTCAAAAAAATTTCCTCCGCGCGCCGCAAATCGTCCGGAACGTACCGGCCTTCCCGGACGGCGACACCGCTTGTCCGCGCCATGTCCATGATGAAATCCCGGGTGACGCCCGGAAGCGCCCCGGTATCCGTCGACGGCGTGTGAAGCGTCCCGCCGGCAAGCCAGAACAGATTGCTGACCAGGCCTTCGCACAGATGGCCCTGCGGGTCGAGGAACAGCCCTTCCGTTCCGGGCCCCGCCCCGCTTTCGGCCAGTTCCCGCTTGCCCAGCATATTATTGATGTATTGGAACGATTTCATCCGCACCGGACTTTCCGGCGTGCTCCGCGGAAGGCGAAGCAGGCGCAGCGTCTTGCCCGGACGGGAGGACGGCCAGCCGTCGGGCGGCAGCGCCTTGGCATAGATCACTTCCGTCGGCCGGAGGTATGGGTCCGCGGTCAGCCCGATTTCGCCTTCCCCCGCCGACACCGACCAGCGGATGTATCCGTCCGCCAGGCCGTTGGCTTCCAGCAGCCGGCCGATGTCCGCGCGCATCCGCTCCGGATCCGGTTCCCAGGCGATGCCCAGCATCCGGCAGCCCCGGACCAGCCGCGCCGCGTGCCGCTCGAGCAGCCAGGGCCGGCCGCCATAGGTGCGGAACGTCTCGAATAGCCCCATTCCGTACAAAAAACCGTGATCGAACACGGAGATCACGGCTTCCTCTCGATTTTTCAGCTGTCCGTTCACCAGCACGATCATGCCCGCGCGCCCGCCCTGTAACAGTTCAGGAAATTGCGCAGCAGGTCCATCCCGTGCTCCGTCATGATCGATTCGGGGTGAAACTGCACGCCTTCGACGGGATATTCCCGGTGCCGGATCCCCATGATCTCCCCCGCCGCGGTTTCGGCGCTGATCTCCAGGCAGTCGGGCAGCGTCTCCCGCCGCACGATGAGGGAATGATAACGGGTGGCGGTAAACGGCGACGGCAGCCCCTGGAAAATGGTGCGCCCGTCGTGGAAAATTTCCGACGTCTTGCCGTGCATCAGGTTGTCGGCGCGCACGACTTCGCCGCCGAACGCCTGGCCGATGGCCTGGTGACCGAGGCAGACGCCCAGAATCGGAATCTCCCCTTTGAACCGCTCAATGAGCCCGAGGCAGATGCCGGCTTCGTTCGGCGTGCACGGACCCGGGGAAAGCACGATATGGTCCGGCCGCATCGCCGCGATCTCGTCCAGTCCGATTTCGTCGTTGCGCCGGACGACGAGCGTTTCGCCCAGATCCCCCAGGAACTGGACCAGGTTGTATGTGAACGAATCGTAATTGTCGATGACCAGAATCATGGCCGGTTCCCTCGCTTTTTCCCCGCCTGCATCGTCCGGTTCCCTGCGCCGGTCCCCCGGCCGCCGCAGGCTGCCCATCGGCGCTTGTTGCCGCTCAGGCTTTTTGCGGTCAGGCTTTCCGCGCCGCCTCCGCTGCCGCTTCGGCGCACCGCACCGCTTTCCAGAGCGCCTCCGCCTTGTGGAGGCACTCCCGGTATTCCCGCAACGGCTCGGAATCGATCACGATGCCGGCGCCCGTCTGGACGTGGCCGATGCCGTCCCGGACGGTCACCGTGCGGATAATAATATTAAATTCCATATTGCCGGTGTAGTCAATCCACCCGAGGGAGCCGGTGTAGGGGCCGCGGCGCACCGGTTCCAGCTCCTCGATGATTTCCATCGTGCGGATTTTCGGCGCGCCCGTGATCGTCCCGCCGGGAAACACGGCGGCCAGCGCGTCGAAGGCGTCTTTTCCGGCGGCCATCTCCCCTTCCACCTGGGACACCAGATGCATGACATGGGAATACCGCTCTACCGTCATGAATTCCGGCACGCGCACCGTCCCGAAGCGCGAGACCCGGCCGAGATCGTTGCGGGCCAGATCCACCAGCATCAGATGCTCCGCCCGCTCCTTGGAGTTGCCCAGAAGTTCCGCCTCGAGGCGCGCGTCTTCCTCCGGCGTGGCCCCGCGAGGCCGTGTGCCGGCGATGGGGCGGGTCGCCAGGCGCCCGCGCTCCAGCCGGACAAGCAGCTCGGGCGAAGCCGACACCAGCTGGAAGTCCGGCGTGCGGAGAAACCCCATGTACGGGGACGGGTTGATCAGGCGCAGCCATTCGTACAGCGTTTCGGCGCCCACCCCCAGCCGGCGGCTCTGCCTGAGCGAGAGGTTGACCTGGAACACATCCCCTTGCGCGATATACCGACGGATGCGGTTCACCGCTTCCATGAACGCTTCTTTCGGTGTGGCCAGGCGGATTTCGCCGAACGTCTCCGGGTCGAAACCCGCAGGCTCCAGCCGCAAAATCTGCCGCATCCCTTCGCGCTGCGCCAGCGCTTCCGGGGATCCGGCCGCCGCCGCGATCCCGTCCCATATCTCCCGCATCCGGGAAGTATGGCGCAACGCTTCCTCATGCAGGACGGCCAGCCCGCCGTCGTCCGTCCCGTCCGGTACCCTCACATGGCGCGCAAGAATGAGTTCCCGTGCCCCGTGATCGATGATCCACAACTCGTCCAGGCGCAGGAACAGATAATCCGGCAGGCCGAGGTCGTCGGCGGCCGTTTCGGGCAGCCGCTCGATGGAGCGGGCAATGTCATAGCCCAAAAACCCCGCAATGCCGCCGATCCACTTCGGCCCGTCCGAAAGCGGCGGCCCGTGGCATCCCGCGATCCAGGCTCGCAGGACGTCCAGCGGCTTGCCGGCAAAGCGCCGCACCGACGCGCCACGGCAAAACTCCGCGCCTCCGGCCGCCGCCGATCCGGGCGCGTTCGCCTCTCCGCTCACCGCGCCGCCAATCGGCGCCGATCCGATGGTCGGCGGCATGACTTCCGCCATCCCGCCATTCGATGCCATCGCGTGATCCGCCGCTCCGCCCGTCTCCGAGGCCACGGCTTCGCTTCCCTTGCCGCGCAGCACGGCCGAAGGCCGGAGGCCGAGGTACGTGTACCGGCCGTCCTTGCCGCTCTCGAGCAGGATCGCGTGCGGATGCGCCGCCGCCCACGCGCCGCTCCACTCGGCCGGCCGGTCCTCGCCCGGCCCGAGCGGCACGCGCCGAAGCAGCGGCAGCGTGTTGTATCCTTCGCGCCGCCAGGCGCGCCATTGTTCCAGCGTCGTCACAGTCTCCGTCATGGTTCTCTCCATTCTTTCCTTGCGTCGCCCTTAGTATAGACCAATTCGTCCCAAGATCGGAAGCGGCCTGCGAAAAAGCGAAAAGCGCGGCCCGCAACACGGACTGCGCCCTTCATCCGATCGTGTCTTTTTTTTCAATGAAGATTCCGGACCTTGACGATGACGTACCTGCGGTTCCAGATCCGGGTCGTCGCGACCCTCCTGTCCCCGTCCTTCTCGAAGAAGAGCCCGGCGCCGTCTTTGCCGGCAAATGTCCATCCTTCCGCTTCGCTCATCCGCCTGACCGCTTCATCGACCGCGCCGATGCCCCCGTCGAACCGGGCGATATACCACCGCGCGCCGTCTTCCGCGGCAAGCTCCGCCGGTCCCCCGCCGAAAGCTTCCAGCTTCTTCACCGCTTCCTTCCCCGAGACGTTCGGCACGGGGAGGGGAGGGTCCGTCAGCCTGCCCATGAGAAGGCCGCCCGATAAAACCGCCGCGAGGATGGCGGCGCCGGTCAGCAGCATCGCTTTCCTCAAAGCCCCATCTCCCGTCCTTTCCCGGTTTGTTTTCAGCTTGCCTGATTTCCGAGGAGGCTGTAACTCCTTTGCCGGGCCGCATCCGAATAGCGGCGCCTGCGCTTGCAACGCGAAGGCCTCGGACGGATCGGACGGTCAGCCGATCTGCACCTGCACCTTGAGATCTTCGGGACGCGCGCCGTTCTCGAACAGGCGCGGCAGATCGTCCAGGCCGATGACGCTCGTGACGAGCGACTCGAGCCGGACGCGCTTCGCCTTCGCCCATTGCAGCGCCTGATGAAACGTGTCATTCGTCGCCATCGAGCCGATGAGCGTCCAGTCCCGCTGGAACAGGTCGAACGGGCTGAGCCGGATCGCCGCGTCTTTGGGCGCCACGCCGAACTGGAGGTATTTGCCCGCCGGCCCGAGATACTTCAGCGCCTGCTCGATCACCTGCGGAATGCCGGTGGCGTCCGCGACGATATCGAACCCGCGCGGGAACTCCCCGAGCAGTTCGGCTTCGTCGAACCGCCCGCTCACGAACGTCCGGGTGGCGCCCCACTGCGCGGCCATTGCCAGTTTGCCTTCGGCGACGTCGACGACGGCGAGATCGGAGACGCCGGCATGGACGAGCGCCTGGATGAGCTGCTGCCCCATGGCGCCGGCCCCGAACAGGAGCGCCCGGTCTCCCGGCGCGGGGCGCAGACGGTTCATCGCGTGGACCACGCAGGCGAGCGGCTCGATGAACGCGCCTTCGGCGAAGCTCATCCCGTCCGGCAGCCGGAACACGTTGCCGGCCGGCACCGCGACATACTCGGCCATCGCGCCGCCCCGCGTCACCCCGACGGCCTGCCAGTTCGCGCAATGGTTGCCGCGATGGGACAGGCAATACACGCACCGGCCGCAATGGATGTTCGGCTCCGCGGTGACGCGGTCGCCGATCGCGAAGCCGCTGACGCCTTCGCCGAGCCCGGCGATCGTGCCGGAGAACTCGTGCCCGGGAATGATCGGGTAGGGCGAAATATATTCCCCTTTATAAATGTGGACATCCGTCCCGCAAATGCCGGCGCGCTCGACCCGGATCAGCACTTCTCCGGGAGCGGGCTCGGGAACGGGCACTTCCCGGACGGCCGCGCTGCGGGGCCCTTCGATCACGCATGCCTTCATCGTGCTCATGGGAACAAAACCTCCGGTGCGTCATGTTGTACACTTCCCAATATACACGATTCCGCGGCCGGCGGAAAACCGATCGCCGCTCACCACTCCGCTTTCCCGCGATACCGGAAAAACCCCCCGTTCGGGCCGTCGGTATCGATCGTCGCGAGCCAGACCGCCGTGTCCGCGCCTTCCTCCGCCGACAGCGGCGCGTCCGGCCCGCCCATGTCCGTCCGCACGCTGCCGGGACAGACCGCGTTGATCTTGATGTCCCGGCCGTCGACTTCCCGCGCGGCCAGGCCGGTGAGATAGTTGAGCAGCGATTTGGAGAGGCGGTAGGCGCCCGATTGCCCCTTCAGTTCCGGCAGCAGCTCGAACGCCTGGTATGTCCCGAGCCCGGACGAGACGTTGACGATCCGCCCGTACCGGTGCTTCCGCATCAGCGGCACGGCGGCCTGGATCAGGCGCAGCGGACCGAAGAAATTCGTCTCGAGCGTCTGCCGCACGACGGATTCTCCGACCTCCAGCACCGACACGCCCCGGTCCAAAATGATTCCCGCGTTGTTGACCAGCACATCGAGGCGGCCGTACTTCCCCCTCACGCGCTCCATCAATGCGTCGATGCTGTCCCGGCTGCTGACGTCCAACACTTCCGGCCGGACGGCCGCCCCTTCCCTGGCCAGCTGCTCGGCGGCGGCCCGCCCCTTCGCCTCGTCCCGGCATCCGATCAGCACCGTCAGGCCCATCCGTGACAATTGCCGCGCGATTTCCCTTCCGATCCCCCGGTTGCCTCCCGTGACCAGCGCGACGCGGGAAGCGGGCGGCGGCGTTTCGGGTTGTCCGTTCGGTCGGTCGTGATTTACCATCAGGATCGCTCCTTTCGCGCGGCAGTCATGAGCCGCTCGGTTTTCTCTCAGATAATGATTTTCCTTTTCTGGAATTGATTATAATTAAACGGCGTCATCCCGCTTCTGTCAAGCGGTCCGCTCCGACACCACGGTGAATCTGGCGTTGAGATGGCGCGGCCGCTCGATTTCGTCCACGACGGCGACGGCGTAGTCTTCATAGCTGACATAGCTTTCACCCGCGGAATTGAACAGCAGCCGGTCCGTGCCGGTCCGGTACTTGCCCGTTCTTTCGCCGGGCTCCAGCCGGGCCGACGGGCTGACGAACGTCCACGAAATGCCTTCCGTCCCGCGCAGAATGCGCAAATTCTCCGCCTGATGGCGCGCGGTCTCCAGATACTCCCGCGGAAAATCGGGGGTGTCGAGCAGCCGCGTCGTCATCGCGTCGTCGACGTACAGGCTGCCCGCCCCGCCGACCACGATCAGCCGTGTTCGCGGCGCGCCCCGCAGCGCGCGGATCAGCGCGTTGCCCGCCTCCACATGCAGATGCTCCTGCCCGGGCGGCGCGCCGAACGCGTTGACGACCGCGTCGAACGGCGCGAGATCTTCCGCGGTCAGGGCGAACAGATCCTTCTCCAGCACCTTGAGCCGGCTGTCCGTCAGCCGCTTCCGGTCGCGGACGATCGCCGTGACGTCATGTCCCCGATCCGCCGCCTCCCCGGCGATCCGCGAACCGGCTTTGCCGCTTGCTCCGATGACGCCGATTCTCACAGTTCGACAACCTCCCCGCTGTTCAGCATATCCACCCGAACGCCTTCCGCCTCGGCCGCGGCCGCGGCCAGCCTGCCCGGGATGTCCGGCGTCTCCCGGTAGACGGGCGGATGATGGATCGTCCGCCAGTGGATCGGCACCAGCCTTGCGGCGTTCAGCACCCGGGCCGCCGCCACCGCCTGTTCGGGCGTCAGGCTGATCGGCTGTCCGCTCGGCGCAAGGCCGGGCAGTTCCACCACCGCTCCGTTCACCGGCAGCAATACGGCGTCGAACGGTCCGTGCGCCCGGGCCATCTTCCACCAGTATCCGTGCCACAGCGTGTCTCCGGCGTGCAGGACCGTCCGCTTCCCGTCGGTGACGACCCACGACACCTGGGGATCGCCCACGCCGTCCACGGACCAGGACGCCGTCACCCTGAACGGTCCCGCCTCGACCGTCTCGCCGATCGCCACCCCGCGAACATTCGCGAGCGGCGTCGCGGCCGCGTGTCCGACGGACTCGGCCGGCATGTACACCGGAACGTCGGCGCCGCAGAACGCCGCAATCGCCCGCGGATCGAAATGATCGTCGTGATGATGGGTCACGAACACGGCCCGGACGGTTCCGAACGCCGATAGCGGCGGCAGCGGTTCATGCGGCCGGCCGAATTTCTCCGGAAAATGAACCAGCGGGTCGATCGCGATGGCCTCGCCTCCGGACTCGATGCGGGCGCCGGCCCAGGGCAGTTTCCGAATGTTCATCGTTGTGCCCCCCTCCATTCTAACCATCTAAATTGGTTTACACCCATTATAATTACCAGATTGAATATAACTTGTAAAGTGCATTTTTGTCGGTTAGAATTGTGGTGTGGACAAAGGAGGCGGCAACGCATGGAGCGGGAATTCGTTTTCATCGGCAATGATTTCGTTGTCGATTTCGTGAATACGAGGATCTGTGTCCGGGGCGCGCGCGTCGAGCTGTTGAACGGGCTGGAGGATGTGGCGGTCTGGCTGGAACGGGCCGGCAAGGCGTCGGCGCTGACGGAGGGGATCGGCGGACTTTCGGACGGGGAGAAGCGGGGTCTTTTTTCACGGATCATGGATCTGCGGAACCGGCTGGAGGAAGCGTTCGCTTCGGTCGCGGCGGGCAGGGGGATTCCCGACGGATTCCTTGATGAGCTGAACGAACGGCTCGCGGAGGCTTCGGGGCATGACCGGATCGTCGTCCGCGGGTCGGGCCTGGCGGTGGAACGGCGGTATTCGGCCGCGAATCTGCACGCCCTGTTCCACGAAGAGGCCGCCCGGTTCATCGCTTCGATGGAGCCGGAGCGGCTGAAGGCGTGCGAGAACCGGTCGTGCATCCTGTACTTCTATGACACGAGCCGCAACCGGCAGCGGCGCTGGTGCAGCATGGAGGCGTGCGGCAACCGCGTGAAGGTGAACCGGCATTATCATCGCAAGAAGGCGTCGCAATGACGAAAACCCCCGCCCGAATGCCGGGCGAGGGCTTGCTTGCGTCTGCGGGAAACTTCAGTTCTCGAAGTTGAACAGCGGCGTGGACAGGTAGCGTTCGCCGTTCGACGGGACGACCGCGACGACGCGCTTGCCCGCGCCGAGCTCCTTGGCCACCCGGATCGCCGCATGGATCGCCGCGCCCGAGGAAATGCCGACCAGGATGCCTTCCTTCCGCGCCACGGTGCGCGCCGTTTCAAACGCTTCTTCGTTTTCCACGGTGAGGACGGCGTCGTAGATTTCCCGGTTCAGGATGTCCGGAATGAAGTTCGCGCCGATGCCCTGGATCTTGTGCGGACCCGGCTTGCCGCCCGACAGCAGCGGAGAAGCCGCCGGTTCCACCGCGTAGATCTTGATGTTCGGCCAGCGCTTGCGCAGCACTTCGCCGGCGCCCGTGATGGTGCCGCCGGTGCCGATGCCGGCCACGAAGGCGTCCAGCTTGCCGTCCAGGGAATCGATGGCTTCCACGATTTCCGGACCGGTGGTTTCCCGGTGGATTTTCACGTTGTCCGGGTTCTTGAACTGTTGCGGCATGAAGTGGTTGGGATTGGATGCCACGATTTCTTCCGCTTTCTTCACGGCGCCGTTCATGCCTTCCGAACCCGGCGTGAGCACCAGCTCGGCGCCGTAAGCGCGCAGCAGGTTGCGGCGCTCCAGGCTCATCGTTTCCGGCATGACCAGTACGGCGCGGTATCCTTTGGCCGCCGCGACCATGGCAAGCCCGATCCCGGTGTTGCCGCTGGTGGGCTCCACGATGGTGGTCACGCCCGGCTTGATTTCACCCCGTTTTTCCGCTTCTTCGATCATGCTGATCGCGATCCGGTCCTTGACGCTGCCGCCGGGATTTTGGAACTCCAGCTTGACGTAAATTTCCGCGGCTCCTTCCGGCACCACGCGATTCAGCCGGACCAGCGGCGTATCCCCGATCACTTCGGTAATGCTGTTCACAATCTTCGGCATGGTTTCATTCCTCCTGATAATAAATCGGAAACGGGACCCCGGTCGCCATTTCCGTTAAATCCGACAGAACAAGTCGGTTTTATGTCCTTTTTCATCTTAACAGCGACGCGATCGGTTGTCAATAGCGGAATCCTTCGGGCTTTCGCAACTTTTTCAGCATTGACCAGTATGAACAGAAAATGGTTGTCAAAACCCCGACGAATCAAAAACGGCCCCCTCTCGCAAGGGCGCCGTTTTACCTGTTCTTATCCAACAGCACTTCCGCGCCGTATTTCTCAAGCAACGACTCTTCCAGCTCCCGCAGGGACGGCGCTTTTTCCAGCGCCAGGCGCCTGCGGATCTCCTCCCGCGTCTCTTCCGGGTCGGGCGCGGGGATCGTCCGCCGCCCGGTCAGCATGACCACTTCGAAGCCGTTTTCCGTCTCCACCGGCCCGATGACGGACCCCACTTCCAGTCCGGCCGCCGCTTCCAGCACAGCCCGGGGCACAAACGGGTCATCTTCGGCCACCCATCCGAGATCGCCGCCGGCGGCCGCGGTGAATCCGTCCAGTGAATAAAGCCCCGCCAGCTCCGCGAAATCCTCGCCCTTTTCCAGCAGGGCCAGGATCTGTCCGGCTTCTTCCTCGTCGGCCAGCACGATGTGGGAAATGCGCAGCTCTTCCCGGGGAGCGAATTCTTCTTCGTGATCTTCCCAATATCGCCGGATTTCTTCTTCCGTCACGCTGACCCCGGCGACGGCCAGTTTTTCCAGCAACAGCTGGTATCGCGTTTCCTCCCGGAGCCGTTCCCGGTCCAGGCCCAGCTGTTCCTTCATGATCCGGTAAAACTGTTCTTCGCTTTCGTAGCCTTCGGCCATGATGCGCAGTTCGCGGCTCACTTCCTCCTCCGTGACGGAGATGCCGAGAGCTTCCGCTTCCTTCCCGACCGCAATCCGCAGCAGCATCTCCCGCAGTGCCTGCTCCCCGTACCGGTCCATCAGGTCCCGCGCCAGCTCTTCCCGGGTCACCTCGACCCCCGCCACGCGTCCGATCACCTTCCCGGCCGGTTCCCCGGAAGCCGGACCGGGTGGAAGCGTATCTTCCGGATGGGCGGTGCCAATCCATCCCGTTCGGATCGCCGTCCAGACGGCCAGCCCCGCAATCCCCGCCAGCGCGAGCAGAACGATCGCCCAGGCCCGCCGTTTCATCAGCATGCCCTTTGCTCCTTTCAATCCGCCCCTTGCAGGCGATCCAGCAGCGACTGAAGTTCCGCCCGTTCGAACAGATAGGTTTCGTTGCAAAAAGCGCAGTGCGTTTCCGCGCGGCCGTCTTCCTTCAAAATGGCCGCGAGCTCTTCGGGCCCCAGGGCGAGCAGCGTCCGCTCCACCCGTTCCCGCGAACAGCGGCATTGGAAAACCGGGGACGGCGCCGGATGGACGCGCAGATCGTCGCCTACCAGACGGCGCAACAGTTCTTCCGGCGACACGCCTTCGCTCAGCTGCGCCGTCACCTGCGGCATCTCCGCCATGGTCCGCTCCAGCGCCTCCAGCCGGTCCTCGTCGGCGCCCGGCATCGCCTGCAAAATAAATCCGCCGGCGTGTTCCACCAGCCCGTTCCGACCGACCAGCACGCCAAGGCCGACGGCCGACGGAATCTGCTCCGACACCGTAAAGTAATAGGCGAAATCTTCGCCCAGCTCGCCCGAAACCAGCGGCACGCTGCCCCTGTAGGGCTCCTTCAGCCCGTAATCCCGGATGACGTTGAGGAATCCCTTCCGTCCGACGGCGCCGGCCACGTCCAGCTTTCCGTCCGGCCTCGGGGGAAGATGCACGTCGGGATGGGTCACGTAACCGCGCACATGTCCCTCCGCGTCCGCGTCAATGACGATTTCCCCCAGGGGCCCGTCGCCCCTGATCTGGATCGTCAGGCGGCCTCCGTCCTTGAGCATCGCGCCCATCATCGCGCCCGCCGTCGCCGCCCGTCCCAGCGCGGCGGCGGCCGTCGGATGCGCGCCGTGTCTTCTTTGCAATTCCGAAACGAGGCCCGTCGACCGGACGGCAAAAACGCGCAGCTGCCCGTCCCAGGCCGAGCCTCGCACCAGTTCGTCGCTCGTCATCGTACCAATGTCCTTTTCCGTCAATTTTTTTCCATGTTCCGCTCGTAGATCAACATCAGCCCTTCCAGCGTAAGCAGCGGGTCCACATGGTCGATCGTTTCCGATTCCTCGGCGATCAGATGGGCCAGGCCGCCGGTGGCGATGACCCCGGGATTCGTGCCGAATTCCCGTCGGATACGCTTCACGAGGCCGTCCACCTGGGCGGCGTAGCCGAACACGATCCCTGCCTGCATGGCGGCCACGGTGTTCCGTCCGATCACCGATTTCGGTTTCGCCAGTTCGATGCGCGGCAGCTTCGCAGCCCGCTGGTACAGGGCTTCCGCGGAAATGGCGACGCCCGGAATGATGGCGCCGCCGATGTAGGCCCCGGTTTCGTCTATGTAGTCGAAAGTGGTCGCGGTGCCGAAATCCACGATCACCAGAGGCGTCCCGTACCGCTCGATGCCCGCCACCGCGTTCACGATCCGGTCGGCGCCCACATCCCGGGGCGTATCGTAGCGGATGTTGAGCCCGGTCTTGATCCCCGGGCCGACCACCAGCGTTTCCCTACCTATATAACGCTTGAACATTTCCGTCAGCGTCGGCATGAGCGGAGGTACGACGCACGACAGAACCGCCCCGTCGATGTCCTCCGCCCTCACGCCGGCCAGACGGAACAGGTTGGTGATCATGACGCCGTACTCGTCGGACGTCGCGGACCGGTTGGTGCTCAGGCGCCAGTGGTGCTTCAGCGTGCGGCCTTCGTACAGGCCGATGACGATGTTGGTGTTGCCGACGTCCGCAACCAGAATCAACGGGAATGTCCTCCTTTGACGGCATTGAGGTCCAGGCTGATGTCCAGGGCCCGGATTGAATGGGTCAGGCTGCCGACGGAAATGACGTCCACGCCGCAGGCGGCCACTTCCGCCGCCCGCTCCGGCGTCATGCCGCCGGACGCCTCGATGACGACGCGGGGCGCAACCTCCCGGACGCGCCGCACGGCTTCGGCGATGCGGACGGCATCCATGTTGTCCAGCATGATGATATCCGCGCCCGCTTCCGCCGCCTCCAGCGCCTGATCCGGCGTTTCCGCTTCCACTTCGATGGTCATCGTGTGCGGAATGCGGCTTCGGGCCGCCGCGACGGCTTTGGCGATGCCGCCGGCCGCCTTGATGTGGTTGTCCTTGATCATGACGGCGTCGTAAAGGCCGAAGCGGTGGTTCACGCCGCCGCCGACGCGCACCGCGTACTTCTCCAGCAGCCGGTGTCCGGGCGTCGTCTTGCGCGTGTCGGCGATCCGCACCGGCCAGCCGCGTACCGCGTCAACGAAGCTCCGCGTCCGGGTGGCGATGCCGGACAGCCGTTGCAGCAGGTTGAGCGCCAGTCGTTCGCCGCACAGGATACCGTGTGTGGGGCCTTCCACCTCCGCCAGCACGGTCCCCCGTTCCAGCGGGTCCCCGTCCTTTACCTTCGCCCGGAACGCGATCGACGGATCCACCGTCTCAAACACCAGCTCCGCCACCGGAAGGCCTGCCGCGATTCCGGCGTCCTTGGCGTGGATGATGCCGACGGAGCGGTGTCCTTCGGGCACGGTGGACCACGTCGTCACATCGCCCGTCCCCACGTCTTCTTCCAGCCACGCGCGGATTTGCCGGCGCAGCGCCTCCGCCGCCGGTCCGGTCCGCAGCCACGCGGCGTTTTCGTCAAACCGGTTCCCGTACACCGCCGACCGCCTCCTCGCCGATGCCCAGCTCCCGATGGATCGTCGTGTGCTTCAGCCAGCGCCGGTCGTCCTTTTCGGGAAAATCCGTGCGGTAATGGGCTCCCCGGCTTTCTTCGCGGAAAAGGGCGCTTTTCACGGTGAGCAGGGCGCACGTAAGCAGGTTGGCAAACTCCAGCTCTTCCCGTTTCCGGAGCTCGTGGCGAAGCACGGGCATTTGGCGGTTTAGCTCGTCCAAGGCTTTTTGCAGGCCTGTCCGGTCCCGGCGCAATCCCGCGTAGCGGACCATCGTCTTTTGCAGTTTCAGGCGCCGCTCCACGATTTTCCCCGCGGGCGGGGTCCGCCTTCCTTCCGCCGAAACGGCGCGAAGGTCCCCGGTCAGCGGGGGGAGACGGTCGATGCGCTCGGCGATGCGCCGTCCGAACACGATGGCTTCGGACAGCGAATTGCTGGCCAGCCGGTTGGCGCCGTGCACGCCGGTGGAGGACGTCTCGCCGCACGCGAATAGCCGGGGGATATTCGTCTCGCCGTACAGGTCGGTTTTCACGCCGCCCATCATATAATGGGCCGCGGGAGCGACCGGAATCCAGTCGGTGGTCAGATCCAGGCCAAAGCGCAAACAGTACTCATGGATGGACGGAAACCGCTGGCGAATGAATTCCGGCGATTCGTGCGTGATGTCGATGTACACGTAGGTGGATTTCGTTTCCTCCATCTCGCTCAGAATCGCCCTGGCCACGATGTCGCGCGGCGCCAGTTCCAGCCGGGGATCGTACCGCTCCATGAACCGTTCGCCGCGGATATTGCGCAGCACGGCCCCCTCGCCCCGCACCGCCTCCGAAATAAGAAAACGCGGCGCTCCCGGATAGGAAAGGGCCGTCGGATGAAACTGGAAAAACTCCATGTCGCGGATGATCGCGCCGGCGCGGTAAGCCATGGCCACGCCGTCGCCCGTCGCCACTTCCGGATTCGTCGTATAGCGATACAGCTGCCCGCCGCCGCCCGTGCACAGGACAACGGCTTTGCCGCGGACGACCACGCGGGAATCGTCCGGCCGCTGGACCAGCACGCCGGCGCATTCCCCGCCCCGGGTCAAAAGATCGATCGCGAAGTGATCGTTCCAGATCGCCACGTTGGGATGGTTCTCCACGTTTTTCGCCAGCGCGCGGACGATCTCGAAACCGGTGGCGTCGCCGTTGGCGTGGAGAATGCGGCGCTGGCTGTGCGCCCCTTCCCGGGTCAGCGCAAAGCGGCCATTTTCTTCGTCGAAATGCGTGCCGTACCGGATCAGCGAGCGGATGCCCTCCGGCCCTTCGCGCACGAGGACGTCCACCGCGTCCGGCTCGCACAGCCCCGCACCGGCCACCAGCGTGTCCTGCCGGTGGAACTCGAACGAGTCTTCGTCGGAAATGACCGCGGCGATGCCGCCCTGGGCATAGCGGGTGTTGCTGTCAAACAGCGATTTTTTGGAAATGAGAATGACGCGGTTGTTCCGGCCGGCCTCGAGGGCCGTGAACAGTCCGGCGATCCCGGCGCCGACCACGATCACATCGGTTTCCACGCAAGGAAGGGATGAGGAATCAAAATCCACAAGATAACGGGGGATCACGCGATCCCGCCTCCTTCAGGCGCCGAGACTGGTGGGACGCGCGCTTGTCGCGCGCTTCGGGAACGGCGGCATGCTCCCGGAACGCGTGTCAGGATACCTGCAGCATGCGTTCCAGGGCCAGCCGCGCTTTTTCCGCCACTTCCGGCCGCACGTGGATTTGCGGCTGCATCGTTTCCAGCGCGCGGACCACTTTCTTCAGGGTGTTCACCTTCATGTTCGGGCACACCAGAAACTTGGACGCGAAATGGAACTTCTTGTGCGGACTGTCCTTCCGGAGCTGATAGCCGGTTCCGTCCTCGGTGCCGACGATGAACTCGTCGTGGTCCGACTCCCGGCAATATTTGATGATGGCCGTCGTGCTGCCGACAAAGTCCGCCATCGCCACCACTTCCGGACGGCACTCCGGATGGGCGACAAATTGGGCGTTCGGGTAACGCTGCTTCATCTCCACGACGTCCTTGACCGTCAGCATGTCGTGGGTGTTGCAGTACCCTTCCCAAAGAATCATTTTCTTGTCGGTGCGCTGAGACACGTAGTGGCCCAGGTTTTTGTCCGGGCACCAGATGACCTCATCGCTGTCCACGGAGTTGACCACCTTGACCGCGTTCGACGAGGTGCAGCAAATGTCGGTCTCCGCCTTCACTTCCGCGGAGGAATTGATATAGGTGACGACGCGGGCATTCGGGTGCTTCGCCTTCAGCGCCCGCAGGCCGGCGGGGTTGACCATGTCGGCCATCGGACAGCCGGCGCGTTCGTCGGGCATGAGCACGATCTTGTCCGGCGCGAGAATTTTCGCGCTCTCCGCCATGAAGTGGACGCCGCAGAACACGATGACGTCCGCGTCCGTCGTGGCCGCCTTCTGCGCCAACAGGAACGAATCGCCGCGGAAATCGGCCACTTCCTGGATTTCATCCCGCTGGTAATAATGGGCGAGAACGATGGCGTTCCGCTCTTTTTTCAGCTGCTCCAGCCGGCTGCGCAGCTGGCGGTTTTCCTCCGCCTTCCGCTCCATCGCCGCGAGTTCCATGGTCGACGCCATCGCGACATGCTCCTTTCTGGCAAAGCCCTTCCTTCTCGGCTTGCGCCCGCGGGGGGTTCCTGTCGCTGCGGGAAACGGCGCACACTTTGTGAAACCATGCACAAAGTGATCCGACAGCCGCATGCCAAAGTGAAGGGCTGTTGTGTAACACCTAATTTACACCCGCCACCCGCGGCTGTCAATCGACAGAGGCCACCCGCCGCCCCGGCAAAATGCGGCATGGGCAGCGGGTGGCCGCAATCGTGCGTACGCGTTTCCGGTCAGTTTTCCGGCTGGCTTTCTTCCTTGCGGGCTTCGACTCCGGGGGCAACGGCGCCGTCGGATTTGGGCTGGATGCGCACGCGGACGTTGCCGATCTCCCCCGCCGGTTCAACGGTCTCCGGCGCGGCGGCACCATTGTTCCGGTCTTCCCTGTCTTCGCCGGCATTCGCGCCCGAACCGTCCGCGGCCGGTCCGCCGCCCTTGTCTCCGTCGCCTTTGTCGCCGCCTTCCTCCTCGTCCAGTTTGCCCGTTTCCAGGAGCTGCTTGATCTGCTCCAGCTCCAGCGTCTCCACTTCCAGCAGCTTGCCCGCGATGAGATGCACTTCGCGCTCTTTTTCCTGGAGGATTTTCTTCGCCCGGTCGTAACACTCGTTGATGATGCGCTGCATTTCCTGGTCGATTTCGTAGGCGATGGCGTCGGAATAATTCTGCTCGTGCCCGAGATCGCGGCCGAGGAACACCTGGCCCTGCACGTTGCCGAACTGCATCGGGCCGAGCTTCTCGCTCATGCCGTACTCCATGACCATGCTGCGGACGATGCTCGTTGCCTGCTTGAAGTCGCTGTAGGCTCCGGTGCCGACTTCCCCGATGAACAGCTCCTCGGCAACGCGGCCGGCCAAAAGGCCGGTCACCCGGTCCAGCAGCTCCTGCTTGGTGACCAGCATGCGGTCTTCCTTCGGCAGCATGATCACGTAGCCGCCGGCGCGGCCGCGCGGGATGATGGTCACCTTGTGCACCATGTCGGCGTGTTCCAGATAGTAGCCGACAATGGCGTGTCCCGTTTCGTGATAGGCGATGATGCGCTTTTCGCGTTCGCTGATGATGCGGCTGCGCTTCTCCGTGCCGACAATGACGCGGTCGATGGCGTCATCCACTTCGTGCATGCTGATTTCGCGCTTGTTCCGGCGCGCGGCGAGCAGCGCCGCTTCGTTCAGCAGGTTTTCCAGATCGGCGCCGGTGAATCCCGTCGTCCGTTTGGCAATGGTGCTCAGATTCACGTCCTTGGAGATGGGCTTGTTGCGGGCGTGCACCTTCAGCACCGCCTCGCGCCCCTTCAGGTCCGGACGGTCCACGGTGATCTGGCGGTCGAACCGGCCGGGACGAAGCAGCGCGGGGTCCAGAATGTCCGGACGGTTCGTGGCGGCGATGATGATGATGCCCTCGTTGGCGCTGAAACCGTCCATCTCCACCAGCAGCTGGTTGAGCGTCTGCTCGCGCTCGTCGTGCCCGCCGCCCAGACCGGCGCCCCGCTGCCGGCCCACGGCGTCGATTTCGTCGATAAAAATAATGCATGGCGCATGCTTCTTGGCCTGCTCGAACAGGTCGCGCACGCGCGAAGCGCCGACGCCGACGAACATTTCCACGAAGTCCGAACCGGATATGCTAAAAAACGGCACGCCGGCTTCCCCGGCCACGGCACGGGCCAGGAGCGTTTTCCCCGTACCGGGCGGTCCGACGAGCAGAATGCCCTTCGGAATGCGCGCGCCCAGTGCGGCGAACTTGCGCGGGTCCTTCAGGAACTCGACCACCTCGACCAGTTCCTGCTTTTCTTCGTCCGCACCGGCCACATCCTCGAAGGTGACTTTCTTTTTCTCTTCATTATATAAACGGGCGCGGCTCTTGCCGAAATTCATCACCTTGCCGCCGCCGCCCTGCGCCTGGTTGATCAGGAAGAAGAACAGGACAAACATGATCACGAACGGGATGATGGAGGTCAGGAACGTCAGCCAGAAGCTCTGGCCTGGCATCTTCTTGATCGTGACCTTGAAGTCCTTTTCGATACCCGCCTGCGTCAGGTACTGGACAATATATTCCGCATACGGCACGCGGCCGGAGAACGTCTTGCTCTGGCCCGGCGGCGCATTGCGGAATTCGCCCGTCACCAGGTAGGAGCCGTTGTCCGCCTGCAGCGTGAGCGATTGAATGTTGTTTTCTTCAACAGCTTGCAAAATTTGGTTGTAATACAATTCTTCCGCGGGCTCATCCTGATCGAACAGCATCTGGACAATGCCGACGGTCACCAAAAAAACGATGAGATAAAAGCCCGTGTTGCGTATTGCCCGGTTCATCCCCGACCTCCTCTCGGCGCATACATCATTTTAACACAGCCCTTCTGGCGGCAACAACGCCGACGCCCCGGCAGCGCCGGCTCCTTCCCGTGCGGCTCACTTCGCGTAAACCTCCGGGTTCAGCACGCCGAGGTACGGGAGGTTGCGGTATTTCTCGGCGTAGTCCAGCCCGTATCCGACGACGAAAGCGTCGGGGAGGACAAAGCCGACGTAATCGGGCTTGAAATCGATCGTCCGCCGGGAGGGCTTGTCAAACAGCGCCACCACCCGCACGGAACGGGCGTTGCGGCGCTCCAGCACATCGATGAGATAGGAAAGGGTGAGACCGCTGTCGATGATATCTTCCACGACCACGACGTCCCGGCCCTCCACCGGCGTGTCGAGATCCTTGACGATTTTCACTTCTCCCGAGCTCCGGGCGGCGTTGCCGTAACTGGAAACCGCCATGAAATCCAGTTCCACCGGGATCGTGATGCTTCTGGCCAAATCGGCGATAAAAATAAAGGCGCCTTTCAGAACACAGATGAGCAGCGGGTTGCGCCCTTCGTAATCACGGCTGATGGCGGCGCCGAGCTCGCGGACCTTGGCCTGGATTTCCTCAGCCGTGTGAAGGATTTGCACGATGTCGTTCTGCAAGCAGGGAACCTCCCGGACCGATCATGATACTTTATGAGTCAATGAAAGCGTTCATGTTTGCATTGTCGCGGCCCCTTCGGAAAGCGGAACGGCCTCCACGCGCAGGATCCGCGCGGTGTCCGCTCCCACCGGCGCGTGACGGGACCGGCAAACGCCGGGAATCCACAGGATGCGCCCGTCGCCGTCGGCGAGCAGCGGCAACCGGTTCCTCCGGCTGCGGGGAATCTTCGCGTCGACGAAAATATCTTGCACCTTTTTGCTGCCGCCTAAACCGAAGGGTTCCATCCGGTCGCCCTTCTCGCGGCTGCGGATGCGCAGCGGAAACGCAAGCGCCGCCAGGTCGAACCAGGCCGTCCGTCGGTCTGCGCCGAAGGACACTCCGCCGGAAGCGGGCAACGTTTGAAAACGAAAAACGAGCCCCGCCTCCGGCACCTGAACCTCGGTGTCGGTAAAGGGGACGACATGGCAAAAGCTCTGGGCGGCATCCGCGGCGGAGGCGAATACCATCCGGTCGTACTCCCGCATCCACACGGCGCCGCCCCCCAGGTCCATCCTTGCGACGGTGGGGGCGTCCGCGACCGACGCGGCCAGAATGTCCTCCACGCGGTCAAAGTCAACGGGAATTCCCCGATTCGCGAGACAATTTAATATTAGTTTAATCAATCGGCGTTGTAAAGCAAGGTGCAAGGCGCAAAACCCGCGCCTGTCCACCGCCCAGCCGTCCCCTTCCGGCCGGACCAGCGCCGCGAACGCCTCCTCCGCCGCCTGCCGGAGATAATCGTCTTCCGCCGCCGCGATTTCCGCCAGCCGGGCCAGCGCAGGCCTCACGGCCGGATTGTACCGCTCGAGAAACGGCAGCACCTCGAGCCGGACAGCGTTGCGGAAATAGCGGAGGCTGAGGTTGCTGCCGTCCGTGGCGAAGGGAATTCCGTGGCGTTCGCAATATTGCAAAAGTTCCATTTTGGATATACGCAGCAGAGGGCGAATCAGTTCCAGGCCTTCCTCGTCACGCCGCTCCGCGATGCCGGCCAGGCCGCCGGGTCCCGTGCCCCGCAGCAGGCGCATGAGCACCGTTTCCGCCTGATCGTCCGCGTGATGGGCCGTGGCGATCACCCGGGCGCCCCGCTCCCGGGCCGCGCGGCGGAGGAAATCGTAGCGCAGGCTGCGGGCCGCCGCCTGGGCGTTCTCGCCGGTCCGGGCCAGGTGCGCCGGCACGTCGATTTCGCCGACGGCGCAGGGGACGCCCCAGGCTTCGGCGGTGCGCCGGACCAGTTCCGCTTCGGCGTCGGCTTCGGCGCCGCGCATCTTGTGGTTGACGTGGGCCGCAATCACGGGGAAACCCAGCTCGTCGCCCAGCGCCTTGAGGATGTGGAGCATGGCCATGGAATCCGGCCCGCCGGACACCGCGGCGAGGATCGCCCGGTCCTTTCTCCACCATCCCATTTGCCGGCCACGCTCAAGCACGCGTTCCGCCAGTTCGTCCCGCGCCTTCCGCGTCCCCGCCGTTTCCGCCTTCCCGGCGCCTTCTGCCATCTTTTTTGCCGTTCCGTTTTTCCCCTTTGCAGATGTCCTGCCGTCCTGCCGATCGCGTTCCCGCACGGCCGCCTCCCCCTTCGTCTGCCCCGACGTGTCCGCCTTCGCCGTGTCTGTACCGCCGCTCCGATCAGCGCAAAAACCAAAGCACCGCCGTCGCGGCGCCCAGCACCAGCGTCGCGGCCGTCATCCCGGCCATCCAGCCGGGAATGCCTTCCGGCCCCGCATGATTCAGCCGCACCGCCTGCTCCCGCCAGCGGCGCGACGCCTCCCGCGTGTCGCGGAACCGGCCCTCCAGGGCCATCCGCATCCAGATTTCCATATGTCTGAGGTAAGGGTGGGTGCGCACCAGACGCATCAATTCCCGCGGATGGCGGTTTTGCGGGGGCAGCGTCCGCGTGAGGCGCATCAGCCGATCCCCATCCAGCGCGTGGACCCATAGCACCGCGGCCGAAAACCAGTCGTAGGCCGGTTCGGCCGTCCGGTTCCCCGCACGCCAATACCCGCGGTCGTAAATTTCCGTGAACTGGCGGACGCTTCGCCCGATGCGGGTCGCGCCGCCGTAGTCCACCAGCGTCACCTGGCCGCCTGGTGCCACCAGGACGTTGTCGCATTTGAGGTCGCCGAACACCCAGCCCGCCTCGTGCAATTCGGCCAGCTGGTCCAGCAGATGTCCGCCGGCGGCGGCGACCGCCCGCGAACCGCCCCGGCGCACGAACTGCCTGACCGGCATGCCGGGCACATACCGCATGGCGTAGAAAGGCACGTCTTTGCCGCCCAGCCGGGCGTCATCCGCATCCAGCAAATACGGCGCGCGGTTTCGCCCTCCCCGCTCCAGCGCGGCGAGGATGTTCGTTTCTCCCTGCAGGTCCGCCGCATCCAGCCCCAGCTTGAGGGCGCACGGCACGCCGCCGCGGGTCGCCAGCCAGACCTGCCCGTTGGAACCGGCGCCCAGGAGCCGCTCCAGGCGGTAGACGTTGCCGTTCCATTTTCCCTTGAACACCGTGCCAGGCCTCAACGGGGGAAGATCCAGGCCCGCCGGACGATTATCCGACGTCGCCACTCCGCATCACGTCCGGATCTTCCCACTCGTGAGGGGGCAGGGAAAGCTCCGCCTTTTCCTTGATATTACCACAAGTTTCCCGGAAATACTCCACGACGCGGAGCAGGGCCGGTCCGGTCGGCGTCGTTCCCTGCATCCGGATGCTGCGGAACAGCTTCCCCAGCCCGTCCACCCGGTCCGTCCAGGGCAAATCCAGCACGCACGGCTCATATGGGTCTTCTCCCGGGAAATGGAACACCGCCACGGCGCTTTCGCCCTGACGCGACTGCAGGCTGATGGCCAGATCGCGGACCGCTTCTTCCACCGCGTTGAGCTTCGGCCGCATGCTGGCGCTGGCGTCGATGAGCAGGGCCACCCTGAGACGGGTCGTCTCGCTCAACTCCTCCATCATGCGCACCACTTCCGCCCGCTTCGGCGGAGGCAGCTCGGCGACCGATTCGACGCCCAGCAGCTGGCGCAGCTCCTTGTTGACGGTCATGCGGATGGTGCCCACCACCGTTTGCTGCGTCATCATCTGGACCGTCTGCGCCAGCATGGGCGACGTCACGATCCGGCTCATGCCGCCCCCCGCCCGGGCAATGCTCTCGATTTCCTCCGCACCGGCCAGGCCCAATTCCCCTTCGTCGACGACGCCGATCACGTTGACGATGATATCCTGGGCAAGCGCCCGCGAGGCGGCCAGCACCGGACTTTCCCCCACGTTGGAATGGCCGTCGGTGATCAGCAGGATCTGGTTCATCTCCATTTCCTCCAATTCTATTTTTCTATCATCCCTCTACCAGCATTTTCGCCAAACGAAAGGAAATTTAATCCCGCCGGTCCACTCCGGACATTCCGTTTCACCCCAGGTCCAACGGCAGTACACACATTGTCTCCTCGCCAGCGCCATCCGCGGCATTTTGTGCGGAAAATCGCACATATTGCTCCACCGGCGGCGCCAACTGCGGCTTTTTGTACGGAAAACCGCACATATTGCCTCATCAGCGGCGCCATTCCCGGCATTTTGTGCGAAAAACCGCACATATTGCTCCACCGGCGGCACCAACCACAGCATTTTATATGAAAAACCGCACATATTGCCTCACCAGCGGCGCCATCCCCGGCATTTTGTGCGGAAAATCGCACACATTGCCACCCCAACGCCAACGCCCAAAAAAAGATCCCCCGAGCAAATCGGCCCGGGGGATCGCATCCTTCCACGTTCAGCTGACCGTCTTCGGCCGCTCCAGACGGGAGACGCCCGGCCAGCGCAAGGCCGCCCATTCCGGCTGATACTTGGTGATGCGGGCCACCACGACGGTCATGTCGTCGCGGATGGCGCCACCCGACTGGCGCATGGCGGCGTCCAGCAGCCGCTCCGCCAGCTCCTGCGGGTTGTCGGTATCCAGATCGAGCAGCAGCCGCTTCATCCATTGCTCCTTGTTCACGGTGTGGGAGGCGGCGTCCATCACCCCGTCCGTCACCATGACCAGGGTGTCGCCGGGCATCAGCTGGATTTGCAGCTGGTCGAATTCGATGTCGTGCAGGATACCCGCCGGAAGGTTGTTCGCCGACACCGGCAAGACTTCCCGGCCGCGCTTGATGAAGCTGGGCATCGAGCCGATTTTCAGCAGGTTCGCCTGCGCCGAGTGCAGGTCGATGAGGGCGAGATCGATGGTGGCGAACATTTCGTCCGGGGAACGCAATAGCAGCACCGAGTTTACCGATTTGACGGCCAGCCGTTCGTCGATGCCGGATTTGAGCAGCTGCTCCAGCATGGTGAGGGCGGCGCTGCTCTCCATCCACGCCCGCGCGCCGTTGCCCATCCCGTCGCTGAGCGCCACGGCGAATTTGCCGCTGCCCAGTTCGATGGTGGTGAAGCAGTCGCCGGACAACAGGCCGCCGTCCTTCGCCGCGCTGGCCACGCCGGTTTCCACTTCGTACGACTTCGCGGAAGCGAACACCACCGTTGTCAGATGTTTCGCCGGCTCGCCGGTTCGCTCGCTGCGGACCGTCACCGTCTCGCCGAGAATACCGGAAAGCAGCGGGGCGATGAGTTTCCGCGCTTCGTCGAAGCCCGGCCGGAACGAATGGACGATTTCGATCTCCACGTTTCCCTCCTCCAGGCTGATGACGTCGACGCTGTAAATCGCCAGTCCCAGGCTGTCCAGCGCCTCGCGGATCTGCTCCTCCTGCCTCCCCATCGCCTGGCCCTCGCGGCGGATTTCCCTCACCAGATCGTCCATCACCCGCGAAACCCCGGACAGCTGGTCCGCGACCAGCAGGCTGTTGTCCTTGAGCTGCCGGCGCCATTGCTGATGGAAGCGGTACAGGTCGTACCGCCGCCGGACTTCGTCCAGCACCTGGGTGACTTTGATGCACTGGCGGGACCAGGCGGACGGAATGTGGACGTCGGAAAAGGCGGGGTTTTCCTCCAGCTTCCCGGTCATCTCCGAAAGAAGCTGGTATGTACGGGTAAACTGCTTGTCCCAGCAAAGCTGTTTCCGCGGGCAGCCGGCGCATACGCGGTCGTGGACCTCGTGGGCGATGTGGTCGACGGTTTCCGTTTCCCGCACCGCGTCCCCGGCCTGCGTCATCTGGCGGAAGGCGCGGGACAGCTGGCGGAACACCGCCGCGAAGCGTTCCACCCGCTCCGCCGTCAGATCCCTTACCTTCTGGGCATATTCCTGCTGGCGCCTGGCGTAATCCGTCGTTCCCGGCACGATGCGGGCCAGCCTCCCCAGCATGGCGCGGGGCGTGACCAAAAGCAGCGCCGAAGCGGCCAGAGCCGTCCGCACCGCGTCCATCGTTGCCGGCGGGTTGTTTTCATAGATCGCCAGCACCGCCGTGCCGAGCATGAGGCCGAAAATCGCCGCCCATTTCCCCGCCGGCCGGAGCAGCCCCGCCATGAGCCCGCCGAACGCCAGCATGCCGATCCGCGCCGCAGCTTCCAGGTCGGATAGGGTAAGCACGATGCCCGCCACGACGCCGGCGGCGGTGCCGAGCGCCGGTCCGCCGGTCATGGCGAACAGCAGCACGACGTACAGCGCCGCCGCCAGGGCCAGATCCACACCGTAGACCGACCACCCGGCCAGTCCCGTCACCAGGGAAGCGGCCAGGATGACGACGCCGATCCATTCTTCGTGAAACAGCCGCCGCTCCCTCCGCTGCGGCATGAGCAAAGGCAGCGCGTGGGCGAGGAGAAGCGTGAGAGCCAGCGCCAGGCCGGCTTCCAGGGCGGCCAGGGCGTAGGGAAGCCATTCGTCGGGGCGGTTGGTGACGGCGTCAAACAGCCGGACCATCAGGACCGCGGAAAAGGCAACGACGGGCGCGTAGGTGAGGTCGGCCCGCGCATAGGCCTCAAGCCCGCGATGCAACAGATAGATGATGGCCAGTTCGGCACAGATTACCAGGGGCTCGGGCTGCGCCGACCAGAAGCTGCCCGCGATCACCGCCAGCGCGGCCCAGACCGTCCACTCGCGGCGCGTGTGCAAAGCCACGGCGAAGAAGGCCGCCGCAAACGGCGCCAGTCCCCCCAGCATGACCGCCCGTCCGAACAGGAAACCGGCGGCGAACAGGATCAGCGGCCAGCGGATGACCTTCAGGGCTTGTCCGGTTCGATCCGACAACCTGTCCCCGAACGTGCGCAGCCGGGCGGCGGAACTCGCCTTCCGGCGGCGGCCGTCCCCGGCACGCCCGCTCCCGTTTTTTTCGTTTTTTTCGAATCGCGGCACAAAAGGAATGACGGACGGCTTGTCCATAGCATGCACACCCCACTCGTCGATTCCGGAATGTGCCTCTTATTATAGACAGGCCGTTTCGGAAAAGTTTGTCAGAAGAGGTTGGCTGCGGCAAAGTTTTTTCCGACAGGGGCGGACAGCGCCGGACGACGCGGAGCGCGCCGTCCGCGGCGGGCCGCGCGAATCGCGGCAAAACCCCGCGGCAATTGGGCCAAGCCGCTTGAGCCGGTTGCGGCCAGCCGCCCGGCCCGCGAATTTTGGTCCCTGCCAGCCGCCCCGTTCCGACGGCGGCGCCGCGGCGCAAAGCGGCATTTCCCGCGCGGCCTTGCCGGATGGCCCCGAAACGTACCGGACCGAAAAAAGCGCGGAAAAAACGAAAAAACCGGATCGGCATCCGGTTTGCCACGCTCGCTTCGGCGGAGGAACGTTCAGGAACGGCGGCCTCCGCGGCCCCCGCGCTTGGATTCGGTGTTTTTGCGCAGCGAAGAAATGCGCTCCTCGCTGTCCCTCAGGAAACGGCTCATCTTGTCTTCAAAGGACAGCCTGGCGGCGTTCGCCTTGCCGTACGGACGGCCGCCGCGGTCGCGACCGCCCCGGTGCTCCGCCGGTTTGTCCGACGCCTGGCGGATGGAAAGGCTGATTTTGCCGTTCTTGTCCATGTGGAGGACCTTGACCGTCACGATATCGTTGATCTTGAGATGCTCGCGGATGTCACGGACATAGGTGTCGGCGACCTCGGAGATGTGCACCAGCCCCGTCACACCCCCGGCCAGTTCCACAAAAGCGCCGAAATGCGTAATGCCGGTCACTCTGCCCTCCAATTTGGCGCCCACTTCAATGGCCATACAAAAAGACGATCCTCCCTGGATCCCTTCCATATACCGGCATTCGCATGTCCGGTTACGCCGATTATAACCGACGGGAGAAATGGCGGTCAATAAAGAAACGGCCCGTGGGGCCGCGGTTTTACGGGTTTTCCGTTTGCGGTTCCTGCCGAGGTTCCTGCGCCTGGCCGGAATCGGCTCCCTCGACGCGGATCAGCTGCTCGCCCGGCAGGCCCATGCCCTGCTGACGCGCGATCTGTCCGATGTATTCCGGATCGTTGAGCCGCTCGATTTCCCGGCTGAGCATTTCGCTTTTCTGCCGGGTTTCCTCCAGACGCCGCTCCATTTCGCCCAGTTCCCGGAGCCGCTCCGTCTTCTCCAGCTCTTGCGCATGGATCGTATAGGCCGCCCAGCTCAAAAACAGGCCGACCACGAGCAGCAAAAGTCTCAGCCGCCTGCGAAGACCCACCGAAGGCGGCGTCGGGGATGGGGACGGCGCGGGCATGCGGGAACCCCCTTTCCGGTCAACCTCAGAATGTCGTCATTATAACAGCCCCAAAGGGGACTTGTCCATCATACCCGCAGCTCATTTTTCCGGTTTTTCCGGCCCGCCGTTTCCTCCCTTGCCGCCCGGCCGCCTGCGAAGACCGGACACGGCCCGTCCGGCCGCCCGCAGCAAGCGGCGAATCCTCCCGGACGGCGGGAACCATCTGGCGAACGCCGGGGCCGTTTTCCGCGCAAGCCACGTCGCCGGCGGTTTGAGCAGCCGCAGAAGGAGCCGCACCAGCCCCGCCACCAGTGCCGCGGCCACCAGAAACGCAACATCCAGCAGGCGTGCGACGGCACGCACCGACCAGCCGACCGGACGAAGCACGGCAAGGTCCAGCAGGCGCCCGAGGGCACGCAGCGCCCCTTCGCCCAGCGCGAAAACCCGGGAGGCGATCCGGACGAACACCGGGCTCAGCAGGGCGAAGTACGCGGCGAGTCCGGCGGCCAGCCCGAGGAACACGAACATCCGGACCTGGCCGTGATTGACCTTCAGCAGCACCCGGAACACGACGGCGGCGGACAGGAGACCAAAAAGCACATCCAGCGCGGGAATGAACCGGCGCAGGACCAGGTAGCGCGACGTGGCGGCCCGGTACAGGTCAAACAGGAGACCCGCCGCCGCTCCGCACGCCGCCATGGCGCCGAGCGCCGTCCACTGCAGGGCCGTGCTCACCGGAACAGCTTCCCGAGCAAGCCTTTCGATTTGGCGCCGGCGCCGTCGAGATAGACAAGGGAGTGGATCTGTCCCTCGATCGACACCTGCCCCTGCTCCAGGCTCAGGCTTTTCATTTGCAGATCCTGTCCGCGCACGGCCAGATAACCGCAGGCGGTCTCCAGCAGAAATTCCTCGCTGTCAAAGCTGTCCACGTTGCTGACGCCGGAGATTTCGAGCGCCTTGCGGTTCAGCATCCGGATTTCCTGGTGCTTTCCGCCCTTTCCGTACTCCATGGCACGTCCCTCCCCTGAAACCAGCTTATGGGGACAGGGAAGGGAATAGAACAGGCTTACGGAAACGGCGTGTCCGGATCCTCCACCGCTTCGTCCCGCAGGATCGTGTACATCTCCCGGGCTTCATCCTTGCGGGCGGACTCTTCCGTCCGTTCCACGCGGACGGTCAGCACCCGCCGGCCGAAGCGAATTTCCAGCACGTCGCCCGGCTTCACCGTGCTGCCGGGTTTGGCTTCCCTACCGTTAAGAAGGACGCGCCCCTGCTGGGACACGTCCTTCGCTACCGTGCGTCGCTTGATGAGCCGCGACACTTTCAGAAACTTGTCGAGCCGCATTCCTCACTTCACGGCTTCTTTGAGCTTGTTGCCCGCCTTGAACGCCGGAACCTTGGAAGCCGGAATTTGGATTTGCTTGCCCGTTTGCGGGTTGCGGCCCACGCGGCCGGAACGCTTGCGGGTTTCGAAGGTGCCGAAACCGATCAGCTGGACCTTCTCGCCCTTCGCCAGCGCGCCGGTCACTTCGCTGAGGAACCCGTTCAGGACGGTTTCCACGTCCTTTTTGGTCAGGCCGCTCTTGGCAGCGATGTTGTTAATGAGATCGGTTTTGTTCATCTCTCGGACTCCTCCACCTTGTGAATTTTAGAGTTTGAAGCAAGCCCTCTTTGGCCTCGCAGCACGAAGATATAATTCTTCCCTTTGTCAATAAAATCCTGCTTCAACCGCAAAATTTTTTTGTTCCGGAGGCGGAAAAATGACGAAATGTGACGAAAGACCCAGATTTTATGACCCTAACGTCCCTATTCCCGGGCCTTCGCTTCCGACCACCAGGTTTCCATTTCGGCCAGATTCGTCTGGTCGAAGGTCCTGCCGCTCTCCGCCAGACGCCGTTCGATGTGCCGGAACCGGTCGGCGAATTTCCGGTTGGCCCCCGCCAGCGCTTCCTCGGGATCCACATGGAGGAAGCGGGCGGCGTTCACCACGGCGAACAGCAAATCGCCCAGTTCCTCGCGGCTGCGCTCGGGCGACTGGCCGGCGGCGGATTTCAGTTCCGCCAGTTCCTCCTCGATCTTGGCGAACACGCCCGACAGGTCGGGCCAGTCAAAGCCGACCTTGGCCGCCTTCTTCTGCAGCTTGTAGGCACGCGGCAACGCCGGCAGATCCTTCGGGATGCCGTCCAGCACGGAGGTGCGGGAAGCGTCGCCCTTGCGCCGCTTCTCCTCGGCTTTCATCGCCTCCCAGTTGCGCAGGGCTTCGTCGGGGTTTCCGGCGGCCGCTTCACCGAACACGTGCGGATGGCGGAAGATGAGTTTGTCATTCAGCTCGCCCAGCACGTCATAGACGTCGAACGTCCCAACCTCTTCCTCCATGCGGCAATGCAACAGGATCTGCAGCAGCACGTCGCCCAGCTCCTCCCGCATGCCGGCGATGTCCCCGGTGTCGATGGCTTCCAGCGCCTCGAAGGTCTCCTCGATGAAATTCTGGCGGATCGACTGGTGCGTCTGCGCGCGGTCCCACGGACAGCCCTGCGGGCTGCGCAGAATGCCGACGATTTCGTACAGGCGGTCAAAGGACGTGCGCCGCAGGCGGTCGTCCCGGTCGGCCCTGAGATATACGAGCGCCGGTGCACCGAACGGGAGCCCGTCCAGTTCGCGCAGCGGCACGGTGCGGATGGGTTCCCCGCCGGAGCCGCCTCCCCACGGCATTTCGCCGATCGCTACCGGATATTCCTCCGGATACACCTTGAGCAGCGTCTGCCGCACACGCGCAGCCGTGTCCGGACTTTCCACGCGGGCGATCAACGTGTGCAGGCGCGGTCGCAGCTGCTCGCGGTCGAGCGCGGCTGCGTCCAGCAGCTGGAACCCTTCCATCGGGTCAAAGCCGAACAGCCGAACCGCCCGCTCCAGAACATTGGCGTTTCCGGTCACGCGCAGCCTCCTTTCCGTCCCGTTGCCGGGCACCCGACTTCGCCCGCATTATAGCACATTTTGGACAACCCCGCGCAAACAAAAAAAATTCCGCCGGCGCCGGGGCGGGCCATGGCGGCGAGGGCTCCGGCGGCTTGCGGCGGACAAGTTACTGTTCCATCTGCTTGGCGAGAAATCCCGCGGCCGTTTCCGCCATCTTGGTCTCCGTTTCCCCCATGACCTTGCCGCTTTCCTTGGTCAGCAGCACGACGGCGCCGATCGGGTCTCCGCCCGCCACGATGGGGGCCGCCACGAACGAGCTGATCGTTTCCTCGACGTCGCGCAATATCTCGCGGGGACCCGGCGTCGTCTCCAGCATCGTGCGGCGGCTTTCCATGCATTGCTCCAGCAGCGGGCCGACCGGCTTATCCGCGTATTCCTTCCTGGGAGCGCCGGAGACGGCGATGACGGTGTCCCGGTCGGTGATGAGCGCCACGTGTCCCGAACTTTCCGCGAGCGATTCGGCAAATTCCTTGGCGAAGTCGCCCAGTTCGCCGATGGGGGAATATTTTTTCAGTATCACTTCGCCGTCGCGATCCACAAAAATCTCCAGCGGATCCCCTTCCCGGATGCGAAGCGTCCGGCGGATTTCCTTCGGTATGACCACCCGGCCGAGGTCATCGATGCGACGGACGATTCCTGTTGCCTTCATGGTTCGATTGCCCCGCTTTCGTGGATTGTTGGAACTGATTCAAACGCGGCTTTAGTATTCAACCCCTCCCATTTTCTTATGCGTCCGTCCATCCGTGCCGAAAAATGGCGCCCCCGTATCGGGGAGCGCCATTTTTGACCGGTTTGACCGGGCGATGAATACAAGTATGGCATGCGGATTCCGCCGGTCCTTCGGCAGGGCCGGCGCCGCCGCCGGACCTTGCGGCCGCCTTACTGCACCGAGGCCGTCGGAGAGCTCTCCGGCGACGCGGAAGGAGACGCGTCCGGGGAGGCTTCCGGCTCCTGCGGCAGCACCACCGAGATGCCCAGCCTGTCCTCTTCGGCCTTCAGGAATTCCTCCAGTTTCGCGTAGGCCACGCTTTCGCGGAGCAGGGCCAGGTCTGCCTCGCCCAGCTTCTCAAACGAAGCCTCCGTGCGCGATTCCACCTTGATGACATGATATCCGTACTCGGTCTTGACCGGATCGCCGATGACGCCGATCGGCTGGGTGTTGACCGCGTTTTTGAACGCGTCCACCCAGACGCCGGTTTTCTGGTTTTCATAAAGTCCGCCGTTGTCCTTTGATCCCGGATCGTCGGAATATTCCTTGGCGATCTCGTTCCAGTCCGCGCCCTTGACCAGCTTGTCCTTCACTTCGCGGGCCAGCTGGAGCGCCTCTTCCTCGGTGCGCTTTTCCTCGCCGGTCTGGCTGTCCAACGTGGCGATCAGCACGTGGCGCACCGTGGCCACGTTGAAATCCTGCGGCGCCTTGCCGAATTCCGCCCGCAGCTCTTCGTCGGTCACCGCCGATTCCAGTTCGGCCTGCCGGGCCGTGATCATTTGCTGATACGCGGCGAGCCGTTTGAAGATGGCCACCGCTTCATCGACGGTCAGCCCCGCGGCGTCCAGCTCTTTCTTCAGGTCGGGCTGTTCCTTGATCGCCGATTTCAGCTCGTCGAGGAACCCGGAGGCCTGCTTTTCGGCCTCTTCCCATTGGGCGTCTGTCACCTGGCCGGTCAGATGCTTGGTCAGCACATACTGCCTCAGGAACCCTTCCTCGAACTCCGGAATGGACAGGTACAAGGCGAGCATCGGATTGACCAGCTGATTGAGGCCTTTGTATTTGTCGAATTCGCTCTGCGTCACGTTGCCGCCATTATAGTAGGCGACGACGTCCCCTTTGCCGGCTCCGGGAATGTCGTGACGGCCGTCCAACGATTTTCCGCAGCCGGCCACCAGGGCAAGAACGGCCGCCAGCAGCACGGCCGTCAATGGCCGTCCGAGACGCGTCCGCAGCCCGCTCCGGCGAGCTTCCCCCTTGCGCTTACGGTGCAACATCCTGCAGTTCTCCCTTCGGCTTGGTCACTTCTTCGTATTTTATCAAAAACTGTTCCGCAAGCGCCAGCAACGCCTCGTCCTCCAGACCGCGGCACGCGAGCCGCACCACCGCCGGGTCGCCCGTCTCCGGCAGCAGACGGCTGCGGAACGCGACGGCCAGCGCGGCCTGGCGCGTCGGATGCACCGCGGGCGTCCGCGCGGACGAAAATTTGAAGATGAGCTCGTCGTCCCTGCGCTGGACGGATTCGATGCCCAGCCTGCGGGCGAACACCTTCACGCGGGCGGCGGCGAGCAGGTTGAGCGCCGCGCGGGGCGGTTCGCCGAACCGGTCGATCATTTCGTCCAGCAGCTCGTCGATGTCCTCCGTGCCTTCGGCGGCGGCCACCTTTTTGTAAATTTCGATCTTCTGCGCGCTGTCGTAAATGTATTCGGAGGGCAGGTACGCGTCCACGCCCAGGTCGAGCTGTACGGAGACCGGCGGTTCCGGCCCGGCTTCCTCTCCGGTCAGGCCGGCCTTGCGCTTGCGGATTTCCTCGGCCAGCATCTGCGTGTACAGCTCAAAACCCACCGACGCGATAAACCCGTGCTGCTCCGGCCCGAGCAGGTTGCCCGCGCCGCGGATGGCCAGGTCGCGCATGGCGATTTTGAAGCCCGACCCGAGATCGGTGAACTCCTTGATGGACTGCAGCCGCTTTTCAGCCGCCTCGTTCAGCACCTTGTCGGGCGTGTAGGTGAAATAGGCGTAGGCGATCCGGTTGGACCGGCCGACGCGGCCGCGCAGCTGGTACAGCTGGGACAGGCCCATCTTGTCCGCGTCGTGGACGATCAGCGTGTTGACGTTGGGAATGTCGACGCCGGTCTCGATGATGCTCGTGCTGACCAGCACGTCGTATTCGCCGTCCAGGAAGTCCAGGATCGCGCGCTCCAGCTCCGCTTCGGCCATCTGCCCGTGGGCGACGACGATGCGCGCGTCGGGCACGAGGCGGCCGACCTGTTCGGCGATTTGATAGATGCCCTGCACCCGGTTGTACACGTAATACACCTGTCCGCCCCGCGCCAGCTCCCGCTCGATGGCCTCGCGGACGAGGGCGGGGCTGTATTCCGCCACAAACGTCTGCACGGGAAACCGGTTCTCCGGCGGCGTCTCGATGAGGGACAGATCGCGGACGCCGAGCAGCGACATGTGCAGGGTGCGCGGGATCGGCGTGGCGGTCAGGGTGAGCACGTCCACGTTGGTTTTCAGCTTTTTCAGCTTTTCCTTGTGCGAAACGCCGAAGCGCTGCTCCTCGTCGACGATGAGCAGCCCCAGATCCTTGAACGTCACGTCCTTGGAAAGCATCCGGTGGGTGCCGATCAGGATGTCGACGGCCCCCGTCCGGACCCCCCGGATGGTCTCCGACTGCTCCTTCCGCGAACGGAAACGGCTGAGCACGCGAATGGTGATCGGGTATCCGGAGAAGCGCTCGCGGAACGTCTCGTAATGCTGCTGCGCCAAAATGGTGGTCGGCACCAGCACCGCCACCTGCTTGCCGTCCATGACGGCCTTGAAGGCGGCGCGGATGGCCACCTCCGTCTTCCCGTATCCGACGTCGCCGCACAGCAGCCGGTCCATCGGGCGGGGGGACTCCATGTCCCGCTTGACTTCTTCGATGGCCCGGAGCTGGTCGGGCGTTTCCTCATACGGAAACAGCGCCTCGAACTCCTGCTGGTAGGGCGTATCCTTCCCGAAGGCGTAACCCGGCGACGCCTGGCGCGCGGCGTACAGCTTGATCAAATCGTCGGCCAGATCCTGCACGGAAGCGCGCACCTTGGACTTGACGCGGTTCCAGTCGCCGCCGCCCAGGCGGCTCAGCTTGGGTTCCTTGTCCTCCACGCCGACGTATTTCTGGATCAGATGGAATTGCTCCACCGGCACGGACAGCCGGTCCCCGCCCGCGTACTGGATGTGCAGATAGTCGCGGTGGATGCCGCCGACCTCCAGCGTGCCGATGCCCAGGTATTTGCCGATGCCGTGGTTCTGGTGCACCACGTAATCGCCGATCTTCAGGTCGGTATAGCTGCGCAGCCGCTCCGCGTTCTCCAGCTGCCGCCCGGGCCGCCGCGCCTTGCGCTGCTTCTGGCTGAACATCTCGCCTTCGGTCACGACCACCAGGCGGACGGAAGGCAGCTCGAAGCCGTTCTGCAGATTGCCCGTGAGAATTTCCGGCGGCTCGATCTGGTAGTCTTCCAGCACCCGCCGCATCCGCTCCGCGCGCTCGGCGCTGCCGGCCAGCATCACGATGCGGGCGCCGTTCTTGCGCCAGCGCTCCATCTCGCCCTTGAGCACGTTCATCTGGCCGTGGAAGTTTTGCATGTTCCGGCAGACGAAATTGACGATGTTCTGCGGCTGGGTATGGGGCACCTGGCGGAGAAACAGCGAAAAATAGAGGGTCTGGAACCTCTTTGGATACAGCGCCTGATCGATCGGCGCGGCCAGCGCCAGCGCCGGCAGGGTTTTGCCCTGCATCAGCATCTGGGTCGTCCATTCCGCCTCGTCCCGTTCCAGCTGCTTCGCCGTTTCGATCAGGCGGTTCGGCTCGTCGACCACCAGCACGGCGTCTTTGGGCACGTAATCGAACAGCGTCTGCCGCTCCGGATACAGCAGCGACACGTACTTGTACAGCCCCGGAAAGATGGCGTGCTGCCGCAAGAGGTCGATTTCCCGGGAAATCTCGGTGCGCAGGCGCTCCTTTGCCTGGCGGTCCGCCATCTTCGCCAGCTGCTGTTCCAGCAGCTCGAAGGCGTGCTGCGCCGCGTTCTGGAACCGCCGTTCGTCGGCCACCAGTTCCCGGCCCGGCGTCACCGTGAACGATTCCATGCGGTCGGTGGAACGCTGTTCGTCGGGATCGAAAGCGCGGATCGAGTCGATTTCATCGCCGAACCATTCGATGCGGACGGGGAAGGGCGACGTCAGCGGAAACAGGTCGACGATGCCGCCCCGCACGCTCATCTGCCCTTTTTGTTCCACCCGGTCGGTCCGTTCGTAACCGAGCACCACGAGGCGCCGCAAAAACGCCTCCATCGACACCGTCTGGCCCACGCGCAGCTCTTCCGTCATGCCGAGCAGCGCCGTCCGCTCCGGCTGGTAGCGGCGCACGCCGGCAAACGGCACCACGACAATGCCGCGAAAACCGCCGGCAAGGCGGAGAAGCGCGTCGACCCGGAGCGCGCTCGTCTCCGGGCTGGAAACCGCCGCTTCCGCGGCGATCAGTTCATTGGCGGGATATAGCAGCACCTGGTCCTGGGGCAGGCATTCCTGCAGGTCGTCCGCGATTTTTTGCGCGGAATACATGTTATGCGTAACCACCAGCACGGGCCGGTCCAGTTCCCGGTGAAGCGAAGCGATCATGACCTGTCTCGCCGAACCCGAAAGTCCCGCGACCAGCTGTTCCCGCATGCCGCGTTCCAGGCCCTGCAGCACCGCCCGGAAATCCGGTTCGGACGCAAACGATTCCAACAGAAGCACCATGACTGCTTCCCCTTTCCTGTCTCCACACTGAAACGGCACCGCCCCGGGCCGGCGGGGGGTGCATGAAAAAAAGCCCCGGCACTTGCCAAGGCCTCTGCAATTTGTCGTTACGAAGGGTGCGCCGTTATTGCAGCGGATTGGACTGCAGTGCCAGCTCGGGATGGCTTTCCAGCGTCTGGCTGCAATAGTCGCAAATCACCCGAACGGTGATGTCGCCATTCGAATGATACGTTATTATACGCCTTCGTTCCTCGGGGGTCAAGAATTGCAAGCCCAGCCGGTATTCGGGCACGTTCCGGCTGAACGCGCCGAGGACCATGTCGCAATGCCGGCATCTGTAGATTACAGCCATAAAAGGGTATGCCTCCGGATGAAAAGTTATGCCGCGGGAAAAAACCGCCTCTTCATCAGTATGCACACCCGACGCTATTCTTAAGCGGACTTTCGATTGAATTTGGCCATCGTTTCTTCAAACGGATGGGTCAGCGCATATTCAATGGCGTCGCAGGCTTCCGCGATCATCTTCTCCACCGCGTCCCATTCCCCCTTGGCAAAAGGGGCCAGGACGTAATTTGCCGCGTCCGCGCCCTGCGGCGGGCGGGAAATGCCGAGGCGAATCCGGTTGAACGATTCGGTGCCCGTGTGCCGGATGATCGATTCAATGCCCTTGTGGCCGCCCGGTCCCCCTTTGAGGCGGAGCCGGATGCGACCGACCTCCGTGTCCATGTCATCGTAGACAACGATGGCGTCGCCCAGATCGGCCTTGAAATAATCCATGAACGCCCGGACCGCTTCGCCCGACAGATTCATGTAGGTTTGCGGTTTGAGGAGCGCGACCTTGACGTCCCCGACGCGGGTTTCCCCCAGCAGCGTCCGGCATTTGGCGTGGGGACGCAGGTCCGCGTTCCATCGCCTGGCCAGCTCGTCCACCACCATGAATCCCGCGTTGTGCCGCGTGCGCTCGTAGGCGGGACCGGGATTGCCCAGTCCGACGATCCAGCGCATTCGCCGATTTCCTCCCCGACGGAAAATGAACAAAAAAGAAAAAGTCCCGGCCGGACGCCGGCGCCTTCATTCCTGCGCCGCGTCCTCCGCTTCTTCCGCATCATTCTGCGGCGGCAGCGCCACGGCTACCACCGCCTCCGGGTCGTCCGCCAGCTCCACCCCGGCCGGCAACGCCAGCTCCCCCGCGGTCAGGCGGTCGCCGATCCCGAGTTGGCCGACGTCCGCGTTCAGGGAAGCCGGCAGATCGTCCGGCAGACACTCCACTTCCAGCTCGTGCCGGAGCAGCTGCACCACCCCGCCTTGCCGTTCGGCGGGGCTTTCTCCCGCCAGTTCGACGCGGACGGGTACCCGAATCTTTTGGTTCCGTTCCACGCGGCGAAAATCCACATGCAGCAGCCGGCCGTTCAGGAAGTCGCGCTGCACTTCGGCAATCAGGGCCGGAGCCGGCGCTTCTCCTTCGACCGCGACATCCACCACGGCGGACGGATGCTCGCGCAAAAGCGCCAAAAGCTCCCGCTCTTCCACCGCGATCAGCTCGCCCGGACCGGGCGGCCGGCTGTGGATGACGCCGGGAACCTTGCCCTTGCGGCGCAATTTTCTGCCCGACTCCCCGTTCCGCCTTTCCACCCGCAGCGAAGGTTTCAAGTGGCATCCCTCCTTTCGGGCATGCCTAGCTTTCCCTTCGCCGCCGGGGCCTAAACGTGCTGGCGGGACTCGAACGGCCGCGGAGTCTCGAACAGCGTGCTGACCGACCGCCGCTCGTGCACGCGGATGATGGCGTCGCCGATCAGCTCGGCCACGGACAGCACGCGGATGTTGAGCGGCAGATGAATCCGGGGCAGCGGAATGGTGTCAGTGACCACCACTTCCCGGATCGGCGCCCGGTGCAGGCGCTCGATGGCGTTGCCGGACAGCACGGGGTGCGTGCAGCAGGCGTATACTTCCATGGCGCCCGCCTTTTTCAGTGCTTCCGCGGCCAGACAGATCGTTCCGGCGGTGTCGATGATGTCGTCGATCAGAATGGCGCTCCGACCCGTCACGTCGCCGATGATGTTCATCACTTCGACGACGTTGGGCTCGGGGCGCCGCTTGTCGATGATCGCCAGCGGCGACTGCAGGAAGTCGGCCAGCGCCCGGGCGCGCACCACGCCGCCGTGGTCGGGCGAGACGACGACCGGGCGGGCCAGCCGCATGTCGCGGAAATAGGAGCCCAGAATCGGAACGCTCGTCAGATGGTCCACCGGAATGTCGAAAAAGCCCTGAATCTGCATGGCGTGCAGATCCATGGCGATTACCCGGTGGGCGCCGGCCGTTTCGATCAGGTTGGCCACCAGCTTGGCCGTGATCGGGTCGCGCGCCTTCGCCTTCCGGTCCTGCCTTGCATAGCCGTAATAGGGCAGCACCACATTGATGGTGGCGGCGGACGCCCGTTTGAGCGCATCCACCAAAACCAGAAGCTCCATCAGATGCTCGTTGACCGGGGCGCAGGTGGACTGGATCACAAACACGTCCGCGCCTCTGACGCTTTCATTCACGCGGACCTGAATCTCGCCGTCGCTGAAGCGCGACATTTCCGCGTCCCCGAGCGGAACGCCGACATACCTGCTGATCGCCTGCGCCAGTTTCGGATTGGAACTGCAGGCGAAAATCTTTAGACTGGCGTCGGGATACGCCAACGTCTCCACCGCCTTCACCTGTTGTTGAAATGCGATTGCGAAATCGCCTGATTTTTGCGTGACAACGCGCGGGCGCGCAGCTTCTCGGCGTAGCCCGGCTTGTTGACCTGCCGCTCGCGCGCGATGGCGACGTCGCCATCGCCGACGTCATGGGTGATGGTCGAACCGGCCACCACGTAGGCGTCCCGCCCGATCTTCACCGGCGCCACGAGATTGGAATTCGATCCGATAAAGGCGCCGTCGCCGATCTCGGTCCGGAACTTGTTGTGGCCGTCATAATTGGCCGTGATGACGCCGCAGCCGATGTTGACGCGGGAACCGACCGTGGCGTCGCCGACGTAACTCAGATGGGGTACCTTGCTGTGGTCGCCGATCACGCTGTTTTTGATCTCCACAAAGTCTCCGACCCTGACGTGATCGCCGATCCGCGTGCCGGGACGCAAATAGGCGAAGGGCCCGACGTTGCATCCGCTGCCGATGACGGCGCCTTCCGCCACGGTGTGGCGCATCGCGGTGCCGTCGCCCACCGTCGTGTCGGTCAGCTCGCAGCCCGGCCCGATGGTGCAGTCCCGGCCGATGACCGTTTCGCCCCGCAAATGCGTACCGGGGTAAATGACCGTATCTTCCCCGATTCTCACGCTGGCGTCGATATAAGTATGATCCGGATCAACCACCGTCACCCCGCCGGCCATATGGCCGGCCAGGATGCGCCGCCGCATCAGCTTTTCCGCCCTGGCCAGCGCGGCGCGGTCGTTGACGCCCTCGATTTCGTCCGGGTCCGGCGTCCGGCAGGCGGCTACCGTTTCCCCCTCTCCGCGCAGGATGCCGATGACATCCGTCAGGTAATACTCGCCCTGCGCATTGTCCGCCGTCAGCCTCTTGAGCGCGGCAAACAGCCTGCGGGTATCGAAGCAGTAGGCGCCGGCGTTGATCTCGCGGATGGCCCGTTCCTCCGGGCCGCAGTCCTTGTCCTCCACGATCCGCTCCACGTCGCCCGCGGCTCCCCGCACCACCCTGCCGTACCCGGCCGGGTCGTCCACCAGCGCCGTGAGGACCGTGGCCGCCGCGCCGCTTTCCCGGTGCAGGGCGAACATTGCCTCGATCGTGTGCGCCGTAATCAGGGGAGTATCACCACAGACAACCAGCGCAACGCCGTCTTCCCCCGCGAGAAGCGGCTCCGCCTGCATCACCGCGTGGCCCGTCCCCAGCGGCTCGGGCTGCAACGCGTATTCCACCGCGTCGCCCAGGGCGGCCTGCACCTCCTGAGCGCCCTGTCCGATCACGACCACTGCGCGTTCGCATCCCGCTTCCTTGACCGCCTGGAGCACGTGCGCCACCATCGGCCTGCCGCAGACCGGATGGAGCACCTTGGGAAGCTTGGATTTCATCCGCTTCCCCCGTCCCGCGGCCAGCACGATCGCCATTTTCTTCACCGGGCGGACCACCTCTTCTCCATGCTTCCGCAAAACCCGCTGTTTTGCCCCGCCGGAATCATACCGGCACACCTTAAGCATATATCTCCGCGGCGCATTTGCGCAATGGTTCATTAGGCCAACCCTGTGACAAGAATTCAAAAGACGCCGGCTGCATCCCCTCCGGCGCCCGGAAACAAACGAAAAGAGAGCTCCTCGCGAGCCCCCTTTCCGGTGTGGTCCGTTCTTGTTTTTGCCTTTTTGCCGCCGATCGTCGATCAGGCTCCTTCCTCCAACGCCTCTTCCTCGGCCGCGACCGCCCGCTCGTATTCCGCGAGCACCGCCGCCTGGATCTTTTCGCGCGTGCTGGAAGAAATCGGATGGGCGATATCCCGAAACTCGCCGTCCGGCGTCCGCTTGCTCGGCATGGCCACGAACATCCCGTTGTTGCCGTCGATCACCCGAATGTCATGCACCACGAACTCGTTGTCAAAGGTGATCGAGCAGATGGCCTTCATCCGTCCATCCGAGTTGACACGGCGAAGTCTGACATCCGTAATTTGCATGCTGAGTCTCACCACCTTTTTCCATGGAACGCTTGGTGTAATATTCCACAAAAACTCACGAATTCCTGCCTGAAATGGCGTTTGGGCCCACAAAAAAGTAAATTTTTTTTATTTCCGCTCACTTTCGACAGATATCGCCGCAATCAACTCGATTTCGACAAGCGCATTCCTTGGAAGAGCCGCCACCTGCACCGTGGAACGGGCCGGCCGATGGTCGCCGAAAAAGGACGCGTACACCTGGTTGAACGCGGCGAAGTCGTTCATGTCCTTGAGGAACACGGTGGTTTTGACCACGTCGCGCAGGGTCGCCCCCGCCGCGGCCAGCACCGCCTCGAGATTGCGCAGTACCTGACGCGTCTGTTCTTCGATGCCGCCGGCCACGATATCCCCTTCTGGCGTCAGGGGAATCTGGCCGGACAGAAACAGCAGATTGCCGAACCGGACGGCCTGCGAATAGGGACCGATGGCCGCCGGGGCGTTGGTGGTGGATACGGTTTCCATCTTCATGCCGCATCTCTCCTCGTCAGTGTGGTTGGTTGTCCCGGAATCCGGCAAATTCAGGGGTATCGAAGAAGTTGCCGGGAACGACGCGAATCAGGCGATTTTTCGCGTCCACTTCCTCCAGCCGGGCAAGGGATATGTAATCGCTGAGCAGCCGCTCTTCGGCGCCCACCGCCCCGGATTCCACAAACACGCCGACGCCGCTGACGACGGCGCGGAACTCGCCGAGCAGATCGATCATGCCCCGGATCGTTCCCCCGGCTTTCATGAAATCGTCGATGATGAGCACGCGGGATCCTTCCTTCAGCGCGCGGCGGGCCAGGGACATGGTCTGGATCCGCTTGGACGAACCGGAGACATAATTGATGCTGACGGTGGAGCCTTCCGTCACCTTCTGGTCGCGGCGGGCGATCACCACCGGCACGTTCAGGAACTGGGCCGTGGCACAGGCCAGCGGGATGCCCTTCGTTTCCACCGTCACGATGGCGTCCGGCTCGCGGCCGGCGAAGGCGGTGGCGAACATGAGGCCGGTATCCTGGAGCAGAGAAGGCTGGCCGAGCAGATCGGTCATGTAAAGATAGCCGCCGGGCAGCAGGCGGTCGGGGTCCTCCAGCTGGCGGCAGATGCCGCAAATCCGCTCCAGCGCCCGATCCGGCCGCATCCGGGGGACGAACCGGACGCCTCCCGCCGCGCCGGCGTACGTGCGCAGCTCGCCGACGCCCTCGCTTTCAAACACGTCCCGGATGATGGCCAGATCCTCGCTGATGGAAGATTTGGCGGACTGGTAGCGTTCCGAAAACGCGGAAAGGGATATCAGCGTGTGGGGACGGGCCAGCAGGTATTGCGTCATTTCCACCAGTCTGGCGCTTCGTCTGAGCTTTTTCAACTTGTCCTCCCCCGTCCGGAATCCGGATTTTTTATGGCCATCATACCATTTCCGTCCATTTGCGGGCAAGGAAGGGGCGGCTTCGGACAAGGAACAGCCGGCCGCGGGTCAGTCGGGCCGGAAGGCGGGTTCCGCCAGCAGTCTGACCGCGTACACTTCCCGGCAGAAACCGCGCAGGCCATTGGCGATCCGGATCGCCTTCGCTTCCCTGGCGACGAGGCCGAACACCGTCGGTCCGCTGCCCGACATCAGCACCCCGTCGGCGCCCATTTTTTCCATGCAGGCTTTGATCTGCCGGATCTCCGGATGGAGGCGGAGCGTGACGTGCTCCAGCACGTTGCCGAGCCCGCGGCAGATGTCGGGAAACGACCGGCGCGCCAGCGCGTCGATCAACCGCCCGGCGGACGGATGGTCTTCGATTTCCTCCAGGTTGAGCCGGGAGAAAACGTCCGCCGTGGACACGCTGACGGGCGGCTTGGCGAGGACGACCCAGCAGGGCGGCGGGGATGGCAGGCTCTCCAGGATTTCTCCCCGGCCGCGGGCCAGAACGGTGCCCCCGCGGACGCAGTAGGGCACGTCGGAGCCCAGTTCCGCCCCGAGGGCCTCGAGCTCTTCCCCTTTCAGGCCCAGCCGCCACATCCGGTTGAGCGCCCGGAGCACCGCGGCGGCGTCGCTGCTGCCGCCCGCCAGCCCCGCGGACACCGGTACCCGCTTGTCCAGCGCAATGCGGACGCCCCGGGTCACGCCAAACCTTTCCTTCACCAGACGGGCGGCCTGATGGGCCAGGTTCCGTTCATCCAGCGGAATGGCCGGGGACGGGCTGACGAGCTCCACCCGGTCTTCCGCCAGCTCGGTAAGTTCCAGCCGGTCGGCGAGATCGACCATGGTCATGACCGTTTCCAGCTCGTGGTAACCGTCGTCTCGCCTGCGCAGCACGTCCAGCATCAAATTGATCTTGGCCGGCGCTTTCTCGTACACGGCGGTCAATGGCAATCACCCGAATGCATTATAACAGACCGCCGGACGGGAAATCATGGACAATCCGCGGAGCGGCACCGTTGTCGGCGCGCCGGCGCATCCGCCGGCCATGAAGAAGGCGGGAACCCGCTCCGGGGATTCCCGCCTTCCGTCAAGATTGCTTCGTGCCGGAAGCGATTTGCTTTTCGGCCAGCTCAATGGCCCGTTTCACCATGTTCCCGGCGTCCCGGGCCCGAATGGCTCCCCAGCCTTCCCGACGCACCGTGTCGTAGAAGCCGAGTTCCCGGGCCAGTTCCTCCTTGAACCGGTCGGACATCACGCCTCGTCTGCGGCCCATTCGATCGCCTCCCAGCGCGAAATGCCTTGAACGCCGCTTGCCGGCGTTCGCGCTTAGGGTGCCCGTGAAAAAGCCGCATCATGCAAACGGCGGCACGGCGCCCCCAAAATGCGCCATGCCGCCGAATATGCATCACGTGGCCATGTACTGGATGCGGATTTGTCCGTTGTCGCCGAAAACCGTCACTTCCACCGACTCCGTCAGGATGTCCGCATAGCTGTAAGAGACCCGCTTGAAGGTGTGCTGTTCCTCGTCCAGCTTGACAATAAACACCGACGGATAAATCTCTTCCAGCACGCCCGTGCGCTCAATGGTCTTGCGGCGTCCACCGTTGGCACGAAGCATCACCCTGGAACCGACGTGGGGCTCCAGGCTTCTTCTGATCTCCAGAAGTGCGTTTCTGGCCATGACCCGCTACCACCTCTTTCTCCCTAGATTATAACAGGAGAAAGGGGTGTTGTCAAACAAGTTAAATTATTATATCAGGGGTCTCAAATCATTGTCAATGACCAATTTCCCAACAAGCCGCACATTACGAGGGGCCGATCTGCGGCGGCGGGGCGACCTGATGGGGGGTATACGCCGGGTTGGGGGTGCCCACGCGAAACCGCCCCAGGGTCTCGACGCCGCCGATCCCGCGCGCGCCGCTGACGGTGCGGGAAATGACGTCCAGCATGTCGATGCTTTCGCGGAACGGGGTGAGCGCTGCCCGCACCGCCACGTAGACGGGATCGAGGGCGTGGATCATGACGCGGCCCGGCGAACTGGCAAAATTGGCGCCGGCGCCGATGAGCGCTTCAAAATGCGACTGGCAGGCGCCGGCGATCACCACGAGTCCGTCCCGGTTCCGGTCGTACTGGCGCACGACGGTGACGGCGCGGACGAAATTCGCGCTGTTTTTGTAATTGCCCAGGTGGCGATGATCGACGCTCCCTTTCAGGAATCCGTCGTGTCCCGTGATGACGATGATGTCGGGACGGACGCGCGGCAGCAGCGCCGCCAGCGCCTCGGCCATCCGGGTTTCGTGGGCCCAGTAGCCCTCCGCGGGCACGCCCAGCTGGCCGTAAATGGTCAGGCTCCGCCGCAGGTAGTACGGATCGCCGTCGAGATGCAGCACTTTGCCCGGCACTTCGAAAAACGACCGATCCTCCGCCGCCGTCCACGGCCGGCTCCCGGCCAGCCGGCGGCGCGCGTCGACCATGCGGCGGACGGATTCGATGGACTGGATGCGCGCCTTTCGCACGCCTTCCGGCTGCTCCCCTTCCTTGACGGGTTCCAGATCCTTCAGCGGTGCGTCCGCAAGCAGCCGGTATTCGGTGCCGCGCAGGATCGCCTGATCCCCCGCCAACGCGCTGATGCGAAACAAAATGTCCCCACCGTAAGATTTCCGGACGACCAGGTCGCCCTGCTTCATGGGCCGATCACCTCTTCGTCTATCCTATGGGTGAATCGGACCCGGAGTGCGTGACCTTTCCGGAAGCCGCCAGCGCTTCCGTCAGCGCGGCGAATTCTTCCAGCGACAGCGTCTCGCCGCGCCGTCCGGGATCGATGCCGCAGCCGCTCAAAATCCCGACGGCTTCCGCCTTTCCCTCCTGCCCCAGCAGCCGGGCGATGTTGTTGGCGATGGTTTTCCTGCGCTGCTCAAAGGCGGCATGCACGACCCGGAAAAACAGCTTTTCGTCGGACACGCGCACGCGTCCCTCCCGCCGCGGCGTCAGCCGGACCACCGACGAATCGACCTTCGGCGAGGGCACGAACGCCCCCGGCGGCACGCGGCAGACATGCTCCGTTTCGCAAAAATACTGCACGGCGACGCTCAGGCTCCCGTATTCCTTTCCGCCCGGCGCCGCGGTGATGCGGTCGGCGATTTCCTTTTGCACCATAAGCACCAGCCGCTCCCACGGCAACCGGGACTCCAGGAGCGCCATCAGAATCGGCGCGGCGGCGTAATAGGGCAGGTTGGCCGCCACGCTGGCGCCGGCCAGATCCCGGAATTGGGCTTGCCAGAGCCCGGGCAGGTCCACCCTGAGCGCGTCCTCGTGGAGCACGTGGACATTGGGGTAAGGGGCGAGCACCTCTTTCAGGATCGGAATGAGCCGGCCGTCGATTTCGATGGCCACCACCCGTCCCGCCGCCTGGGCAAGCCGCTCCGTCAGGGCGCCGATGCCCGGGCCGATTTCCAGCGCGCCCCGCGACTTGTCCAATCCGGCCGCCTCCACGATCCGGTCCAGCACGCGGGAATCGGTCAGGAAGTGCTGTCCCAGGCTCTTGCGGAACACAAAGCCGTGCCTGCGGACGATGTCCAGCGTGCGCTGAGGCGTGGCGATAGCCGCCGCGCGGCCCGCCGCCGCATCCGTCCCGCCCGCGCTTTCCGATCCTTTCCGGCCCGCGTTGTTCCTGTTTTTTCCCGTCTCCGTCATGATCGTTCTTCCCGGTCCAGCTGCGCGAGGCTCGCGTTGAACTCCTCCCGGGTGATGCGAAACATCGCGCAGCGTTTGTAAAATTGCTTGCCGTTGGCGTAGCCGATGCCGAGCAGCTCCCCCATGCGCCGGCGCCTTTCGGCCGCGCCGGGATGGACGATGAGCCCCGCCTCCAGCAGATCCGACCAGGCGATTTCCGGCGGCGTCCGCTCGTCCAGCACCGTGGCCCGCGCCCGCGCCAGGGCCCGGCGGATCGCCTCCGGCGACGCGTGCTCGACGCCCAGCCCGTCCCTGCCCCGGGCTTCATCCCGGGTCAAAAAGGCGTGCTTGCATTCCGGAACGCGTTCGGCGATGATTTTGCGGATGCGCTCCCCGGGCCCGTCCGGGTCGGTGAGCACGATGACGCCCCGCCGCTGCTGCGCCAGCGCGATGCGCGCCAGCACTTCCTCGTCGATGGCGGAGCCCCCCGTCTCGATGGTATCGGCGGCCGCCGCCCGGCGAACCGCGGCCGTATCTTCCTTGCCTTCCACGACTATCATTTCCCGGACGATCATTTCCCGGGCCATGCGCCTTCATCCTTTCCGTCTGAGCCCATTATAGCCGAAGGCGGCTCCCGGGCAAAAATCGCCGTCCGACCGCGGCCATCGCCGCCCACGCGCGAAAATGCCCATCGTCCGCGAAACGCCCCGTCTCGTCCGCAAAACGCCCCGTCCGCGAAAAACGGCTCCGCCGCCCGCGGCGGCGAAGCCGTCTCATTCCCCTGCGGAAACCGCGTCCCGGTCAGTCCGCGGTCGGCTTGGACGGACCGATGACATAGACGGTGTACCCCTTCTTGGTGCCGAAACGCTCGGCCGTTTCCTCGCTGTCGAAATAGATGTCGATGATCTTGCCCTTGACGGCGCTGCCGGTGTCCTCGGCGCGGCGGAAACCGAAGCCCTCGATGTACACCCACCAGCCGAGGGGGATGACGTCCGGGTCGACGGCGATGGTCCGCCCTTCCTTCACCTTGACTCCCGTCGAGGTGATGCCGTAATCAGGGTGGTCAGGCGTCTTGCCGGTGGAAGCCGGCCCCGCCGAATAGGCGGTCAGCTTCACGTTCTTGAGCACCCGTCGCACCTGGACGGAAATCCCGTCCAGGGTCACCGTCTGCACCTGGTCCCCGGAGGCGTCGTAGGAAGCGGTCACCACCTCCGGCTTCCGGGTGCCGACGGCGATGACCCGGTCCACCGAAGGCTTCGCCACCTCGCTGGACAGCTCCCTTTCGGCCACCAGCACCCCGTCTTCGTAAATCAGTTCCGTCCGCTTGACCAGCACGCCCTCCCGGCCGGACTGCACCACTTTCTCTTTGCCCTGCAGCAGGGATCCGTCCTGTTTCTTGATGACCCGGAAGGCGATCGGATGCTCCGTCTCCACGATTTCCCGCGTGACCCGGACCACCTGCACCGTCATGCCGTCGGTCACGCCGGCGTCCTTCGCGGGCGTCACGCGGTCGGACGGCGCCAGCGCGACGCCCGCTTCGGCGAGCGCCTCTCCGACCGTGTCGGCCACCGTGTACACCTGCCTTGTCGTACCGTCGGCTTTGACGGCGATCGCCTTGGCCCGGTCGATTTCGATCCGGCCGCCGTCCTCGACGTCCGCGTCAAGGGGCACGGAAAGCCGGTCGTATGGGCCGATTTCGATTTTCTGTTCGGCCAGGAGCTCGCCCACCTCGTCAGCGTGGGTCAGCACCGTCATTACGCGTCCTTCGTCCACCAGCGTCACGCTTTTCATGGATTCGCGATGCAAAAGTCCGAAATACGTCATGGACACCACGAAGGACAGAATCAGACACAGCCCGGCGAGCGCCCAACGCCCGCCGTGTGACCGTTCGGCGGTTTGCACGACGGCCGTGGCCGTGAGCGTGCCGCGTTGTTCGCCCATTGAAGCGTTCCCCATGTTTCTGTCCCCCTTTCGGACGCTTTTTCCGGCTTCTCCTCTTCCTCCCCCGCCGCTCCGTATCGCCGTCTGTACCCCGGTTCTTGCCGTCCGTCCGGCATGGGAGGCGGCCCCAGCCCCGAAGAGACAATAAAAAACCACCTGTCAGAGGGCCTTTTCGTGGCACCCGACGGTGGCGTCTGGATTGGGCTTGGGCAACACGAGTCAGACCGCTCTCTTTCCGCTTGCGAGGTTAGCTGTCGGGTTAGGACGGAAAACCCGCCCAATCCGCCGCCGTCCTTCGGGAAACGCGCCGCGTTTCCGTCCGGCCGGCTCCGCGGAATTCACCCCTAGCGCAACCCGACGCCGCATTCCGCCGCGGAAACCGGCCGCCCCGCAGGGCCTGCCGCTTCCCCGGCCGTTGAAAGGGCTGGGCTTGCGCCCGAACGCGGATCAAACCGCGCTGGGTCCCCCACTCTCCGGAACGGAATGTTCCGGAAATTCAGCGTACCGGAAAAAGCATCTGAAGAAAAAACTTCCGTTTCCGATGATAACCGCCGATCCCCCGGGTGTAAAGATTGCCATTTTGCCGAATGGGTCCCTGACGGGGCAAATTGGGGGCATATCCGGGAAATCGGCGGAAAAACCCTCCCTTTTTTCCCGCTGAAGACGATTTTTGGACGGATCAAGACCGCGTTCGTCCATCCAGGCGGAAACAGGCCAGTCCGTTCCGGGTGGTCAGATCCGCAAATTCTTCCAGGGCCATGCCCCGGATTTCGGCCGCTTTTTCCGCCACGAGGCGCACCAGGGCGGGTTCGTTGCGCTTGCCGCGATGGGGATGCGGCGCCAGATACGGTGCATCCGTCTCGATGAGCAGCCGGTCCTCCGGCACCTTCGCCACCACTTCCCTGAGCTCTCCGGCGTTGTGGAACGTCACCGGCCCCCCGAACGAGAGGTAAAAATTCAGGTCCAGACACGCCTTGGCGTAATCCCAGCCGCCGGAGAAACAGTGCATCACCCCGCCGATCTCGGATGCCTTTTCTTCCCGCAATATGCGGACGATGTCCTCGTGGGCGTTGCGATTGTGGATCACGATGGGCTTGCCCGCCCGTTTGGCCAGCCGGATCATTTCCCGGAACACGGCGTGCTGCGTTTCTTTCGGAGACTTGTCCCAGTGGTAGTCCAGGCCGATCTCGCCGACGGCCACCACTTTGGGGTGGCGCAGGAGCGACTCGATCCACGGCAGGTCCTCTTCCGGCTTCAGGTCGATGGCGTCGACGGGATGCCAACCGACGGCGGCGTAGATGTCTTCGTTCCGTTCGGCCAGTTCCAGCGTCGTCGGAATCGTCTCCCGGTCAAAACCGACGTTGACGAACCGGCGTACCCCCGCCTCGCGGGCGCGGGCGATGACTTCTTCGCGATCGCTGGCGAATTTGCGGGAATCCAGATGCGCGTGCGTGTCGAACAGCATGATGATTGGCTCCTTTTGTCACGGCGTTGCCGTCGAATTTTCTCACAAACCGGAAATTTTCACAAGCCGAGCCGCCTGCGGAACTCTGGCGGCAGCCGGTCCGCGTGCGGCCGCACCAGTTCTTCCGGATAATAAAGGAAAAAATTCCCCCGGCGGATGCCGGCGATGGAACGGATGATGTCCGATTTCGCGGAAATTTCCGTCAGCCGGCCGCGGCTGTCGAGGATGAGGATGGGCGGCTTTCCCCCGCCTTCCGGCGCATCCTCCGGCCGGTAGACGTCGTAGGGCGAGTCGGCGGGCTCGTCCATTTCCAGATGATAGCGGGGATCGAGGCCGATCCGTGCCCACTGCCGGCGCAGCTCCTCCACCCAGGCTTCGTCCCTTTCCTCGAGCATCGTATATTGGTACAGCCGGCGATGCAGAAAGCGGCTGCACAGGTCCGCCAGCAGCCCGTCCCGCTCCGACATCCACTGGGCGAAGGCGGTCTGCACCATTGCCTCGTCCAGCGCGAGATACCCGGCGACGTCCAGGTTGCCTTCAAACAGCTGCCGCAGGGGCGGAAGCAGAAAGCCGAACCGGTATCCTTTCCGGTAAAGCTCGTGGGCGCGGCGAAAGATGAGACGGAGCAAAATTTCCGAGCTGCGCGTGACCGGATGGAAGTATACCTGCCAATACATCTGGTAGCGGGACAGCAGGTAGTCCTCGACGGCGTGCATGCCGCTTTCCTTCACGACGATGCGCCCTTCGTAGGGTCTCAAGACGCGCAAAATCCGGTCCAGGTCGAACGTGCCGTAATGAACCCCCGCAAAATAGGCGTCGCGCAGCAGGTAGTCCATTCGGTCGGCGTCCAGCTGGCTGGAAACCAGGTTGACGACGACAGGATGGGCGCCGGTTTTGCGGATGACCGCCACGATCCGTTCGGGAAAATCCGGCGACACTTCCTCCAGCACGCGGCGGATGGCCGTATCGCCGGTGATGATGGCGCATGTCCAATGTTCGTGGCTCGTCCCGAACACCCGCTCGAGGGAATGCGAAAACGGACCGTGCCCGACGTCGTGGAGCAGGGCGGCGCACAGGCCGAGCAGCTTCTCTTCGTCCGTCCAGCCGCCGTAGCCGCCCCGGTCAAACTGGTTGATGATCCGCCGCGCGATCTCATATACGCCGAGGGAATGGGAAAACCGGCTGTGCTCCGCTCCGTGGAACGTCAGGTAGGAAGTGCCCAGCTGCCGGATCCGGCGCAGCCGCTGGAATTCCGGCGTGTCGATGAGCCGCCAGACCGTGGCGTCCTGCACGTAAATCGACCGGTGCACCGGATCTTTGAACACTTTCTCTTCGCTCAGCCGAATCAGCACCAGGATCCCCGCCTTCCCCGCCTTGCGGCGCTGTCGTTTTCGAGAAAGATGTCGAATCGTGGCTGATCTCTGCCGCTTTTTTCCTTATCGAAATATTACTCATTTTTTGCCCAAAAAGGCCGATTTGTTCAGCAAAATATCTCGAGAAAAATTGTAAATGCCAAAATAATAGGTTGACTTTTTTTGGAACCGCTGGTACGATATAAAACAGGTAAGAGAGAAATTTGTCGATATATGTCGATGTCCTCTTCTTCTCTCCGTCCGTTCGAAAACATCACTTGAAAGGGGCAATCAGACATGCTCAAATCCACAGGTATTGTCCGCAAAGTCGACGAACTGGGCCGCGTGGTCATCCCGATCGAGCTGCGCCGCACCCTCGGCATCGGCGAAAAGGACGCCCTGGAAATCTTCGTCGACGGCGAACGCATCATGCTGAAAAAATATGAACCGGCTTGCATCTTCTGCGGAAATGCCGAAAACGTCACCTATTTCAAAGGCAAAATGGTCTGCCGCGACTGCATGGCCGAACTTCCGGTGCCTGTGACCACCTGAGCCGTTCCTTGTCCGGCCGGCGGGGCCGGCCTTTTATTTTTCCCGGCTCTCCAGCAGTGCCCGATACACGTCCCGCCGCGCCATTCCCCGGTCTTTGGCCGCCATCCGCATCGCTTCCTTGCGATCCCCGGTCTCCCGCTCGTAGCGGGCCACATGCTCGGCGATGGACAGACCGGACCACCAGGGCCGGGCGGAACCATCCTCGCCCGGAGCGCCCGGATCCCCGGATTTCGCCGGCACCGGACGGTCCTTCGCGCCTTCCAGCACCAGGCAGTATTCGCCGAGGGCGGGATGCTGCGCCGCGTATTCCGCCACTTCGGCCACCGTGCCCCGCACGATTTCCTCGTGCAGCTTCGTCAGTTCCCGCGCCAGGGCCATCCGGCGCCCGGGCCATCGCCCGGCCAGCGCCGCCAGCGTCCGCTGCAGGCGGTGCGGCGCTTCGTACAGCACGATGGTCCCTTTCTCCGCTTCCAATCCGTCGAGAAACGCTTCCAGCTGCCGGCTCCCCCGGGGCGGAAAGCCGGCGAACAAAAACCGGTCCGTCGGAAGACCCGAGGCGACCAGCGCTGCCAGCGCCGCGCTGGGGCCCGGAACGGGGATGACGGGAATGTTCCGGCTTGCCGCCTCCGCGATCAGTTCCGCCCCCGGATCGGCCACGCCCGGCGTTCCGGCGTCGGTGACCAGCGCGATCCGCCTGCCTTCCTCCAGGAGACGGATAAGCTCCCGGCCGCTGGCCCTGCGGTTGTGTTCGTGATGGCTGACGAGCCGGTTGCGGATGCCGAAGCGGGAGAGCAGCTGCCGCGTGCGGCGGGTATCCTCGGCGGCGATCAGGTCGACCTCGCGCAGGATGCGAATGGCCCTCGGCGTCATATCCTCGAGGTTGCCGATGGGCGTCGCCACCACAAACAAGGCTCCGGCCCCCTCTCCTTCCGGCAGGCGTTGCACGCGCACGCCGCCGCTTTCACCGTCCACGCATCGCCACCCCCTTTTGCCGTCCGGCCCCCGGGAACGTTCGGCCGCCGGCGGACTTCCGCTCCCCATCGCAAAAAACGCCGCAAGGCGTCGCCCCGCGGCCGATTTTTCGCGCTATTTGCTGAAAAACGCCAGACAGAACAGGCAGTCGCCCTCCGTCCGCAGATGTCCGTAATACACGTTGCAAATGTGAAACCCTTCCTGATACAGGCGCGCCAGGTTTTCGTACCCTTCGGAAACGCTTTTCGGTTTCTCGCCGTTCCCCGTCGGTTCCTCCGCGGCGGCCGCCTCTTCCTGGCTTCGGAGTTTGAGCACCCGCCTCAGCTGCTGATTTTCGATGCGGAGGCGCTGGTTTTCCTCCAGCAGTTCCTTGATTTGCCGCTTGAGCTGCGTCATGCCGGCGTGGAGATCTCCCGTCGTCAGTTCCAGCTGCTCCATGTGCGCAAAAAGATCTTTCATCCCCACCGACTCCTCATTTGACTACCACGTCTTCCAAAGGAAGCTCTTTCACCTCGCCCAGCTCAAACAGCTGAACATGGACGGTGCTGCTGGCCGCGTTGATGCCGACCACCTTGCCCTCGCCCAGGGAGGTGACCACCAGCTTGCCGACGGCGGGCATTTCCTCTTTCTTGCTTTCGTAGTTGTCCTGTTCAAACTTCAGGCAGCACATCAGCCGTCCGCACAGACCGGAAATCTTGGTCGGATTGAGCGACAGGTTCTGGTCCTTGGCCATCTTGATGGACACCGGCTCGAAATCGCCGAGCCACGAAGCGCAGCACAGGATGCGGCCGCACGGCCCGATCCCGCCCAGCATCTTCGCTTCGTCCCGCACCCCGATCTGGCGGAGCTCGATGCGGGTGCGGAAGACGCCGGCCAGATCCTTGACCAGTTCGCGAAAGTCGACGCGGCCTTCCGCGGTAAAATAAAAAATGATCTTGTTGCGGTCAAACGTGTATTCCACATCCACCAGCTTCATCTTGAGCTGGTGGTCCTTGATCTTCTGCAGGCCGATGGAAAACGCGTTGCGCGCCGCTTTCCGGTTCTCCTCCACGACCTTGGCGTCTTCTTCCCCCGCCACCCGGATGACTTTCTTGAGCGGCAGCACCACGTCCTTCTCATCGACTTTCCTGGGGCCGATGACCACTTTCCCGTATTCGATGCCGCGCGCCGTTTCGACGATTACGTGCTGGTCCTTCGCGACCCGGTGTTCGGCCGGGTCGAAGTAGTATATCTTCCCCGCCCGTTTGAAACGGACGCCGACCACTTCATACAAAATTACCCCTCCCGGGTGCTGATCAGAAATTGTTCCAGCGCAAGCTGCGGCGAAACGTTCGCCCGGATGCGCCGCACTGCCGCGAGGGCTTGTTCCGCCGCGCGAATCCATTCGCCGGCGCTGCGGCGGCGGGCCAGTTCGCCGAGGCGTTCCGCCCGGTCGGCGAATACCATGCGGTCTCCGCGTCCCATGCCGGCGTAAACGATATCCTTGTACCACAGGGCGATCATGCCCAGGATCACTTCCGCGCGTCCCGCCAGATCCGAGCGAAACGCCCGGTGTGCCGTAAGCAGCGCGTCCGGAAGACGGGACACGCTCTCCTCGCCTAATTGTATCACTAGGTTCCGAAGTTCTGCAAACCCCTTGTCCGACAAGAGCTCCCGGCATCCTTCCAGGCCGGGGGCCAGGTGCGCCGCAAGCCGGGCCAGCATCCGGGGATGCCCCTCGGCCACCAGGGCTTCCTCCAGCTCAGCGGGATCCGCCGGCGAGAACGGCACCAGCTGCAGACGGGACAGCACCGTCGGAGGCAGGGCTTTCGGCCCCGGGGCAATGAGAATCGCCATCAGGCCCGGCGGCGGTTCTTCCAGAAATTTGAGCAGGCTGTTGGCCGCCTCCGGCGTCATCGTTTCCGCCCGTTCCAGAATCGCCGCCTTGCGGGCGGATTCCATGCCCCGGTAGGACATGCCGCGCTGCAGTTCCAGAATCTGCCCGAGCTTGAGGGAAGCGCCCTCCGGCGCGATCACCCGCAAATCCGGGTGGTTGCCGCTTTGCACCTTCCGGCAGGCCAGGCACTCGCCGCAGGCGTCGTCCCCGCCCTTCTCGCAAAACAGCGCTTGCGCAAAGGCAAGCGCCATCGCCCGGCGGCCGGTGCCCGGCGGACCCGCGAACAGGTAGGCGTGCGCCACCTTGCCGGTGCGGAGCGCGTGCGCCAGCATCGCCTTGGCCGCCGGCTGCCCGGGTATGTCGCGAATCGCCATGTGTGCTTCTCCTCCAGAACGCCATTTTCCCCTAAAACGCCAGATTGATCAGCAAACCGCGGATTTCCCCCACCTTGCGCAGCAGTTCCAGGCGGCCTTCTTCGGTCTGGAGAAGCTCTTCACCCAGCTGCACGAGGATCGCGTCCACTTCCTGCAGCAGCTTGTACCGGCGGCCGCGTCCGCGCCGGTCCCATCCCCGCGTTTCCTTCAGCCCGATGCCCCGCCGAAGGGTGAGGTCGAGAAAATCCTTCACCATCTGGCGGTACAGCTTCAGTTCCCGCACGGTCATGGAGCGGGCCAGGCGCTCGCCCTGCGCCTTGATTTCCTCGATTTTCCGCTTCAGTTCTTCCTGCGTGCGCCGCTCTTCCTGCTCCCGCATCACGTCCGCGAAAGGCGTGGAAGCGGCGGGGCGGACCTGGGGTTCGGTCCGCTGCACCGTCGGGTTTCTGGGAAACATGCCCGGCTGGATTTTCATCAGGCGCTCACCGCGTTTCGCTCAAAAGTGTTCAAACCGTTCGACCTGCACGACGAACACCGCCGCGCCGCCGACCTGCACTTCCACCGGAAACGGAATGTAGGAGTCCGCAGCGCCGCTTACCGGCGACACCGGCGTCACCAGCTGGTCGCGCACCTTGCAGTTGGCGCGGATGACCTCCAGCACTTCCTCCACCTTTTCGTCATCGGTGCCGACCAGAAAGGTGGTATTGCCCGCGCGCAGGAATCCGCCGGTGCTGGCCAGCTTGGTCGCCCTGAACCCTTCCTTGATCAGGGCGTTTTGCAGACGGTTGCTGTCCTTGTCCTGGACAATGGCGATGATCAATTTCATGGCATCACGTCCTCTCCTTTATTTCGGGCGCGATCGGCCATGCCGCGCCTCCGCTCAACCCCTTCGGGAGGGTTTGCTTTTCGGCTTGCGCGAGTTGCAGGGCGAGGCGGTTCCACGCTTCTTCCTCCACCTCTTCCGGCGGCCGGGCGGCGTCGAGCATCACGATGCGCCCGGGAAATCGCGCCGCCGCCAGATGGAATCCTTCCCTCACCAAGCGATGGAACGACAGATCCTCCAGGTCCAGGCGGTTGATCTCCCTTCCGGCCTGTTCCCGGATACGGGAAAGTCCGATCTCGGGATCCAGATCCAGACAAAGGGTGAGGTCGGGAAGGCAGCCGCCGGTGGCGAAGCGGTTGATCTCCCATACTTCGTCGATGCCGAGGCCGCGGGCATGCCCCTGGTACGCCAGGCTGCTGTCGACGAACCGGTCGCACAGGACGACGCATCCCCGCGCCAGGGCCGGGAGCACCTTTTCGGCCAGGTGCTGGCGGCGGGCCGCCGCGTACAGCAGCGCCTCCGTCCTTGCGTCCATGCCCGTCTGGGCACGGTCGAGCAGCAGCGAGCGGATGGCCTCCGCAATGGGTACGCCGCCGGGCTCCCGCGTGACCACCGTTTCATGTCCCGACCGGCGAAGCCGCTCGGCCAGCCGGCCGATCAGCGTCGTTTTCCCGGCGCCTTCCACGCCTTCGATCGTGACGAACAAACCCGACCTCACGACATCCGCTCCTTCATGGGTCATCCGCCCGGCGTGGCCCGCCTTCCCGTCGCCAGACGGGCGACAAGCCACGCCGCCGCGGCTGATGCGCTTACCACCATCATATCAGAGCACACGTTAAACATAAACAAATGTTTCGCCAAATCCGCTTCGCCGTCCCCGATAATCGGCACGAGGAAGGAAATCATGCCGGCCAGGGCGACGCAGGCCATCGTCTCCGCGGCCATCCTCGCGCGGACCGTGCGGACGCGCAGCCAGAAGGCGGCGAGCGCCGCAACATAGGCCGCGTAAAAGCCGGCCACCCAGGGCAATTCGTGCGGCAGTTTCGGCTTCAGCCGGCTCCAGCCGCTGAACATCCCGGCCAGCGCGCCGGGCGGATGGCCCGCTTCCCTGGCGTAATTGCCGAGGTAGGAGGGGCGGATGAACACGCCGTCTTCCGCGGCCCGCTCCATCTTTTTCCACAGGCGGTCCGGATGGCGCAGGTAGAACAGGGCGACGTCCGCATGGCCCAGCCTGTCCAGCACTTCCCTTTTCAGCTGCGGATCGTCCTGCGGAATGGCGGTGTCTTTTTGAAAATAGTTCGTTCCCGCCAGCGCCGCGTATTTCTCCGGAATGCCGAGCTCCCGCAAGTCTTCGCGCAGGACGGGGGAATCCTTGAGAATGCCGTAAAACACGGACTGGTAGAGATTGATGTGGCGCAGCTCTCCCGGCGCAAAGGCGACCATGGCCGCCGCGCCCGCGAGCACCAGGGCCGGCGCCGCAACGGCCGCGACGCGCCAGCGGAAATCGCGCCGCAGCCCGAAAATCCGCGCATACAGCGGCAGGAACGCCAAGGCGAGGGGCGCGTACTGGATTTTGCTCGTCGCCGCGGCAAACAACGCCCCGGTAAACAGCGCCAGCAGGGCGCCGGACGGACGCGCCGCCCCCGCCAAGGCCAGCGAAGCGCCCGCCAACATCAGCACGCCGACAAAGGCGTAGGGTTCGCCGTAAAACGAGTTGAAATAAGCCAGGTATCCCACATCGCCGAACACCGGGACGAGCGCCGCCGACAGCACCGCCAGCGCCGCCGCGCGGGCTCTTTTCGAAGGCGCGCTTGCGGGGAGATCCGGGCGGTCCGCTTCCGCCGCGGCGAACCGGACCCGTTCGCCGGAACCCGCCAGCACCGCCGCGGCGCCCCGGACGATCAGCGCGAGGGCCGCCAGCCACAGCGCCAAATAAACGGAGCCCAATACGCGAATGTCAAAAAAACGCCCGTCCAGCAGCCTGCCGAGCCACGCCGCCGCGTTGAGCAGGACGATCTGGGAAGATACGTATCCACCGGTCAGGTAATCGCTGTAGGCAAAGCGAAAATGGGCGTAGCGAAAGTAACGCTGTTCATACGTCTCGCCGTCGTCGGGATACTGCAGGCCGGCTGATCCCATCACCCGCGCGAAATCGCCGTTGTCGGCCAGGCCGACCGCGGGCGGTACCATCAGGATGCAGACGCCCAGCGTCCCGGCCGCGGCCAGCGTGAGCCAGACCCAGACGCCGGCGGAGGAAAGCCGTTTCGATATCGACACCGGCAACATCCGCTCCCGTCGCATCGTTATGTCCCGCGGACCACGAGCACCGTGCGCAGCTCCGGGTCCGCCGCTCCCTGGATACCCGCGCCGCCTTCGCGCCAACGGGCCAGTTCCGCCGCTTGGCGTTCGGTGATCCGTTCCCCCGGCACGATCAGCGGCACCCCCGGCGGGTAGGGAATGATCCATTCCCCGGCCGTGCGGCCGACCGCCTCATGCAGCGGGACGGCTTCGCACGGAAGAAGCCGGCGCGAAAAACGGACGGGCTCGGGCACCCCGCCGCGGCCGGATCCTCCCGGCGCCGCTCCGCCCGCAGCCCCCCCGGCCGCCGCTCTGTCGCCCGCAGCTTCTCCCGCCGCCGCTCCGCCGTCCGCAGCCTCATCGGCTGCCGCTTCACCGGCTGCAACGCCCTGCGACCCGGTCCCGCCGCCGGTTTCCTGCGCGATCCGCCGAAGCGCCGCGATCAGCCGCTCCCCGTCCTCCTCCGTCGTCCCCGGACCCAGCGCCAGCACCGCGTGGCGCGCATCGGCCATCTCCGGAAGGCAGCCGTGCGCGGCGAGCGCTTCCGCGAGCCGGAAGCCGTTCAGCCGCCCTCTCCGGTCGAACAGCACCAGCTTGAGCGGATCCTGGCGGACGGATAGGGTTCGCTCCGCGGCCCGTGAAACATCGGCGGGCACCGGTACGCCGAAGGGCAGATCGCGGAGCGCTTCCGTCACCCGTCGCGCCGCCGCCAGCGCGCCGCGGAACAGCTCGTCCCGCCGCGTCGCCAGCTCCCGCCGTGCCAGATCGAGGGAAGCCATGACCGGATAGGACGGGCTGGAGCTTTGCACCATCCGCAAATAGCGCCTGACTTCCGCGCGGGAGACGAGGCGGCCCTGCATGTGCAGCAGGGCGCCCATCGTCAGCGCCGACAGCATCTTGTGCGCCGAGTGGACCACCACGTCGGCGCCGGCGGCCAGCGCGGAAGAGGGAAACGCCGGATGGAAGCCGAAATGCGGACCATGGGCTTCGTCTACCAGCACGGGCATGCCGGCGCGATGGGCCAGTTCGACAACGGAAGCAAGGTCCGCGCTCATGCCGTAATAATTCGGATTGCACAGGATGAGCGCCCGCGCCTCCGGGTACTTCCGGACGGCTTCCGCCACCGTCTCCGCGTCCGGTACGGCGGCGAGGCCCGAAACGCCGTCCGTGAACGGCGGCAAAAGCACCGCGCGGGCTTCCGCCAGCATGAGCCCGTGGAAAATCGACTGATGCACGTTCCGCTGCACCAGCACCAGCCCGCCGGGCTCGCACGCCGCCAGCACCATCGCCAGGTTGCCCGCTGTGCTGCCGCCGACGAGAAAACAGGTCTCCTCCGCCCCGAAGCATGCCGCCGCCAGCCGCTCCGCCTCGGCGATCACGCCTTCCGGCCGGTGCAGATTGTCGGTGTCGGCCAGCTCGGTCAGATCGATTTCCATGACGCCGCTGAAGAAGCGTCGGGCTTCCGCCTCGCCGAAATTTTCGGACGCGCGCTGCTTGTGGCCGGGTATGTGAAACGGCGCGTTCCGGGCGGCCGCATGCCGGCGGAGCGCGTCGAACAAGGGCGCCTGTCGCTGATCCGTCATGGCTGAATCTCCCTTTGCGTCCTCATGGCCCAATTTTACCAAAAAAAACGCCGGAACCTAAGTTCCGGCAATCCCCGGCGAACGCCGGCGCTCCGGCGTCCGCAGTCAGGGATCGAAGTGCAGCCAAAGCGGCTTCAGACGGCGGACAAAAAAGGGGTATTTCTCGTCGTCCACCGACGTGTGGACCATTTCGTTCTCGCACGATGCACAAATGAAGAAATCGGAAGCCACCGTGATGCCGTCTTTTTTCGGCTGGTCGCACACCATGCACGTTTTCCACGTTTCGCCGTTCGTCTCTTTGCGGCCCGGCGTTCCGTCCCCTGGCGTTTCGCCGCCCGGCGTTGCGCCGCCCGCTCTTCCGCCCTTCGGCGTTTCGCCGGACCACTCGCCGTCCAATGCAGCGCCCCTTTGCGCCTCGACGGCCCAATCTCTTTTTGCCTCCGCAATCTTTTCCGCCACGCGTTCGTTGGCCATGGGAGTCCCGCCTTTTCATATCGTTTCTACCTTTTATTATGGGACCAATCCTATGAAAATATACCCTCCGAAGAAAACGCAACCATGCTAGAAAGGGATTGCCGGACTATCATTATTCCCGGGGCGGTTTCCGATGTATTGTTCAGACGGAAACCGGACGGAGGGGGCGACCATTCCGGGAAGCCCCCTCCCACAGAGGAGGGGCTTCATGCACCGGGAACAAAGGGATCGGCCGCAGGAAGCCACCATTTACCGTTACCGGCTGCTGCGGAAAATTTCGCTCCGGCGGGAGATCGGCTACAGCCATGCCGCCGCCGGCCTGCTGTGCCCGGCGGCGCTGGCGGCAATCCATGGCTGGATGGGGCTGCTGGGTGCCTTCCTGGCCCTGCCGATCATGGCCGCCCTTCACATGCTGGTGCTGCGACTGACGCTGCGCCGCGTGGAAACCGTCGCCTTCAAGCGCTGGACGTTCCGGGCCGACTGGCCGGGGCTCGGACCGTATCCCGCGACGGATGCCAGCCTGCGGCTGTTCCGCCGGGTGCACGCGCATCTGCTGCTGGTCGGCCTTTGCATCGCCGCGCTGATGTATCCGTGGTCTTCCCCGTTTTTCATCACGCTCATGTTTTGGCACCTCTGGCTGCTGGCGCCCCGCTTCTGGCTGCTTGTCATCCTGCGCCGCGAAAACCCGGACGTTGTGCTGCGCTTCGAATCCGGAGAGCTGTGGCTTTATCTTCCCTAATCTCCGCACAAAACGAGAGACCCCGCCGGAATATCCGGCGGGGCCGACGGCTTCGGGCGCCTTGCGCCCTGAAAACCGGATGGGAAGAAGTCAGCCTGGGTAAGGGTCAGGATAAGCCCTCGACCGATTAGTACCCGTCAGCTCCACGCGTTGCCGCGCTTCCACCCCGGGCCTATCGACCTGGTGTTCTTCCAGGGGTCTTACCTCTTTCGAGTGGGAAATCTCATCTTGGGGC